>Ga0129312_1000048_pt1 | contig 127625 bp, 102 predicted proteins | sample O827metagenome_FD_94434 | JGI IMG/M metagenome (GOLD analysis project Ga0129312, IMG submission 94434) | Orangutan group fecal microbial communities from Wisconsin, USA - O827 metagenome | ecosystem: Host-associated > Mammals > Digestive system > Large intestine > Fecal | place: USA: Wisconsin... | reverse complement strand
CATTTCCTGGAGATAAGCTTTACCCTTCACCGGATCAAACTCATCATCCTTATGAACAAAAGTAATCTTTCTGCCATCAATACCGCCCTGATCATTAATCATCTTAAAATAACTTTCAATACCGGCAATAAATGGAACACCTACCGGTGCATAGGCTCCAGATACAGCTGCTGTATTACCAACTTTAATATCTGTATCTGTAACTCCCTGGACAGTATCATCGACCTCTGTTTTGGCCTGATCCTGGTTCTGTCCAGATGAGGCATTATTACTTCCCCCTGCATTACCTCCATTACCACATGCTGCCAGTGATAAAATCATCCCCGCTGTCAACACCGCTGCAAGCATTTTCTTTTTCATCTTCTTCATTGAAATACCTCCCATATCGCCCTTTATTTTATTATTTTGTTCCCAAATAAGCTTCAATCAGTCGTTCATCTTTAATCAATACCCCTGCATCTCCGCTAATATTGATTTCACCCAATTCAAGTACATAGCCATAATCTGCAATTTTCAGTGTCTGTAAGGCATTCTGTTCTACAATTACAACTGTCGTTCCTTCTTTTTTTATTTCACCGATAATCTTAAAAATGTTTTGTACAATCAAAGGTGCAAGTCCCAATGATGGCTCATCCAGCAGTAATACCTTTGGATTTGACATCAATGCTCTGGCAATTGCCAGCATCTGCAGCTCACCGCCTGACAATGTACCCGCCTGCTGTTTACTTCGTTCCTTTAAAAGAGGAAAATGATGATACACTCTTTCATAGCACTGATTGATTACTTTTTTATCTTTTAATGTAAAAGCGCCTACCTTTAAATTTTCTGCAACCGTTAAATCTCCAAATATCTGACGTCCCTCTGGAGACTGTGCAATGCCAAGTGCTGCAATTTTCTCAGCATCCATATTTGTAATATCCTGATCATAAAACTTTATTTTACCCGCAGATGCTGGCACGAGTCCTGATACTGTTTGCAAAGTTGTTGTTTTACCTGCACCATTTGCCCCTAATAATGCAACAACACTTCCTTCATAGACATCAATATTAATTCCCTTGATTGCCTCAATAGAACCATATCTGACTTTCAGTCCTTCGATAGATAATGCTATCTTTTTATCCATGACTACTCCTCCTTCTCTCCCAGATAAGCTTCCTGAACCTGAGCATTTCCCTGTATTTCTGAAGGAGTTCCGCATGCCAGAAATTTACCAAATGAAATTGCACATATCCGATCACATATACTCATAACAAGACGCATGTCATGTTCTACAAGTAAAATTGTACATCCATATTTTTCTCGCACCTGATAAATATTATCTGCCAATTGCTGTGTCTCGACATCATTCAAGCCGGCTGCTGGTTCATCCAGAATAATCAGTTTTGGATTACACATTAATGTACGTGCCATTTCTACCTTTTTTCTAATACCATATGGCTGTCCCGCGACAAGGGCATCTTTAAGCTCTGCGATTCCCATAAATCTAAGTACATCTTCTGCTTTTTCCCGCATTAGCTTTTCTTCTCTTCTCGCACGCGGCAATCGCAATGCCTGTTCAAACCCAGATGCTTTAAAATCAATATGACCGCCAATTAACACATTATCAATAATAGATAATTCCCCAACCAGCTCAACATTCTGAAAAGTTCGAACCAGGCCTTTTCGAATAATACTATGTACAGGCTGTCCTACAAGATTTTCAACTTGTCCATCTTTATTTCTGAAGTAAACAGCCCCCGAACTCGGTTTGTAAAACTGTGTAATACAGTTAAACGCTGTCGTCTTTCCTGCACCATTCGGTCCAATTAAACCAAAGATTTCTTTTTCCTTTATTGAAAAGGATAAATCATCTACCGCTTTTAAGCCTCCGAACTGAATAGAAAGATTTTCCAGTCGTAATACTTCATCCTCTGCCAGTTTTGTCGTGTATTCAGCCATTATACTTCACCTTCCTTCTTACTGCCTTTTACAAACAGTTTTTTTATATCACGGAAAATGTTAATTACACCTCCAGGATAGAACAGGATAACTACAATAATCAGTACACCTGAAAATACGTAGGATAAACCATTGATATCACCAATTACAGGAATTCGCTTTAATAATAAATCCGGAAGTGCATAAACAATCACTGCTCCTAAAAATGTACCGTACAGAGATCTCATACCTCCAACAACAATAATCGCTAAAATTGTTAAGGAAACCGGTAATGTCCAGGTAGATGGATAAACAAACTTGATAAAATGAACATATAATGCACCCGCCAATGATGCATATGCTGTGGCTAATGAAAAAGCAATTAACCTATATTTTAATAAAGAAACACCCATTGCCTGTGCAGCAACCTGACTCCCTCTCATTGCGTGCAATGCACGTCCTAACTGCCCATTTGTCAAGTTATGTGTTAACATCATAAGCAGTACAAGTGCGACTACTAAAAGTACATAGGTTTGTTTTTGATTCAAGACTATATTCCCCAATAATGTAGGATACTCCGCACCTTTTCCTGAAAATCCCCCAGTAATAGGCTCCAATTCATCAAATGTTTTTCTAAGTACTTCAGATACACACAATGTCACAATGCCCAGATAAAGACCTTCCATTCTCAGAGATGCCAGACCAATAAGCAATCCAAAAATAACCGGTATAATAATTGCCGCCAAAATTCCAACTTCCCAAGGTAATCCCAAATCCCCAGTTAAATAGGCACTAATATACGCTCCCAGTCCCATAAAACCAGCTGTACCAAGTGAAATTAAGCCCGAATAACCTAATAAAAGATTTAATCCTAATGCTGCAATTGCATAAATAATCGTTCCGCCAATAATACCTACCCATGATGTCTTTAATATCCCGGCATTTACTAAAACTGGCAATAAAGAAATAATAATGCCAAAAAATATGTACTGAAGATAAGGATTTTTCAAAAACGATTTTTGTGTCGACCCCTTTTGCATATTTTGTTCCTCCCTATACTTTTTTCACAGTTTTTTTGCCAATCAGACCTACCGGTTTAAATACAATAAATATAATAACCAGTATGTAAAGTATCTGTGTTCCCCAAACAGAAGAAACATAATATGATAATAAATTCGTTGCTATGGCAATAATATATGCACCTATAACCGGCCCATAAAAAGTTTGAAAACCGCCTAATACACACGCAATAAATGCATTAACCTGAACGCTATCCATTAAGTTGACTGTGACAGAGGTTGATGGTGCAATCATCGCACCTGACAATGTACCTAAAACAAGCGCTAATGCCCATGCAAACAGTGTCACCCATTTTGTCGGCACACCCATTAATCTAGCTGTTTTTTCGCTGGATGCTGTTGTACGGATTGCCAATCCCAGCTTTGTTTTCTGTAAAAGCAAGAATAAACCAATTGTTAACCCCAAACCTAATATAATATTTAACAAACTGTTATAAGAAAGATTTGCCCCGCCTACAGAAAAAGCACCATTCTCTATTACTTTCGGCAGTCTCATCGGATCTACACCAAAAAGCATTGGTGTTATCCCCAAAAATACCATCATTAACCCCAGCGTGATAATCTCTTTACCCGTTCCTGTTACATGCTTTGTTCTTCTGATAATAATAAAATCAACTAAAAATCCTACGCCTACTGCCGCAACCAGTCCAACCAGAATAGCCAATACAATCGGCAATCCCATTTTATTAAACAGAACTGTTACAATATAAGCGCCAAACATACCCATAACACCCTGACCAAAGTTGATCATAAAATTCGTCCGGAAAACAATGATAATACCTAACGTCGCCAGTGCATATATAGCTCCAGTTTCCAGACTTCTCAACAGAAGCTGTATTAATGTGCTCAATTAGCATCCCCCCATCTAATGATATTTGCTGCCCATGTATAACCTATACCTGCGGCAATCATAGTAACTACTGTGCCATCCTTCACCTTCCCCTCTTCTAATGCTAATTTCAAGGAAAGAATCTGATCAATCTGTCCTACATGCCCGTAGTTTTCCAGATAAATTGTCTGATCTTCTTTTAAACCAAGCTCTTTGAGCATACCATCATGTCCAGAACGTTTAATGTGCAGAATATCCAAATATCCAATATCTTTACGAGTCATTCCTGATTTTCTGAGTGCCTGATCAATACAATTCATCCAATTCGGCATCGAAACACTATTCAAAAGTCCTTTCATTTTTGGTGCATCCATTAAACGAAGCATACCGAATTCTTTAATGTTATCTACTGTAATTCTCTCCCGAAGGCCGCCAACTTCTGAACCACATGTATGTACAACAGAACCATCACTCATAAGATGTGAACCTAACAACAGGTTTTTATTATAATTTTTCCGCAGTAAAATTGCTCCGCCGCCGGCTGCAAGATTAAACATAAATGAAACGCCATTATCTGTATAATCAATAAAATCACAATTTCGATAACCACCAGCTACAAGAATTGTATTGCACTCATCATCCGCAATTAAAATATCTTTTGCCATTTTCATTGCTGCAACTGCTGTACAGCAACGATTCTGAACATCTACACACCATGCATTTTTTGCACCAATACGCTCCTGAATATAGCACGCAGATGTTGTCAATGGATATTCCTTCCATTCTTCACCAATGCACAAAATTCCATCAATTTCAAGCGGATCAATTCCCGTATTTTTCAAACAGTCTAAAGCTGCTTTGGCTCCCATTTCCTGAGTACCATCTTCTACATCGTCCAACGGCACTACTTTTTCTACAATACCAAGCTTTTTAACAACAGCCTCTTCTGACCAGTTCCCCCCTGTTGCTTCAGAAACTTCCTTCGCTGTCATTCTTTTCTCTGGCAGATAAACCCCCACTCCAATAATTCCGACATTTGGAATTGCCATCATATTACCCATTGCGTTACCTCCTTTTACTCTTCACTACACTACCCCTATTTTTTATGTACTGGAAAGCCGCACGCACTAATACACCTTGCCCTATATATCAGCGCGTGCTAAATAAAGGAGAGACTCATTTGGCCGAAATATGAATGTTAATTCATCTTTCATCTTCATGATACCATGGGTTGTGATTTTGTCAACCTGTTTTTGTATATATTTTATATTATTCTTAATTTTAAAATATTTTTGTGCATTTATCATTTTTAAACTTGACATATCGTTCATGTTTGTTGTATGATTTATATGAAGCATGATTCATATTTCATTTTCACTACCCCATTTTTTAGTAATATAAATAACAATCAATATTTTAGGAGGTATATAGCTTAACAGAACATTTCAACTTTTAAAATTATTGCTGCTGTTTCTAATAGACAGCAATACACTATTAGTATCTTTTTCATAAAGATGTTTTTCTCCTCTAGTTGAAAACCAGATTTGCGGTTTTCAAAAAAAGGTTCCCAAGAACTTTGTTGTAAGTTCTCGGGAACCTTTTGACTTTCTTTTATTTCTTTTCATTTCTCATTTGTAAGATTTCGTAAAATCAAATTTCTTTCCAGATAACTGTATTTTTAAAGATTAAACTCTTTAAGCAGCTGTTTCTGATATTCTCTGTCATTCGCAGCTTTCACAATATCATCTGTGCGTTTTTGCTCTGTCAACAATTGAACTAAGCGATTCAGCCTATCAAATCAAATGCAGCTTCTTCACCTTCGAGACGTCCTTAGGCGCGTCCGGCCTCTCTCTCATCCTGCATCATTTCTTCAAACAACATAAATCTCGCCTCTCAATCGCGATTCTTTTTTATTGCAGCGATTTGTTCCTTTAATGAATTTATAAAACTATCTTCTATATCTTCTGCTTCTTCCGGATTTTCAACATTTTTCAAAAAAGCCACAAGCTCTTTCGGTTCATTTGCCGCATTTTCTATTTACTTTCATTGTACAAAATGTCCTGCGCAACAGTGGTATAAAACAATCTCCGTATTCCCGCAGGCTCTCTTGTCTGACCGAGAATCCACATCAGCTTCGTGACCACAGCCTCTGTTGTCATATCGTAGGCCTCCAGCACACTGTCGTACTGCTTCAGATGATGTCCCACCTGATAAATGGTCATATCACTGCCCTCGTTCGGCACTTGTGTGGTCATGACGATGGTTTTGCCCTGATTGATGCCCCATTCAATCGCCTCACCGAAATGATAGCGTTCACCCATTGGCAGACCGCCCACACCGAAACTCTCAATAATGATGGCATCATTGCGTTCAAGAAAATACCTCAGATAATCCCCGTCAATCCCCGGAATCAGCTTCAGCAAACCGACTTTCGGATCCATCTTGTGATAAAATTCCGCCGTTGCCGCTTTCACCTGATGAATATACTGGATCTTACGTCCATCCTGGATCACTGCAAGGCTTGGATAATTAATGCTTGTAAAGGCCTGAAAGCTCTTTGTCCGAACCTTTCTGGCCCTGGTTCCCAGAATCACTTTTCCAGAAAAGACAATCTGGACACCGCAGGCATCATCTGAGGAGGCATAAATAAAGCTGTCCAGAAGATTGGCCCTGGCATCCGTGATTTCCATATCCACAGGTTTCTGTGATCCGGTCAGGACAATCGGCTTCGGTGAATGCTGCACCAGATAAGACAAAGCCGAAGCAGTATAAGCCATGGTATCCGTACCATGACATATGACAAAACCATCATACTTCTCATATCTTTCCTCAATCGACTTAGCCATCATCATCCAATGTTCCATGGAAATATTGGTGCTGTCCAGATTGCACAGCTGCAATGTTTCCACTTCACAAATATTCTTCAATGACGGAATGTAATGCAAAATATCCTGAGATGTCAGCTCCGGTGCCAGACCATCCGCTGTTCCTTTGGATGCAATGGTTCCCCCCGTTGCAATCATTAATATCTTTTTCACTTTCGCTCCTCCATAGCTCACCGCGCTCTTGTAAGTGCTGGCATAGTTCTTCCCTTTGCTTCACAGCTGTAAATCCTAATACAGTTTTCGATCCACTGTACAGACACACTGCGTCTTCTATCTCTGTTTATCTGCCAGCGCCTCCTGCCTATCTTCTAATGCTGCCCGCTTTTCCAGACTGCGCACACAGAAGAAGAAGGCCGGTACAAGGAAGCAGTCCGCCAGTACCCATGCCACCGGACTTGCAAAACAAACTGCCGGATAGCCAAAAATCGGCACAAATACAAAGGCAACAACGGTTCGGCCAATCATCTCGCACACACCTGCAAGAATGGCCAGACGGCTGAAGCCCATTCCCTGTATGGTAAATCTGAAGATGTTCACCAACGCCAATGGGAAATAGAAGGCAGAATTGCAGATCAGGAAACGTCGTGCCTGACTGATAATGACCTGCTCACTGGCGTCTACAAACAGCAATGCCAGATATTTGCCGAAAATCAGAATAAATATAAAAGCGGCAATACCATAGATCAAACCCAGCAGCGTGCAGGATTTCTCTCCCTGCTTCAGACGGTCAAACTTGCCTGCACCTACATTCTGTCCTGCATAAGTCGCCATGGTGGAACCCATGGCATCGTACGGACAGCAAAGGAACATATTGATCTTGACTGCAGCCGCCACAGAAGCCACCGCCACAGACCCCAGAGAATTCACTGCCGCCTGGATAATGACACTTCCGATGGCGGTAATGGAATACTGCAGTCCCATAGGAATACCCATGTTGCACAAATTCAGTATGCAAAGTTTATCCGGCTGCCATTCCTCTCTCCGGACATGCAGAATCGGGAATTTCTTCCAGATAACAATCAGACAACAAAACCCTGAAATGGCCTGCGCAATGACTGTTGCCCATGCTGCACCGGCCACGCCCATTTTCAAAACAATAATCGACAGTAAATCCAGTATAATATTCAGGATTGATGAGAAAATAAGCAAATACAGCGGCGTCTTGCTGTCTCCCAGAGATCTCATAATGCCCGACAGCAAATTATACATATAGGTTGCCGGTATACCGAGAAAAATAACAAAAATATAGCTGTAGGAGCCATCAATAATATCATCCGGCGTATTCATCAGCTCAAGGATCTGACGGCAGAAGACACAGACCAGTACAGCCATAACCACTGCAAATATGATTGACAGCCAGACACTGTTGGCCACAAATTTCCTCATACCGTGTTCATCCCTGGCACCAAAACGCTGGGCTACCGGAATGGCAAATCCGTTGCAGACCCCCATACAGAAACCGATAATCATAAAGTTGATGGATCCGGTTGCGCCGACAGAAGCCAGCGCACTGACCCCCAGAAACTTCCCTACAATGATCGTATCCATCATATTGTAGAACTGCTGAAACAGCATACCGAACAAAAGCGGAATACCGAAACCGAGAATCAGCTTCATCGGCGAGCCCGTTGTCAAATCTTTTGTAGCATCTCTGCTCATCTTCATCCTCCCTCAAATAAATTCAAATATCCATAAAAATCCATTACAAAATTCCAGTCAGCATAAGCCGGCTGGAATTTCGAAAAACTTATCATCTCTGTATCTGTTAACAGACAATCAGCTCATAATCTCTGCTGCCGAGACCGATCTTATCTGCATGTTCCAGACAAGACTGCCATTCTGATTCCGGTGTAGAATTGGTGAAATGATCATGATGATCTACAAAATCCGGACGGCTCATATTATCCGAAAGCTGACTGTTCGGCATTGGTTTTGCCTTCAGACAGGCATCTACACAGGCCTGATCAAGGGCAAGCGGATCAAAGGAGGCAAACATACCGATATTCGGAAGAATCGGCACGTCATTTTCTCCATGACAGTCACAGTTCGGAGAAACATCAATGACCAGAGAAATATGGAAATTCGGTCTGCCATCAATTACCGCCTTCGTATATTCCGCCATCTTGCAGTTCAAAATAGCATTGGCATTATTATTTCTGAATGTAATGGCATCAAAATTGCATGCACCGAGACATCTGCTGCATCCCACGCAATGCTCTGTATCTACCGTCATTTTCTTGGCTTCGACATCGAATACAAGTCCGCCGTTGGCACATTCTTTCTGGCAGCGCTTACATCCGACACATTTTCTCTTTGAAATTGTCGGTATTCCGTTGCTGTGCTGTTCCGTCTTACCGGCTCTTGAACCGCAGCCCATACCGATATTCTTGATGGTACCGCCAAATCCTGTTGCCTCGTGTCCTTTAAAATGCGTCAGACTGATAAAGACATCCGCATCCATCACTGCACGGCCGATCTTGGCTGCCTTGACGTATTCTCCGCCTTCTACCGGTACATCGATATCATCTGTGCCTTTAAGACCATCCGCAATAATAATCGGACATCCCACTGTCAAAGGTGTAAAGCCATTCTGCCATGCACATTCCATGTGCTCAAGGGCATTCTTTCTGCTTCCCGGATACATGGTATTGCAGTCTGTTAAAAACGGATTGCCGCCCAGGGATTTCACAAGATCTGCCACTGCTCTGGCATAATTCGGACGAAGAAAACTTAAATTGCCTAATTCACCAAAATGCATTTTGATGGCTACAAACTTGCCGTCCATGTCTAACTGTTCAATGCCTGCCTTTTTCAGCATCTTCTGAAGTTTCGTTGTTAAACTGTCACCATAAGCCGGCGTTCTGAAATCAGTAAAATAAACTTTTGCTTTTTCCATTCTGATATCTTCTCCTTCATTGTATGTATATGTTTTTATTTCATAAATTTTAAAATTCATCTCGTGATAGTATAACCCACCACTAAAAAAAATGAAATAGACATCCTAACCAAAAGTAACCTGTACATCCATTCTTTTTTAAGGTATGATAGATAAAAAAGGAGGCTCCGCCCATGTATAAAACCGAATCCTATACAACATCCATTGCTGTCTGCGACTACAAAGAAAAATATATTGATATTCCGACATTCACAGATTGCTGCAAAGCCTGTCCTAATTATGACAAACTCTGGTCCTGTCCCTCTTACGACTTTGATATAGAAGCTTTCTGGGATCAATTTCAAACTTTGGATCTGTTTGCCGTCAAAATCATCTACGATGATGACTATGCCAGAAAACAATTTTCAGAAAATGAAATTTCCGAGATTATGAAGCAATCTCTCAGCATAGAGAAAGACCGTATGAGTCAGGAATTATTTCGGATGGAAAAACAGTATCCCGGTTCAGTCAGCCTCTCTGCAGGCTCCTGCAGTTTGTGCCGCAAAATTTGTACACGTCCGGAAGGAAAACCATGCCGTTATCCTGACAAACTCCGCTATTCCATTGAATCCCTTGGCGGCAATGTAGGTCTGACCCTCAGTCAATGTATGGGTATCGAACTTGAATGGATGGAAGAAGGCAGACTCCCCCACTATTTCGTCCTTGTCACCGGACTGCTTCACAGGTAAACTGCCTCCATATGTCTTCATTATCTCTACTCGCTTAATTTATAGCCTCTCGGGGTCACCATTTTGCCATTGATGACTTTGGTTGTACTATTGCCGATAAATACTGTGGTAAACATATCAGCCTCATATTCTGATAATTCCTGAAGTGTCATGACTTCAAAAGTTTCTCCCTTTCTTCCGATCTGTTTGACAATGCCGCAGACCGTTTCCGAAGAAGCATACTGCATGACGATCTGACAAGCCTTATTCAAATAGTCCTTTCGCTTTTTGCTGGAAGGATTATACAGACAGATGGACATATCCGCACTTGCTGCGGCTGCCAGGCGCTTCTCGATCAATTCCCAGGGCGTCATCAGATCACTGAGACTAATGACCGCAAAGTCATGCATCAGCGGTGCACCAAGCACTGCACCGCCGCTTAGTGCTGCCGTCACTCCACTGACAATCTCTATCTCAACTCCCGGGTAATCCTGACTAATCTCATAAATCAGTCCCGACATGCCATATACACCGGCATCCCCGGAACAGATCATGGCTGTATCCTTGCCTTTCAGCACTTCTTCAAAAGCCATTCTGCAGCGCTTTTCTTCCTGGCGCATCGGCGTTGTCAGCATTTCTTTGCCTGCAAAATGATCAGCAATCAAATCTACATACACCGTATAGCCTACAATGATATCACATTTTTCCAGAATCTTTGCCGCGCGAATCGTCATCTGCTCATATCCGCCGGGACCAATCCCTACTACATATAATTTACTCAAATTTTAACCTCCTGCCTGTACATGCCGCTGCCAGGGTAATGCCCGGTACAATCTCTTTTCTGACCAAAAGCTCAGCTTTCCCCGGCTGACTCCGATCATTTTGTCCCGCTTCTTCCGGTCCGCGGTTATTGTCCTGATCCCTATCACCGGCTGCACAAAGTGCTGCCCGCTCACAGACATTATCGACACCGACTTTACTTTTCACAAAATCAGATGCTGTGAAATTGCCTTCCTGTGCACGCAGCCTTTCTGCCGTAAATGTTATAAAGGGCCAATTGTTTTTCCGGCACACTTCTAAGATTCCCTGTTCATTGGCTTTTACATCTATAGAGGCCAAGCCGGCAATCGCCCTTTTGTCGATTGCATACTTTTGGATAAAATACCGGATGGCTCCTTCAATTTTTGCAGCTTCTGTCCCCTTTCGGCACCCGATGCCCATCCAGATCATCCCCTCCGGGAGCAGATGGAGTCCTTTCCTATCAGGATTTGGTTGATGATAATCAATCACAATATCTGCTTTTTCAATCTCTTTGGTTATATCAAGATATCTCGGGAGTTTGCTGTCATATGTCATCACTTCGTCCACATACACCTTCTGACATTCATGCTCAAGTATAGCCGCAGATATATCTTTTGCCTTACTTCGGTCTGTTAGAATCAACTGGTTCCTTACTGCAAATACATCGACTGCAAATAGCCCCTGAATATCCGTGGCCGTTGTAATCACAGGCAATGCCTGCAAAGATGCCGCTAACTGTCTTGCCAGTCCATTGGCACCTCCCACATGCCCGGAAAGTATCGGAATCACATACTGGCCTTTCTCATCTACCACAAGAACCGCCGGATCCGTCAATTTATCCTTAATATAGGGGGCAATACTGCGCACGGCAATGGCCGCAGCACCGACAAAAATCAGGGCATCATATTGGTTAAAGGCCGCCTTGGCCCATTCCGAAACATGATGTTGAATGACTGTCAATTCAGTGTCTTCTGCCGTCCCACGGACCGATTTCATCATTTCATCCGCCATTGTGTGATTTTGATTTCTGCGCCGAAGCGCCGTAAATCCTTCTGCTTCATGTCCTTCCTGTTTCAAAGCGGCTGTAATTTTCTGATTGCAGATGTTGCCATTCTGCGTAAAACTAATAACTGCTGTTTTCATAATTATTTTGATACTTCGCGATTATTCTGACGCTTCACGAAATGCTGTTGTGAAAGAAGGATCATACAGAAGGGAACGATCATATTGTTCACCGATAATATTGCCCACAATAATCAATGCGGTACTCGTGATCTTCGCCCTCTCTGCTGTTTCTGCCAACGTCCCCACTGTACAGAAAAATCTTTTTTCCTCCGGCCATGTTGCTTTATAGCAGATTGCTGCCGGTGTATCTGCTGCGTATCCGCCCTCAAGCAATTCTTTCTGAAGTTTCGGAAGATGACCTGTACTTAAGAAAAGCACCATGGTCGCCTGATGCTTTGCCAGCTCAGGAATCGACTCCTTCTCCGGTACGGGCGTTCTTCCGGCTGTCCGGCTGATAATCACGGTCTGTGATACTCCCGGCAATGTATATTCCAGTTCCAGGGCCGATGCTGCACCACAGAAGGCGCTGACCCCCGGACATATATCATAGGCAATATTGATCTTCTTCAAAGCATCCATCTGTTCACGAATGGCGCCATAGAGACACGGATCTCCCGTATGCAGCCGAACTGTCATTTTGCCATCTGCTTCAGCCTGCTTCATTACATCAAGAACTTCTTCCAAAGTCATATGCGCACTATTATAAACCGCACAATCTGCTTTTTTGACATCCAACAATGCAGGATTAACCAGTGAACCTGCATAAATAATCACATCCGCCTCCTGAAGCAGATGCTGTCCTCTGACCGTTATCAGATCCGGTGCTCCGGGACCAGCTCCCACAAAATGTATCATTTCTTCTCATCCTTCCCATCTTTTGCAATCACAAGGGTATAGTATCCTGGCTGCTCCGGCATGCTGTCCGGATTTATCCACAAATGTTCATCCGGCATCCCGCAGTTTTCCACCATTGCCGCCCAGCCCTGATGCTGTTTTATGCACTGTTTGACAAAGGGCATCTTCTTTCCTGCCTTCATAAGGATCTTGGTTCCCGGAAGCTGCATCGCTGTTTCAATATCGTAACTGGCTGGTATGATATGAATCTGCTCCTGTCTTTCTCCCAGAGAAACACCCAGTTTGCCCGCCGCCGCACAAAAAGAAGGAACCCCACTGATAATTTGTGTCTGATATCCCATCTGTGCCGCCCGCTGATGAATATACATTGACGTGGCATAAACGGTAGGATCACCGATTGTCAAAAAGGCCGCATCCCGTCCTTCTTCCAGTATCTTTGCCACTTTCAAGGCTCCTTCTTCATGGTTCTTTTCAAGTTTTTCTTTGTCTTTTGTCATCGGCATAACGAGACAGATGGCTTCCTTCTCATCAATTTCCGGCAGGATCTGCCTTGCAATCTGATAAGCCACACACTTTTGGCGGCTTTCCGCCGGCAAAATCAAAACAGGACATTTGCGGATTGTATGAACTGCTTTTAATGTCATCAATTCCGGGTCCCCAGGACCCACACCTATACTGTATAAACAGCCGCTCACCATCTCATCTCCTCCTCATGCATCTCATTCAATTTCAAGTCTTTCCGGCGAGTTCTGCCAGCATAGCCGGCACATTCTCTGTTTGTCCCAATAATCCATAGACATTGGAAAAAATAATAATACCTGTTTCAACCCGACTTCCTGCTCTTTTTTGTACATGTGCCTGAATTTTCCCAAGAATTAGCTGCATGGTCTCCGAAAGCAGACCACACCTCTGTAAAATTTCCATACCGGCATCTGTTGTCACCGCATTCATAATCTGACGCAAGGTCTCTCCGTCAGCCCCTGCCACTGCCGCATAAGCTGTCAGTATCTCCATTCTGGCATCTGCCTGGTGAGAATGGGTATTCATAATGCCTCCGGCCACTTTAATCAATTTGCCAATGTGCCCTGCCAGAACAATGCCGGACGCACCTTCGCAGACAGCCAGATCAATGCTGTCTCCGACAAAATTACTGATTTTGACAACTTGATCCGGATAAATATCATAGGCTGCTTTCAGATAATCCAAACCATAATTGCCCGGTGCCATGACAAGAATGTCCTCTCCCTGTGCCCGGTGCCGCCGGATATCCACCGCGATCGTATCGATCAATGCTTTTTCGCTCATGGGCTCAACAATTCCTGTTGTTCCAAGTACAGAAAGTCCGCCAATGATCCCCAACATAGGGTTTAATGTTTTCTCCGCTGTTTCCTTCCCTTTTGGGATAGAGATCGTAACCACAAGCCCCTCTGTATAGTCATATTGTCTGCATACAGCTTCCACTGCTTCCCGTATCATCTTTCTCGGAACTGAATTAATAGCAGCCGCACCAACCGGCTGATCAAGTCCCGGCTGTGTTACTCGGCCGACACCCTCTCCGCCGTCTATACAAATTTCACCGGTACGATTCTTTTCTACGGATGCACAGATCATCAGACCATTCGTAATATCCGGATCATCTCCGGCATCTTTGATTGTGCCGCATTTTACACAATTTTCCTGATGCTCGAGAAGTTCCGTCTCAAGCAGAATATTGTCCCCGCCCGGAAGGCAAAGGGCAACATCTCTGCAGATTTCTCCGCTCAGCAATGTAACTGTGGCTGCTTTGGCTGCGGCTGCTGCACAGGTTCCCGTTGTATAGCCGCATCTTAACTGCTGCTGCCCTTTGATGACTGTTTTCTTCCTGTAATCAATCATGCTTTTTTACTTTTTGCCTTTGCTTTATGCACTGCCGCTTTTTTCACCTTTGCCGGCTTTTTCTGTACGGAATATCCGAATTTGCCGATATAGCGGCCCAAACCATAATACTGTCCATGAGAATAGACGATTGGCTTTGCCTTCACCAGTTCAAACTTACCTTTCTCATCCATATAGGCTTCATCCGCATAAACACCTTTGACATTGGCGATAAACATATCATGACTGCCAAGTTCCTCTATTCTCACAACTTCACAGGCAATACACACCGGACTTTCTTTGATCATCGGCGCCCATGTGAGCATTCCCATCTCCGGTGTCAGATGCATCTCTTCAAATTTATTCAGATCTTTACCGGATTTCACACCGCAGTAGTCTGTTGCAAAAGCCAAAGCTTCTGTGGTCAGATTAATATAAAATTCTCCTGTCTCCTCCAGCATATGATGGGAATATCTGTTTTTTCTCACAGATATATATACCATCGCTGGATCTGAACAAATGGTGCCTGTCCAGGCAACTGTCAATACATTGTAATTGCCTTCTTTGTCTCCGCAGGACACCAGAACAGCCGGTAAAGGGTACAGCATATTGCCCGGTTTCCATAATTGTTTACTCATTCTATTTATCTGCCTTTCTATTTGCTCGTTATTGCGATATGCGCGCCGTCCGATACACCCATACACTTTATCCGCATCACCGGCACTTCACATCACACTGCTGTACACTAGGACTGAAATGCCTGCATTAATGTCGGAACTACCTGTTTCTTACGTGAAACTACGCCTTTCATTATTACCACATTGCCCTGAACCGGGCATCCGCTGTACTCAGCGACTCTCTGAAGCGCATCCGCTCCTACACAAATCAGCATGGTTGATTCTTCCAGAATGTCCGTCAGCATGAAAAACAGCATATTCAATCCTGTCTCCGGACGCACTTTCTCCATATATTCTGTCATTCTGTCAATAATTCCTGTCAGCTCATCATGATCCATGGAACTGATCTGACCGACACCGTAAGAAATGTCACCGGATTTAAACTTCTTGAAATCCTGATATAAAATCTCCTCTGATGTCTTCTGACTGAGATTGCTTCCTGCCGTAAACATCGCTTTCGCATGCGCTTCTGTCTCTATCCCTGCAATAGATGCCAGTTCTTCCGCAGCAATTTTGTCTATAGCTGTACATGTCGGAGAACGATACAGAAGGGTATCCGAAATAATCGCCGAACACATCAGGCCGGCAATCTTCTCCGGTATCTCTATTTTATTCTCCTTAAACATCATGTAAATGATGGTCGCTGTACAACCTACCGGCTGATTTCTGAACATGATCGGACGGATGGTTTCCACAAATCCAAGTTTGTGATGATCAATGATTTCCTCAATCTCTGCCTCATGCAGGCCATCCACTGCCTGTCCGATCTCATTGTGGTCTACCAGAATGACTTTCTTTTTATCCATTTCAAGAAGACTGTGACGTGTCATCATACCCACCAGTCTTCCCTCACTGTCAAGAACCGGATAATCTCTGTAACGCATTTTGGCCATAATGCTCCTGATATCTTCTGTATAATCGTCTGTTCTGAAGTAAGTCAGATTATTCTTGATCATAAAATAGCCGATTGGAATACTCTGGTTCAAAAGTCTGGCGGTGATAAATGTATCATATGCCGTACGAAGAATAATGCAGTTTTTCTCTTCTGCAAGCTGCAGAATGGCTGGAGATACCTCGCATCCGATACTGATGATCAGGCAGGCCGCCTGCATCTCTATGGCACAAAGCTGAGACTCATAACGATCTCCCATAATCACCATATCTCCGGCCTCGATGGATTCCTCCATCAGATCAGGATTGGCCGCTGCAACAATCACCTTGCCAGTTGCTGTCTTATTCTCAATATCACCGGCCAATACTTCCGCTTTCAGAGTTTCAACAATGTTCTTATATGAAGTCTTCGCATCTGCTAATGCCCTTCCGCCGGACACATCCATAATGGATTTGGCGATATCTCCAATCGTCATCAGTCCTTCCAGGCCGTCACTGTCATTGACAACTGTTAATGTAGATTCCCTCTTGCTGCTGAGAAGTTCCCATGCCTTCTTTACTGACATATCTCTTGAAACCCGTTCAGCCTCCTTTAATCCACTGTCTTTGACCTGATTTCTGACGTTATCCACATATTCCGGTGCTTCTATCCCAAATTTATCCAACACATACTGTGTTTCAGAATTCACTTCACCGGCACGTTTAGCTTTGTAACAATTTTTTCCGCTTACCTGATTCTTGAAGTATGCATAGGCAATCGCTGAGCAGATGGAGTCTGTATCCGGATTCTTGTGACCTATTACAAATATTTCTTTTTCTTTGCTCATTTTCACTTCCTCCTATGCCATCAACATGCCCATCATGACAGGCACAAACTGTTTCTTTCGTGATACAACACCTTCAAGAAGTGCTTCACCATCCACCGGTGTCTGATTAAAGCCCTGAGAAAGAATATTCTCGGCATCTGCCCCCGCATAGATGACATAAGAATTCTCACTGAGAATATCTGTTAAAAGCAGGAACAGCATATCCATATTCTCTTTTGTACGGGCACTCTCAAGAAATGGCTTCATCTTGTCTTTCAGTTTCTTCAGTTCTTCCGCATTCATAGATGTGACCTGACCGACACCAAATGTTGTATCTCCTGATTTGAATTTCTTAAAATCCTGATATAGAATTTCTTCATCGGATTTTGATTTCAGGTCACTTCCGGCATCAAACATGGCCACCGCATGGGCTTCCAGATCCACTCCGGCAATCTCAGCCAGCTTCTCGGCTGCCAGTTTATCCAAAGGCGTACATGTCGGTGAACGGAATAATAAAGTATCGGATATGATAGCTGAACACAACAAACCTGCAATAGTCTTTGAAATCTTTATATCATTTTCGATATACATCTGGTAAATAATGGTTGCTGTGCATCCCACCGGCTGATTTCTTACATTCACCGGTTTAATGGTTTCTATCGTTCCCAGTTTATGGTGATCGATAATTTCAACAATCTCTGTCTCCTCAATGCCATTAATCGCCTGATCTGCCTCATTGTGATCCACCAGGATAAACTGTTTCTTGTTCATATCGATGAGATTTCGTCTTGATATCATTCCTGCATAACAATTGTCTTCTGTCACCACAGGGAAATCTCGAATGCGTTCTTTCATCATGATATCTTTGATATCATCAACATAGCTGTTTTCCTTGAATACAACCAGATTATCTTTTGTCATAAAGTAAGAAATAGGCAGGCTCTGATTGATCAGTCTTGCTACAGCATATGTATCATACGCCGTGCTGATGACTGCACAATCATTGTCTCCTGCAATTTTTCGAATTGTACGTGAAACAGGGGCGCCATCACACACAATAATCACTGAGGCATGCTGCTCCAGGGCACATAACTGGGCTTCATAACGATTTCCAAGGATAACGACATCACCCTCATCAATATGCGCCCTGATAATCTCTGTATTGGCAGTGGAAATAACGACCTTCCCGGATGTTACATACTGATCGGCATTTCCTGCCAGCAATTCGCCTTCAACCGTATCAATGATATTCTCATAAGGTGTACGGGCCTGAGCCAAAATACAGTTATCAAAAACAGCCATATAAGATTTTGCAATATCACCTGTTGAAATCAACCCCTCCAGATGACCTTCTTTATCTGTAATAGCCAATGTTGCCTTTTTGACTGCACGCATGGTCTTCCAGGCCTGTCTGAGGGAAATATTGCCGCTGACACTTTCTGTCTTATTGTCAAAAATGTCTTTGATCTGTGTTCTGGCATCCCTCATGTAGGTCGGTGCAGTGACATCAAATGCCTTCATCACATATCGTGTTTCCTGATTCAGATGCCCTGCACGAACCGCCTGATACACAACCTGACCGGATGTCTTCTCCGCCATCTGTTTCTCAGCAATCTTATTTTTGAGATCTGCCAATGCCATTGCTGAACAGATTGAATCCGTGTCAGGATTTCTATGTCCACTTATATAAATCGTTTTTTTCTTTTTATCTGCCATTTTTATATCTCCATTACTGCACTTGGCGCACACTGATGCTTCATCGGTAGCTCCAGGTCTTCTTTAACTTCTGAAAGGACCTGCCTTTTATTTTAACAATTCCCTATATTGAACTGGTTTTCTGTAAATATAGCGTCCGAATCCAAGCGGAACCTGCAGCCTTTCATTCTCAACAACAGCCTGTCCCCGCACCATCGTCATCACAGGCCATCCCTTAACTTTGATGCCTTCATACGGCGTATAATCAACATTTTCATGCAAAATATTCTTTGTAATGGTTACTTCCATATCTGGATTCATCAGAACAATATCCGCATCACTGCCAACGGCCAAAACACCTTTCTTCGGATACATACCGAATATTTTGGCCGGATTTGTACTTGTAACAGCCGCGAACTCATTCAGACTCAATCGGCCCTTGGATACGCCCTCAGAAAAAACAATCGGCATTCTGGTCTCTACGCCGGGTGCCCCATTCGGGCATTTTGTAAAATCATCTTTGCCATTCTGTTTATCACCGTGATAATCAAAACTGCAGTGATCTGTTGCAATGACCTGCAGCGTACCGTCCTTGATGCCTTCCCAGATAGATGCCTGATGTTCCTTTGCACGAAGCGGCGGGCTTAGAATAAACTTCAAACCTTCTTCCGGATCGTCATAACGGCTTTCATCCAGCACAAGATACTGCGGACAGGTTTCGCCAAAAACCGTATCCCCTGCTTTTCTCGCTTCCCGGATGAGATCAACACTTTCTTTGGAAGAAACATGAACAATATAAAGCGGTGCCTTCCCGGCCGCTTTCGCCAATGAGATCATCCGATCTACCGCTTCTGCCTCACAATACGGCGGTCTTGACTGCGGATGATATTTCGCCTCTTTCTTGCCCTCGGAGACAAGTTTATCCCGAAGATAATGGATAATGGCATCATTTTCACAATGAACTGTCGTAATGCCGCCAATTTCTTTCAATTTCTGAAGTACTTTCAGTGTATCGTCATCTTCCAGTTTATAATCATACGTCAGGTACATTTTAAAGCTGGAAACGCCATCTGCCATCATCACTTCTGTTTCTTTCAGAATGTCTTCATTGATATCCTGGAACACGCCGTGAATGCCGTAATCCGTCACACATTTGCCATTGGTGTAGCCTTTATAAACACCCAGCTGGTGATGCAGATTACAGCCTTTCGGCCCAAATCCCATATGATCCACAATTGTTGTAGTGCCGCCAAAGGCTGCCGCGATTGTTCCTGTACTAAAATCATCTACAGACCGTACACCTACATCAATATTAAAATGTGTATGCACATCAATGCCGCCCGGCAGGACAATCATACCTGATGCATCAATCACCTGTCCGCCATCTGCTTCCAGATGCTGTCCGATTGCCGCAATGACCTCATCCTCAATCAGCAAATCACCCTGAATGACTTTATCTTCCAATACAATTGTACCGTTTTTTATCAGTTTCTTCATTTAGTCCTCCTAATATTTCACACCCATATACATTCACAAAAAGAGCACAGAGAAATATTCCCTGCGCCCTTCAGATGATTTATAATCTCTTTAATAAAGCTTCTGTCATGTCCTCATAACCAGGCTTACCCAGCAATGCAAACATATTCTTCTTGTAGCTTTCAACACCAGGCTGGTTAAATGGATTGACACCCAGTATATAACCGCTGACACCGCAGGCAAATTCATAGAAATAGAATAATTCACCAAGATAAAATTCATTCTGTGCCGGTATCTTCACCATCAGATTCGGCACCTGTCCATCTGTATGTGCTAAAATCGTACCATTCATTGCGCTCTTATTAATAAAGTCTACAGACTTGCCTGCCAGATAATTGAGACCGTCCAGATCTACTTCTTCTTTCTCTATAATAATTTCTGCTCCCGGATCTTCTACAGAAAGCACTGTCTCAAACATCAGACGTGATCCGTCCTGAATAAACTGACCCATAGAATGCAGATCTGCAGTCAATGTCACAGATGCCGGGAAGATTCCCTTCAAATCCTTACCTTCACTTTCTCCATATAACTGCTTCCACCATTCACCGATATACTGAACAGATGGCTCATAACTGGCTGTGATCTCAATACTCTTGCCTTTTCTCAGAAGAATATTTCTAACAGCAGCATACTGAAGTGCATCATTCTCTTCGAATGCATTCTCAAGGCAAATCTTTCTCATAGATGCTGCACCTGCCATCAACTGCTCAATATCTGCACCGCTGACTGCAATCGGAAGCAGACCCACTGCAGTAAGAACAGAAAAACGCCCGCCTACATCATCCGGAACGATAAATGATTCATAGCCTTCTTCTGTTGCAAGGCTCTTCAATGCGCCTCTGGCTTTATCTGTGGTGCAATAAATTCTCTTTGCTGCTTCTTCCTTGCCGTATTTTTCTTCAAGCATCTTCTTGAAAACACGAAAAGCAACTGCCGGTTCTGTTGTTGTACCGGATTTGGAAATCATATTGATTGAAAAATCCCTGTCACCGATGACATCCATCAGCCCTTTGATGTATGCACTGCTTAAGTTATTGCCGCAGTAATAAATTTCAGGTGTCTTTCTCATGGACTTCGGAATAATATTATAGAAATTGTGTCCGAGGAATTCATTGGCAGCTCTCGCTCCAAGGTATGAACCGCCGATACCAATAACAAGCAGGACATCTGAATCACTCTGAATCTTCGCAGCTGCTTTCTGAATACGCGCAAACTCCTCTTTGTCATAATCTACCGGAAGATCGATCCAGCCAAGGAAATCATTGCCTTCTCCTTCACGGCTCAGAAGCAGTTTCTTCGCATCTTCTGCAATCCGTTTCATGGATGTTATCTCACCTTCACTAATATATCCGGCAGTTTTTGAATAATCAAATGTAACCCTATTTGCCATTTTAATTCCTCCACTTTTATCTCTGTTAAATTAACCTCAGTCTCACATCCGAGACCTAACGCAGCATTCATCTCAGACACGTGAATACATCTCTTATCTGAACTTCTGCGAAATACATAAATTTTATTTAATCATACCAAATCAAGCATTATTTATCAATAATTTAACCCATATTTTCAGCACAGAAACTCCTTCAGTACATCTTCCACGATTCTGGCATCTACTTCACTGTTCGTTCTCTCCGAATCTATTCTTCTGACCGATCTCGGACGAATTCCTGATCCCGATTTCGAAGCAGCTGTTTCTTTCAGTGCCTGTACATAATGCTCCGGTGTTTCTGTCCGACGGCCATAACCATATTCCCCGTCCAGCTTACTCTTCAGATAATTCTCAAGATAGTCACAAATCGCATTCTCCGAAATCACTTCCAGACGCTGTACGCTTAATAATTGTCCTGCTGTCCACAAGCCAAAATTCAAAACAGCAGCCTCTCCAAGACTCAGAATAAGAGGTGCAGTCTCCTCAGCCATCTGATACTGATAGAGACCGTTAACCAGGCCGACAAGCATAACTGTTCCCATCATAAGTGTACGGATTCCCGGCCAGCTATACAGAGACAAAACCCCCACTTTATGTAATGCAAGATATCGCTTTACAAGTGCACTTGCATTTACCGGCCGCATTCCAAGTTTATAATAGCTGCTGTATTTCTGGCGAATATAATGCAGCATCGGATAATCCGACGTACCGCACAGCTGCGCCTCCTTTGCAAGCCTTCCGTAAAATATCCGACTTAATACAGTGCCGATCAGGCCAACAGCAGTCATGCCCAGCATGATATAGAAAGGCCATCCCTGCAAAACAATCCATTCTTTCATAATTAAGTACCCCCTTCGTTCTTATTTGCACTTAATTATAATCAATCTGATGTCTTTTGCCACTTTAAATCCATCGAAGAAATCTGACCATTTCCATATTGGTGCTTTCTCTCTGATACCTTTCCTGTCACCTGTCGTCAGCTTATCGCAGATTACGCTAAATCCTGTGTTTATCTTATGAAAGCTTAGCTGCAGCTGCTTCCACCAGCTTCACTGTATGCTCAATCGCTTTTGCCTCAAACTCAGAATAATCCATCTGTGCACTGCCATCAGCCTTGTCAGAAATCGCTCTGATGATAACAAACGGAATCTGATTCAGCCAAGCAGCCTGCGCAATAGCCGCACCTTCCATCTCTGTACAATATGGATCAAACATCTTAACCAGTCTTGCCTTGACAGCACCATCTGACACAAACTGATCCCCACTGACAACACGGCCTTCAAATACACCGATCTCCGGATTCACCTCGCGGCATGTCTCTGCAATCAGGCTGCGCAGCTTTGCATCCGCCTCAAAAGTCTTCTTGCCCATCAAAGGGATCTCAGCCGGTTCATAACCAAAGCCGGTTGCATCCATATCATGCTGAAGAGCATCTGTAGACACAACGATATCTCCGATATTGATCTCTGCTCTCAGACTGCCGGCCACACCTGTATTGATCACTGCCTCTACATCATAACAATCTGCAAGAATCTGCGTGCAGACGGCAGCATTCACTTTGCCCACACCACATTTAACAATCACAACATCCTTGCCCTTTAATGTACCAACATAAAATTCCATAGAAGCCTTTCTGTCAATCTTCTTCACTTCCATCTTCTCTTTCAGGATACTTACTTCCTGATCCATCGCTCCGATAATACCTAACATATTCTTAATAATCCTCCAAAATTTATCTTCTTTGTAAAACTTTCAATCCCTATTTTACTATGAAAGCCACGGAAGTCAAGAGAACAATCCCTCCTCTCAAAAACTGCAAAGACCGCTTTGAATTTATGTCATTATCTGATATAATGCATTAGAAGCCAATTAAAGAATACATTTAAATGATTAAAGTGAGGTTACTAAAATATGAAATACGCTACAAGCAGAACATGTTCCCGTGAAATTGATTTTGAAGTTGAAAACAATATCATTACAAGTTGTGAATTCGTTGGCGGATGTATGGGCAATACCCAGGGTGTTGCACGTCTCGTTGTCGGACGCAATATTGATGATGTCATCAAAACACTTGAAGGCATCAACTGCGGCAATCGCGGCACATCATGTCCTGATCAGCTTGCCCAGGCACTGAAAGCCTACAAAGCAAGTCATCAGGCATAATTCTGCCCATTTATCATTGCAAAGGAGCCGTGAATCATGAAAAAAATAGTTTTAACGGGCGGTGGAACAGCCGGTCATGTGACACCTAATATCGCGCTGATGCCTGAACTCAGAAAGCGCGGCTACGATATCTCCTATATCGGATCCTACGAAGGTATGGAGAAAGGTATGATCATTGAAACAGGTACACCTTACTATGGAATTGCCACCGGCAAGCTCCGCCGTTATTTTGATCTGAAGAACTTTACAGATCCTTTTCGTATCATCAAGGGTTACTTTGAAGCACGTTCCCGCTTAAAAAAGATTCATCCTGATGTTATTTTCTCCAAAGGCGGTTTCGTGGCTGTTCCGGTTGTCCGTGCTGCACATGCCTTGAAGATTCCGGTCATCATTCATGAATCTGATATGACCCCGGGATTAGCCAACAAGCTGTGTATTCCTGTTGCATCCAAGGTTTGCTGCAACTTCCCGGAAACACTCAAATATCTGCCGTCAGATAAGGCCGTTCTCTCCGGCTCTCCGATCCGAAGTGAGCTCTTTGAAGGCGATCGTCAGCGTGGCCTGAACTTCTGTGGTTTAACCGCTGATAAACCGGTCATTCTGATCATGGGCGGCAGCCTCGGTGCTGTTGCTGTCAATGAAGCTGTCCGTGCTGTATTGCCTGAATTATTAAAAGATTTTCAGGTTATCCATCTGTGCGGCAAAGGCAAGACGGATGAGAAACTGAACAACGTCACCGGTTATGTCCAGTACGAATTCATCAAAGATGAACTTCGCGATTTGCTGGCCGCTGCCGATCTCATCATCTCCCGTGCAGGTGCCAACGCTATCTGCGAGATTCTCGCCCTTCGCAAGCCGAACATCCTCATTCCTCTTTCTGCTGCCGCCAGCAGAGGGGATCAGATTCTGAATGCAGAATCATTCCAAAAACAGGGATTTTCTGCACTCCTTCAGGAAGAAGACATCACCAACCAAAAGCTGCTTGATACCATTCATCAAGTTTATAAAGATCGTGAGAAGTATCAGAAGGCCATGGCTGCCAGTCAGCAGAATCAGGCAATTCCGATAATTGCCGATTTAATTGATCAGCTGGCATCCCGTTAAATAACATATAACTTAACTATAAAAAGAATGTGCCAAAGCACATTCTCGCGCCGAGCGCGGTCGCCTGCGACAATCTACATCTTCGCGCGAGTGCGCATAAAAAAGCACGACAAAGAATCGCTTGATGATTGCTTTTCTCTGTCGTGCTTTTGCTTTAATTATAATAATTCTTATTTTAATGCCTGTCCGATCTTTGCTGCCAGCTGAGACTGCACTTCCGGATCAGATTCCTTCGGATTCCATCCGATCACCTGGCCATCATCCTTATATCTTGGAATGATGTGCATATGGAAATGGAATACCGTCTGTCCTGCCACTTCCCCATTATTCTGTACAATATTCACACCGTCACAGCTTAACGTTTCTTTCATCGCTGTCGCCACTTTCTTGGCAAGCACAATCAAATCCTTCAAAACATTCTCATCAATTTCAAAAATATTGGCATAATGCTGTTTTGGCAGTATTAATGCATGGCCCTTTGTTGCCGGTGAGAGATCCAGAATCACTCTGAACTGTTCGTCTTCATACACCGTTGATGACGGAATATCTCCACCTGCTATTTTACAAAAAATACAATTTTTATCTGTCATTTTGACTACCTCCTGATGATCTTCTGTATATTTCATTCTCTTAATCCCCATTTTACCACGACTGAAAAATCTTAACAGCCTTTTTTTAATTTTATGTCACAAAAAAGTGAAAACAACCTTTTAATTATTATAGGAGCTATTTATTTCATTCCACCATTCATTCACAAAGGAGGTTACATATGACCCACTATCCACCTAACAGCAATGCTTCTCTTCGCCATGAAATCAACAATTCTCTGACGCTGCTCTCAAGCAGACTCCAACTTCTTGCCTCTAAATATCAATTTTTAAAGGACGATGCTGATTTCAAAGAAATACAAAATGATCTTTCCAATATTCATCGACTTCTGAGCTATGACCGTACTGCACATAAGCCTCAGCTTATCCCCTGCCGCATTCAGCCATTGCTCAATGAACTCTATGCATCTTTCCTTCCGATATTTCACTCCCAGAAAGTTGAATTTTTTCTGCATACGGAACCGGATCTGCCGCCAATTCGTGCTGATCTTCCGCTGATTCGTCAAGCAATGATCAATCTTTTAAAAAATGCCTCTGAAGCCGCCCGTCCCGGCGGCCATGTCTCACTTTCTGCTGCTTTTAACAGCACACATATCATCCTCTCTGTCAATGATGACGGAGCCGGTATGACCCATGAACAACAGGCCCGCATTTTTGAACCCTTTGTTTCTTACAAAAAAGGCGGTACCGGTCTCGGTCTTGCTGTTGTTCAATCCATCATCTCCGCTCATCATGGGCAGATCACTCTGGATTCATCACCAGGTCTCGGCTGTACTTTTCGAATTCTGCTTCCTATATCCCTTTCTCCTGTAGAGAAGTCCTCCCAGTAATGCCCCTATGATGAATCCGCTGATATGAGCCATATTGTCAATTCCTGCACTTGTCACGCCATGATAGATGGAAAATACCGCAAAAAGCATCAGCTGACGACTGCTGAGATCTTCCAGCTGCCCTCTGTTTTTTATGACAATAACAAGTAAAGCACCAACAACACCGAAAATGGCTCCTGAAGCACCGCCGGAAACGCTGTATTCATCTTTAAACATGCTCCAGACTGCTGAAACAGCACTTGAACCAATACCTGCTGCCAGATAAACAATCAAATATTTCACCTTGCCAAGTGCACGCTCCAGATTATCTCCGATATATGCCAGCACCAGCATATTATTGAATAAATGACTGATGCCAAAATGAATAAACGTGCATGTCAGCAGTCTGTAATACTCATGTTTCTCAATCACTGCCGGCCAGAAATTTGCCCCATGCTCATACATAAATTGAACATCCGTCGTATTTCCGAGAAAAGTTAAAACTGCAAACACGACAACATTGACAATAATGATGACTGTATTCACCGGTGACATCTGCCACAGCCCATTTCTCCTGTATCCACTATAATACTGCTGCATCTTCTCCTCCCAAAATTTAAAACTTAATTTGATTTCAGATATAGAAGCATCATACCATATTCACAGGATATTGTCGAACTAGTGTTGACCGAATTTTTCTCTTTTCCTGATCAGCCAGGCAGCTGCCAGACTGAAACATACAATTCCTGCCATCAGGGCAAAATAATCCGATATTTTTTCCGTTCCGCCGGTCAGCGGCAAAGCAAAACCTCCTGAATTGCCAATTTCACATATTCTGTTATATACTTTATAAACCTTTGACTTTTCATCATAAATACATTGCGTCTTATCTATTTTCCCGTTTTTTATTTCTTCCTCCGTCAATTCAAGGGGCAGCAAAATATCTATCGGATCCTTTAAAAGCTGCTGTCCATCCGTTGTTTTTATTTCTATCAGCTTATATCTTCCCGGCAAAAGATTTTCAAAAATCAACTTTCCATTTTGATCTGTCTGACCTTCTGCAATCTGATTTTGCTCCTCATCCATCAGTGCAAAACATACACCTGATAATGGCTGCCCGACTGCATCTGATTTGATGACCTGAATGCTGCATGGATATAATTTATTATAGACTTTCCAGACAGGATTTTTATAACCTATGCCATCTATCCCCATCAATACTGCCTCTCCGTTGTCGTCTTTGATTTCGATTACAGTCGGTTCTGCCGGGTTTTCAGATATGATTCTGCCTTCATTGTCCGTCACATACCCCTCAAGCTTATAATCCGATGCTGGTGCTGTCTCTCTGATCATCCATGTCCCTAATGGCATCACACTGCTGCCATTCTCATCCGTAAATAGCGCATCACTCTTTTCTTTTATGAGATTTTCCTCTTTCAGAGATGTCTGGTACACGATTTTTCCCTCTGATATGCTCTCAGTTACCTGCACCACCCAGCTTCTGGCCGGTTTCTTTTGATCCATATCAACAACTCCATACTCCGGATAAAAATCAATCGCAAATTCTGTTCCCGTCAACGGAAAACGTTTCGGATCGCGGATTGCATCTGCTGCCAGCTTTTCAATTTGCCAGATGACAGAACTGAAAACAGGCGTATCTGCTACTTCCAGCACTTTTTCATCGCCTCTGAGCACTTTTACCTCATAGAGCTCCCCATCCATCTTATAACCTTTTGGTCTTTGTATCTCCTTCACATAATAGGTACCTTCCGTCAGATCTGTCAGTACATTGGAATTCCCGTTCTGATCAGTAACTAATTTTCCCACAGATTTTGTGCATGCCGCATCTTCATATACACCATATTCAGCCCCTTCCAAACTATAACACGTATTTTCTTCCGTCAGTTCCGGATTCGATGATTTCTTGAGTAATTTCAAACTGCCTGTATTTTCTGTATTCTTAAAAATATACTGCCAATGATAATCATCCGGACATTTCTCCTGAACACTTCCTTCATATCCATTGACTTTCTTTTCTTCCATCGTATAAAAAATACGATTACCGGATGTATCAAATGCGGGAAGATCACTGATCGCTGTTTTCCAGTTATTCTTTTCATTCAACGTGATTGTTTGAACCAATAATGCCTTTTCATGCTTTTTAGAACCTCTGTAAAGTTTAAGTTCTACCTGCTCCGGCCTTTTTTGATTTTTATTATCATTGTCCTCCCATACTTTTTCGGCAGAAACCTCAGACAAAGCCGTGGCTATCTTCAGATAGCCTGTCAATGTCGAAATATTCGGTTCTGCATACGTTCCTATCTGCTGATAACTTTTATCATCCTGATCCGACCAGATGGTGATTGCTGTCTCCGGCTGAAAGCTTTGCTTCTCAATTTTCAATGTCACTGCCTGATTCAGCGGCAGCGATGACGTCAATATCAGCTGATTGCCGTTTTTCTGGACTTTTAACCCCTCCGGCGCACCTGATATGCTGCATTCCGATAATATATTGTTCTCATCTGAAATCGTCAGACGATACTGCTTTTTATTAAAGTCATACCCCATATTCTTCGTCAGTACCTTCGCTGCATCAGCATTAACAAATGACGGCATCTGATCATGTCTCTGCATAGCTGCATACAACTGATTAAAATAGCTGTATGAACTTCCTGCCGGACTTTGATCAGATTTTGCACAAATTGTTTTTGCTGTATTAACAGCCTTTGAAGAAAGCGTAAAGGAATAGTTGGTTTTGTCATAGGTATACCAGCCTTTTTCTATCATCCAGACCATCACCTGTGTTGCAGTATACTTCCCCTTATCTGCATCATCCGGAACAGTGTCATCATCCGGCGTCCATCCGTCAAACTTGAAGCCATTGTACAACGCCCGCCCGGTTAACGCTTTCTTCTCTGTATCAGTCAGATAAGATTCCACATCCGCATATTCATGACCGCCCTGCAGATTGGCATTGTGATGAATACAATATGCTGTTTTCCAATTTCTTCCTACCTTAAGCATAATAATGCCCAGATGATCAAGCTTCCGTCCGTCTTCCAGAATATCTCCAAAACCTGCTCCCTCATGAATCGCCCAATAGGTATAATTAATCTTTCCTGCTGCAACCCTTCCATAGGGTGACACACCGTCTTCATAAAATGTTTCCCCGTCATAAACATACATTTCATTCATCCGGCTGTCACTTTCTGTTTCTCCCAAAACCTTTTCATCTGTTGATGCCGCTGTTTCACTCTGTGCAGTCTGCCCCTCGGAGGCTATTGCTGCATAAGGTGCCGCGCCCATAAGCAGCCCCCACAGCAAAACTGCAGTCAATACCTTCTCTATTTTCAATTCTCATCACCCTTTGCCCTATGTCGCCTTCTCCGGTCTCCGCAAGCAGGCACCATGATGACCAGCAATATAACAGCTGCGCACCATAGCCTGAATGCTTTCTCTCGCTGTATATCCTGTTTTGAAGACGGATAGATCCGTCCATCCGACGCAGCAATATAATCTATTTGCTTCTCCTCACAACTTTTATGCTCCTCAAGACGCTGATCATCTTCTGCTCTTATGCAGTAAACCAGATATCTGTATCTTCCATGAGAGCCATAAGGATGGCAGGTCAATAAAGTCAGCATATCCTTTCCCAGCTGTATTCTGACTGCTTCAAAATCATCCGGATCCACAATATCAATTTTGGTCACCCGATACCGCAGCCGCTCCCACTGATTGGTAATATAAATGTCATCTCCCTCAACCAGATTCTCTATATCCTTAAAGAAAGTTTTACTTTGATTGTAACCCCGATGTCCTGCCAATACACAATTTGTATTCTCTCCCCCGATAGGCATAGATGTCCCGCTCATCACTGCCACACCTTCTGACATATGTTCTGTTGTTGCACCAAAATAAACCGGAAACACCTGATCCAATGCCGGCACATCCACATATCCGATTACATTTTCCGTCAGATTCTCCATTCCGAATGGGCTGTCCGCATAATCCCATGGATCACTTATCATTGTCTGTTTGTCCTCAAAAATAGACTGATTATAGGCCAGCATTCTCTGATAAAGCATCTCTTCCGTTTTATCTGCATGATTATTCTGCTGCTCATTATACATCTGAAGTGTCGCCCTTGTTTTAACCTGATAGTACTCCTGAACAATCTCAGGCGACATAAATGTCACCCCGCCAAGGAGTATCAGCACCACGCCTATGATTTTGCGGATATCAAATACCAGCAGCACAGCCAAACAGACCGCAAGTGCTCCTCCTGCAAGCAATGCGTTTCCATAAGCACTTCTCCATCTCGATTTTCCAACAGCCGGCGTCTTGGACAGCGCCTCCTGATATTGCTGTTCGCTAAAAGCGATGCGCCTTCCATGCACAAACAAGCGGTGGGTATTAATGCCATACGGTGTGCAGGTCACAAGGGTTACAAGATCTTTATCCTTCTCAATGCGAAGCTGCTCTGTATCCTCCGGCAAAACAACACTTGTTGCATAAACCTCATAGGCAAGCTGTCTGCCAAGAACTGATAGGAAAAAGACATCTCCCTCTTTCATCTCTGTCAGATCTGACAGAAGTTTTGCCTGACTTAAACCTGTATGTCCCGTCAAAACAGCATGTGTTCCGCATCCGCCCACAGGGAGGGATGAGCCCTTTAAATGTCCCACCCCTCTTTCCAGATCACCGGCAGATGTTCCCTGATAAATCGGCAGTTTCACACCAATTGTCGGCAATTCCACATATCCTATAATTCCTGAATCATCCAGACGAAGCAGCGATTCATAAACAGGCGTATCTGTATTTTCCTCTGTGTTTGTAAATGGATCTGTCAGCTGCATCTGTGACGTCCCCAAATGTCTGTTATATTGCTCAGCCTGATCCAGCATGCTTTCATATTGCGCATTTTCCGTCTTCTCCACATGATCCGTGTAAGCCATAATCTCTGAATCCACTCTGTTTTCAAAGAGATACTCGCTGATATAGGGATACAGCATCAGTACAATGCCTGCAATGACAACGATGAACGGAATCACTGCCCTGATTTTTTTTCGGAATTTTTTCATTGCACTCTTTTAGACATCTTTTCTTCTTTTTCTTGTTAATGTCAAACCGACTGCCACGGCTGCTGCTCCTAAAATCGTAGCAAAGTACAGGCCTCTTCCGCCTGTCTGAGGAAGAAGGAATGATTTATTATTCAGAATACTGATATCCACCCGCGCATTCGCTGAACCTGTCATTTCACTCATGGCTGAATCGATGCCATCTACCTTTGCAGCCGCACTTACTTTCTCACCTTCATACATCCCTGTTTTTCCAATGGTACGACCATTGGCAGTTTCAATCTGCTGAGTTCCTTTGCTGTCTGATACATTCGTTCCTGTCGCATCTGCAATGCCGCCTGCATAACGCTGATTAATCGCTTTGCCGGCTTCTGTATTGGCCTCAAGACCTGTCGTACCGGCTACGGAAGGAATGATTGTCTCTGTGGTACTGGTAATTTCAATGTTCACAGAATCCTTCAGTAAGCTATAGCCATTATCCGTCGCGATTTCCGTCAGCTGATAACTGTCACCCTCGATGCCATTCACCGTCAATATTCCCTTTGAGGATGGGCTGAAAATGGCCGCTTCTTCCTTCTCTGTGGTCTTGCCCGTCACATAATAGACTCCCTGTTCTGACTCTTTGGCAGCGACATAACAGTTATCTGTTTTATTGTAAAGTCTGAACTGAACCTTTGCTGCATCTCCCTTCTCATCAGAGAAAATCTTCTTCAGATTTAAACCGAAGGTATAAACAACGCATTTGTCCTCCAATGTATTGCTATACTCCTGAGATGTACGTCTCCATGTCAAGGAAACATCGTTCGGATTGCCGCTGTCGCCCAAGACTGCTGTCGCATCAGAATTAACCTTAGCTGTGTAATAAACAACCATGTAATAATCTGAAAATCCATTCTCACTGTCATTAACGGCTGCCAGTCCCTGATCCGTGAGATCCACATCCATAATAGTATCGCCGTTTTTTGTATCTTTTCGATAATTCTGAGAAAACATATCCGCTGTCCATACAGCCTCTGCTTCTTCAGTTAAATTACTTTTCGCTGCCTCCGCATCATGATACAGGGCAATTTTCACATCCTGATTATAAGTTAAACCTTTGGATAACACATCTCTGAAGGAATACTCTGTCAACCAGTTTGCCTGACTTGTGATATGCGGCAGCTTGGAGACCAGGATGTAATCCAGTACATCTCCTTCGGATGCGGATTCTGTTGAATTATACAGGGCATCTCCGCCATTATTCTGAGACTGTCTCACCAACTTGTCCAATGTCGGATTGCCTGACTGATTCTTCGGATAACAGGTCATATCATACAGCCACCGCTGTCCGCCTTCCTCACTGTTCCAGTTCCCGCTCTGATTGGTAAAGGGCAGTGACACAAACCACGGATTGCAGGATGCGACAATCTGTTCAGGTACCTTTGTCTCTACCAACAAATATAAGCCTACGGACAAGTCCCCGGCAGATGTATGACCGTTTTTGTCTGTCAGCGTCATCGCAACTGCCTGATCTGCAGAAGTCACATAGCCTTCCAGCGCACTTTTTATCTTCACATCATCTTTATCCAACGCGCTTTTCAATGCATCATTTAACTGCTGGCTTGTATAATGCCATACACCTGTATGCTCACAAGGATTGGCATTCTTTGGATCCTTCATATCCGCCGCACTCCCTGTATCCAGCTGCAGTAAGCCCCTTAACGCCTCAGGTATCTCATATACCACTTTTACTGTTTTTCCGCCGTCATAACTATAGGTTTCAATATCTCCGCAGCGAAGATAAGTAAATTCAACCCCCTCTACGGCGTAAGGTGCCATTTTCTGCTGCAGTCCATCATCTGCCTCTCCTGTTGCCGTATGCTCCCCCTCTGTATAGGCACCTGCTGCCTCTGCTGCTGTCATATCATATTTATAAATGGACAAAGATCCTTTTTTTGCCGTATCAATGATGTCTCCATTCTCCAGCGCATCCTGCTGTGCAGATTTCACATCTCCCACTGACTGTGCAAAAACCGATGTTGTACAGGACAAACAAAGCAATCCCGCAAGTAATGATGTTCCCATTGTTTTTATAAAATTTTTCCCCATTCTCATACCTCTTGCTTCCAAAATTTTCAACACATATCCTTTTTACTGACAATACATAAAACGGACACTCGCAAATTCTATAATGTCTTCGGCCATCAGACGTCTCTTTTCATCCACCTCTAAGAACTCTCCATTCACCTTTGTTCCGTTGGTAGAGTGAAGATCCATCAGATAAATACCGTCTGATTTCTTTTCAAATGCAGCATGCTTTCTGCTGATTCCTTCCACAGCAATTGTATACTGCTTTCTCTCCTTTGCACTCCCCACAGTGCATGGGAACTCTGTCAGTATCAAATCCGGTGCGGCACGCTTGTTCATGCTGATCAACCGGACACTGCCCTCTGTTCCCGACAATACGACTGTTTTCTCTTCTGCGAAATAATTTTCTTTTTCAACCTCAGCGTCTCTGTAGTTATAGATATTCTGTTGATAAGATTTTTCTTTCAGTTTCTGACTACTGCTTTCTTTATTTTTTATTGCAGAACATATGGAATAAATAACAGCGGCCAGAACAACTGCTGCCGCCAAACCGCCTGCCGCATATTCTGCCGGAATTTCCAATCCGGCATACCCCAGCATCTTTTCAATCAAACCCACTTTATAGGCACCGGCAATGAGCAGCAAACAACCTGCTGCCGCAAGGATGAACCATTTACCCGAATCCTGCTTCTTCTCAGCTTCTGTTTCCTTCCTTTTCTCCTGTTTCTTCTTTTCCTGTTTTTTCTTCTTTTCCTGCTTTTTCTGTTTTTCCTTCTTCTCCCTTTGATCTTTTTCCTCTTTTCCTTGACTGGTATCTATCTGAATAACAAAAGGATCCTGCTGCACATTCTGCTCAGCTGCCGGCTTCTTAACAGTCTCTTTTCTAATTTCTTTCACTTGTGTTGTCTGCACTTTCTTCGACTCAAACTTTTGAAGATGAACCGGCAAAAAATCAGCCCGCTGAACAATCTTATAAAAATCATAGACAAGCAGCACCCCTTCACGGTCTGTATGATCCGCATTCTCCAGCAGCCAGGATGCCAGAAGCTTTAACTGAGCGTTAAAATTTTCTTTTCTTCCCGGAATACAGGCCGCTGCCAGTGTATTCGATGCCATATCGATGTACAGATATTCCGCTTCCAATAAAATAGCATCCGGATCCAAAAGATACTCCTCCAGCGTCCTGTATAATTCCAGAATGAATGCGATCAGTTGTTTCACAGCCTCCTGTCCCACCGGCTGATGTTCCACATAGCTTTTAAATTCGATTTTTCCACTGACATCATAATAATATTTCTTCTGCTCGTTTAATTGCTGTTCATGGAAAGGCAAAAGGGCAGATGAATGCTGATTGGCCAGCATTTTCTCTGTATCCTCCACGCCTTCTTCCAGAGAACCGTCTATCACCATATAAGTGTGAAAAGCATCTCTGCTATACGATACATCCATCTGCTTCTATTTCTTCCCCTTCTTCAAAATCACTGTCACCAGCCTGTCCTGAGCATAATTGACACGCACCGCACACATCTCCTTCTTCAGCCGCCATTTTCCCCCTGTCACCATCCCCGCTCCCTTTGTATTCATTGAGCCGGACACAGATACATTGACGCGCTTTCTGCTTCCAAGCACATCCAGCGCATTTGTCAGCCACTTTCCATCTGTCTTTTCCGCATGAAATCTAACCATGAAAACCGGCGGCTTTCCCTCTGTTTGCTTTTCCCAGGCTGTACTTTCTGCCTGCCTTAGACTGTAGCTTTGCAGAACAGACCGGTCATGCAGGAAAAAGCACAAATAAATAACAGCAGCCAGAATAAAAATAATGATAGGCACAACAACCGCTGCTTCAACAGTCATGCTCCCCTTATATTGTCTTCTCACCGAATCACCTTCCCGTAAAATCAGGAAAACTTTCCCATTACCAGTAGTTCATCAGATAGGCCACAGCCAGAAAAGGCATAAAGGGCAATTCCATTCTTTTTCCATCTTTTCTTCCCAAAAGCAGATAAACAGCCACACTGGCACACAGCAGGCAGGCAGTAAAACAGATCGTGCAGACCATCTGCCAGCCAATCACCATTCCCAGTCCGCCAATGACAAAGGCATCCCCCTCTCCAATGGCCCCCTCCGACCATCGACTGAACAGCCATACCACCACTCCCGGTATACAGCCAGTTAATATGTCCAGAAATTTTGTATCTTTATTGAACAACTGTATCACAGCCATCAGGACACTCATGGCTATCACAGGCCAGACATAAAATTGTCTTTTGCGCAGATCCGCAATAACCGGATAGGTCAGCAGCAAAAAACCTTTTAATAAAAATCTTTTTATAATAAACATTCTCTCACCTCCTCAATGTTAACCGCAGCGCGAACAGGATCTTAATCCTTTTTCTTCTGCTTCATCCTGTGTCATCGTCTGAAGTTTTCGCTTCAGTCCGCTGCATGTACGGTCTGCATGCCATGCTCTTCCTGTATCCGTTATATAAACAGTTCCATTTCCATCTGCATGTTTGCCGCACCGTTCACATTGAACATATTTTGCACCATACTTATTTCTCAATGCCTCTACATCCGCTTGTCTGCATTGATGAATCGAAAGCTTCAGATAACTGCAGCTTTCTCTTTGATGATAAACCACACCATTTTCTGCTACATACACCGTTTTTGACTGCTGCTTGTCCGAATCTTTTCTGTCATCACCTGCCAAAGCTCCCAACCAGGGACGAACATATATGCTGTCTGTTATTCTGACATTCTTCGAAAATCCGAAAAATCCACCGGACTTTATGAAGTAAGTCACCTTAATCTGCACAAGATCAGATTCCTTCGTCATAACAGGCACCAATCCTGCCATTCCGCCAACAATATAGTCACTTTCTATGCCGCTGTTTCGAAGATCTGTATAAAATAATTTATACAAGTCACTGCTGTCAACGCCATCCGCAGCTTCACTGTAGGCTGCCAATTTTCGCCCCGTACTACACAGATAGCTGTTGACCTGCTCATAAACTTCAAGTGTCTGAAATACCCCTGTCAGCATCAATACAGCCCCCAGAAAGATCGGCATAACAAGTGCTGCTTCAACAGTCAGACTGCCTGAAAAGGGGACGGAGAAAAATGTCCTTCTTTTACTGATATCTGTTTCTCCGATTGCCTGATCGTTATTTTTATAAAAAATATTTTTCCGGCAAGTCAGCATGAAAATGGTTTTAAAAAGGGTTGGGATCGCATATATTACTGCATCATAAATTTTTGAGCTGACTTTTCTTCCAAATATTTTTCCTGTGTGTGACCGGTAAAAAAAGGACATTTTTCTCCGCCTCCTTCCCATTGATTCTCAGTCATCCTATTGATTGTCAGTAACCATACACAACATCAAAGTCGTGCTGCAGCTTCCCCGGATGACCATAAAACTTGCTTCCTATCTTTACGGTTCCTGAAAATTCCGCCTGCACCGCACAGTTTGCCAGTGAGAAATTTTCATAACCTTCTGCAAGCCTCACATTACATTCAATTAACTGACTCATCCGTCCGATCTTTTTTTCTGAAGACATCAGCAGCATAAAAATCATTAAATACTGGTTGTAATCCAGTCCTTCGCCTGAATCATGAAAATAATCTGCGGCACGCCTTCCACTCTTTGCGATGCCCTGCAAATCATCCATCGAAAGATTCCAGCTGCTCTTACTCTTTACAAGCGGCACCTGACCGCCCTCTGCCAGCCCGGCACAGTCTACAACAGCTTCCGCAGCCGACCAGCAGGCCATAATCAGCAGTTTGACCACCTCTCCGGCAATCGGTACCTTTTTCAATAGTTTCATGCCTTTGATCGCCTTCTGCAGCTCCGCATTTTTGGACGGACTGGTATACACATAAATCAAATTCAGAAAAGTCCGCAGCGTACAGATAGACATAACGGCATTTTCAAGATTTTCCCGGTCATTGTCTTTGCCAAACAGAATGTACTCATACTCATATTTTAAAACGGTATTGTTCTGGTCTCCGTCAGACTGACCGCCGCCTGCCATTGATGAAAACTTATCATTGATATAGAGGTTCAGAAGCAATTTTTCTTCCTGATCTTCAATACCGCTGCCAATCTGATTCAGCAATCCCTGCTCCTTCATATAATCTGTCACATTATCATAATCATCAAATTCTTCCATCGGTTCAAAACTATCTGTACCCGCTGACTGCCACGAACATCCGGAAGTATTGATTTGCCTTCCGGAGATTTCCTTATCATCCATGACCAAATTCAAAACCCCTGATTTCAGCCAGCCCGTGATACCCTTTCTCGGATCTTTCATCTCCGGTTCCTCTGTTTCTTCTGCCTCTAAGCCTTCTGCCTCAGATTCATTCTCTTCCAATTCACTTTCGGCAGCATCCATCTCTTCCCCCTTTGATTCAAGATCATTCAGATAATCCTCTGTCTTCTCATTGATGCCGCTGTTTTTAAGCTGGCTTACAAGATCCTGTACTTTGTCAATTCCCTTTGACACGGCCATCATTTTCTCATAGTCCGCCACCTGACTCTTAAGGGATTTCCAATGATGATCCTTCAGCGTACGAACATTGCTGACACCATCCATTTCCACCTGTCCGTACATATGCATTGCCCGGTGATTATGACCTTTATTCTCCAGGTTCAGCTTTAAATACTTCTCAAAATCCTCCAGACTCTGCTGACTGTTCCCTATATCTACAGCCAGCAGATCATACTTTTCTGCCAGAGGCTGTACATATCCGGCAAAAACCATCTCAGCTGCCATATCTGCATACCTCTCGCTCATGGTTCCGATCGTGTACACCCTTGAGGACTCCAACAGTACCAGCAGCAATGAAACCAACAGCATAAAAACCAGGCTAAGATAAACCGTGATGACGCCTCGTCGCATTATATCTTATTACTCTCAGTTGTAATTTTCTTGAAAATGTTCTTGACAATGGTAGTCAGCTGATTTTTAAAAATAGCAACCAAACTGATCAAAACAACCAGAATAAGAATAATCTCCACCACACCAACTGCTGTCTCCTCATAATAAAATCTTCTCCATAATGACATCATACCTATTCCTCCCTTAGACCTACATTGATAAAAATGCAGGGACCATCACAATCATCAGCACAATGACCAGCAATAAAACCATCGGTACCAGAAGCTTTGTTCCTGCCATCTCTCCCAACTGCTTTGCAAAATCCCTTCGCTGTTTCTCAGCTTCCTCAGCCTCCTGAAGCATTAAACCTTCCATTCCTCTGCTTCCCCGGCGTATGTACTGCGTCAGCAGCTGCATAAATTTGATATATTGATGCAATTCCGTCCGTTTTCCAAATTCAGTATACGCCTGTATCTCCGGAACACCGGACTGCATCTGAATATGAGCATATCTGAACTCCTTGTACAGCCACTTTTCCTTCCCGACGCCTTCTTTCTCATAATCCTCCATCAGCTGATACCAGCTTCTTCTTGATGTCATACCGGCACCAAGCATCAGGACCATCCGATATACAAATCCCGGATAATCATGCAGCAATTCCTCTGTACGCTGTTTTAGCTGCTCTTTCAGACGCTCCTCCTGATAAAACATAAGACAGAGCACCGCAATGATGCTGATTAAAATCAGCAGCGGCATCTGGGATTGTACCTGATAGCGCCATGTCACAGTATGCCCGTCCACAGAATCCGGCAAAATCAGCTGGAGATTTTCCTCAGACTTCTTATCCGCTGATTTCAAGGCTTCCAACAGATCATCCTGAAGATTCTCCTGTTCCGTCTTTCTCACAGAGACAATACAGACATCCTTCTCATATTCCTTCAGAATTTCATCCCCATATCGGATCTCCGCTGTCACCTTTGTCTGAACCGGCAGGGAAATCTCTGTCATATCCCCCAGCGTACCATCTTGATTGATCAGATTATAATCTTCAGGCACCCACTCTATCGTTATATTCTCTCCCGGAAAATGATCCGGGAATACCAGTCCGGTTTCTACATGACTTAAATCTGCGTTGTCTCCCAGAAGTTCCTGATCGATGTATGCAATGACTTTCTCAAGCAGAGCTTCCTGCTCTGACCTTGAATACTTTCTTGGTGCAACATTCAGTGTCAGTTTCTGTGTCCCCTCCACGGATTCTATCTCAGCTTCCACAGCAACATCCCGACTTTCTCCCCTTGCATCTTCTCTTTCGATCACATTATTGACCAATTCCGGCACACGGTCCGATAAGCGATACAAAGTCAAAAAAAAGAAAGCAAAGAGGACACAGCCATAAAGGAGCATGATCTTTTCTATCGCATGTCTCTGACAAAATTGTTCTTTTCTGATCCCGGGATACAGCTTTCCGGCCGCTTCACCGGCATATCCTGTCAGCCACCGGGATTCTTTTACGGATTCCGGCAGATGGTACAGCAGCCAGACGGCCACCATCTGAAGCCATCCCATTCCCTTCGGTACAGGAAAATATTTTTTTGCTTTGTGCCTTCTGCACCATCGCTCTGCCAGAAAGACAGGCAGCAGAACAATGCACAGGAAAATACTGCCGAACAAAAACCACCCCATAAGGTACCTCCTCATACCTGGATATCCAGGATTTTATAACCGATCAACATCGCTATTCCATATAGCGCCAATGATGCGGTCATTAAAATTCTTCCAGTCAGCGTTGTATAAAGTACTGCCATATAATCTGCCGAACACAAATTCATGTAAAGCAGAATGGCCGGCGGTACGATCAGCATGACTTTCCATTCTCCCTTTTTTCCTGCCAGCAGCGTATCTATCTCAGAATTAATCTCCATACGAAGATTCATGGTATCTGACGTATGTCTGATGATATCTGACAGCGATCCGCCGCTTTTTCTGGCAATATTCAAAATTTTTACAAAATATAAAATATCCTTGTCATTACATCGATCTGCAAACTCATTCAGTACTGTTTCCACTGAAATATTCCTGTCCAGCTGAATACATATCATTTCAAATTCCGGCAGCAGAACCTGATAACGATCGGCAGACACCAGCATATCTTTTCTGACATCCCGAAGTGCTTTCTCCAGTGTTCCTCCTGCCGCCGTGCTGCTGTACATCATAGCGGTCACATCCTTAAATTCTTTCCATAACCTTGTCTGTCTCTGATTAGCCCTCTTTTTTGCCTTAAATTTGATAAAAAGCGGCAGTAAGATCATTCCCGCCAAGGAAGCGATCAGATTTCTATAGCACATCCAACCCACCATAAAAATGAGCACTGCGCCCTGAAGGCCATCCATCAGCAATATTTTTCTCTTCTTACTCATCATCAGATCTCCGGTGATTCCAGTGCCGCCGCCCGCAGTTTTCTCCTGTTCATCAGACGATAACCTGTTCTGTCAAGGCCGCCGCGCACTTTCTCCGGGGCATTGCCGTAGACACTGGTTTCTCTCAGCAGATCATCCCGCTCATTAAACTGAAAAAGCTTGTTCAGCACATACCCATTCTGATCACATGAAAGGACCTCCGTAATCTCTGTCACACGCCTGGACCTGTCCCGCAGGCGCCCCAGCTGAATGATAATGTCAATGGACGAAGCAATCTGTTTGCGGATGGCAGGCAGCGGCATATCAGACCCCATCAGAATCATGGTCTCAATACGTGAAAGCATATCCTCCGGTGAATTTGCATGCCCGGTGGAAAGAGAGCCGTCATGGCCTGTATTCATACTCTGGATCATATCCAAGGCCTCCGGCCCGCGTACCTCGCCTACAATAATTCTATCCGGACGCATTCGCAGACTTGCTTTGATCAAATCTCTTAGGGTAACACTGCTGACCCCCTCTGCATCCGCCTGACGGACCTCCATCCGAACCAGATTGGCAATGTCATGGAGCTGAAGCTCTGCAGAATCCTCAATGGTAATCACTCTTTCTGTCTTCGGAATATAATCAGCCAGCACATTTAAGAATGTCGTTTTCCCGGTACTCGTAGCACCGCTGATAAAAATGTTATAACCAGCCTGCACAAGGACCTTCAGATAATCCGCCGCCTCCTGACTTAAAGATTCCCACGCAATCAGTTTTTCCATGGTGATTGCCTCTTCCGGGAACTTTCTGATGGTCAGAATCGGACCGTTTAATGCCACAGGATCCAATACAACATTCACTCTGGAACCATCACTTAAACGGGCATCCACAATCGGTACGGATTCATTCACCTGTCTGTTGGATCTGGAAACAATCTGCTGAATGACATCCTCCAGCTTTTCTCTGGATTCAAAGTGTCTGTCCCAGGTATAAATTTTGCCATTGCGTTCATAAAAAATAGCGTCTGCACCATTGACCATAATCTCTGATACAGATTTGTCATCAATCAGTTCCTGCAAAAGATCCAATCTCCGGATGGCATTAAATAATTCCTGTCTGAGCGTCAGCTTGGTCACTGAACTCATATACATATCCCTGCTTTTTTCCAGGATCACTTCATCAATGACATCTCCGATTGCCTCATCCGACAATTCCGTACTCATATCCAGCCTCTGATGTACCATCTCCTGAAGCTCCTGCTTCATCACCTGGAGTTCTCTCATGGCACCACCTCCCTGATTTTTACAACTCTCTCTTCAAAACTGCCTTCTGTCATCCTGCTGACAATAGACATAAACCGTTCTGTCAGCTTCTCTTCCCATTCTGTCTCATCACCTGCAACAATCCATCTGTCTCCGGCCTCAAGTAGAGCTGCCGGCGGCAGCATCGCCCCAAAATCAAAAATCACCTGCTCATACATCGTTCCCTGGTACAGCTGTTCAAGACAAAACTGCCAGTCATCTGCATTTAACTCCCCGATTTCCGCCGGATTCGCAGCCGGCATCAGATAATCAAATTCATCCCTGGTTACCATCATCCCCAATCTGGTTCCCAGATTCTCCTGCCGCTGCTTCACATAATAAATCATCTCTGATATGCCTTCCTTTTTTCCACCACTCTCCAATAAATCTGTAAAACATGTCACAGGTTCCAGATTCAAATACAGCACTTTCTGATTTGCTCCTGCTTTCCTGCAAAATTCCAGTACATTTCTGACCATCTTCTCACTGCTGACAGGCATATAAATACCTGTCAGCATCCATTTTCTTCCTCTGCTGCCTGTCGGCACAACTGCATTTCCCCTGTCGGCACAGCACTTCAAAATCTCCCCATAAATTCTGACCGCCGACTGGTACTTATAGACATAATCATTCTCTCCCTCTGCCTGTCTCCCCTCTTCATCCAAGATGATGACCTTTTCACTGCTCACTTTTTCCCCATACAAATCCATCAGTGAAGAAGTCATCAAAATAACATCTGCTTTGTCCCACTGCTCATCCCCTATAGGATGTTCAAGATACAAATGAACATTGAAGGGTGAATCTGTCTGCCGGCTGATAAATGCGGCCAGCCTTTCGCCATACCCCTGTCTGTTCTCCAGCATGACCAATGTCATATTTTTCAAGCACGTATCCACCTCCTCTTGTCATCAATCCTATCTCTAAATTTTTCCCATATTTGCTGCCAGAAATATGACAACTGCCAAAAAAACAGGAACCGCAAAATGAATCGTCCACTTTTCACTCTTTTGCGGATATGACATATCCATATACGGCTCCCTTCTGCCAAATGCCATCTGCTGCACATAGTTGAACAGATACATCATTCTCTCTCTGAATAGTCCATACTTCAGAATTTTTGCCAAAGACAGTACTGCCCCGCTAATCAACGCCAGAAACAGCACTTTCACTATTCCGAATGGTCCTGTGTAAACACCGACAGCCATCAAAAGTTTCAGATCACCGGCACCTAACATCGCCAGTGCAAAAAGCCAGCCGCACAAAATCAAAGGAACCACTGCTCCCATTGCTGCTTTTAAGATACCTGACCCTCCATGTGTACACAGCTGAAGAAAAACTCCGTTGCACGCAGCTATAAAAATAAGCGCATTCGGAATTCTGGCACATTGTCTGTCTTTCACTGCAGCCGCCGCTGTAAAAAGCAGCAGCGTCATTTTTAAAAGCATCGCCTCACACCCTGTTAGTATTCAATTTTTCATAAGTTGGGGAAAATTAAGATGATTAAGAATTTGTATCTGGATTATATCAGCATCCATAATCTTTGTAAATGCGCCGATCTGTGATTTGCCCTATCATTGTTCGACCTCACATGACCCCTTGTGACTACACCCAAAGCTTCACGACATAATCAGACATACATTTGAATAAAATAAAGGCCATACACAAGCAAAATACCCGGAAAACCCAGAAATGCACAGCTTAAAAAAGTGACCGCATTCAGCCCAATGGGCAGCACAATCCCAAACAATGTCAGTACAAATGAAATCAAAGAAATACACCCGGCTCCTGCAGCTCCGCGGATCAAAAAACGCAGCATAGAATTTCACCCTTTTATAGACTTGTCTGTTATAAAAGAATATGTCCCTGCTCTTTTTATAGAACAGGGACATATAAAATACTTTTATTATTTGATTTTCTTGTAATGACCGGCCAGATGATGGATATCCTCACGTGTATATTTCTTTGCCGGCAGTTTCTCCGGCTCAGGCGTCGGTTCCACATAATCGAACTTGAAAATGCAGACGCCATAAGCACCCAGATGATACTTGATGGAATAGTCCTTGAAATCCCAGCTTTCCTTAACCGCTTCAATCGGCTCCGGATTGACCACACCTGTACCGCCATATTCTACGGCATTGCTGTTAAAGACTTCTGTGTAGGTACCCGGACACAAAACACCGGACTGGAAGGTATCATAGGCCACTGGCGAGAAGTTAAAGTGGCAGAGCAGGCAATTCTTCTTGTCCTTGGTCATTCGGCAGAATGTCAGCATATTGTGCTCTGCATCAGAACCATTGATCCATGCAAAACCTTCCGGTGAATTGTCCAGTTCATACAAAGCCGGATGGGCATGATAAAAATGCAGCAGGTCTTTGTAGTAACGATTCAGCTGCTGATGCTCCGGATATCTTTCAAGCAGATACCAGTCAAGGCTCTTCGCTTCGTTCCATTCTGCAGTCTGAGCAAAATCCTGACCCATAAACAGAAGCTTTTTGCCCGGATGCATCATCATCAGGCCATAAGCAGCCCGGAGATTACCGAACTTCTCAGGCATCGTTCCCGGCATCTTGTAAACCATGGATTTCTTCAGGTGAACGACTTCGTCGTGGGACAAAACAAGCACATAATTCTCACTGTAAGCATACATAAAGCTGAAGGTAATCTGATTCTGATGATACTTTCTGAAAATCGGATCACACTTCATATATTCAAGGAAATCATGCATCCATCCCATGTTCCATTTGTAGGTAAAGCCCAGACCATCATCCTCCACATCACCGGTCACTTTCGGCCATGCCGTCGATTCCTCCGCAATCATCATAGCACCCGGATCTCTCTTCGCCACGATGCCATTTAAATGTTTGATAAATGCAATGGCTTCATAATTCTGGTTGCCGCCGTCTTCATTCGGAATCCAGTTGCCTGAGGAACGTCCGAAATCAAGATACAGCATGGAAGCCACCGCGTCCACACGCAGACCGTCAATATGGAATTTCTCAATCCAGAACAAAGCATTGGCCACAAGGAAATTGGAAACCTCTGTCCTGCTGTAATTAAAGCAATAAGTTCCCCATTCCGGATGTTCACCCTTGCGCGGATCCTGATGTTCATAAAGGGCTGTGCCGTCAAAGCGTCCGAGGCCGAATTCATCCTTCGGAAAATGTGCCGGTACCCAGTCTAAGATAACACCGATGCCGCGCTGATGCATGTAATTGACAAAATACATAAAATCTATCGGCGTACCGTATCTGGCTGTCGGCGCATAATAGCCTGAAACCTGATACCCCCATGAGCCGTCAAAAGGATGTTCTGACAGACCGATCAGCTCCACATGGGTATAGCCCATATCCAACACATAATCCGCCAGTTCCACAGCCAGTCGTCTGAAATTGTAAAACTCACCCGGCATATCCGGATCCTTCTTCCATGAACCCGGATGCACTTCATAGATAGCCATCGGCGCATTGATCTGCTTCTCCTGGTGGGCCGCTCTCCAATCATCATCCTCCCAGTCGAAGTGACTGATATCTGTCACCACAGAAGCATTGTTCGGACGAAGCTGGGCTGCATTGCCATAAGGATCCGCCTTCAAAACCGTATAGCCCTGGCTTGTCTCCACGGCAAACTTATAGAGGTCTCCCTTTTTGACACCTGGAATAAATAAATCCCATATACCGGACTGCTGTACCGGCTGCATCTTGTTGGCATTCTGATTCCACTCATTAAAATCACCGACAACCCCCACACTCTTGGCATTCGGTGCCCATACTGCAAAATAGGTGCCCTTCTCTCCGTTCTCTTCTGCCAGATGGGCGCCCATCTTCTCATAAATCTCATAATGCGTGCCCTTGGCAAACAAATAGGTATCTAACTCTGATAATCTGTGTTTATATTCCATTCCGTACCTCCCCAATACTTTTAAACATAAATACCATGTAAAAATTGATGTACCAGCTCATAGGCCTGATGTTCTGACAAAGCCGGTCTGTCTTCTGATGATTTGTTAAACCAGTATAACATATAACTGTTCAGTAAGCCGAAGAAAACAATACTGTACTGCTCCTGTCGCCCACGCATATTGCCAATCCTGTCACCGGCAGACACAAATAGCTGCGTCATCATAGCTGTAATCTCCGACATATAAGGCCGGATCGCCTTATACGTATCCGATTCCTTTGCAGAATACATCATGGCCATCATTAATCGGTAATATGCCTCATGACCGCTGCAAAATTTAAAATAAAAATTCGTCATTCTTTCAAGGTTTAATTGAAGATCCCCCTGATATTGGATGGCTTCTGCCATTCCCGCCTTCAGATCAGCATATCCTTCCATGGCAACGGCCTGCAGCAGCCCATATTTACTGCCGAAATAATGATAAAGTGTGGGTTTCGTCACACCTGCCGCATCCGCAATTTCCTGAACACCAATGGCATCATAGCCCTTCTCATAAAAAAGATGCAGTGCCTTCTCCAGAATATTCTTCCGATTGTCCATGCTTTATCCTCCTGATATCAGTATACCATTCGGTATAATAAAAAGCAATGCCCGTTTCACTCTATATGTAAAAAAGAATCCTGCCCGCAAGATTCTCCGCCTGCGGCAGGCCGCTTTTGCAGCAAAAAGAGCCCGGTCACTGCTTTTGCAGTGCCGGACTCTCTTCATTCTTCTAATCAATCACGATTATTCCTCATCTTCTCTTTTGGATTTTTTTCTGAGTTTTAATCCCAGACCACCGATACCGATGGAGGAAACAGCAGCCCCCAGAAGACCTAATACACTTACAGGATCTCCTGTCTTAGGAGATTTCTTGGAAGTTGTTGTTGTATTATTCTTCTTTGTTGTGGTTGTTGTATTGTTTTTCTTATTATTATTTGTATTTGTTGTTGCAGAAGCCTTCTTCAGACCGTCAATAGCTGCCTGCAGATTCTTTTCTGCCGCGTCAACTGCTTTCTGGGATTCTTTTGCTTCAACAGCCTTTTCAGCATTTGTCAGTGCATTCTGAAGAGTTGTCCATGTTGCAGCTGTGTAATCATTCTTCTTGAGATCCTTAGCTGATGCAATCAGTTTTTCCAGAGAAGATGTATCAACTGCATCTGTCTCATCCTTCTTATCATCATCTGTTTCCGCAGGTGTTACTTTGACAAGAGCATCAATTTCTAACTGCAGTGTCTTAGCCGCTGAATCAACTGCTTCCTGTGATGTCTTTTCTTCAAGCACACGTTTTGCAGCTGCTACTTCTGCCTGGAAGTGCTTCCAGCTCTCTTCTGTGTAATCGGATTTATTCAGTGCTTCTGCCTTTGCGATGACTGCTTCAAGAGCTGATGTATCAACCTCTGCCGGTGTTTCTGCCTTTACAAGTTCATCAATGGCTGCATTCAGATGTCTTGTGGATTCATCCACGCTTTCCTGGCTTGTTGTGCCGTTGGCTGCTGCTTCAAGATCATCTTTCGCTTCTTTCAGCTCTGTCTGCATGGAAGCCCAGCTGTCTGCTGTGTAATCTGCTTCATTTAATGCTTCTGCTTTTGCGATGGCTGCTTCAAGGGCACTTGTATCGCTAACTGGTGTTGCTGTATGGATATCGTCTGCTGTTACATTGATGGTCATTGTTGTATCAGCATAACCAAGTGCATAAATTGTAACTGTCCACTTACCTGTACCGTCTGTTCCTTCCGGCAGCTGGCATCTTAAGGAATCTGTCAGACCAAGCTGCACGCCCATGGATTTGTGCATCCAGTTATCGGCTGCAAACTTTGTACCGTAGGATGCAAGCGGTGTATCACCATTGCCGTAGTATGTCCACTCTACTGTCTGCATCTTGGAACCGATTTCGCCGTAATCTTCTTTGATATCCATTCTGATGAAATCACCGAAACTGCTTGTTTCCTGTACAACCGGTGTTGGTGTGATTGTCTGTAATTCTACACCCTGGATACCTGAACCTGTACCTGTCTGACGTGCACCAAAGCTGAATGAACCATCAGCGTTCTTTGTTGCTTCCTTCAGACCGTTTGTATTGGCATCCACATCTGCTACCAGATCTGCATAGCTGTTCAATACGCCTTCGCTGTAACCGCCTGCCAGTGTGCCGCCGTTTTCTACAACATTGTACTGTTCTTTGAATGCATCATAATCTGCTGCGGCAACCTTAACCGGTACATACTTGATACCATTGATCTTGTAGTTGGCCATTGTTTTTGTTGTGCCGTCTGCCAGGGTGATTGTGCCTTTGCTGAAACCGATAGTTGAACCGTCTGTCAGTACAATATTTTCTTTATCTTTCCAGTAAGACATCTCATATCCGTTGCCTTCTGTATCATAAATCGTTACATCCTGCTGGAAGTTGCCTCTGTGGAGACCATGGTTTGTTGTTGCTCTTGATACCGCATCAAATGCACCCTTATCATACTCACCGTGTGTATCCTTTACATCAGATGCTTCTGTGCTGCCGGCTGCTTCTACTCCCTCAGCTGCCCAATATTCACTGTAAGTAAGTGCTGCGTAAACATATTTATACTGGCTTTCTGCTGTATATGTGAATTTGTAATTGTTTTCATAACCTGCTGCTGTTACTTCAATTTCAAATTCCTGTCCTTCCTTTGCATCCGCAAATGGTGCTGCTTCTGTATTGATGGTACCGTCTTCATTGATAATCTTAACAGCGCCTTTTCCTGATGCCGCATAAGCCTTGCCATTCACAGATACAGATTCAATATTCTTTACATAAGCTGCAACATCATCTGCACTATAGCCATCCGCTGGTACAAGTGCTTTCTGAGCGCCATCATATGTAATCGGTGTAACTTCTGTTGTCAATGTAAAACTAGCAGAGATATCAGCATATTTACCACTCTTATCTGTTACTTTTAATGTATATTTACCAACTTTGGCATCAGCTGCTGTATAAGTCAACACACCATTCTCAACCTTAACATTTTCAAGACCATCCACACTGTATTCAGCCTCATAGTCTGATGGAAGATTATTGAATGTTACTTTTGTCTCACCGCTGGATGCTTTTGCATCAGCCACTTCCACACTGCCGTCAAATTTAACAGCTACATAAATGTCTGCCGGAATCTCGTAAATACCTGCATTTGTATAATATGTCAGTTTATTGATTGTCTGTCCCATCATTGAAACATAATCTTTATACTGAACAGGACTTCCATGTACTTCTGTTGTAAATCCGGTGCTCCATGCAAGCTCAGAAATTTTCCAGATATTTTCTACATGGCGAAGGCCATAGCTGTCACCCTCTTTTGTTCCGACGACAACACCATAGACTGTTTTTATATTTTCCGGCAAACCAGACAGATTAATCTGATAATCACCATATTTTGATGATGTCCTGAAATCTGCAGTCACGCCGCTCAGTGTCTGAACTTCTGTGCCTTCAGCCTTGCCAAAGCTTAAAGAGCCGTCCGCATTAACTGTTGCTTCTTTGTAATATGAAGGTGCTTCACTCAGAATATAATAAGAATAGCTTGGGCTTTCAAATAAAGCATCTTTACCTTCATAAGTTGTTGTTGTCTCTTTGCCTTTCATTGACACTGTAATATCAACTTTGCTGCTGTCTGTCACCTGTGTCAGCTTCTCAAGGGCTGAAGCGTCATCCAGCTTAACCGGATAAACAATACCTGTAATATCTGATCCATCACTATTCACATGATAAGAACCCGCTGCAAGACTTGATCTTGTCTTATTCAGTGTTGCTGATGTTACAGCATCGGCATCATCATCACCTTCTGCTGCGTAGAATTTATCATAAGGAATGTTCATTAACACATAAACTTCCTTTGCTACTGCATTCTTTTCAAGGGCATCAATGGCCTTTGTCAGTTTTGCTTCTGCTGCATCTACCTTGTCCTGGCTTTCCTTTGCTGCAAGGGCTGCCTTTGCTTCTGTCAGGGCATCCTGCATGGTCTTCCAGCTGTCTGCTGTGTAGTCTGCTTCTGTGAGGCCTTCTGCCTTTGTAATAGCTGCCTGAAGTTTGTCTGTGTTAACTTCAACTGCTGCCTTTACAAGACCGTCAATCGCCTTTGTCAGCTTGCTCTCTGCCGCATCTACCTTGTCCTGGCTTTCCTTTGCCGCAAGGGCTGCCTTTGCTTCTGTCAGGGCACTCTGCATGGTTTTCCAGCTGTCCGCTGTGTAATCTGCTTCTTTAAGACCTTCTGCCTTTGTAATAGCTGCCTGAAGCTTTTCTGTGTTCACTTCAACAGCTGTTGTCTTCTCTTCAGCCTTTGCGATGGCTGCCGCTGCTGCTTCCTTTACAGCCTTGGATGTACGTGTTGCACCTGAAACAGAGTCCCAGCCATTGACAGCATCCGCTGTTGCTTCTTTGCCTTCAAGCAATGTCTTGATACCGCTTTTCTTGTTATAGGCTTTGTTGAAATAGCTGGCATTTTCTGAAGTATAACCATCTCCCGGCGTTACCGTGATATCTGTAAACTTACCATCAGCAACTGTCAGGGAAACTTCTACATCATATTCTTCCCACTCATCTTCCTCATCATCTTCTGTTCTTGTTACGTGAGCAGTTGCTTTATATGTACCATCTTTTGCAACCTGTGCCCCTGTGACAGCAAATGCTGTTGTCGGGCAAACGCCGGCTGTCATCGCTGCGATCATCAGACCGGCAAGTGTCTTATTGATTAATTCATTCTTTTTCATATCGTCCTCCTTGTAAGTATGAAATTTGAATTATGAATTAGGAGCCGCCCTTCAGATTCCAAAATCGTGACATCTGAATGAAGCTTTTATTAAAAATCAGCGTTAGCACACGCTAATCATTAATCCTTTTTATAGAGCTGTCTGCCCTTGCAGTCCAGCTCCTGTTTTTTGATTCTATAACAAATCCTTCGGCGATTTTTCGCCAGTAATTAAATTCCCAGCCAGATAAACAGGCCAAATAAAATCAATGCTCTGATTATCGTAAAAATAACCTCATTACCTTTGATACCCGGCAGACCGCAGTGGATATTGGCCCGCGGACAGGTGTCAATACATTTCTGGCACTGAAAACAGTCTCCGCTGACATCCAAAGAACCCGCCTCCGGCAGACCGATATCGGATGGGCACTGCTTTGTACAGGCACTGCAGCCTTTGATGCACTGTTCCCGCTCCCTCCTTAATGTAAAGAACGGCAGCATCGGCAGCCACGAGAATACAGCCCCCATCGGGCACAGAAAACGGCAGAAAAATCTTTCCTGCAGCGCCATGCCGATCATGATCAGCACCAGCAATACAACGCCGAGAACATAGCCGCCCAGCTTAAAATTAAAAGCATGCAGCATAGAGAATACGTCCCACGGGCTGTAGCCCTGTGTCTGACTGTAAACACCTTTAAAGCAAAGAATGGCAATCACAGCCAGCACAATGTATTTCAGCATCGTCATTTTTTCAGTGACTTTCTCTGGCAATTTCACCGGTTTTTTCCTGATTTTTTTGCATACCCATACATACAGGGCATGTACGGCATCTCCAAAGCTGCCGAATGCACAGGCAAATCCGCAGAAGAAACGCCCAAATACAATGGTGTACAGGCACAGTACAATCAGCACTGATACAAAGGATGTCAAGCCGATTTTTTCACCTGCACCCAGCTGTGTGAATATATACTTAACACCGGCAAAAGCCGCTGTATAAGCCGATGGCAGAAACAGAAAATATAAAAGCTGTATGGCTGCTCTCAGCCAGCTATGCATCTGTCTGCGCTGCTTTTTTGTAAGATTATGTATATCGAATTTGCTCATTTACTCCGCCGCCTCTTCCAATGCCTGTGTGACTGCATTCCTGATACCCGTGGAGCTGAATGTGGCTCCGCTGATAGTATCCACCTCTGCACTCTGGGCATCTATGATTTTCGGAATGATATCCTCCGCCATGGAAAGATAAGCGCCATCCTCCTTTTCTGCTGATACAATACTGATATCTGTAATGGAACCGCCTTCAACAGTCACTTCCACCTGAATGTCACCGCCAAATCCCTGAGCAGTTCCTTTCCATATGCCATCCGTGTAGGCTCCGCCGGATGCCGCTGCATCCTGTGACTGAAGTACAGCCTGTTTATATAAATTGGCACTTTCCAGTTCAGCCGTCAGCTTTGCGATCTGATCATCCTTGTCACGCAGCGTCAGTACGGCATTGTATCCAATAAGCAGTGCCGCAATGACCAGCAAATTCACTGCTCGAACCCAAAATGTCTTCATCTCTATTTACCTTCCTCTGCCAGTTTTTTTGCTTCTTCCAATGCTTTCTGACAGCCTTCGATGATGGCATTGGATGAGCAGGTTGCTCTTGCCACTGTATCAATGCCTTCAGGCATGCCTTTTTCTGTAATCTGTGTCACAACACCGGCGTATTTTGAAGTTCCCTGGGCTGCCTTTTTGATATAACTGTCATTGTCGCTGCTGCCATTGCCTTTGATATCTGTAATATCTGTAATTCTGTCATTCTCAATGGAAACCGTCATAGACAGATCGTAGGCCTCAAAATCCTGATCTTCATCCGGCTCGCATACAACAGAAACTGTGTATTCGCCGTCTGCATAGGTTCTGTCTGCCGTTTCTTCTGTCTCTGTCTCATCAGGCGCTTCCGGACGCTTGGCTGCTTCCAGTGCTTTCTGACAGCCTTCGATAATCGCATTGGAGGAACAGGTTGCCCTTGTCACTGTATCAATTTCTTCAGCCGTTCCTTTTTCTGTAATCTGTGTCACAACCCCCGGCAGCTTGGATGTCCCTTCCGCAGCACGCTTAATGTAAGTTTCATTCTCTTTGGAGCCGTCACCTGTCAGGTCTGTGACTGCTGTGATTTTGTCATTCTTGATATGAACAGTCATAGACAGATTATAGGCTTCAAAATCCTGATCTTCATCCGGCTCGCACACAACAGATACTGTATACTCCCCATCAATGTATTTGCTATTTTCATTTGATGTTTCAGTTTCTGTCTCTGTTTCCGTCTCCGTCTCTGTTTCTGTCGGCTTAGTTGTCTCCGTCTTCTTGCCATCTGTCGCATCTTTGGCTGCCTTGAAGGCTTCTTTCAAAGCTTCCATGATGCCGTTGGAGCTGTAGGTTGCCCCTGAGACAGTATCAATGCCCTTCAAATCCGTTGTCTGTTTTTTCAGCACTTCATTGATAATGCTCTTTGCCCGGTTAAAGAACGCTGCATCATCTTCACACTTTGTGATCAGAACCGCTTTAATTGTCTTATCCTGAATCACCACAGCTAGCTCTATATCACCGGCATAGCCCTCACCGGTTCCGTAGTAAATGCCGTCCTTATAAGGCACTTTGCCTTCCGGAATTACTGTACTGCTGTTATTATCGCTGTTATTCTGATTGTTATCATCATTACTGTCATCTGCATCACTGTCGGAACCATTGACAGCTGCCTGTTTTAACGCTGCACGAACAGCATTGATAATGCCTCTTGAACTGTAAGTTGCACCTGATACTGCATCTACATTGGTACTTTGTGAACTGATGATGTCTGAAATCAGGCCCTCTGCCTGTCCCATAAAGCTGCTGTCATCATTGTGGCTGACAACGCTGATATCGCTGATCTGACCATCTGCAATGACAACCTTTACTTTAACCTCCCCGTTAAAACCGGTTCCGCTGCCGTAGTATGTGCCATCTTTCCATGTCTGATTAGAATCATCCACAGTATCTATGGTTGGTGAACTCTGATTGCTGCTACCTGATGAAGAAGCCAGGGTACTGGTATCCTGTTCACCAGTCAATGCATTTTTAACCGCACTGATAATACCGTTGGAGCTGTAAGTTGCCCCTGAAACTACATCCACATCCAGTGTCTGACCTGCGATAATCTTGTCAATAACACCCTTTGCTCTGTTGAAAAATGCCTCATCATCCTGTGTACTGAGAATGTTAATTGCCACAATACTTTTATCCTTGATTTCTACAGAGACAGAAACTGTGCCCGCAAAGCCTGTACCGCTGCCTTTATAAATGCCGTCGGCCAGATCAAAGTTTCCCTTTGCCTGTTTTGTTTCTTCTGTCTCCTGCTTCTTCTCCTTAGCAGCTGTCTCAGCTGTCTGAACGTTTTCAGGCTGCTCCACCTCGTAAACAGGTGCTGCATAGCCCTTTAATGATGTTCCGATGCAGGCTGCCACCAGCACCGTCGATAGAATCGGCATATAACCGCCAAGTTTTTTCCAAAATTTCATTCTCAGTCATCCTTTTCTACTATGTTCACATCTCTGTCAGAAGTAAAGCTGTCTTTGATTCCCTCTGATACATAAAGCTGTTCATCATCTGTCAGTAAAATCATATCAAATTCATCGCTGTGTGCTCTCCAGTAATCCACTGCCTTGTCCTTGCCCATAACAAATAAGGATGTGGAAAGTCCATCTGCCAATGTACCGTCTGCACTGACGATTGTCACAGAAATTAATCCGTTTTCTGCCGGATACCCTGTCGCCGGATCAATGATATGATGATAAGTCACACCATCTTTTTCAAAATAGCGCTCATATCCGCCGGAAGTGATGATGGCTCTGTCCTTTGTTTCAAGAACACCCAGGTATTCATCTTCCGCATCCGGGCTCTGAATGGCCACACGCCACAGGCTGCCGTCCGGTTTTGTCCCGAGTACCTGGGCATTGCCTCCCAGATTGACCAAACCGCTTGTCACACCTTTTTCTTTATAAATATCCATAATTCTGGATGAAGTGTAGCCTTTGGCAATGCCGCCAAAATCTATCTGGACGCCTTTTTCTTCAAAATTAACATCTGCGGTCGTCGAATCATACTCAATCAAGGACGGATCTGCCAGTTTAAGCAGTGATTTCAACGTCTCATCATCCGGAACCTGATAATTGCCGTCTGTGAATCCCCAGGCTTTCATCACCGGATAAATAGCGACATCAAAGGCCCCATTTGTACTTTTATATAATTCAAGAGAGCGCGCCATTAAGACAGCACCATCCTCTGACAGCTGCCCACCGTCATTGGCATTGATCCGCGCCACTTCACTATCTTCATTTCCAGTTGACAGCAGTGCATCCAGCCGGTTAATTTCCTCGATAGCCGCATCAACTGCCGTCTCGCCATTTGGCCCGTAAGCCTTGACTGTCATATAAGTATCCATAGCAAAAATATCTCTGACTGCCTCCGTATCCTCTGATACAGTTTCTGAAGTCAGTTCCGAAGATGTGGAAACGTTTTCAGAATTCACCTCAGAAAAGGAAGTTTCCGTCGCTGCAGAATGCTTCCCCGAACAGGCTGTTAATATTATAATCACACTACTTATCATAATAGTTCTTATTATCTTTTTCATATATAAATCCTTTCCTTTGGTTAGGGTTTACTAACGATTAGTATTTTATCGCGTAAAAAAAAAGCTGTCAATTAAAAAAGCCCTATAAACAGGGCATCTAAATGATAAATTATCTTAACAAATCTTAATCATTATTTTTTCTCAATTTATTTTGGTTAGTTGATAATAACTTTCAATAACAGGAGTGTAAACTGTTTTCATTTATATCCCTTAGCCATTCCTTAACCGTACACTCTTCTCCTGCGGGCTATCTTTCCTGCACGCAGTGCAATCTGCGCGGAGCGCTTTTTGCCGCATAGAGCTCAATTTCCTATGCAGCAAAAAAAGCCCTGCGGCCAAAGCCGCAGGGCAGACATATTCATTATAATATGAAATTATGCATTTAATTTCTTGATTTCGCTGATCATGATAGGAATGATTGTGAACAGGTCACCAACGATACCGTAATCAGCAACATCAAAGATAGGAGCTTCTGAATCTTTGTTGATTGCAACGATGCAGTCAGATCCAGAAATACCAGCTGCATGCTGGATAGCACCTGAAATACCACAAGCGATGTACAGCTTAGGACCTACAGTCTTACCTGTCTGACCTACCTGATGTGCACGTGGAATCCAGCCTTCATCAACAGCTGCACGGGAAGCACCAACTGTAGCACCCAGTACATCTGCTAATTCACGGATAACATTGAAGCCTTCTTCTGAACCTACGCCACGACCACCGGATACGATGATTTCAGCTTCTTCAAGGTTAACAGCTTCAGCAACTTCTTCGATTCTCTTGATCAGTTTTGTTCTGATCTGATCAGCTGCTACATGAATGTCTTCACGTGTGATTGTGCCTTCTTTGCCTTCAACAAGTTCAGGTTTCTTGAATACACCTGGACGAACTGTACCAAGCTGTGGTCTGTTGTCTGGGCAAAGGATCATAGCCATCAGGTTGCCGCCGAATGCAGGACGTGTCCAAACCATGTTGCCAGCTTCTGCATCATAGTCAAGACCTGTACAGTCAGCTGTAAGACCTGTATTCAGATCGCAAGCCATCTTAGGACCAAGGTCACGGCCGTTGTTTGTAGCACCGATCAGGATTGCTGATGGTTTATATTTGTCAACAAGTGTCTTCATAGCGATGCTGTATGCATCTGTTGTATAGTTGTAGTATTCGTCGCCTTCAACGAGGATTGCTTCGTCAGCACCGTATTCGATTGCTTTCTTAGCGATATCTTCAACCTTACCGCCGATAACAACTGCAACAAGATTAGCACCCATCTTATCTGCAAGTTCACGACCTGGTTTCAGGAGTTCATAGCCAACTGGCTTTACTTCGTTCTCTTCTGTCTCAACAAATACCCAAAGATTCTTATATTCTTCAAAGCTCATGCCCATATCCTCCTTACAGTACTTTGGCCTCAGTAAGAACTTCAACAAGTTTAACTGCTGATGTTTCTACTTCGCCTTCGTCAACGATTACACAGTTCTTATTCTTCACTGGTGTAAAGGTCTTTCTAACCTTTGTAGGGGATCCTTTAAGACCGCAGCGAGTCAGGTCGATATTAGGAATATCTTCTGATGTGATAACAGTGATCTCTTTTCTCATAGCTGCCATCTTGCTCTTGATAGTTGGATATCTAGGATCAAATTCAGTCTTAACAACTGTTACGATTGCTGGTTTCTGAACAGAAATCATGTCATAACCTTTATCGCTTTCTCTCTTAACGATGATATCGTCGCCTTCAACAGTAACTTCTGCTGCATATGTAACCTGAGCAAGGCCCATATGTGCTGCGATTTCAGGACCAACCTGACCTGTATCACCATCGATAGCCTGTTTACCAGCAAGGATGAGGTCAAATTTGCCATCTTTTTCTTCGATAGACTGGATAGCAGAAGCTAAGATGTAGCTTGTAGCCAGAGTATCGGAACCGCCGAACTTTCTGTCGCTGCAAAGGTATGCTTTGTCACCGCCAACTGCGAGACACTCTCTTAATGCATCTTTTGCCTGATCTGGACCCATGGATAATAATGTGATTTCTGTGCCTGGGTTAGCATCTTTGATTCTTGCTGCAACTTCAAGAGCGCATGCATCAAAAGGATTGACAATACTTGGTACACCTGCACGAATCAGTGTATTCGTTACTGGATCGATCTTAATCTCTGCAGTATCAGGTACCTGTTTTACACATACTAAGATTCTCAAAATAAATACCTCCTTATTGTACGTAAAGCTTCTTTCATATGTATTCATACGAGAATTATACCACGCTATGAATCTTCAGAAACGCCACTAAATACATCCTACACGGTTTAGCTTGTTTTGTCAAGATTTTGACCAACTTTTCAACGTTCCAAAAAGTACGGGAATTATTCCTAAAATTCATTTTTCCGGCAGAATAGCCCCCAATATTTTGTACAAAAAATACATATATTTTTCACTGTCAATTCAAAAAAAGTCAAAATTGCACATAGTATACAGACATTTTGTATTTTGTGCTCACATTTTTTTGGTTATCAAAAAAATATTTCTTTTTTTAAAACATTCATCCCGACGCTTATTTTCCTGTATTTCGGCGTTTTTTTGTCAAATCCCGAAAGTAATTTAACAAAAAAATGAGGATTATATGCTTCCCGGCATATAATCCTCATTCATTCTATTCATCGATATTCTAATCCGGAATATTAATATTCTTGAAGTCTTCCGGCTGAAGCATAAACATTGCTGCTTCTTCGTATTTGTTGTCCAGCACTGTCATAAACAGATTCTTCATATTGCGTTTTTCAAGGCTGGCAATTGCCTCTTCTATAATTGCCATGATATCTTCATATTCAACAGAATATCCGGCCTGCATACGTTCACGGAGCAAAGTCTTGAGTGAAGCTGCCGCCGGTGCGGAAATCTCATATCCTTTCTTCTTGGCATAGCCATCCGCCAGCTGAACGAGCTCATTCTCATTGTACTTGCCGATATGAATAATATTCAGGAACTTGCTGTGAAGTACCGGATACTTTCTGAACAACGTCTTGATGCTCTCTTCCTCACCTTCCAGTACAATAGCCACATCCTGATTCTCCTGCTGAACAAAATCAGCTATAATGCCTGCTGCTTTGTCATCAAGATCACCGGCACCTTCTACAACCAGGCAGCCGCCTTTGAGTTTTTCGAAAATCATAGCGAATTCCCGACCATTGAGATCATCTGCTGTAGCGCGGACGAGCTTATTCTTGTCACAAATACCATATGTATTCAGCGCTTTTGCAATGCCAATGGCAATCTGGGACTTGACGCTCATATCATAGCCGGTAACAACAAAGTTGATATCATAAGGTGCCAGAAGGTCCATGTTGTCAAGGGCAGGATCCTCAAACTTCGTAAACGTTTTGGCCAGCTGATTCTTAATGCTGTCTACTTCTGTAACAGAACCAAAGATATTCAAAACGGTGTCTGACGCATGAATATCATCAGATATCTCATCTTCGTCATCATCGTCACTATCATCCTCTTTGGCAGCATCCGGCTGAACTTCATCGATAACTTCATCCTCATCATCGTCGTCGCCATCATCGTCAATCAGCTCTGCTTCATGGCTGCCGCCTGAAAAACCGAATAAATCATCAAATGTGTTCTGCATTCCGGTTCCCTGACCATCGATGATTTCGTCCTCATCTTCATCGCCATTGTCCTCGATGATTTCGTCTTCATCTTCATCGCCATTGTCCTCGATGATTTCGTCTTCATCTTCGTCACCATTGTCCTCAATGATTTCGTCTTCATCTTCGTCATCCTCAATAATGACTTCTTCTGTTTGTTTATTGCGGACATAATCTGCTGAAAGATCTTCTCCCATGAGCTTTCCGAAGAAATCCGCATCCTCCTGGCTGAAGCCGTCTGTAGAAATTCCCATATCATCATGTTCCTGGGAATCCTGTGCATTCTCTGCAGCGGATTCATCTGTATCGGCGTTCTCTGACTCTGATTCATCTGTATCGGCATTGTTTACAGAAGATTCATCTGATTTAATATCATCGGATGCGGTCTCTGCCTCCACTGCATCTGTCTCTTCCTCGGATTCTGCTGAAGCCATCTCTTCTTCTGTCACAGCTTCCGGATGTAATTCATCCGTCACATTTTCCGGTGCTTCTAAGTGATGCGTCTCTTCTGATTCCGCATCTGAAACTTCAAAAAGATCATCATCACCAAGACCTTCTGCCGCTGTAATGGCAGCTGCTGCCAGCTCGATTTCATCCGGCTTATCTTCTTTCTCCCTCGGGATCTTCAGTGTTGTCCAGTCAAAATGCTTTTCCTTCTCTTTTTTGCCGAACATAAGGGAGCTGAACAGATGCGCAATATGTGATTTTTCTTTTTCCTCTGTGACTTCCTCTTCCTCATCATCCGCATCATTGTCTGAATCATTGTCACTATCTATATCTGCCGCTTCTGTATCCTCTGACGCAGACATATCTTCTGCTTTCTCCGGCACAGAAGCATTTCCTGATAATCCATCTGCATCCTGAAGCTGTATATCCGCAACTGTTTCTTCAACAGCTGCCGATGTTGTCTGCTCTGCCCCTTCAGCGGTCTCATTCACAGTCTGTACATTTTCTTCGGATCCGGTTTTCTTCACTGCAGGCGTTGTATCACCATCCAATGCACGCTGAATCAGGTCAAGGTCGATGCTTCCTTCGTAATCAGCACCTGCAAAACCTTCGATTCCCATCTCTGCCCCAAGGGCTTCTGTCAGCTGCTTCTCATGAGCTGCACGCTCTTCTTCCTCAACACGGTGCTGCTCAACCGTCGAAATCTCCGGCAGAGGCTGTCCTGTCAGTTTGCACTTTAATGCTATGGCCTTATCTACATATTCCCCATGTCCAAACCAGAGAACAATCTCGTCACATTCATGGATGCACTTCTTCGTCTCACCGCTGGCTTCATATAATGTGGCCAGTTCATAAGCCCATTCTTCGATATATTCATAGTCCTTTAACTTCTCAAGCGTATCGATCAATACTGAAAGGCGTTCGCCTTTGCCTTTATCCAATCTGTATCTTAAAATATAGCGATGCAGATCTCTGGAAGCCACACCGATAAATTCCTTGTAGTAATATTCCGCTTCGGAATATTCACCTTTATCAATGTATAACGTTGTCAGAAGATCAAGAATTCTTCTTGTATTCGGATTCTTCTCATAGACACGAAGAAGAATCCGTTCTGCTTCATCATAACGTTCCAGTCCCATATAAACTTCGCCAACCAGGCAGAGGATAGATATGTTGCGAATCTTGCTCACATCAATCTCATCCAGCTCTTTCATGGCTTCTTCATAACGCTCCTGCAGCACAAGGGTCTTGATCCGCTTTGTCAGGGCGCCTTCATTTATTTTATTATTCTCCAAATTATTCATCTCCTCACTGCAAAAGCTGACGGCTCCGCTAAAGGCATTTTAACACACAAGTAAAAACTTGACAACCGACGCCCTAAACAAAGTCAAAAACTTCCTGCTCATAATTGATCTTCACATACTCCATTTCGTCAATAGTTACATTGGAATGATAATCTACGACAATGGTCTGCTGACGGTGATTCATCAGCTTCTGTCCAAGAACATAGTTCACATCAAATTTGCCGGTAATAGCCGGTGTGGCACCTCTGGCCGGAACGATCAGCTGGACATCATTTGTTTTCAGCAAAGCAAAAATCGGCTCCCAGATATAAATATCTTTTGCTGCACCAAATGGATTATCAATAAACAGGACCTTTTTAAGATGCTCACCGGAAGCAGTCCCCGCATGAATGGCAGAAATATAGTGGATCACCGCTATCAGAAACTGAATATAAATACCCTGGGACTGTCCCGTACTGCCCACAGCTTCTTCATATTTGAGGTACCGGCTCTGGCTGGCAATTCTCTCCCGCTTATAAAGCGTCAGCCGGATGGCATTCATATCTGTGACGATCACAGAGAACAGTCTTTTCCAGGCCAGCTGTTGGCGGATATAGCGCATCTTTTCCTCCTGGCTGCCGATATCATCGGACCGACTGACGATATCATCAATATAAGCAGACATCTTCTCTTTGTAAAAGCTTTCTTTGATATAAGGAACTGTCAGTCCCACCATCTGTATCTGCTCACCTTCCATCACAATCGTTGACATTTTCGGCAATTTATCCAGTTCCATACGAATATTCTGACAGATCTGCAGACACTGACTTTCAAAACTGTCCTTGATGCTGACAAGATCTTCCATATTCTTGCTGACGCGCTCTTTTTCTATGCCAATCAATGCGATTGTCTCATCAATTTCCTTCATCACCCGGCTGGCTGCCTGTGCACTATCCGGAAGGCTCAGATGATCACGCAGTTCTGCCGCCAGGCCTTCTGCCCCCAGCTGCTGCAGCTCTGAAACAGCTTTGGCCTTATCCTTTTCAAAAGCATCCCTTTTGGCAAAATACTGCGCCTGCATATGCTCATAGCGCTTCAGAAGTTCCTCATACTTACTTTTCAGGCTCACCTGGTCATCCCATGTTTCCTTCGTCATATTCTCCTCTGTATGACACTGCTTCATTAAACGCTGGATATCATGTCTGAGTCCTTCCAGTGCATACAATTCCTTCGTCAGACGCTCGCTTTTACCTGTGGATGTGCGGTACGTTTCAGCTGCCCCGTCATAAAGCTGCCGCATATTTTCAACATAGGATTCATAGCTCTGGTCATTCAATGCAACTTCTTTATAGGCACCGTATTTTTCTTCAATCACATTAACCGCCTGTGTAACGCTGCCCAAAAGACGGTTTTTATCCGCTTCAATCGCCGTCAGCTGCTGCTGCATTGCATCCTCACGCTGAGTCATCTCTTCCAGTTCCTGTCGGATGCTTCCGATCGCATCTGCTTCCGTGCGATAAAGCTGCCCCTCTGTATGCAATTTTTCCATCCGCTCTATTGGAAGATTTCTGTCCGTGATGCTCTTTACAAGACGCTCCATGGATCTTGCATAGCTTTCCATTAACTGTTTTTTGTCATCCAGATCCAAATGTTCCCTTTCATAAGCATCCCTGATCCCATAAAAAGCAGCCTTCAGTGCATCATCTGTCTGATCGGCATAATTTTGCGCATCCTCATCCGTTTTCTGACTGTCCTCTGCCCGATCGGTCATTGCCATGTCATAAAGCTTCCAGTTCTCATCCCAATCCTTCGTGAGCTGTTCTTTTTCACCGGCAGTATGATCACCAATCTGTCTCAGGCCCTGCATTTCAGACCGCAGCATTTCAAAGTTTTCGGCCTCCACCTGCTTACTGGCCACAAGCTGTACATGCCGCTTGCCAATATCCTCTGCCAGAGCTTTGATTTCCGTTAATGCATCATTGACCTGACGCAGATTTTCCAGTACATCATATTGATGCTGCAGCATTTGTATTTTCTTTTCAGTTTCTTCTATCTGCACAGTATCTTCTGATAATTGCTTTGTCAGTTTCTGTATCTGCGCTCTGACACTCTTCTGTTCTTCCAGAAGTGCCAGTTCCTTTTTCTGGTTTTCCCGAAGCAGTTTCTGCTGTTCATCCTTTTTGCTGTCATAAACCAACAGAAAACTGCTGACAGCTTCCATATCTTTTTCATATGTCTCAAGCTGATCCTGCATCCTTTTCAGCAGTTTTTCAAGTTCTTCCAGCTGCTCACGGCTCTGGGCACATATTTTCCGGCGCATATTCTCATCCAGATAAAAGCTGCTTCCTTTTCCCGCAAAAAGGACTTTATCCCTGTCTGCCGGTTCATCCTCAGAAAGCAGCACTTCCAGACTAAGTACAGGAATCGCATGTTCCCCGAAATCCTTTTCCTTTAAAAGTACATCTGCCGCTACCTTTGCAAAACCATCCTTCAAAATGACCGCATAAGGCAGAAACGGAATCCTTTCTAAAAGTCCGCACCGTTCTGTTTCTTCTGATTCCTGAAGATACTGTGCCCCATAAACACAGGTCACGCCATGGCAAGTTCGAACATAATCCATCAAATTCTGAACATCCTCCGGCACATTCAGCGGTCTGCCATCCTCCAGCTGACGAATTTTCTCCCTGAGTCCATTGACCTTCCGCTGTCTGTCTTCAATATCACAGATCAGCTTTCTGTAACAGTCAAAAAGTGCTTCCTTCAGCTGAGGGGCACTCTCTGCACGATACACCTTCAGAAGTCCGGTCATCTGGTCATAATGCTGCTGCCATGATGCCATAAATTCACTGCCGTCCCTAATCTGCTCCCGAATACGAAGCAAATCCTGTTCTATCTGAGAAGCACGGATCTGCTGTGCATTTTTCTCTGCTTCCGTTGTTTTCTCTTCTTCTTTCAGCTGAAAAAGTTTTTCTCCTGTTTCATCCAGTTCCCGCTTTTGTCCGCGAATTTCTTTTTCTACTTCTTCAATCACAAGAAGACCTGCTTCTTCTCTCAGCCTTTTGAAATCCTTCAGACAATCCTTTTCTTTCTGGTTATTCTCCTCTGACTGATGTTCCAGTACCGCCAGCATCCTGTCCGCATCCCGCTCCGATGCCGTCAACTCATCAAGCTGTGCCTGAATTTTCTCCATCTTGCTGTGCCCTGCAGCAATCCGCTCATCCAAAACCTGAAGCTGCCTGTGATAACGCTTCTTCCACTCAGAAGTATAGGCATGCAGCTGTGCCAGCTGATCCTTCTGTCCATCTGTACTGTGTCTGATGGTACTGTCCACCGCCTGATACTTTTGCTGTTCTTCCAGATATTCCAGATAATCGTTCATGCTTTCCCTGAGATTAAGGTCATCTCTGCCCACAGCCTGCTGCAGCTGCAGTTTCTTAAGCTCTTCCTGACATCTGTCAGCTTCCTTTTCAAGATAAACCAGCTGTTCTTTACTGGACTGGATTTTGACGGTTTCCAGCTTGCGGGCATAATCTTCCATGCGGCTCTTTGCCAACTCCTGTTCTTTTCTGGCCACCGAAAGATCTCTTGTCTTGATTTTGTTTCGAAGCAGCACAGACTGCCATGATCTGGCAATATCCATCCGAAGTGCCGTTTCATCATGATACATCTGATCCAGTGTCTGAATCCGTGCGCCAAGATTCTGCATCACTTCCTGCTGTCTGTCATACTGTCCGATCTCTGCTTTTTTGCGGGTCAATTCTGTCAGCTGATCTTTGATCTGGTACAGTGTATCTGCCATCAAAGCCATATTGTCACCGTTCTCCGACTGTTCCGATGTCCGCGCCATAAAAGCTTTCTGAATGATTTCTTCAATCAGAAGATCCTCCACCACTTTCCGGGTCGTTCTGTAATGGCTCTCAAAGTATGTACGTACATGACCTTCTGTCTTATTGATGCCGCGGATAATCTCCCACTCACTTTCATACAGACCATACTGACTGATAAAACGCTGATACTCTCCTTTACGTTCAAATAAATGCACCTGCAGCTGGTAATCTTTTCTGGAAAGATTTCTGATATAATTCTTCAATCCCGGCCAGGTAATTCTCTCTTTACCGTCACTGAGGGGAAGATTCACAATATCATTGTCATTGTAATGTCTGTAAAAAATCACATAATTAAAATATTCAATGGCCGCTGCATCCTTTGCCGCATTCTGGCTCTCATCCTCTTTGGCCTTTCTTGCACAGAAGCCCGTCAGCATATAGCGATAATCATCCTTCACCAGATAATCATCCAGCTTCCACTCAATCAATGAGTGAATCACCGTACTGCCATTACTGCCCCGGAATAACTTTTCTACCGGCTGTTTATCATCCAGCGTACAATTCGGAATCAGATTCTGGAGCAAGAGCAGCAAAAGAACACTTTTGCCCCCGCCATTGGCCAGATCATACAGTACATTTTTACAGTCAAAACGCATAATAAAATCGTCATAAAACTGTGTACCGAAATTGTAACGCACATTATTGACACGCACTCTATTAATATGCGGCATTCATCTCATCCTCCTCCGTATTGCCCCGGCGGCTCTGTTCAATCACTTCATACAACCGCCCTTTGCAGCTGTCATAATAATTCTCGATCAGCGCCCGCATTCTGTCTGTAATATAATATTTTCCTGCTGATTCTACAAAGAGGTCCTGGCTGATCAGGAAATTAAAAACCAGCTTAATAAAACCTGTTTTGGAACCTCGGGCCGCCTTCAATGTAGAAATATCATCGTTCTCAGCCATCAGCGGCAGTTCATCCCACAATAAAGCCAATGTTCTGAAGCTATTCTCCTCTATATCGTTCTGAACGATGCTCTCAAGTCTTGCCATCACCCCTGAAAGCAGTGATGTCGTACTCTCAATGACCATATCTGTCTTCACATAGGTCAGCGCCGCCTCACCTGAGGTTGTCTCATAAAACAGTGTCATCACATCATAAATAATCAGATATGCCAGAAATAATTCTCTGTTCAGCCGAAGCCCAATGGCCTTTTTCAGTTCATCATTGGTGTAGCCAAACACCCGGTTTTCATCTCCTGCAGTGACATATAATGTATTGCGATATTCATAAAGGCGGAGATTGGATTTCTTCAAAACTGCATCCAGGATATCATAAACCTCCGCCTGGCTGCTGTAAGCATCATAAAGATCTCTGTGGTTTTCTTTGCCCACTGTCTCGCCTGTGATCAGGCAGGCAAATATTTCCATTGCCTTATCCAGATTTCTGTGATCCATTATTCTTCCGTCCTTTCAAATCGAATATTGCTCATTTCAAACCGCTCCAGAATCGAAATTGTCTCATCAGGAAGGTAGTTCAGCCTGAATCTCAGCCCTTCATATCCCGGATTCGCTTTCAGGAACTCAGACATGGTCTCTTCAAGAAATGTATCCGGATGTTCTTTGATCGTATCAAGATCATACTGTTCCTTCTGACTCAAATGCACAAGGAATGCATAATAATCTCCGTTCTCCAATACCTGATCCGGGAATTTCATGGCATAAAGATCATTTAACTGCGCCAGTGTCACTTCTTTTTTCTGCTTTAATTTATCCAAAAGTACCCTTAAAAGATAGCCGAAATTATCTTTCATGCGAGCTTCTGCCACTTCATCCTCATAGACATACATCTGTTCTCTGCCTTTTTCCACCGGCTCACCAGCTGCAGATTCCTCCGGTTTATAAATCAGCAAGTCATCCACTCTGGACACCGGAAAGGTTTTCCTGATCTTTGGAGCCAAAAGCGGCCATACCAGATGGGTCAGAAGTTCCGGATTATCTGCTTCAATCATCCGCTGTCCGACATCCATCAGATCAACAGACGGACGGAAACGTGTCCGTTTCGCCTTGGCAAGGGCTTCATCTCCGGCCTTCTGCATCTGCATATATGCATGCATCAATTCTTCATGGCGCTTCATTGCATTTTTCAATGCAGTATCCAGACGGTGTACCTCTTCGGCCGCCTCCCCAGTGATGCGATCCGATTCTATTTTCTGTACCGCTCTTGCTGACAATGCCATATTAGAAGCAAACAGTCTCTGTTCCTCACTGAACCATTTCATCAGACGATCATGATAGTTTTCAAGGGCCTTCAAACCTTCTGTTACATGACGATTTAAAAGCGTCTGTATCTCATGGCGTTCCTCCATCAGACGGCCCACTTCCATATTGATCCGACCGATCACTTCCAGACCGCCTTTGAAATTCTGGGCTTTGATCATTTTCTCCAACAGCAGCTGGGCTACACTGATATGGCTCTCCTCCCGCACTTCCTTCGTATCAAGATAAAAAGCAACAGCATCGGATGAAATTCGGTAGAATACCTTCTGGTCTTTTAATTCACTCTCTATCAGACGGACTCTCAGCGTTTTCTGCTGATGATCCGCCGGATCATAATAATTGATTTCAAAAGGCCGTCCCTCATTGCACAGTTTATCAAATATGTACTGGTACAGTCCATCGTCATCTGCAACTTCCTCAGAGAAATCAAAATCTCTCACCAAAAGAGACTGCATGAACTTCCTGTAATCCTCATAATATACCGGCTGGTCATGAAAATGATTCGCCTCAATAAAAAAACGCAGGACAGCAAGGACAATATACGACATATCCAAGCGTTCATACGCACCGTCTCTGTATTGAGACAATCCGCTGTCCATCAATTTAAAAAATGGATAATAACGCTTCAGATGCATCATTCGTTCCTCATGGGCCTGCACCATATCATTCATTAAAATATAATTGTCCACCTTTTTCTCCTGTCTGTCATTGATGCTTTTCTCACAAGTCCTGATGCTGCTTCCAATCCGACACAGCCGCTCCGTTCTTATCCTTGGAACCGCACATCCATGCAAACTGTTCACCGCATCGTCTCAATTCTCCCAGCACTGTATCCAGCCCTTTCCGACTCTCCTTCCAGTTATCACGGCTGATTCCCTGCGTGACTGCCGGGCACATCAGAAATTCAATCTCCATGTCCTGAAAAACATATTCAAAATACATCCGGCATCTTCTGGCATGAAAGGCCTGACAACAGATAATTGCCGTTTTCACTGACATGTTCCTTTCTTCCATCAGCTGTCTGATATAGATGGCATTCTCAAGGGTAAATTCTGCTTTTCGTTCCTGAAGGATTGCCGCCTCCGGCACACCTTCTAACATCAGCACATCCGTCAGAAAATCTGCTTCCGTCATATAAGGGCCCTTATAGCAGTCTGCTTCGCAGGCGGCTCCCGCAAAGGCCTGCTGCCCCTTACTGTATCTGCCGGATACAACGATAGAAGGTGCCATCCCCAAATGATACAATGCCGCAGCCCTCCTTGCCGGCTGCGGCCATGTATTCCCGGGTACAATGATCAGATCTGCCTTCTCCGGCAAATCTTCAAGAAAAATAAACTCCGTGATATCTCTCAAAAACTTCATGGTCCTAATTCTCTTTGCCTTTTGCAGCCTGTTTATTTTCTCTTGAAAGTTGCTGCATATGCCTGCACTGCAACGGCTTTTTCAGAATCTGAACCATATTCCGACTTCGGTACAACCTCTTCAGAAGCAACCGTCCACTGTCCGCCCTTATTCTGAGGCAGCAAAATGACGGTCTTCTCTTCATCATAATTACAGTACCAGGCAACATCTGAAAGCGGCGCTTTCACTTCATAAATCTTAGCTATTTCGGGGAACCAGCATGCAGCATAATTTTTCGCAACTTCCTTATCCAGACTGAAAGCAAATCCCTTCTCAATGACCCTGCTGGCATCGTCTTCTCTGCCGAAAGGACGTTCAAAACTTCCCCTGTAAACAATCAAATTGCCCTCGTCATCCAGATATTCCGCCAGCTCTTTTTTCATCTCTTTGATTCTCTGCTTCTTATCTGCTTCCGGTTCCTGTTTGAAAGCCTTGGCGAATGTATTGACAAAACCACCGTCCACACTGCTGTCAAGATAAATCTGAACAACCAGCGGCAGTGCCACATTGGCCGGGATCAGGCCTTCTCTGAAATAATATTTAAACCATTTAAATGTTTCATCGGAATCTCTGCCGTAGGTTCTTGCCAGATAGGCAAAGCTTTCTGCCCACTGAGACAAATCGTTATTCTGTTCTTTTGAAAACTTCTGAATATCATCCAGTACTTTCTTTGTTCTTGTCTTTATAAAATCTGCCACCAGCGCTTCATCCGTTGTCAGCACTTCACTCTTTGGCATTTTTGTGTTCTCCATCGTTCTTCCTCCTGTTTCTAAGTCCTTTCTCACATCGATTGATTATCCAGTCAATCGCCCCATCTATAATCCCCTCAAAAAGATTGATGATAATGTCTCTTTATCTTTTTCCTGCCAGTCAACTTACTTCATAAATAAATGCTGACTGAGTATCTTCAGCATCTGAGCAGCCTTGGCATTGCCGTTATCCGCAGACTGCTTAAACAGTTCAATGGCTCTGTTCTTGTCTGTCTTCACACCTTCGCCGTACCAGTAACAGTAACCCAGATTATACTGTGCACTGGCATGACCGCCTGCTGCGGCTTCTTCATAAAGTCGGATTGCCTCTTTGACATCCTTATGGACACCTCTGCCTTTCTGATAACAATAAGCAAGGTTGTTCTTGGCCTGAATATTGCCCTGGGCTGAAGCCATCTCATACCAGCTGACAGCCTCTTTGATATTGCGGACAACACCCTGTCCGTATTCATAGCAGTAACCGATCTCACTCTGTGCCTTGGCATGGCCGCCGAATGCCGCCATCTGACACCACTTGGCTGCCTCTGTAATACTCTTTCTGACACCGATACCTCTGTCATAGCAGACACTGAGCTGATACTGAGCCTCTGTATGTCCCTGGCTGGCTGCCTGTCTGAGATATTTGAAAGCCTTCACACCGTCTTCTCTTGTCTTGCCGTTCTCAAGAATACGCATTCCCTCCGCAAACAGCGCATCTCTTGTGGTCAGCTGTTCGGCAGTCTTTTCAGTCTCCTGCTGCTGTAACTGTTTTTTCTGTGTCTCGTCAATATTTTCTGTTGTCATCCGGGCTTCTTTTTCCACTGGCGCTTCCGCTGCTGATTTTGCAGCTTCAGCCGATTCTTCCGCTTTTCCTTCGGTCATTTCGGGTTCTGCTGATGTATTTTGTGTTTTCTCCGTCTGTTTCGCAGCCACTTCTCCTATGCCATCCTGCTTATCATGTTTTTGCATTGGTTCTGCATTAAACTTGATGACCTTCGGTTCCGGATCGGCCATTGCTTCTCTCAGCTGTCCCATAGACTGGACTTCAACAACTTCCGGCTTGAGCTTCACTTCCTGTTTTACTGCCGCGGTCGTCGTATTGTCAGCCTTGACCACTGTTGTTGCCTCTGTATGCTCCGCTTCATTCTGAATGACCGCTGTTTTTGTCTCAACATCTGCTGATTTCCGGCTCATCATCTGATACTTATACTTAAACAGTGCATGCAGCACATCCAGCTGAACCTCCACTTCCGATGCCATCTGTGCACCATCCAGATGGAACAGCATGGTGTCCAGTTCATGTTTCAATGTATAATTCATGATTTTCCTATAGCTTCTGGATGTATGTGCCGCCGGCGTCCATAAATGAATGACACACAGACTGCCTGCTACTCGCTCCTCACTGCCATTGCCATGATAAACTTTTACACCCGTCTTCTCAATATCTTCGATGATCTTCTGTACAAGCTGATAATCTTCATACGCGTAATTTATATATATATATCTTTCCATTTCGTCTCCTTTGTGAAATGTCGAAATTTCTCGATGATAATCATACCATAAACGGCGGTGAAAATCCACAGCAATCCGGAAACTGCGCTGTGAAATTGCAGTTTTCAATTGACATACGGTCACGTTGCCGCTATGATGTTCATACAGGAGGTGTCCATTATGTTTCGTTTATGGGGAAAAACATTTCTTCACAATCGCATGACCAATGATATGGTTGTCTGCAATGATTCCGAAGAATCCCGAACATCCAAAATATTTCAGGCTGTTACAGAAATCTGCCAGGCCTTCGACCTTTCAGAACCCATCTGGCTTGATATCAATATCCGTGACTTCAAACGCCACAGCAAAACCAGATTCACACAGGACAATTTTATTGACAGCATTGACTTTGATTATCTGGAAATACAGGTGATTGAAGAAGACTAAAAAAAGTGCAGCTCATAAACAAGAATAGATTTCTGTTTTTTTGCTGCACTTTTAAGTTTTCATATAACGATGACGCTTAGGAAATATTAAATTCTTTCATCAGACGTTCTCTGTATTCGTCATCCTCTGTCACTCGCTGAATGTCATCCAAACGTTTTTCTTTCAAAAGCCTCGAAACAAGTGCGGACATCAATTTACGTCCCTCGTCTCTGCCCAATTCTTTACCTCGAACAACACCATCATCAAATATCATTTGACCAATCCTCGTCATCGCTACAACCTCCTTTACTTCCGCCAAATCATTACCTGTCAGGAATTTATCTGCCAGTGTATACAGCATTGCCATTGTCTTTTCTGCCGTGATACTTTTTTCCATCTTGCTCAGTTTCAATGATTCCAGAACAACTTCTTTTCGATTTTTATTGCTGCTCATTAAAGGCGTCATTGCAAGCTGCGCAAAGTCTTCTTCTGTAAATGGCTCACCTTTTTCTTTCTTTTCCTGCAGACGCTCCAGAACACTATCTGCATCCTTCGCTGTCAGATATATCGGTATGACTCGATAAGTATATATACCACATTCAACTTCTGTAACTGCGTGCTCTATTCCACCGGAATAAATCACATATGTAATGACATTCTTCCCTGTTTTATGAGATAATACACTTTCATAGGCATGAAATCTGCGAATATCCTTCTCTCCAGAATCCGTTGTCTGGAATTCAATATGGATATAAAAATCTCCTACTGTCAGAAAAGTAAAATCCATATACAAAGAATGTATCGTCAATTCCACAAGTTCTGTAACGCCGCTCTCTACAAAGCTATAGTCTATTCCCAGCGTCTTTAAAATCGTATCACGAAAATAGTCAAACCCCATTTTCAAAATCGCATCCTCATGTCTTACATTGGCCATACGGCTCCCTTTCTTTCTCCGTCCAATATTGTATGCTTTTGTATTTTGAAAATGTCTTTGGTATGTTTATATTAAAAACAGAACTCCTGTATTCCATTCTTCATTTATCATTTGTAATGTATACCCACTGGCCCTCCTTTTTAATTTATTGTATCACAAAAACGATTTTTTTCATCAACAAAAATCTATATTCATGCATCAAAAAATGGGATCCGGAATCAGCTTTTCTGTATCGAATCGCTCTTTCCGAATCCCATAATTATAATTTCATATGTCTATTCCGCTTCTTATTCAGCAGCATCGATCATCATGCCGGCTTTCAGTACCCCATTGTCAAGGGTAACAACGAAACGTCCTGCATTGGCTTCAACAATCTTTCTTGCATTGTCAAAGCTGTTGTCTCCGTCTGCTGCCATCTGAGCTTCTGATATCTTCGCTTCAGCTACAGGAATCTTGACAATGTAGACAACCTTGCCGTCCTGTCTGTAAACTTCCACATAAGCTCTTGTATTGTCTGCAGTGAAACGTTCAATCTGTGTAAAGATATCTGTAATGATCATCTTCAGGCTGTTGCGGTCAATATCGATAATTACCGGTTTCTCAGGTGCACGAACTGTAACACCTACACCTCTGGCCTTCAATGCCGCTCTGAATTCCTTACGGACATCTTTGTTCAGCTGCACAAAATTAACTCTGCCTTCATCTGCCGCATCCAGAACCGGCTGCTGAATAAATGTCTGTTCGCTGACACTCTCTGCCGCCTGTGAATCCGTCTTCTTCTCCTCAGAAGGCTTTGCAACCAGCGTTTCCTCTGTTGGTGCCTCATCGGCTCTCGGAACCTCAATACGATGAATGTTGTCTGTTTCAGGCTCCTGGATATCCGGTGTCAGACCCGAAGCACGAAGTGCCTTCTCAACATCCTCCACAGAGAGAACTTCTGTCTTCTGTGAAACACTCACACGTTCACTGCCAAAACCTGGTACAGATGTCTGAATATTCATCACTGTCTGCTCCTGAAGGATATCCTTCGAAGGTTCATTAGAGGACTGCTGCTTCTCTGCTTCTGCAATAGCCTTGCCGAGATCCAAAGCTTCCCAATCCATCGTTTCACCTGATGCAGGCTCCTGTGCCGGCTCCTGACTTTCACTTACAGCTGAAGCTGTGCCGTCAATTGACGCTGTATCTGAATCGCCTTCGATTTCTTCCTCTTCTTCATCACTGCCGCCATTATGTACAAGCAGTGCCAGAAGCTCAATAATAAAGACAACCGGTGCAGCAATAAACATAATAGGAATACCCTTAACAGTATACTGTCTCAGGAAAATAACACCATAAATCAATCCGCCGTTGATGCCAATCAGAACAATCGCTCCGACGATCACATTCAAAGGAGACGGCAGTTTGCCGATACCGTGTGCAATACCGCCTACAATAGTTCCAATAATAGAACATCTGAGCAGACGTCCTGCTTTAATACGTCTGACAATGCTGAAGTAAGAACGGATGATCCATCCATAAGTCACAACCGCAAGGCCGGCAGCACCATAACGATACATATCACCATCCATCTTCAAAAGCCTGCGGATAACCATTATAAGGGCAACAGCCACTGCAATCATTACTGCCAGTGCAATTTCTGTAAAGACCTTATCCCACCATGTCAGGCAGACACCGTCATAACCGCGCTTCATACCCGTTGACATAATACAGAAGATCAGGCAGATTACAAAGATTACCGCTGCAATAATGCCGATAAATCTTGCCATGCCAAAATACTCACCCATCTTCTCGAAGGACTGTTCTGCCTTATAGAAGGAATCCTGCTGGGTCAGTTCATTGTCAACAGCTGAATAGATAATATATTTGTTGCTTGCTGCTGCAAGCTTCTCAGTCCACTCATCTTTGTTCAGCAGCTTGCCCGCGATAGGACTCTGAACAGTTGTCTGTCCATCAGTGTTGGACAAAGCGACGTAATGATTGCTTCCTTCAATACGTTCCTTGGCATCATCACCGCTTGCTGCGATGCGGTACTTGTCACTGTCAAGAATCATAAATGAGAAATTAGAATCCTTACCCATGTAATTCTCTACCAGTGTGGTCAGCAATTCTTCATTGCCGGCCTGCGTCACAGATGGATCGGCCTCCATCGCCTGAACAAGCTGAAGCAGCTGATCCATGCTTTTATTATATTCTTCTGCAAAACTTCTGCTGTCAAAGAAATCTGTGCTGTAGCTGCCGCCTGCATATCGGTCGCCCACATATTCGTAAGCCACATATGCGGATACCAATGCAACCAGACAGGATATCATAAGCAGGAATCGCATGATTACCTTCAACGGCAGGCTCTTCACTGCTGACCATTCTTCATCTGCTGCTGTACTTGCAGTTGAATCATCCTCAGACTGAGTCTCAGAAGTCTCCACTTCTTCCACATCATCCCAGAAATCATTTTTTTTCTTTCTAGCCATTCTGTCCTTCTCCTTACCTGATTTTGTATAATGAACCACTAATTGTTCGGCATCTTAACTGCCGGGATTCATCTATATCATAATGATTTATTGTACACCATTCGAGGCTTTGAATCAATCCCCGAACTGTTTTTTTATGATTCTATTTCCCTATGGCAGAGTATCCGCAGCATATTTTCCACCAGTTGCTTTTCTTCCATCAAAAGTTCCTGTCCCTTAAACCCCTTCATATTCAGAATAAAATACGGGTTCTTTGCCGTTGGTTTAAACTGCATTCTTTTACCATAGACAGCCAGCAAATCCGGTATAGCAGCCACATCCACATCCGCACGCTCATGCATATAAATTCTCGTTTCTTTTTCCTTATGCACCAGCTGCACCACCCCTGCCGCATGGGCTTCCGCCCGAATCAGAGCCACCAGCAAAAGATTGGCTGCCGGTTTCGGAAGTTCACCAAAACGGTCAATCAGTTCATCCAGCATTTCACCATATTCTTCCACATTCTGAATTGAAGCGATTCGCTTATACATATCCAGTTTCTGAAATTCATTTTTAATGTAAGAAGCCGGAATAAAGGCATCGATGTCAATGTCCACAGAAGTCTCAAAATCCTCCTGGATTTTTTCTCCTTTTGCTTCCATAACCGCTCGATTGAGCATCTTACAATAAAGATCGTACCCAACCGCCTCCATATGGCCGCTCTGTTTTTCTCCAAGAAGACTGCCTGCACCGCGAATCTCCAGATCACGCATGGCAATCCGGTAACCGGAACCCAGTTCTGTAAATTCTCTGATGGCTGACAGGCGCTTCTCCGCCACCTCTTTCAGCATTTTGTCCCGTTTATACATCAAAAAGGCATAAGATGTTCTATTTGACCGTCCCACACGGCCTCTGAGCTGATACAGCTGTGAAAGCCCAAGCTTATCCGCATCATGGATAATCATAGTATTGGCATTGGAGATGTCGAGGCCGGTTTCTATGATCGTCGTTGAAACGAGAACATCAATTTCACCATTAATAAATTGATACATGATTTTCTCCAACTCACGCTCACTCATCTGTCCATGGGCATAAGCGACAACTGCATCCGGCACCAGCTCTGCAAGATTTGAGGCAATTTCCTCAATGCCATTGACTCTGTTATACACATAATAAACCTGTCCGCCCCTTGCCAGCTCTCTCATAATCGCTTCCCGGACCATCTCATCATTATATTCCATGACGTATGTCTGGATTGGCTGACGATCCACCGGTGCTTCCTCCAACAGACTCATATCCCGGATGCCGATCAGACTCATATGCATCGTTCTCGGAATCGGCGTAGCCGTCAATGTCAAGACATCTACATTCTCTTTGATTTTCTTGATCTTCTCTTTGTGCGTCACACCAAAACGCTGTTCTTCATCTACCACCAGCAGGCCCAGATTCTTGAATTCCACATCTTTGGACAATACCCGATGTGTACCAATGATAATATCCACTCGCCCGGCCTTCAGATCTTCCAATGTCTTTTTCTGTTCTGCTCTCGTTCTGAATCTGGACAGCAGTCCGATATTCACCGGATATTCCTTCATACGCTGGCAAAAAGTATTGTAATGCTGCTGCGCCAGAATCGTTGTCGGTACAAGAACCGCGCACTGACGCCCTTCCTGAACCATCTTGAAGGCCGCCCGGATCGCCACTTCTGTCTTGCCGAAACCTACATCTCCGCAGACCAGACGATCCATGATTTTCGGGCTCTCCATGTCACGTTTGGCAGCCGCTATGGCATCCAGCTGATCCTGTGTCTCCTCATAAGGAAACATCTCTTCAAACTCTCTCTGCCATACCGTATCCGGTCCGCAGACATAGCCTTCTGCCTCCTGTCTGGCAGCATAAAGTTTCACCAGATCCATGGCAAGCTCTCTGACTGCACCTTTGACCTTCGTCTTCGTCCTTGTCCACTCCGGTCCGCTCATCTTGTTGACCTTGACCTGTTTGGTGTCCTTATCTGCATATTTCTGGATCATATCAAGGTTCGTTGCCAGAATATACAAGCTTCCGCCTCCGCCATATTCAATCTTGATATAATCTTTAGCCACTCCATCAACTTCAACATTCTCTATACCGCGATAAATGCCGACACCATGTCCCTCATGAACAACATAATCCCCTACAGACAACTCTTTGAAGCTCCGGACACGTTCGCCATCCGATGATGACTGACGGCGCTTCCGACGCTTCTTCTTGTCCTCACCAAACATATCCGACTCTGCGATAATGGCAAATTTGATCATCGGATACTGAATACCTCTATGCAGGCTTCCGTGAATGATCATAATTTCACCAGGCTCCGGCACTCTGTCTCTGTCCTCTGAATAGAACGCTGTCAGGTCATACTCCGCCAGATCTTTTACAAGACGCCGACCTCTCGTCTCCGAACGACAGACAAGAATCAATCGATAACCGCTGTTTTTCCATCCGGTCAGTTCCTTCACTAGCAGTTGAAAATCTCCGCGATAAGTGTGCATACTGCTGGCCATCATGCTGTATTTATGCTTTACCGCAATATGTGCTGAATTGTAGGAAAGGGTACTGAGCAGGACCGTCCGCAGGCTGCCCATCTGTGCCAGAATTTTCCGGCACTCATAAATGGCATCTGTCTGTCCCGGCAGCACATATCCCTTCTCCAGTCTGCCCATCATACTTTCCCGGTATTCTGTTGTCACCGCCTCGCCCTTTTCAGCCACACGCGCCGGTTCATCCAGTATGATCAAGCTGTCTTCCCTGTCAAAATAATCCAGAAAGGAAACTGTATGATCGAAAAAGTACTGCACCATGCTGTCAATACCTGAAGCCGCACCACTGATCTCAAAATTTTCTTTCAATTCGGCAACAGTCTGCACCAGTCTCGCGGCTGCTTCATTGTTCTTGCCCTCCTTCAGGCGCTTTACCTGTCGTTTCATATCCTGATCTATCAATTTCAGTCCGCGGTCACGCACAGCGGTGCTCATCACATACTCTGTGGCCGGATAAATGATCACTTCATCCACCTGTTCAATCGATCGCTGACTTCCCGCATCAAAGCTTCGTATTGAATCAATTTCATCTCCCCAGAGCTCCACTCGATAAGGACATTCATCTGCCAGATTGTAAATATCAAGGATACCTCCACGGATGGCAAACTGTCCGGGACTTTCCACCTGGCTGACCCGCTCAAACCCCATGGCTGACAATTCTCTGCTCAATGCCTCCAGAGGCAGCACATCTGCCGTCTTGAAAATCAACCGTTTCTTCTCCAGCTCTTCCAAAGGCAGCAATCTGTCACAAAGCCCGTCAATAGTAGTAATCACCGTTACCGGCTGCTTCTCCAGCATCCGCTTAACCACTGCCATTCTCTGGCTGACAATCAAATTGCCGTGAATATCCGCACTGTAGAAAATAATATCTTTGGCCGGGTAGTAAAAAACATTCCGGTCAAAGAATTGATAATCCTCATATATTTCTTTTGCTTTGATTTCATTGTAAGTCACAATCAGTTTCAACGGATAGGGTTCACCGATACTGCTGATGAGATGGCACTTCTGCGAATCAATACAGCCATCTATATGAATCGGTGTACGATGTCCGGCCAGATCACTGACAATCTGCTCATATTCACTTAAATCATGCAACGGCTGTGTAAACGCTTTCATCCCGGACTCCTTTCATTTATCAGGCTTTTTTCTTCGTATTGTAACGATTCATAGCCCCTCTGACATCATCTGTCACCATCAGCTTGACAGCCTCTGCTGCCTCCTTCTGTGCCTCATCAATTATCTTTCTGTCCTCAGCACTGTAACGTCCCAGCACATAATCCGCCAGATCCCATCCCTTCGGCTTTTCTCCGACGCCGACTTTAATTCTCGGAAATACTTCTGTTCCGAGATGCAGAATAATATTTTTGATGCCGTTATGGCCGCCGGCACTGCCCTTTTCACGGATTCTTAACTGACCGACATCCAAACTGATATCATCATAGATCACAATAATGTTCTCTGAAGGGATTTTATAATAATCCGCCAGTTCTCTGACACTTTCCCCGCTGAGATTCATAAATGTCTGGGGCTTCGCCAGAATGACTTTCTCCCCTTCAATATAGCCGCTGCCGTAAAGTGCTTTGTGTTTCTTTTCTTCCATCCGGATCTGATTCTCTGCGGCAATCCTGTCAATGGTCTCAAATCCCACATTGTGTCTTGTTCCTTCATACTGTTTTGTTGGATTGCCCAAACCTACGATCAAATGCATATAATTCGCTCCATATTCTGTATTTCACTGATAGCCGGAATCTTCTGACTCTCAGCTTTCACTTTTCTCAAAACTTCCTTTTATACTATAAAAGTTTTGCTTTTCTTTGTCAACTTACATCTGTTTTCCAACCGGCAGCATCCTTCGCCTCTGCAGTCTTTCCCTATATATTCTCACATCAAAACAGGCTCCAAAAGAAGCTTGACCGGCCATTTCAAATACCTGTGTCAAATCACTTCTTCTGAAGCCCGCTATTCAATCAATAAGGGCCTTCCGGCTGCTTTCTCCGGATCTTAAGTCCCTTATTCCTGTTCTGTTTCCAGTGCAGCTTCCTCGTACTTCTCAAGGATCTCCCGCTGAATTCGCTCACGTGTATCCGAATTGATCGGATGTGCGATATCTCTGTATTCGCCATCTGCGGCCTTACGGCTCGGCATGGCAATGAAAAGGCCTTTCTCCCCATCAATCACCTTGATGTCATGAACAACAAATTCGTTGTCAATGGTAATCGAAACAACCGCTTTCATCTTGCCTTCCTTCGTCACCTTGCGAACTCTCACGTCTGTAATCTGCATATGTATACCCCCATTATTCTGATACTCCCCGCAGCTGTTCAATCTATACAGCTGCTTTTCAATGATCAGATTATATATCTTTCGTTTTCTTCGACAACAATCTTGATCTTGCCTTCTTCACCCCTGTAAGTTTCGTTGGCACGAATTGTTCCATGGCTCTCCACAATACAGTTTTCAATGACTGTATTGTCCCCGATATAAACGTCATTCAGAATGATCGAATTCCTGATCACGCAATTATTCCCCACATATACCTTGCGGAACAGAACTGAATTCTCAACCTTGCCATTCACAATACATCCGCTGGCTGCCAGGCTGTTCTTCATAGAAGCTCCCGGATTATATTTGGCCGGCGGCAGATCCTCAACCTTGGAATAGATACCGTCATAACCGCCAAAGAAATAATCTCTGACATCCTTCTTCAGGAAATCCATATTGGTCTTGTAATAAGAATCTACTGTCGCAATATTGTTCCAGTAACCAGGAACTTCATATCCGTAAATCTTCTTTGTCTCACGATATCTCACAAGAATATCCTGTACAAAATCATATCTCTCTTCAGCATTTGCCTTCTCCAAAAGTCCAATGAGCAATCTTCTTCTGATAATATAAATACCTGTTGAAACAGTCATATTGTCTGTAACGACCGGTTTCTCCTCGAATCCAAGGACACGGCCATTCTCATCCATCTGCATCACGCCAAAGCGGGTCGGGTCATCCTGACCAACAGCCAGCTTCGTATAGCCCACTGTAATATCTGCCTTCTTGTTGATATGATATTCCAGCATCTTATTGAAATCAATCTTGTAAACACAGTCACCGGATGTGATGATCACATAAGGCTCATGGCTTTCTCTCAGAAAATCAATATTCTGATACATCGCATCCGCTGTACCTCTGTACCAGGAATTATTCTCCGTCGTCATGGTCGGTGTCAGAACAAAAAGTCCGCCCTGCTTACGTCCGAAATCCCACCACTTGGAGGAATTCAGATGCTGATTCAGTGAACGTGCATTAAACTGTGTGCATACAGCGACCTTCTGTACATGAGAGTTCGACATATTGCTCAGTGCAAAATCTATGCTCCTGTAGCTGCCTGCTATCGGCATAGCTGCAACGGCTCTCTTATTCGCCAGTATATCCATCCTGCTGCTGTTTCCGCCTGCTAAAACAATACCAATCGCTCTCATTACATCTCACCTGCCTTAATAATAACCTGTCCGCTGGCCAGCAGACCATCCGGATAATCCTCCGGTACAGTCTCACCGACAATCGCTGTATTCTTACCAATCTGTACATGATCCGGAATCACTGACTTCTCCGCAATCGTCACAAGATCAAAGGCGTAAACCTTCGGATTATAAACATTCGGTGCAAATTCTCCGACACCCAGTCGACAGTCCTTACCTACCTGTACAGACTCTGCAATAATCGCCTTGTCTACAGTTGTACCGGTGCCGATCACCGTTCCCTGCATCACAATAGAATCATGAACTACAGCCCCTTCTTCGATGATAACGCCTGCTCCGATGACACTGTTCTTCACTTCTCCGTAAATCTCCGCACCTTCTCCGATGATACATCTGTCCACAACAGCCTTCTCACCAAAATACTGCGGCTTGATCATATCATTGTTCGTATAGATCTTCCAGAACTCTTCATAAAGATTGAACTCAGGAATAATATCGATCAGCTCCATATTCGCCTGCCAGTAAGATCCAAGGGTACCTACATCCTTCCAGTAGCCATTGAACTCATAGGCATAGCAGTTATGTGTATTGTTATGTACATACGGGATCACATGCATACCAAAATCACATCCCGGCTGATCCTTCAATGCAATCAATGCTTCTCTCAGAACCGGCCAATTGAATATATAGATACCCATAGAAGCAAGATTGCTGCTTGGCTTCGGCGGTTTCTCCTCAAAATCCTTGATATTGCCATTGTCATCCGCAATAACAACACCAAAACGGCTGGCTTCTGCCCAAGGTACAGGCATGCATGCAATGGTCACGTCTGCTCCCTTCGCCTTGTGATAATCCAGCATCACTTCATAATCCATCTTGTAAATATGGTCGCCGCCGAGAATAAGCACATAATCCGGATTGTACTTCTCGATATATTCCATATTCTGGTAAATAGCATTGGCTGTTCCTGTATACCAGTCTGAGCTCTCACTCTTCTCATATGGCGGGAGCAAAGTCACACCGCCGTGATTGCGGTCCAGATCCCAAGGAATACCAATGCCGATATGACTGTTCAGCCGTAAATGTCTATACTGTGTCAGAACACCCACTGTATCAACGCCAGAATTGATACAATTGCTCAACGGGAAATCAATAATACGGTACTTGCCGCCAAATGCAACCGCCGGCTTTGCCACATTTGCAGTCAGAACACCAAGTCTGCTGCCCTGCCCTCCAGCAAGAAGCATGGCTATCATTTCTTTCTTAATCACGCTATCACCTCTGTTGTTATTTGTGAGCTCATTATACCACCATTTATATAAAAAGTGAACAGTATTTACTAATTTATTTACGACAAGAAAAGAAAATGTATGCAATCCTAATAGCATCAGTTGCTTTTAGTCGGCTTTTTTCTGACAATTTTCAACAATTTTTACATAGATTTTTTGTATACAATACATAATTTACATTTTCATATTTTTCATTTGATTTTTCATTAAATGCGGTTATAATAGCAATAGGTAACTGCGCGGATATAAATGCCCCGTAAATTGGCGTCTATTTTCCTCCGCTGCACAACATCCAACAATATTATAAAGATAGGAAGGATTCTGATGTATCAAATCAATTTCAATAAACCAGTCAAAATTCACTTCATGGGAATCGGCGGCATCAGCATGAGCGGTCTTGCAGAAATTCTGCATGCCAAAGGCTTCACAGTTGTCGGCTCCGACGCCCACGAATCCGCCATTACAGACCATCTGGAATCTCTGGGTATCCAGATTGCCTATGGTCAGCGTGCTGAGAATATCACACCGGATATCGATGTGGTTGTTTATACCGCAGCGATCCATCCTGATAATCCTGAATTTGCCGCTGCCAAAGCAGCCGGCATTCCGATGATGGACCGTGCTGAACTGCTTGGCCAGATTATGACCAATTATGCCAATGCCATCGCCGTTTCCGGTACTCACGGCAAGACAACAACAACCTCCATGCTGTCTCATATTCTCCTGGCAGCGGATACAGACCCAACCATCAGTGTCGGCGGTATCCTGAAGGCAATCCACGGCAATATCCGTGTGGGCCACTCCGACAATTTTATTACTGAAGCCTGCGAATATACCAACAGCTTCCTGAAGTTCAATCCAAGTCTTGAGATTATTCTTAATATAGAAGAAGACCATCTGGATTTCTTCAAAGATATCAATGACATCCGTCATTCCTTCAGAAAGTTTGCCGAAAAACTGAATGAGAAGGGTATCCTCATTATCAACGGCGAAATCAGCAACGTCACTGAGATTACTGAAAGTCTGCCATGCCATATCATCACTTACGGTCTGAAACCAGAATGTGATTACACCGCTGAGAATATTACCTTCGACGAATTTGCCAAAGGCAGCTTCGACCTGATTGCCTACGGCGAGAAGATTGACCATATCCAGCTGAATGTTGCCGGTATCCACAATGTATCCAATGCTTTGGCTGCCATCGCCGCTGCCAGAGAATTACATATTCCAATGGATATCATCAAGAAAGGTCTCATGGCTTTCGAAGGTACCGACCGCCGTTTCGAATATAAAGGCCAGTTTAACGGCGTCACCGTCATTGATGACTATGCCCATCATCCGACAGAGATCAAAGCTACACTGACTGCAGCGCAGAAGTATCCGCATCGTCAGATCTGGTGCGTCTTCCAGCCGCATACTTACACACGTACCAAAGCTTTCTTCCATGAATTTGCTGATGCACTTTCACTGGCTGACAAAATCGTTCTGGCAGACATCTATGCCGCCCGTGAAACCGACCCGGGTGACATTCATTCAAAGGATATCCAGAAGCTGCTCCTTGAAAAAGGCAAAGAAGCTTACTATTTCCCATCCTTTGAAGAAATCGAAAAATTTTTGCGTGAAAAATGTATCAACGGCGACCTGTTGATAACTATGGGAGCCGGAGACGTTGTTTTAGTAGGGGAAGCGCTCATTAAATAAAGTTATCCACAATATCCACCGATTTATCAACAAAAACCTGGGATAAATCCGGTGGATATTTTTGTTTACATAATTGTCTGCAAACCTCCTTTCATTTTTCGCCTAAACCCCGCATTTTACGGGCTTTTTCGACATTTCAAAAATAAAAATCCGTGAGACTATCCACCAGTTATCCACTTTATCCACAATTTTCTCCACCAAAATATCCACATCCCCTGAAAAACCCGGGCTATTCTCAAACTTTTTGCTTTATGCTATACTATTGATACCAACAGAACGATCAACGATTCAGATTTTATCTATAATTAAGTATTATTTTCCCGGAGGTGGCTTTATGCCGAAACCTATTACATTATCAGCCAGTTATAACGGTGATGCAACTGTCATCCCGAATGCATTTTTTGATCAATACCTTCCGCGGGCCAACGGAGAGTTCCTGAAGATTTATCTTTATCTCCTGCGCTGGCTTTCACAGCCGGATCATACCCTCTCTTTAAGCGGTATCGCTGATATATTTTTTATGACAGAGAATGATGTAACCCGTGCACTAAAGTACTGGGAATCTGAAGGTCTGCTGCGTCTGACTTTTGATCAGAACAGCAGCATTTCCGGTATCTGTCTCAATCCCGTTGCCGCCGAAGATGCTTCCCCATCTCCAGCCGCTGCTTCAGGAGTCATCGGGAATACCTCTCCATCCGCAGGCCCTTCGTTTTCCCAAACAGATAACCTCCGGACATCGGAATCTGTTTCAGACAACCGGCAGCCCCATTCCCCACAGGAGCTTCATCGCTTTTCAGAGAGCGATGACGGTGCCCAGCTGATTTTCATTATTCAGCAGTATCTCGGCCGTCCGCTGAGTCCTACAGATCTGAATACGATCTATTATTTCTACGATGAACTCGGTTTCTCCAGAGATCTCATAGAATATCTTTTTGAATATTGTGTATCCAACGGCCACACCCATATGCGCTACATAGAGAAAGTCGCTTTATCCTGGGCAGATCTGCATATCACCACAGCGGATGAAGCACGTACTCAGAGCGAGACCCATCAGAAAGCATGCTTTGCGGTTTTGAAAGCCTTCGGCCTCGGCGGACGTATGCCTGCCGCCGGAGAAGCAGAGTATATCAATAAATGGACATGCACCTACGGTTTCAGCATCGATCTGATCCTTGAAGCCTGCCGCCGCACCATGATGGCCGTCCATACACCAAGTTTTGAATACACAGACAAGATCCTCAGCAACTGGAAATCCCTCGGAGCCTACACAATGACTGAAGTGCTGGCTGCAGACAAAGCACGCAGTGCCCAGAAGGCAGCTATGCCCGTCAAGCGCCCCGCAGCCGTCAAGCAATCCCGTCCATCTTCCAACAAGTTCCACAACTTCAATCAGCGCAGCTACGATTATGCTGCCCTTGAGAAGAAGCTGGCCGCGAAGATCCAAAACGGTTCCGCCGATAAATAAAAGGAGACATCAGTATGAACTTAAAGAATTCTCAATATCAGGCCATCATGCGTCAATATGATCTCCGCCAGATGGAACACCGCCATCAGCAGACGCTGCGCTATGAAGAACTCTGCAATAAGCTTCCCGCTTATCGTGACCTTGAAGATCAGATTGCTGCCCTTTACGCTGACAGAGCACGTGCCGCGGTTCTTGGACAAACCGGTCAGCTGCAGGATATGCAGCAGCAGATTCAGGTACTTCAGCATCAGCAGAAGGTCCTCATGACCCAGGCCGGTTATCCAGACGACTACCTGGCATTAACCTACACCTGCCCGGACTGTCATGACACCGGTTTTATCGGCGATGAGAAATGCCACTGTTTCAAGCAGGCTATGGTTGATCTGCTTTACCGTCAGTCCAATATCCATGAAGTTCTTGAACGTGAGAATTTTGATACCTTCGATATCCGCTATTATTCTGACGCAAAAAACCGGAATCTCGGTATCAGCCCCCGTGAGAATATGCAGGCAGTTTTAGCTACCTGCCATGATTTTATTGACCATTTTGATGAACAGGCCCGCAATCTTCTTTTTTATGGAGACACAGGTGTGGGCAAGACATTTTTGACCAATTGCGTTGCCCGCGAACTGCTCAACACATCCCACACGGTTATTTATCTCACCGCCTTCCACTTAGTGGATATCCTTCAGAACAATACCTTCGGAAATGATGATATGGATGACACTGATGAGAATATGTTTCATTATATCCTTGACTGTGATCTGCTGATCATCGATGATCTCGGAACAGAACTGAACAATGCCTTTGTTACTTCACAGCTTTTTCTGTGTATCAACGAACGGCTTCTTGCAAGGAAATCCACGATTATTTCTACCAATTTATCTCTGGATGAATTGCAGAACGAATATAGTGAAAGAATATTTTCCAGACTGATCAGCAATTACGAGATTATGCTGATCCTGGGTGACGATATCCGCATTAAAAAGGCAATTTCCGACTAAGACGCCTTGACATCCTATGACGGATACGTTATAAATAAAGTGGACGACAATGTCGATTTTTGTTTGATTAAGTTAACACATGATGGAGGTATATTATGGCTCAGAACATTGAAGAGTTTAGAAACTCAATTCCAGTAGGCGATTTAGGTATTATCCCGCTTCAGAGCTGCAGTGAACTTGGTAAGATGGTCAACGAATACATCGTTGACTGGAGAAAGGAACGTGAAGATGTTCTTCACCAGGATGACAGAATCAAAGATTCTTATATCGTGAATACAAAATGCTCCCGTTTCGGTTCCGGCGAAGCGAAGGGTACCATCCTTGATTCTATCCGCGGTAAGGATTTATACTTACTCGTTGACGTGACGAACTATTCAATCGAATATTCCCTTTGCGGACATATGAATAAGATGTCACCGGACGATCATTATTCCGATTTAAAACGTATTATTACAGCAGCAGCAGGCAAAGCACGCCGTATCAATGTTATCATGCCATTCCTTTATGAGAGCCGCCAGCACAAACGTACATCCCGTGAATCCCTGGACTGTGCCGTTGCACTGCAGGAACTTCATGCTCTCGGTGTTGAAAATATTATTACATTTGATGCACATGATCCACGTGTACAGAATGCAATTCCTAACAGTGGTTTTGACAGCATCCAGCCAACCTATCAGTTTATCAAAGCACTGTTCAACAACGTACCTGATCTTCAGGTGGACAGCGATCATATGATGATCATCAGCCCGGATGAAGGTGCTATGGGACGTGCTGTTTACTATTCCAACGTTCTCGGTCTTGATATGGGTATGTTCTACAAGAGAAGAGATTACTCCAGAGTTGTCAACGGCCGCAACCCGATCGTTGCACATGAATTCCTTGGTTCATCTGTAGAAGGCAAAGACGTATTCATCGTTGATGATATGATCTCTTCCGGCGAAAGTATGCTGGACGTTGCCAAGGAACTGAAGAAGCGCAAAGCAAAACGTGTCTTTGTTGCAGCAACATTCGGTCTGTTTACAAACGGCCTGAAACAGTTCGATGAATATTATGAACAGGGTCTTATCTCCAAAGTTCTGACAACCAACGTTATTTATCAGACACCAGACTTATTATCCCGTCCATACTACATCAACGTAGACCTGAGCAAATACATCGCTCTCATGATTGACAAGCTTAACTACGATCACTCCATCAGCGAACTGCTCGATCCAAACGCGAAGATCCAGAACGCACTGGCTTACTACCGCAAATACCACAAATAAAACCTGTACACCACAGGCAGTAATATAACAAAACGGATTCCATTATCTTCAAATCTATCATTTGAAGCATCATGGAATCCGTTTTCTTTTGTCTTATCCGTCTCACAACGTTTAAATTGCGATTCTCATTTATGCTGCAAAACGCATAATAATAACAAAGAAGCGAAACTCACAGCCTTCTGAAAAATGCCGCCAATGAACGAATTCACATGCAGGTGCTTATAACGCGGCCGGTACTTAGGCATTGTCCTTTAATGCCTTATGTACCGCTGCCAGCGTTATGCAGTGCAAACGTGCCTGCATTGAATCGTTCATTGGCGGCATTTTTTCAGTACTCTTGGTGTTTCGCCCCTTTACAGTTCAACATAATGATAATCACAATTTAAACTTTCCAGTATCCTGGCTTCTCGATGATGACATGTAAAGATCAGAATTTGGCTGAAAGCTTTCTGATCTGCCAGCCACCTCAATGTATTCTTCAGGCGTTCATCATCATACAGTGCAAAACTGTCATCCAAAATCAATGGCATCGGCTCACTAAAAAGCATCTGGCTGACTGCCATTCTCACAGAGAAATAAATCTGATCAACCGTGCCGGCAGACAATTGCTGCGGCTGCAGAAGCTGCCTGTCATCATCAATCGTTACCTGAAACTTCTCATCGATATTCAGCTTTCCATGGGCACCATCTGTAATATAAGAGAAAAGCTGCGAAATATAATCTGCCAGCTGCGTACCAAAAGAACCATGGATCTGGGCTGTAATATCCTGTATGGTCTTCTGACTGAGTTCAATGGCCTTTATCTCTTCTTCGCTGTTCTTCTTCTGCTCTTTGAATTCATTGAGCTTCGCCTCAAGCTTTTCAAGACTGCTCTGTTTTTCATCCAGCTGCTCCAACTGCCAGTTAAGCTGTTCTGACTGTCTGAGCAGATCAGAGGCCTGTTTTCTCAGCTGCTGAATTGCCTGTTTCTGTTCCTGACCTGCCGCAGATTCCAGCGTCACGCTTTCTCCATACTTCTCCATATAAGGTTTCAGAGGTTCCTGCAGCTGATCATAACGTCTCCTGAGATTTTCCAGCTCTTTTCTGAGTCTCATGATTGATTCCTGACGGCTTCTCTCATTCTGCCCTCTTTTCTTCAGCTGATCAATATCATCAATCTGATACTTTTCAAGTATGGACTTCTGCCTGGATTCAAGCTCATCTATCTCTGCTTCAAGCTGGGCAATACGTTCCTTTTTCCTTCCGGATGTTCTGATCAGCATAAAAGCAAAGCCCGCCGCCAGAACTGTCATGAGAACTGCTGCCGCAATATGTGCAATCCCCTTCAGCCCGACAAGACCGCCTGCCAGCCAGACGAGTACAGCCACTGCAGCCACAGGAAAAATAAGTGCCAGATTCCGCATGCCATTTCCCTCACTCTGTGCTTCCAGTTCACTGCATCTTGAACGATCATCCTCCAGCTTATTCTGACGCGCTTCATATTCTTCCATGATATCATTTAAATGCTGCTGGTATTTCTGACTGCCCGTCTGATTCTCCATCTCACGAAGCTCCGCCTTTTTGGCCTTATACATGGCAGCTACGTCATTATTCTCCTGAATAAGCTGAATCGCTTTCATTCTCTCCTGACGGTCCTGCTTCATGGCATCGTCCACATCATTTTCAAGGCTGCGAATCTGCTCCAGCGTATTGTTCCGTTCCTTCTCTATGTCTTTCTGCCGGGCTATTAATGAGGCTCTGCCCTCTAATTCATTCCTAAGACTTTCTGCTTCTTTTTCACAATTCTCATATTCGTCCCTGGAAAATTTTGAAGCCGCCTTTTTGCGCTCCTCCTTCAAATAGGTCATGGCCTTGCCCACATCCACATTGTCAGTGGCTCCCATGGCCATATTCGCCATATAAGACTGCATGCCGGTCGTAAACTGACTATCCGGCTGCAGTGACAGCTGACCGGAGCTAATAGAGTTGCGGTAATTTGACAGAGTCATTCCGTCTATCAATGATGAAATATCATCCTCCCGGCATGGGATCTCACGCCCATTTGTTTCGTCAATCACTGTCAAATGGCTGTCATCTTTGTGAAAATTCCTTATCAACCGCCAGTTTTGATCCTGACAGGTCAGACGCATCCTGCCTTCATAACTTCCGCCGCCGTTCCAGGGCTGATATTTTGTGTAAATATCCTTGCCGGCTCCGCGCCCTCTGAGACGTTCTGTTCCAAAAAGCATGCACTGTACAAAAGAGTGCACGGTAGATTTGCCGGATTCATTGGCTCCATAGACAATATTGATTCCTTTCTCCAGGTGGATTTCTTTGTCATGAAACTTCCCGAAATGATCCAGATTCAATTGTTTAATTATCAATTTCTGCCTCCTACTTTCCTTTATAAAGTGCTTTCATGCCATATCCTAATGCCTTTGCCTTCAGCTCATCACTGATATCCATCTCCGAAATCTGCCGGATATACATTCCGATAATATTGTCACGATTTTCCTCATACAACCGCTGAAAATCAAAATCAGGCACTGACTGATCCTGAACAGACAAAACTCTTCCCAGACGCAGCAGCATTCCCTCATCCAATTCAAAATCCACATCCTTGAAACCTTCTATGAGAATCTGAAACATATTCTGACGGCCGTATTGCCCCATGAGTCCTTTCACAGACTCTGCCAGCTGCCGCATCGTCATATCCGGTGTTACTTGTGCATGCAGCGTTATATAGGACCGCTCCGCAAAAGGCACAAAGTCAATTTTTGTCTCCGCGTCACTCAATAATCCCTGTATATAACCATGGACACCTTCATCATTGCGGTCAATGGGTTCTAAAGCCCCTGCGTAAGCCATCGGGCTCTTATCATCAATCCACGGCTTGTGAATATGCCCCAATGCCACATAATCAAAACCAGCCTGACGAAGCTTCTCCCAGTTAATCGGAATATGCCTGCTGTCACCGCCATGCGCCAGAAGAATATGTCTGCACCCTTCCGGAAGAGGACTTCCGTCCTTCAATCTGCGCATCGGTCTGAGGTTGTCATACATCGCCTCTGTTATCTCCTGCCTGTCATAGCTCATGCCATAGACAACCAAGTTCAATGAAGCAAGATACACATATGATATATGATTTTTTCTGAAAAAAACAACATTGTCTGTCCACTCAAAATCCTTATAAAAGGACTGTGCACCAATATAATCATGATTGCCCGCAACGATCACAACCTTTGTATGGGTCAATTGTGAAAAACGATAATTCAGTTCTTTAAGTTCCCGCTTCAGCGGCTGCCTGTGAAACAAATCCCCTGCAATCAGCATCAGATCAGTATCTGTTTTTTCTGCCTTATCCAAAAGATGGTAAAATGTCTCCCAAAGTTCACTTCCCCTGTCTGCCGCCCAGGACATGCTGCTGTCCGGAGATGCTCCCAGATGAATATCTGCTGTATGTATAAATTTCAAAATGTCACCTCTGTTTCTTATGTTCTCCTGTATTGTCAAAACATTGATATTTGCACATAGTATACCATATTCTGCCGCTTTGTGCCACACTCGCTGCCCGGCAGCCTGTCCGTCTGTATCGGAATCAAACTGACCATATGAAATAATACAAAACTGGCTATTTCAAAAACGTCACATTCACAGTATGATATCAAGTAATGTTACTACAGAAGAGAGGTTTTCAATTATGAATAAGTTAAATTCCAGAACAATCAGCATCAATGCGCTTGCAATTGCGCTTGTATGTCTTTCTACTATGTTTTTGCAGTTTCCTATTCCTTTGGGTTACGCCCATCTCGGCAACTGTTTTATCCTGATCTCAGGCGTTTTCTTTGGCCCTGTGACAGGCCTTTTGGCCGGCGGCATCGGTTCTGCACTTTCTGACTTGCTGACAGGCTATGCCCAGTGGATTATTCCAACACTGATCATCAAGGGTATTATGGGATTTGCCATTGGCTATATTGCCAACCGTACAGGTCTCACAGTCAATATGTTTAAGATCCGTACAGCCATCGCCAGCGTTGTCGGCATCGTGATCATGGTGATTGGTTACTTCATCGGCGGTTCTATTCTTTACGGCAGTATCTATACAGGTGCGACACAGATTCCGGGACTTGTCATGGAAGGTATCGTCGGTATCGTTCTCTTCTACGTGATCGGTTCCGCACTGCAGGCCGCACACCTGCCAAAATATATCCAGCGGCTGACTCATCGCTAGAAATTTTGTTTCATGAAAGGAACTGAATATGTCAGATTATCATAATCACCAGAAGAAAATTGCATTAATCAATGACATGACAGGATTCGGCCGCTGCTCTATTGCAGTGGCTCTTCCTGTCATTTCCATGCTCCGGGTCCAATGCTGTGCACTCCCGACAGCTATTTTTTCCAATCACACAGGTTTTGAGAGCTTCTATTATCAGGACTATACCAACCATATGCAGCCTAGCATCGACGAATGGAAGAAACTTGGCCTGTCTTTCTCCGGTATCTGTACCGGATTTCTCGGTTCTGCCAGACAGATTGCTATCGTATCCAATTTTATCCGGGATTTCAAACGTCCGGACAACCTGGTCATCATAGACCCTGTCATGGGTGATTACGGCAAGCCTTATCCAACCTACACCAAAGAGATGTGTGACCATATGAAGGATCTGGTCCGCTATGCAGACATCCTGACTCCGAATATGACAGAAGCCTGCATTCTGACAGATACCCCTTATGAGGACAAGAAGTGGCACCTCTCAGAAATAGAGGCCATGGCGAAGAAGCTCTCCGATGCAGGTCCCTCAAAGGTTGTTATCACCGGCATCACGCAGGGTCAGTATGTTGCCAACTTCTGCTACGAAGCCGGCAAGCCTTCCCGTGTCCTGAGAACCCACCGCATCGGTACTTCCCGATCCGGTACCGGAGACATTTTTACCGCCATTATTGCAGCAGATGCCGTCAATGGCGTCCCATTCGACCGTTCTGTCAAGAAGGCCTCCAACTTTATCAAAAAATGCATCCAGCGTTCCATTGAACTTGACATACCGCTGACAGATGGTGTATGTTTTGAAGAAGTTCTTCACACATTGAAGTATAACTAACCATCAAACAGCCAATTGTTTCATCAGAACTATATTTATGCAAAGGAGTTTTTAATATGACGATTCTTTATAAAGTTCACAATAATCTGTATGTAAATCTTACAAACAAATGTCCCTGTTCCTGTACTTTCTGCCTGAGACAGACCATGGATCATGTGGGCGAATCCGATTCCCTGTGGCTGACGCGTGAACCATCCTACGATGAGATCATTGCCGACTTCGCCAAGTTTGACGTTGATGCCTTTGATGAACTGGTCTTCTGCGGCTTTGGCGAACCAACAGAGCGCATTGATGTTCTTCTTCAGGTGGCACGTTATTTCAAGGAAACCTATCACAAACCAATCCGCATCAACACCAACGGTCTCGGCAATCTGGTAAACGGCAGAGACATTGTACCGGATTTTAAAGGGCTGATTGACACGGTTTCCATCAGCTTAAATACTCCGAATGCCGATCGTTACCACGAACTGGTGCGCAGCCGTTTCGGTGATCAGTCTTTCCAGGCCATGCTGGACTTTGCCAAAGAATGTACCCAGTATGTTCCTCACGTTGTGATGACCACTGTTGAGACAACCCTCAGCAAAGAGGAAGAAGACCAGTGTCAGGCTATCTGTGATTCGTTGGGTGTTACTTATCGTATTCGTCCATGGGAAAGCTAAAATACTTTAATCCGCGGATTTCCGTAAATTAAAAGTGCCCATCTAAACCTTCAAAAACAGGATTCAAATGAGACTATGCCGATCTACCGGCCTGTGAACCTCTCATTTTGAATCCTGTTTTCATTTTTCCAAATGCTGAATACGTGCTGCTTTTCTTTGTTGTTCCTGCCGGCTCTGTCGTATCTCTATCGCTTGCTGCTCGCTGCCTGCTATTTATCCTTGTTATTCTTGCTGCCTGCAAAAAGCCACCAGAGGACAACAACGATGATCACGATGACAATAATCCAGATGATCCAGCTCCACACCGACATTCCTGTGGCTGCATCCATCGCCTGATCCATTTCTGTATCGATTTCAGGTGCCTGACTGTTCAGCTCCTGCGCGCCCTCTGTGTAGCTGACCGTTGCAAAAGGCATCACATAATCATCCGGCAGATTACCGGCCATCTTATAGCCCTCTCCCAACTGTGCCTCAAAAGTATACACCGCCGAAGCATCTTCGTGTTTAGGTATATATGAACTGCCTCCCAGGTTATCACTGACACATACCCATGTCACAGGAACTTCCACTTCCTCACCTGTTGTCAGTGTTGCTGTCAGTGTCGACGGCAGTTTCTGCGTTACATCTGTAATGGCAGAACCATATGCCACCTCATATTCGCCAATCGACGTGTACTTTCCATTGTCTCCGTAATTATTAAAAGAAGAAATCTCTCCTTTTCCGGCTGTTTCCGCTGCAGATACAACACCTGTCATCAAAATCGCCATTAAGCATACCAGAATCCATTTTGCACATTGTTTTACATTTTTCATGCTCTAATCACCTTTCTATCTCTCAAGACTCGCCTGCAAGTCTCAGCACAGAATTCAAATCTGCTTTATGCGCACATCCATTCAAATTCCGCCTCACCTGCTGCTGTATGTTTATGAGCATTATGTCCAAACAACTCGCGAAATATGTACTTTCATATGTCAATCGTGACATTGCACAAGAATTATGTCGTCATTTTGTGCAAAATTAAATGAATAATTTTTTGATCTTTGGCAACACTTATAGACATCACCTATGATAAAATACAAACATAGCAAAAGACAATTTCTTAATTCCTTTTTTTAATATATACCTTCCCCTTACAGGCAGCCGAAAGGCTGCCAATTTTTTTATTCTTTTCTAATGATTTCCATCCGGTGCCTGTTTTTCATTCAAATACCGAAGAATACCGACAGAAATTGCCCATGCGGTTTTTTCCTGATATGCCTCCGTACAAAGCAGCGCTTCCTCCTGTGGATTGCTTAAAAACCCACATTCACAGATCACCGTCGGTACTGTTTCTTTTCTCAGAATATAATAGTCCTCATTGGCTTTTTCCTGTCTTGTATTTTCCGGATCCTGAAATTCTATCAGCGATTGCTGAATCGCCGATGCAAGCCTGTGGCTCTCCTCTGATGGTTTATAATAAAAGACCTGCGCGCCCTTATACTTTTCCTCTGTAAAACTATTCTGATGGATGCTCACAGCCAATATACAGCCCTCTGTATTCATCAAAGCTGTTCTCTTCCTCATATCCTCCTTTTTGTCCGCGGGCCGCTGTCCGTCATAGAGAACCTCATCATTCTCCCGGGTCATACGCACCTCTAAGCCCTGAAGTTCCAGGTCATCTCTCAGTTTCCCTGCAATTGCCAGATTAATTTCCTTTTCCTGTGTACCGCTGACACCAATTTTGCCGCCATCAAAAAATCCATGCCCGCTGTCAATTACAATAAAGGTCTCCGTCTCTGTCTTTGCTTTTTCCATTTGCTGAAAAACATCCTTTGCAGTTCCCATATGGCTATTTAAAACACTTTGGCGAATCAGGACACTATAAACCATGATAATCGCCGCTCCCCACAATAGGCCCGTCAGCACTCTTTTCATAAAAAAATCCTGTCCGCATCTATCATCTCCTTAGAAACAATATATGCAGACAGGATTTCTGTTATCCCATCAGCCCGGATCAGCGTCCGCCTATACAGGATTTGGCATCTTTACTGAAGATAAGACTGTATCGTATCCCAGATTTCTGATCCGCTCTCAAAGCCAATCTTCCATTCCGCAGCACCTGCAAGGTCAAACTCTTTGATCAGCTTCATCTCTTCTTCTACCGCTGTCGCATCCTGCAGCCAGATCTCATAGAAATTGCCATCCTTATCCGAGGTGTAACTGCCGTAATTCAGCCCCATATCCTCCACAAACTGCGGTGTCACGCCATGATCTGTCAAATAACCCAAGGCTTCCGTCATGCCGCAGGCAAAAGAGCTGACCGTGCCATCTGATGTCGTACACCAGACTCTTGAATAGAACGGAATACCATTGATGACCTTGGACTTGTCCACCACATTCAATGTGTCTGTAATACCTTTGCGGACAAAATTCAAAGAAGCGACAGGTCCCGGTGTCTCAGATCCTGCCGGTGTCTCATCATAGCCCATGATCACCACATAATCTGCAACAATCCCCTGCTCTCTTCTGTTGTAATAATACGTATACTCCGGTACATAATTGTCAACCGACAAAATAATACTGTTTGCACGGCAGGCAATAGACAACTCTCTGATAAATTCAATGTAATCATCCGCGCCTTCCTGAGAAATCAGCTCAAAATCAATATTGATACCGTCAATACCGTACTTCGTCACATAACTGATAATCTCCCTGATGGTCTTTTCACGTTTGGATGTATAACCCAGAACCTGATCTGTCTTCTCAGAATCAAAATAAATCGTACCGTCATCTGCCGGGAATTCATTGGAAAATAAAGCCCATACTTCGATATTATTGGCATGGCATGTCTCTACATAATCCTGTGTAGCAATAGATGTCACCGCACCCTCCGTATCTGTAAAAGAAAACCATGTCGGCGATAATGTATTAATGCCGGAGGTTGAACTGAGTACGCTGGACAAGTTGCTGTTGGCCGCTGCACTCATCACCTGATGCCATCCCAGATTAATCTTATAATCCTTGTGAATGCTGGTATATTCCGGTGCATCGAAAGCAGGTGCTTCCGGTGTCTCCGTCTCTGCATCATGAAGTGCCTTGTTGGATACCCAACCGACAAATCCATCTTCTGTCGCTACATTGCTCCAGTCATCATAAGCCTCAAGAAGGACCATCTTCTCACCCTTTAAGGCCTGTCTGAGCACTTCGCTCTTCACACCGCCTTTATAACGAACCGCTGTATCCTTCTTCAGCGTCACGGTCTGCTGCTCTTCCCACTTTGTGTTCATCACAATTCGGTTTGGTTCTGTATATTCCGCATAATCCATCTGTGTATGGCTTTTCACAAAATCAGCGGCTACATAATAGCTGTCATTGTAAGTACGTACAATGATATACCCTTCATCGGCATCACTGCTTCCGTCCCAGGTCTTCACCGTATAGCTCTGCTGATCCGGTGTCACCTGCATCACCTGCGTCGGCGTTGTAAACAGGAAAAGTTTCTCATTGTCATCCCAGTAAAAACGTGTATTGATGCTCTCTGTCACTAATGCCATACTCAGATAAACTCTTCCGTCAACGGCAACCGCTTTCTCTTCGCTCAGCACCTCATGGTTCAATGTAACCGCATATTCATTTTCAGCAAGCCCCATGGCCGAAGCATAGTCCATCACTTCCTCCGTTGGCTTATACCTGCCTGCAAGAAAACTCCATGCTACGCCGCCGCCTACTCCTATAATAAGCAGAACTACAATTACAATCGGTAATACTTTCTTCATTGGTTCCTCCTTTGCAGCCGGAGTATCCGTCAAGCTTTATCCTTTATTGACTGCACACTCAGCTTCGATTCTGACCATAAAATTGCACCGGCAGCGGCTGCGCCAACTGCCAATATCAGAAACATCATCTGATAAATACGCATTCTCTCCTGATCACTGTCATAATCATGAATCTCAATATCAGCCATATGATAATATGCCTTGTATTCATCAAGATCCATATTCTCTTCTTCTGCCAATCGTGCGGTTATCTCATCTTTCTTCACGAGCTGACCTATCAGCGTATAGTCCTTCAGGACCTTCTCTTCAAGCGTACTGTCCTCTGCCAGTGCCCCTTTATCCTTCGCAGGTATATCCGTGAGTACATAATGATTCCCGATTGACCCCATATAGCAATAGGAACATACCGTCCCATTCCCATTCACCTTATAGTAACCCGTAAAAGTAAGCTCAATGCCCTCGATCTTCACATATGGCGAAGTGCTGTCTGCAATCTCCTCCAGCACCTCTGCTGTTGCCTGATCGGCATCCATTCTGTGTACGAGCCATGGATTTCTATAAAACAGTATACTTCCGACAGTGACTATGATCAGTACTCCTGAGATTATCCAGAATACAATTGCTCGCTTTCGAAGCCTGTACTCTGTCCTATCATCTGTAATTACTTCCATCCAAACAGTCTCCTATTCCATATACTTATCTTTTGATTATACTACATAGTGCCCAATCCATCAACATTTCCACCCTTAAAAAACACTAAAAGCGGTATTTTCTTCCATTTTTATCAAAAAAATGGGCTGTTTTATCCATTATCCTCCACTTTTCATGGCCAGATTCCGTAAAAATGTCCCTTGTTCTCCATTTTATGCTGTGCCTTCTGTGATATGTTATATTTGCACCTGCATATTTCACTGTAATGATACTTTCCATCGGACATATAATAATGATAACAGCCCCAAATCCATCCATCAATCATCATCACTCAGCAGGAACCCTTCTTAGATGACAACAGCCAAACACCATCGACATGACCGCTTTCTTCCGGTTAAAATCCAACGTTATTTCCTCTTTACAGCCAATTAAATAATCGCTATAATGAAGATACTTGCAGAAAAAACTTTATATGTTTTATTTTGCATGGAAAGGAGTGAGAACATGAAATTAGAACGCATCAGTGAGAATCAAATTCGCTGCACACTGACACGCAGTGATCTTGCAGAACGCGAACTCAAGCTCAGTGAACTGGCCTATGGCACTGAGAAGGCCAAAGCACTTTTCCGCGAGATGATGATTCAGGCATCTGATGAACTCGGTTTTGAAGCAGATAATATCCCTTTGATCATAGAAGCTGTCCCTGTTTCCAATGAATGTATCATGCTGATCGTTACGAAGGTAGATGATCCTGAAGAACTGGATACCCGTTTTGCAAGATTCACGCCATCTTCAGACGATACAGATGAGACGTCCGATCCAGACGATATTGTTTACAGCGGCGCAGATGAAATTCTCGACATCTTTAAGCGTCTCAGCAGTGATATCCTGGCCAAGACAGCTGAACTGCACAGCATTGACAGTCCTTCTGATTCGGACAGTCTTCAGGACACATCCGAAACTGCTGACCCGGAAGCTGCTGATGCATCAGAACAGGTGATTCTGCGCATCTATGAATTCGCTTCTCTGAATGATGTTTCCCGCCTGAGCGAACAGCTTCCTGAGAACTTTGACTGCGGCAACACACTGTACAAGAATCCTTCTAACAGTCATTATTACCTTGTTCTCTCCAGTGAAGGCCTCTCCCGCCCGGTCTTTGGCGGTATCTGCCAGCTTGCTTCGGAATTCGGTTCTGTCCAGAAGGCCAATGCCAATACACTGTATTATTTTGATGAGCATTACGAAACCATCATCCGCGAGAACGCTTTGCAGATTCTTCGAAGCTTATAGAACAATTTCACATGTATAAAACAAATAAAAAAGGTTACTATATTGCTATAGTAACCTTTTCTTCATGTTTCATAATAAACCGGATATACCGGCCAACAGGATTATTCCTGAGAAATAGCTTCTGTAGGGCAAGCGCCTGCGCAAGAACCACAGTCTAAGCATGCATTAGCGTCGATAACGTATTTGCCATCACCTTCGCTGATTGCGCCAACTGGACATTCACCAGCACATGTACCACAAGAAACACAAGCGTCTGAAATAACGTATGCCATAATAGTATACCTCCTAATAATGATAAATATTAATTTTCGTACGACTCTATTCTATAACAAATTGGCGTCGAATACAAGGGCAATCTTGTATAAATGAAGAAAATTCATCATTTATTGAGAAAAAATTCACATTTACGGACGGTGTCAAAAATTTCAAATGAAGTTTGGTTGCAAAATAATATAAAGTATATTATAATACGAGAAGATGCGTTTTTTCGCATAATACGAAAGGAGTGATATTATGGCAGCAGCTGTAGTAACTAAAGATACTTTAATCGGAGATCTTCTCCGCATTGATGCCAATGTAGCACCTATTCTTTTAGGTATTGGCATGCACTGCCTTGGCTGTCCTTCTTCTCAGGGTGAGACAATTGAAGAAGCAGCTTTCGTTCATGGCATTAATCCACAGGAATTAGTTGACAAGATCAACGAATTTCTTGCAGCCAACAACTAATCCTGCATATTCATTCAGGTATACATAGAGCTGCAGCGGCTATTGGGATAGCAACGCTGCAGCTCTATGTATTTTTTGAGACTTCTCAATATTTAAACTTTCTTTTAAAAAGTTTTTTCCTGCGTTTCGGCAGCTTCGGCACACCATAAGAGGGTACCCTGGCCGCTGCTACTTCCTGACTGCTTCTCTGACGGCCGCGAATGGCTTCATCCAGCATTTTATAATACCTCTCCGACTGTTTTTCCTGTCGCTCTTCCAGCCTGCTGATTTCCTGTATCACAACATCTGTCACCTGTGAAGCCATTATATCTTCAAGCTGTCCATTGTTCTTCTCCAAAGCCTCCATGACAATGCCATCCATGATGTATTTAAAATGTTTCATTTTATCTGCTGCAGAAACAGCCTTGCTTTCCCTGACTTGCGCAGCCATCGGCTTGTCCGTTTCCAACACTTCCCCCGGCTTCTCCGTATTTTTCATCATCGAACTTTCCATCTGAAGACCTTCCTTCTGATCATCCGTTTTCTCCCCGGCATTTGGCTGTTCATCCCTTGACCGCTCCATATTCACTGAAAGTTCTTCTTCAGTCATATGCTCATCTTCACTTTCTTTTTGGCCAAAAGGCGCATCTTCATTTAATGTAGAAATAATCAGCCGAATAGCCTTCAGCTGGAAACCTTTCTCTTTAAGATCACGAATGTTTTCAAAAAGCTGTATTTCCTTATCCGTATAATATCTGTGTCCAAGTTCATTTCTCGGAATTTGAATGGCCAGTTCTTCTTCCCAGTACCTCAGGACATGGGGTTCTACGTTGATCATTCTGGCCGCATCCGATATGATATATCTCGTCTCTGCCATTGGCTACCTCCATCAATTTCCTCTCATCTCGTCTCCTTATCTGGTGTAGAAATTGCAGTTGGATGCCTGTTGATTCCATTATAGCAAAGTTCACGCATTAAGCAAATTTTCCTCCCCCAAACATTTTTGCCTCTTCTGACAAAAAAGACCTTTTATCCATGGATTTCAATGAATAAAAGGTCTCTATCTGTCTGATTGTCTTTTATAATGCGAAAGAATGCAGGTGTTTACTTTTCTTTGTTGGCAAACTTCGTGTAGTTCGGCAGCCATACAAGTTCCACCGTACCAATCGGGCCATTACGCTGTTTGGCAATAATCACTTCGGAAATGTTCTTCTTGTCTGTATCCTTATTATAATAATCATCACGGTAAAGGAACATTACCACGTCCGCATCCTGCTCGATGGCCCCGGATTCTCGAAGATCCGAGAGCATCGGTCGGTGATCCGGACGGGTCTCACAGGCACGGCTGAGCTGTGACAGAGCAATGACCGGTGCATTGATCTCACGGGCCAGTGCCTTCAGCGAACGGGAAATTTCTGAAATCTCCTGCTGTCTGGACTCCTGTTTCTTGCTGCCCCCGGTCATCAGCTGCAGGTAGTCAATGATCACAAGGCCCAGATCATTCTCCAGCTTATATTTTCGGCATTTGGAACGCAGCTCGGTAATCGATATACCCGGCGTATCATCGATAATGAGCGGCGCCGTACTGATAACACCGGCACTTTCGATTAACTTCTCCCAATCCGCCGGCTGAAGCGTACCTGTTCTCATAGACTGTGAATCCACTTTGGATTCCATGGAAAGAATACGGTTGACCAGCTGATCCTTGGACATTTCCAAACTGAAGATGGCTGTGGGTACATGATTGCGTACACACATGTACTGGGCCAGATTCAATACGAAAGCCGTCTTACCCATAGACGGTCTGGCCGCAATCAGAATCAGATCAGAAGGCTGCAGACCGGATGTCTTGTAATCCAAATCATAAAATCCTGTCGCCAGCCCGGTAACCGTTCCTTTGTGACGGGCCGCCGCCTCGATCTTGTCTATAACCGACAATACCACATCCTTGATCGGCACATATTCATCCGTACTCTTCTTCTGGAGCACATCAAAGATACGCTTCTCTGTGGTATTCATAATCTCATCCAGAGATTCCTTGTGCTGATAACACGTATTGGCAATCTCCTCATTGACACGAATCAGTCTTCGCAGTGTTGCATCATCACTGACGGTCTGGGCGTAATGCCGAACATTGGCCGATGTCGGCACACTGCTGACCAGTTCGCTGATAAACTCTATACTGGAAAATTCCTCAGGAACATCTTTCATCTTCAGACGTTCCTGGAGCGTCAGCACATCTACAGGTTTCCCCTCATTGTAAAGTTCAACCATGGCATCAAAAAGAATGCCGTACTGACGCTGGTAAAAATCATCTCCTGTGATCATCTCAGAGGCTGCCACAACGGCATCCGCATCCATGATCATAGAACCTATGACCGCTTTTTCCGCATCAATACTGTGGGGCAGAATTCGCTTTATAATCGCCTCATCCATATCCTGTGCCTCCTGTCCGCAAGTTTATTACAGGCCGCATCAAGAATTGACTCGGCCTGTAATAAATGGTTTATATCTTATCTGTTGGAATCGTTCTCTAAGCCTCTGCTACTTTGACAGTCAGCTCTGCTGTAACCTTTGGATGTACTTTGTAAGGTACTTTGTAAACGCCAAGTGAACGCACAGGCTCTGCCAACTGCAGTTTCTTCTTGTCGATCTCAATATTCAGCTGGCTCTTGTAAGCAGCTGCAATTTCCTTGGAAGAAACGGAACCAAATGTCTTGCCGCCTTCACCTGTCTTGATCGTAACTGTCACGGATTTCTCCTTGATATCTTCTGCAAATGCTTTGGCTGCTTCCAGAAGTTCTTTGGCAACCTTTTCCTCATTGGCTTTCTGAAGCTTCAGATCATTGATATTCTTGGCTGTTGCTTCAATTCCCAGTTTCTTAGGCAGAATAAAGTTGCGTGCATAGCCGTCATTGACATTGACTGTATCTCCTTTTTTGCCAAGGGTTTTAACATCCTGAATTAAAATAACTTTCATTTTAGATTTCTCCTTCCATTTTCATTGATTTGACAACAGATTTCACCTTTGCCTCAGCTTCTTCCACTGTCATATCCTTCAACTGTGTACCGGCCATGGTACTGTGGCCGCCGCCGCCAAGCCGCTCCATAACAAGCTGGACATTCATGCTGTCATAGGATCTTGCACTGACATAAATGATGCCCTTCACAACGGTAAAGACAAATGACGCCTCCACACCTGTGATATTGAGCAGTTCATTGGCCACCTGGGCACCGACAACTGTCGGACTCTCAAGACCTTCTGACGGGCATTCGGCATAGGCATAAGCTCCCTCCACCGATGCATTCTTCACAGCTTCCGCCCGGGCCTTATACGTCTTCATATCATCTCTGAGCTTCAGACGGACACGGGTGATATCTGCGCCGCTCTTCTTCAGAAAAGCAGCGGCTTCAAAGGTTCTTACACCTGTTTTGCTGATAAAATTATTTGTATCGATCATCAGACCGGCATACATGGCATCTGCTTCCTCAGGACGAAGCTTTACAGAATCTGTAATGTACTGCAGTATCTCAGCTACCATCTCACATGCCGATGACGCATACGGCTCAATATAGGAAAGCACCGGATTCTCAATGGAATTTCCGCTCTGACGATGATGATCGATGACAACAATGGTCTTCGTCAGATTCAGCAGCTCAGGACCTTCTGTCCTCTCGCTGGTATTCACATCCACAACAACCATGGCGGTATTCATATTCACAACGCCTCTGGCTGTCTCGGATGTTACAAACATATCACTGTCATATTCCGGATTGTCCATGAAATGCTCAATCACCGGACGTACAGATGTCGTAATATCATTGATAACAATAAAAGCTTTCTTGTTCAGACTTCTGGCCGCTCTGTAAACGCCAATGGCCGCACCGAAGCTGTCCAGATCTCCAATCTTGTGGCCCATAATCGCCACCTGTTCTTTGCCTTCAATGACCTGTCTCAGGGCATGGGCCTTTACACGGGCACGTACACGGGTTGACTTCTCAACCTGCTTGGTCTTGCCGCCATAATAAGAGATCTTATCCTTCTCCTTTACTACAGCCTGATCACCGCCTCGTCCAAGAGCCAGATCAATGGCATGACGCGCCCAGTCAAGGGCCTGAGCATAACTGGCTGCATTGACACCTAAGCCGATACACAATGTCACGCTCATCTCATTGCCGATATTGATTTCTCTAACCTCATCCAGCAATGAGAACTTGGAACTCTGTAAAATCGGCAGATACTTCTGCCTGATGACAAACATATACTTGTCCTTCTCCATCTTGTTGACAATGGCATCATAATTCTGCATATACTTGGTAATCTTTCGTTCTACCAGTGCAGACAGCAGAGAACGTCTGACTTCCTCTGTGCTGTTTAACGCCTCTTCATAATTGTCCACCAGAATGATACCGCAAATCAGCTTCTGATTCTGGATCTCTTTCCTGGACATCTGAATCTCCGTCTCATCAAACAGATAAAACGCAAATAACTGATAGGCCTCCGGCTGCATTTCTACAACCTTGTTGTCCATGGCAAAATCATCAATGCAGACTTTCATAATCTCGGCTTTATAATACCGTTCCTTATACCGGATATGGGCATACTTCTTCTCTTCCTCATCATCAAGAAGCATCTCCGCTTTAATATCCGGAATCAAGGTGCTGATATTCTTCATATCAACAAACTCGCCCGTTATCTCCTTCATGCAGGAATTCGCCCACAAAAGCTTTCCTGTCTCATCCAGAATCGCATAAGGAATCTCCAGATCATGGATCAGATTATGCTGAACCTGAGCAAACTCAATGGCGAAATTCACCAGCTCATCCACAATAGACGGTCTCAAATAAACATAAATCACAACTGCCGCAGCCACATACAAAACAAAGCAGGCAGTCATCAAAAGGCCCGCACGGTAATCTACCAGATACATCAGCACCGCTGCCACAAGCAGCAGCCCACTCAAGAATACCGGCCAGCGCATGTACATATTCAGCCGTCCTTTAAGTTTGACCTTCTTATTCATACGATAACCTCTTAAAAGCATTCAAGACTCTCTTATGAGTCCTGCGCAGCATATAACAATATGTTCCGGAATCCCGTCAAAAGGCAGAACCCCACTTATACGCTCTAGTATACCATTTTCCACCCTTTCCGTAAAGCATTATTACACCCATGCCCCTTCCTACCTGAGATAATCACTCAAAATCCCCACAAAACACCAAAACTGTGGTATACTTCAGATGCACGGGCTGGCAGCGAGAGCGGCCTGCGTTGAATCATTTATTTTGCATATCCATCAAAGATAGTTGATTGATGCAATTTTACCTTATAACAGAAAGGAAGAATTTTATGAACACAGCAATTTTCTTTGCAGATGGCTTCGAAGAGATCGAAGGTTTGACGGTTGTAGACATGTTTAGAAGAGCCGGTATTCCGATCCAGACAGTCTCTATTTCAGACTCTCTGACCGTTACCGGCTCCCACGATATCAAAGTTCAGGCGGACTGCCTGCTTAAAGATTTTGATTTTAATACTGTAGAAATGCTGATCCTGCCGGGCGGTATGCCGGGTACAACAAACCTCAGCCAATGTGAGCCCCTCTGTGATGCACTGATGCAGTTTTCCCGTCAGGGCCGCTATCTGGCTGCCATCTGTGCAGCGCCAAGTATTCTCGGCGGACTCGGCATCTTAAACGGCCGTGTAGCCACATGCTACCCTGGCTTTGAGAAAAAACTCTTCGGTGCTTACATTACCACAGATCCTGTTGCCAAAGACGGCCACGTGATCACAAGCCGCGGCATGGGCACCGCCATTGAATTTGCCTCCGCACTGATCGCAGTAATCCAGGATCAGGATGCCGCAGACAAGATCAAAGCATCTATTCTTTATTCTTCTGACGCTCCTCAAATTCTTTAATTTTTTTCTCAACCTTGTAGATATTCCGGCATTCCGGATATCTGGCAAGGAACATATTCTTGAAGGCGAAGAATGAAGATACTTCATATAATTCGCCTTCTGCGCGCAGCGCAGGTTCTTTGCGCGCGATGAGATCCTGCATGAAGCTGTCCTTCTTCAGTGACGCATACTTCTTCATGAATTCAATTGTTACCGGCAAACGGCGAAGTCTTGTCACATAATCCGGATGTGCTGCCTTTTCAGCATCGTATTTCTTCTTCTCTTCTGAATTTTCATCCGTCAAAGCTTCCTCAAGTGCTTCATTAATATAGATTACTTTCAGATCATCGTGGATCATCATCTTCGGTTCCATGACTTCAAGTTCTGTCAGATCCATATCCTGCCCATTATTCTCTAAACTTGTCATTATCATATACCTCCACTTTCCTTATTCTGTCACAATTACCTATCTCTATTATAATCTAAGCCTTCATTTTTGCAAAGTGATAGACCGGATAAACCCAAAAATCTCCCATTGAAATATGGCCATGCCAGTCCATCCTGCGGCTCACTACCCATTCAAACTCAAACAGGCGGCCCGCATATGCAGACCGCCCTATTTATTACTTTTAAATACCTTCTCTTATGAATTTCACTTTAATACCTTATGTACTTCAATCGACGCTTTGCAATAACCCCTTATTATGCGCCAACGAAACAGAATACACAAAGGATAACCAGATATAATGCACACCATCCGATTGTCTTGCTCATGATCTTACCATCAGAACCAGGAAGGTTGATAGCAGCAACACCAAGAGCGATACTCTGTGGAGAAATCATCTTACCAGCTGTAGCACCTGCACCATTAGCAGCCATTAACCAGATTTCGTTGATACCTAACTGCTGTGCAACGGACTGCTGTAATGTTGCGAACATAACGCTGGCTGATGTCGCGGAACCTGTAACGAAGCATCCGATACCACCAATCAGAGGAGCGATTGCAACATAAGCACCGCCGAGCAGTGTTGAAAGTGCATTGGCCAGATCCATAACCATACCTGCATAACCCATAACCTTAGCAATAGAGATAATGAAGATAACAGTCAGCATAGCCTTCCAGTAACCTTTGAAAGTCTTGCCAAGCTCTGCACCCATATCACCGATGCTTGCGCCCTGAACGGCTGTACCAATAATGGTTGCAATGATCATCAGGATACCAGGCGTGTTGATCCATGATAAACCAACCTTGGCACCGCCTTCGCCTGCATAAATAACAAATGATGATTTAAACTGTCCCAGGAACTGATTGATCGGAGGAACAAGTTTGGATGTACCTAACAGGAAAATAACAACTAAAATGTAAGGAAGCCATGCTTTAACCATGCTCATCTGAGGTTTGCCGGATGCAGAAGCTGCTGCTTCTTCCTTGGACTCAAGCATATACTCTTCCGGAATATTCGTATGTTTTCTACCCATAACGATTGTACAAACGAGGCAAACCAGAGAACCGATAACAACGCAAAGTTCAGGACCTACGAATGCAGCTACAAGATAGAAAGGAATAACAAATGATAATGCAGATACAAGTGTAATACCTACAACACCCTTTAATGCCTTTGTACCACCGCAAAGAAGGATGATAACAAATGGGGATACGATACAAAGAGGGATCAGCAGACGAGCTGTCGGCTCTGAAAGCATCTGAGCAAATACACCTGCGTCAGCAGCACTTGTAATCGTTGTAGGGAATGCTGTGTTGGCAGCTGACAGAGTAGGTGTACCAATGGCACCAAACTCAGGAGATGCAGCATTACCAATCAGACAGATAACACAAGCTGTAACCGGATTAAATCCAAGAGCAACTAACATCGCTGCCGGAATAGCTACGGCTGTACCGAAACCGGCGATACCTTCCATGAAGTTGGAGAAGCCCCAGCCAATAACAAGGGCTGCTACACGTTTATCATTGGATACAGATGCCAGCATACCTTTGATGACATCCATCGCACCTGTTCTTAAACTCATGTTATACAGGAACATGGCACCAACGATGATAACACAGATTGGCCATACAGCTGAAATAACACCTTCTAAAGTACCTGTGATCGCCTCCGGAACTGTCATATGATAAACAGCAATACCTTCAACGATTGCAATAATCAAACCAATACCACATGATTTGTAACCGGCCATCTTCAAGCCAGCCATAGAAATAATAAGCCAAGCAATAGGAATAATAGCGAGAATAACTTCTAGTAACATAATATCTTCCTTTCTCTCATCAGACTCCAACTGGTCAACCAGTCAGGTGATAAAAATGGTCTTATTCCATCTTATGCATTTCTTGAGTCCTGCAGGCTACCACCCCTGCAAAACCCTATGTCAATGAAATAAGACTCGTCGTCCTTAACCCTACCACAGATTAAAAACATTCACCCCTTACCAACCGCTAGCTTGAAGGTAGGGATTATTTGATTTGTCTAAATTATATAACTTTTATACTTAGATGTCTATACTTTTATTTAATGTATACAATATCTTTATAATTTTTTTGTCTATTTTTTCACATTTTTAACATAGAATATCATTGATTTTTGACATGATTCGTATCTGATATGCAGCATTTCCACTGGTATTTGTGTATATATTGTTATTTTATGTTTATTTTTCTGCCGGTTATTCTATTTTTTGATAATTATATAACGCTCGAATATAAAAAAACAGAGAGCTTTCTAAAGAATCTATAAAACATCCCATAGAAAAACTCTCTGTTTTTTATTTATTTAGAGAAAAATATCTGGCAAATAATTAGCCCATGCTCTTAGCTGCGAAATATGTTGTACCATATTTTTCGGAAGCTTCTGCTTTTGCTTTCTCAAGATCCTCAATTGTCAGTGCATCAAGTGCTTTAACAACAGCTTCATGATCCAGAGGTGCAAGACCAAGCATTTCACGTGCTTCTGCAGATGTAGCAACTTCGTTGCCGTAAGCTTCAACAGCTCTTGCAGCACGTTCAACGAGCATCAGGTTGTTGGCAAGGATCTTCTTGCCTTCTTTATCGTAACCGTATACAACATTATCTTCCATACCTACACGTACGTGACATCCGTTAGCCAGTGCAGAGAACATAACCGGCAGATGACCTTTACCGATACCGAAACCGGAAACTGTCACTTCCTTAGGAAGGTTGCCTTCTGCCTGAAGACGCTGGATGTATGCAAGCATATCCTGAACATCAGCTGGTGTAGCTGCAAGACCGCCTACAACACCAAGGCAAAGCTGGAAGTGCAGAGGAGCTTTTACGATACCTTTCTTCCAGTACACGCCAACGGCACGGATCATACCCATATCGAATACTTCGAATTCAGGTTTGATGTTCTTTTCCTGATACAGGTTGCCCAGAGTTGTCAAGAATGTTGGGGAGTTGCTGAAGATACCGCCCGGGATACCCCAGTTGAATGTACCTGCATCAAATGTACCCATTTCAATACCAGGAACATTTGCATGATGCAGCATACGAACTGCGTTGCCGTAAGGTGAATCATCAGATACACGGTTATCACCTGATGATGTACAGTTGATGATAACATCACAATCAGGATAGTTCTTACGGATCAGTTTAATTGTTTCATAGAATTTCACAGGATCCATAACGCCTGCACCGTTGTCATCACGCATATGAAGATGAACGATAGCTGCACCTGCTTTCCAGCACTCATAAGCTGTTTTGGCGATTTCTTCCGGTGTTTCAGGAACATCGTAACCGTGAGGTGTGATAGCACCTGTTAAGGCTGCTGTGATAATTGTCTTTGCCATAATATAATACTTCCTTTCGTGAAAATAAAATACTTTGATTGATTTTTTAACAAATAAATATCTTTATCTCTATTTTATTGACATTTCTTTGCAATTTCAAGCCCATTTCCAAAAGTCATTATGCCTGCTTTGGCGGGCATTATGTGAAAAAAGCATAACAGCATCCGCCATCAAAATCTCCTTAAATATCTCCCTATATGGTATCATATATGTAATTATTATTTTTCATCTATCTAATAATGTATTTCAATGCATTGCAAAATCAAAACACTTTTGAAAGTTGTATAAAATCGTCAGCTCAGCACAGGTGCTTCAGCATTGGCCGGTACTTAGATGCTGTCCTTTAGCATCTTATGTACCGCTGCCAAATGCTGGCAGTGCGAACGTGCCTGCGCTGAACTGACGATTTTATACAACTCCAAAAACTCTGATTTGCAATGCCCACACTGAGGAGGAATTTTTAATGAACTTATATGATACCTATACAATGAAGCGCGGCGCAATCCTTGTGGATGTCTGCGGTTACACCGGCGAAGAAGATTTTTATGCCATGCACAAAATTATTGATGAAGTCATCAAACCGGAGGATTCCGGCTTCAGCGTAGATTCCATGTGCATCGGCGGCTATTTTAATAAGGATGGCATTCTCGTCCGCACCAGCAGCGAAAGTCCTTACGACGGTCTGAGCTTTTTCTATGAACCGTCCAAAATGTCCGAAGAGGATGTCAAAAAGGTTGAAGGCTGGGTTGAAACCGTTGTCAAAGAACTCCATGCCCGTCTCCCTCGATAGTCATTTTGAAGTCGCCTGCCTTATACTTTCAAAACGTGCATGCCAAATCATGCATGATGGTTATGCACATTTTGCATAGACTTGGGTTTATCAATTATTTCACAGTCTTTTGTTTATATGTTAAGATGAAAGAGACGAAAGCTGTCAGGCATAAAGTCTGCAGCTGCTAAGCAATGTTTGGTAAAAACAATAGAAATATAATATGAATTTTTGAAAAACAGGAAGGAGACTCATAAAGATGGAAATCGAAAGAGGAAAAGTCAGAACAAGAGAAGAAATCATGGCCTGTTTCAAGGATGGTCAGACAATCGCAATCGGCGGTCAGGCTGGCGCTTACATGCCTTGGGATCTTCTTGATATGCTTGAAGAAAGCGGTGTTAAACACCTTACAATCTGCTCTATTGATGCCTGCAATCCAGGTTTCGCAATCAGCCGTCTGATTGAAAATGGCCAGGTTGACAAAATGATCACAACACATATCGGTACAAACCCTGTTGCTCAGAAGCTGCTTGCAGAAGGCAAACTGGAAGTTGAATTTTTCCCAATGGGCAGCTTTATCGAAAAAATGCGTGACGGCGGTGCCGGTATCGGCGGTTTCCTGACAAAGACAGGTATTGGAACAGATATGGAAAAAGGCAAACAGATTGTTACAACATCTGATGGTGAACGTTACATTCTTGAGGAAGCCATTCATGCTGATGTAGCACTGACAAGATGCCGTCGTGCTGATCCTCTGGGCAACCTTGCTTACCACGGAACAGGTACAGCTTCACATCCTGTTATGGCAACATGTGCAGATATCTCCATCGTACAGTGTGACCTGTACTGTGACTTAAACGAAATTTCCCCTGATGATGTAAAGGTACCTGCTATGTATGTTGATATGCTTTACACAGACAGCCGTGAACAGAATCACATTATCGGACGAATCAAGAGAAATCAGTTGGAGGGTATGTAAAATGGATAACAGAAGATTTATTGCCAGAAGAGCTGCTCAGTATTTTAATGAAGGTGACACTGTTAATCTTGGTATCGGTATTCCAAGTGCCTGCAGTGATTATGTAGATCCGACAATCGCATTCCAGACAGAAAATGGTATGATCGGTGTCGGTCCTGTTGCTAAGAAACTTGCTATCTGCGATACTTACCAGAACGCAGGCGGTATCAACTTTGTACCGGTTATGGGTGCTTCTGCCTTCGATACAGCTTATTCTTTCGCTGTTATCAGAAGCGGACGTATGGCTGCTACTGTTCTCGGTGCCCTTCAGGTTGCTGAAAACGGTGATATCGCTAACTGGGCAAGCCCTGGCCGTGCTTTTGGTATGGGCGGTGCTATGGATCTTTGCAACGGCGCAAGAAAAGTTATCGTTGCCATGGAACTGACAACAAAGAAGGGTGAGCCAAAGATCTTAAAGAAATGTACTTATCCTTTAACAGCTCAGGGATGCGTTAACCACATCGTTACAGAACAGTGCGTTATCGATGTTACTCCTGAAGGTCTGAAGCTTGTTGAGATCCGTGCAGGCAAGACACCTGAAGACATTCAGGCACAGGTTGAGCCAACACTGATCATCGCCGACGACCTCAAGATCATGGACGAAGAATAAAAGTGAACGGTTTGCTCTCGGTTTGCTGAGCACCGAATCTAAATAAAAGTCCGCTGAAACACGCGTTTGAATAACGCGAAACGTTTCAGCGGACTTTTATTTAGATTCGGCGCAATCAGGCAGCTGAGGGCAAACCGTTTCTATATCTCGGATGATCATCTTTCTAATCATGATCTATGACATGCCGCAATACTTTCTTCAGCACATTAATGTCTATCGGCTTCGCCACATGCTCGTTCATACCTGCATGCAGGCATGCCTGCCTGTCTTCTTCAAATGCATTGGCTGTCATGGCAATAATAGGCACGGTTGAAGCATCAGACCGTTTCATTCCTCTGATCTGTCTCGCTGCTTCCATCCCATCCATAACCGGCATCATAATGTCCATAAAAATAACATCAAAAGTATTCGGCACTGACCGGGCAAATATTGAGACTGCTTCTTTTCCATTACAGGCTTCAGACACGTCAAGGCCTATGTCCTCCAGCATTGTATGAGCAATCTCCATATTCAGATCATTATCCTCAACAAGCAATGCTGTATACCCGGAGAAATCCTCATCTGACTCCAATTCTTCCCTGTTTTTTTTGCTCTCCTGTGAATGATCAATTGAAAATGGTATCACAATTTTAAAAGTCGTTCCAACATTCTCTTCACTTTCAAATTCAATTCTGCCATTCATCAATTTCACGATATCTTTTACAATAGAGAGTCCCAGTCCCGATCCGCTGAATGATGTTGTCGTTTCTTTGCCTTCTCTTGCAAATGGTTCAAAAACATGTTTCTGAAATTCACTGCTCATTCCAAGCCCGGTATCCGAACAAACAAATTCAAAAACTGCCTGATTTCCATCACTGAAAATTTCATTACAGGAAGTGCTGACTGTTCCTCCCAATCGATTATATTTTATTGCATTCGAAGTAATATTCATCAAAATCCTGTTCAAATACAGCGGACTTCCATTCAAATACCTGTGGTGAATTGTACTGTTGATTACCCCGCCGTAAAATCGAATACCACTTTCATATGCACTCATTTCAATAACTGTCTGCTGTCTGTTCAGCAGCTCAATCAAGTCAAACGGTTTATTTTCAAGGACCAGAGAACCAGACTCCAATTTGCTGATATCAAGGACATTGTTGATCAAATCCAGCAGATAATCTGTAGAGTGCAGCACCTTTTTCCGACTCTCCCGCAATTTCTCCACATCATCACTATATTTCTCTGCAATTTTCAACATTCCAATAATGCCATTCAACGGAGTACGGATATCATGACTCATCCGGCGAAGAAACATTTCTTTCGAAAGATTTGCCCGTTTTGCTTCCTCAGCACTTTTTGTTGCCTGTTCCAGAGCATCTTTCAACTGACGGGTATTCTTGAACGCTTCTCTCACACACCCCAAATGGCCTCCTACATCAGAAAGCAAATTAATCGATATCTCATTCTGAGTCAAATCCGGATTATCAACACCGATAAAACCATTCATCGTATGTCTGGCATAAATCGGAACTGCTATAACTGAATGAATCTCCTGTGCTTTTAAAAAATCATACTCCTGCGGCGTTGCTTCTCTGATCGTCTCCAAATCACGAATGACAATTGTTTCCTGTTTATCAAATTTCTCCATCCAGCTTGGCATCAAACTGATGGGAACATCCTTCAGATTATCAATTTCCGGTTTGACACCTTCTGTACACCACTCATAAGTATTGCCAAGGCTGTCTCTCTTCTCTGTCACCCAATCAAAAATATAAACCCTGTCTGCATTCGTGTACTGTCCAATGGCCTGAAGCAGCGACGGAATGATCAGTCTCAGATCCTCTTCATCCTCTGCCTGATCCATACGTGAAATCTGATGCAAAATAACATCCATACTCTGTAATTTAATCCTATAGCGTTCTACACTCTCATGTTCCGTCCACATACCAATCTCCTATAATATACCAATAGACCTTCACTCATTCTCTGCGTAAACGAGATGAAACACGCTTTGCCGCATTCATTCATCATAAGTCTATTTTATAGACTATACACGAATATTGCAATCGTTTTAATAGGAAATTTATACCTTCACCTTACTTTTTCTTATTCTCTTTAAGAATACACATCCCACCAGACATGCAATGCCTTCGGTGATTGGGAATGCCCACCAGATCAGTGAAACGCCCATCTGACCATTTCTGACAAATAGTGAGAAACTACCCGCCAGCGGCAAAATAAGCACAAGCTGTCTTAAAAGTGAAATAACCAGTGATTCCAAGCCGCCGTCCAGTGCCTGATAGATGCCCTGATAGGCAACATTGATGCCTGCAAACAGGAAACTGATAGAAATAACCCGCATAGCGCTGATAAAATATTCTCTTGACTGTCCGGCATTAAACAATGCTGCAAAAGCCCCCGGGAAAATTTCTGTTATGGCAATCCCCAGGATCATTAATGCAATTGTATACATAAGACCATATTTTATGCCGTCCTGGATCCTCTTTTTGCTTCCCATGCCATAAGCAAAGGCGATAATCGGTGTGATGGCATCTCGAAGGCCAAAGGCCAGGAACAGAACAAATTGCTGTACCTTATAGAATAGACCATAGGCCGTCTGTGCTGCCGGATTGAATTTCAAAATCAGATTCATGACATAGACCATGATGGACATCAATGCCTGCGCAATAATAGCCGGAAGACCGATGGCATAGATTTCTCTGATAATACCGCCATTCGGCTTCATGTACTGCATGCCATGTTCAAATTCTTTATTCAGTTTCATATGAAAGATACACAATAGCACTGCAGACGCCGCCTGTCCGATAACGGTGGCATAAGCGGCACCCTCCACCCCCATTTCAGGAACCGGTCCAAGTCCATAAATCATAACCGGGTCAAGGATAATATTGACAACGGCACCTACAACCTGACCAATGGTCGAATACAAAGAGCGTCCTGTGGCCTGAAGCAGTTTCTCAAACAACGAGAAAAAAATAATGCCAAAAGAAATCACACAGCATATTCTCAGGTAACTCACGCCCAGTCTCAGCACTTCTGCATCCGACGTCTGAGAAGAAATATAGGCCTTGACGCCGAATACACCAAACAACAGACAGACTGCATAGATAATCACCCCCAGAAACAGACTATTGCCTGCTACTTTTGCAGCCTTTTTATTATTGCCCTGTCCCAGTGTTCTTGCAAGAAGCGCATTGGTACCTACCCCGGTGCCTATGCCCACTGCCACCATCAGCATCTGTACCGGAAATACCAGGGTCAATGCATTTAAGGCCGCCTCACTGCCCTGCCTCATATTGCCTACAAATGCACTGTCTACAATATTATAGACCGCCTGCAGTGCCATGGATAAAATCATCGGAATGCCCATCTGAATCATCAGCTTATTCACCGGCATCTCCTTCATTTTGTTGCTTTCTGCCATTTTTCTAAAATCCTCCTTTTTCTTTTTAAAACTGCTGCCTGCAGCACTTCATTGGTACTTTGCCAATAGGCAAAATATGTTTTTGCATTTTACGCATTACTTGTACAGACAAAAAGTGTGCCCCTGTCATATAAGCTGGACTTACGCTGACAGGCTGCACACTTTTTAATAGCAATTATAATGTTAATCAAAAAAAGAAAAACGAGTATCAGGAAACTGGATTTACGCTTACCTGCTACTCGTTTGTTATTATTATATTGCCTGTTTTTCCAAAAGTCAAACAGATTTTATCATTCCCGGTCCTGCAATTTGATCATTCCCGACCCTATAGAATTTCTGCCAATGTTCCGAGCACTTTCTGAATCTCGATTGGTTTTGACAGATGGCCATTCATACCAGCCGCGATTGCATTCTTTTTATCTTCTTCGAAGGCATTCGCTGTCATGGCAATGATCGGTATCTGAGATTTTTCCTTATCCGAAAGGCTTCGGATCCGCTTTGCAGCACCGTAACCATCCAGGTTCGGCATCTGGACATCCATAAGAACCATATCATAATATCCCGCCTGCGCTTTAGATAATTTATCCACACAGACAATACCGTCTTCCGCACGATCTACAGCCAGACCGAAATCCCGAAGCATTTCCAATGCAATTTCCGCATTCAATTCATTATCCTCTGCCAGCAATATTCTCTTCCCGACAAATTTTTCTGGATCAATTTCCGCCTCGTCATCCCGTCTGATACTTTCAGTATCTGAAATTCTATGGGGAAGTGTGACTGTGAAGGTCGTTCCCTTTCCAAGCTCGCTTTCGGCTTCAATGGTACCGCCCATCAATTCCACCAGTTTTTTCACGATGGGCATGCCCAGTCCTGTGCCTTCAATCTTATTCTCCGTAAATGTATACTCCCTGGAAAACTCATCAAAGACTTTCGGAAGATAATCCTTGGACATTCCGATCCCGGTATCAGATACCACGGTCTGAATCAGAATAAATCCCTCTTGATTGCCAGGCAATTCCTTTGCGGTCAGCGACACGCTTCCGCCGCCGGATGTGTATTTGTAAGCATTTGAAAGCAAATTCAGAAAAATTTCACTGAGTTTCACCTGATCACCATAATAAAAAGGCGTCTGAACATCCACTTCCGTTGTAAATGTAATTCCTTTTCTTTCCATCAGGTCAGCATAAACAGAGGACGCCTTATCCACCAGATCCGAGGCCTGGCAGACTTCCTCATCCAGGACCATCTTGCCGCTTTCAATGCGGGCCATCTCCAGAACATTGTTGATCAGTGCAAGCAGAAAACTGCCTGATTTCTTTATCTTGCCAAGATAATCCCTGCATCGTTCCGTATCATCAAAATGCCGCTCCATCAGATCCGCATACCCGATAATGGCATTCATCGGTGTTCTAATATCATGAGACATATTGAAAAGGAAATCCGTCTTGGCCTTATTTGCCGCCTCCGCAGCCGCTCTGGACGCCTCAAGTTCCCTCTCGTACTGTTTTTTCTCATTATAGCCCGCCGTAATATCCTCAACAGTAAACAGAACATTTTTCGCATTGCCCCGGTCATCTCTTGAAGCAACTATCCAGCTGGCACGGCACCATTCCCAAGGCTTCACCGAACCATGAAATTCTTCTACAATTGCATCAGTCTCCGACAGACGCGTCTCCAAAGTCCGCCAATCCGTGAACTCACGCATCTTCTGACGATCCTCAGCCATCACACAGGTTGCCAAAAACGCCTTGGTGACGATAATCGTCTTGCTGCAGCTTTTGACAATAGATTCAAAGAAATCAATCACTTTCACCGCCTTGCAGCTGCCATTCTGCAGGTTCACACTGTAAACAGAAAAATAAGCATTCGATAAGCCTCCCACAATACTCATCTGATCCAGCAGCTCATCATTTACATCCCGTGCATGATCCGACCGTTTTCTCCGCCTCATTATATTATATAGAAGTAAAATCAAATCCATCAAAAAGAAAATGATTGATATCCATAGAATCATTACACCGTATTTCATAAAACATCTCCTCAAATCATGTTTCAATACGGAACAAAGCACGACATACCAATCCTTCTATATTATATATAAAAGAAGCATCCCAATTAGCAGGAACTGTCCTCCTATATAAATACATCCGACAAAATAAAGAAGCATTACAGTCCTCTACCATAATGCTTCTTTACATCTCTGTTCATTCTGCAACTGGCTGCCATGTCAAAGGCCCTATAGCTTTGCGTCACAGCCTTTCAACTGCTTTGCCCATATTGTATTCATAATACTATTTTATAGAATATAGACAGAAAATGCAATCTATTTTATACACTTTTTCTACTCTATATTTTAAAACCATGCATTTTCTGATAAAGAAAAATCTTCCCGGAAAGCCAACGCCGCTTCGGCTCATTATTCCTGAAAATAAAAAAGGTTCGCATTCAACAACTTATATACAGTCTCAAGCTGTGCCTTACCTTTCTCAAACGTTTCGCGTCCTAAAAACGCGTGTTTGAGAAAGGTAAGGCAGCAGATGAGCTGTCAAAGTTCCTGAAGCGAACCTTTTTTATTGCAGAAACCTCAGGCCGAAGCGGCCCTGGTTATTCTTCTTTATCAGAAAATGCTCGATCGGCTGCGGTACGTACCATTTCATCCCATGATGTGAAGCGTGTACTTTCTCTGACAAATCCGTCAAACACTTCCTCATTATATACCATAATATCGGATTTCCAGTTTGTAAATACTGCGCTGGAAGACTGAAAATCTCTGAATGCTTCAAAATTCGTCTCCGCCTGCATGAATTCATCGGTGAAAATTGTTTCCAGCAGCTTCTTATCATCGGGAGACATTGGAATATACGCAAATGCCATTTTACTGATTCTCCGGATTCTCGTAGAACTCTTTTGCTTTCTGTTCTACATATGCACGCCACTTCGGATGGTCAGCTTCCATGCTAGGACGAATGATGTTTTCGATACATCCTGGGATTTCACCATCAACAACCTGGCCTTCTTTGATTGTCAGATACAGACCTGTTTCTCCTGGAGGGCATCCTGGAATCCACATACCTTTATCGGCAAATCTCTTTGTACAGTTACCATGAAGGATAATCTTATCCTTTGGCTTATCAGGAATAGTATTTCTAGGACCTACAACGATTGTCTTATCGGAGTTTTCTTCATAAATACCCAGAGCTTTCAGAGTTTCCATGTTCAGTGCAAGCAGAGCCTGGCAGCTTGAGCATGCGCCCTCGCAGCGGATATCGTATTCTGGCCAACGGTCAGCCATGTTGCCAAGGTATGGAATCCACATCTTCTTGTAAACATCTTTAACCTGTTCACCAACAACTTCGATCTTATCACGATCTGTTGTACCAAGACCAGCTTCATCAGCTGCTCTGAAGTAGTCAACCTGGTTTGTATCGATACCTACAACATCACATGCGATAAGGTCAAGAGCAACTGGATCGTAACTACCCATGATGATACCTACTTCCAGAGGAGTTGGTGTATGTGGGCTGTAACCGGATGCTACATTGATAGCGTCTACGATGTTGATATCAGGACGTACTGCCCACCAAACATCCATCATAGCCATTGTCAGGTTCTGCTGATGCATCTGTGAATGTACCTGATCCTGTACAGTACCTTTGATGTTCTTTAATGCACAGCTGAATACCATAGAAGCATGTGCTTTCATGATAGGCAGGTTGATGATATGATCTGCTTCAAGCAGTAAACGAGGGATTTTACATCTCTTGATGTTGGATTTGTAACCTCTTACAGCTACATTAACAAGATCTTTTTCAGCTTTGATATCGTAAAGTTCAACGCCTTCTTCTCTTGCTACGTCAGCCTGACCGGATACTTCAAAACATTCCATTGTATCACAGCCGATAGCTGCAGATTCAGCAACGATGATTCTGGATGGCTGAGCTTTCTTAACTTCGCGGATAACAGCACGAAGTGTCTCAGGGCTTGTACATACAGCTGTGTCCGGACCTTCTGCATGACCTGCATTAGGTTTCAGGATAACTGTTTCGCCTCTTTTAATCATGTTTGTAACGCCGCCAAGAAGATCGAATACCTTAGTGACACTTTCCTGGACGGTAGGTTCTTTTGCAATGGCTACAACTGCTTTTTTATCTTTTGCCATTAGTATATTCCTCCCATTCATCTTATATGTATAATTAATTTTTATTATACTCCAAATTAAAATTTAAAAGTATGTTTTGAACACTGCACTGGATTTTAGTATGTGCCGTATTTATAAACACGATCCGGTACATCATTCATATCATCTTTGTCAATAAATGCGACCATTCGCACCTTGCTGCCATCACCCATATACCAACGGGATGGGAATGCACAGATGACGCATCTCTTGCCTAAAACCTTATCCACATCGCCGCCGACATCTTCATAGCCAGGCAGATTCTTGGATAAAAATACTTCATGAACCGGTTCCCAATAAGAGAACTGTTCATCATTCACATCAATACCAAACTGTTCTGCATATTCCAGAACACGAGGAGCCAGAGGACCAGGACCATGATTGGCCATATAAGAGCAAAGCGGATGATCCAGAGCCTGTGTATCAATACCAAAACCTGATGCACCCAGTTCGTCACGAATATAGAGTGCTGCTTCTCTTGAAAGGCCAGGGCTCCACAGGAAGTAACGATCTGAATCGCTGTAAAGTCTGTGCCAGCCGGTAACGATAATACAATAATCTCCCGGTTTCATCGGCAGTTTTTCCTGTGCTTCTTTGACTCTGTCAAGTGAAATCAGTTCCATCGGCTTACATGGGATGTCCCATACAACTGCAGGAGCGATAAACTTCTCCAGAGGTACTTCATGAACGAATGGACTTTCCTGACAGACATGTGCCGGTGCATCATACTGTGTGGAAACATGCTCAGGCATGCCCCATGCCAGCTGGGTACGTCTGTTGAACTTCGCCATGTACTGAACCGGTTTCATATAAGGCTGCTCGCCTGCCGGCCATGTTGGCTGGTCATTTCCCCATGGGTGGCTCAAATCGACCATCTGCATCTTGCTGTTAATTGACCATTCACCCGGCTGATTTTTCTCAGGTGTCTTGTAAAGATCACCCATATCAGGGGTTGTATACGTCTTGGATTCGTAAGGCAATTTTGTTGAATCATACTGATAGACCTGTAAATCTGCCATCTTATCTTCCTCCTATCTGTAAATTATAGCTTCTCACTCAGCATTTTCAATACTTTGTATCTATATTTCGACAAAATGTTGATATCTCTTTCGAATTATGATATGGTTTACTTATGAATTTTACATCAACATTCTGGCGTTCGCTTATTTATATCAGCTTTTTTCTGATAATTTCTTGTTAAATGCAGCATTTTTTGAAAGGAGCAACCTTGTATGGATATTAATCGACTTAACGAATTCATCACCCTGGCTACATTGCTGAACTACAGCAAAGCCGCCAACCAGCTTTATCTGACGCAGCCTGCTCTCAGCCGCCACATTCACGACCTTGAACAAACGCTGGGGACTCAGCTCTTCATTCGTGATACACATAATGTGCATCTGACATCCGTTGGCGAAATCTTTCTCAAAGAGGCTCAGGAGATCATCACACGTTATAATCACGCGCTTGATCTGATCAAAGAAGTTTCTTCAACCTCCACCGGAGAACTGAAGATCGGATTTCTCGGATCGGCTTCCCAGTCCTTCCTGTCTGACTTCGTCATGGGCTTCACCGCCAGCCATCCGCAGATCAAACTGTCTATGTCCAGCGACGCTTTGGATATCCTTGTCAAGCAGCTCAACGACGGCTTCACTGATCTTGCTTTCGTCACCCATGTTGATAAGAATTATCTCATTGGCCTTGAAAGTAAGACAATTATGAAGAGTCCTCTGATTGCTGTGATGCATCCAACTCATGCTCTTGCAAACCGCGACTCACTTTCTATCAAAGATTTGTCCGGCTTCCCGATGATCAACTTCTCGCCTCAGGCGAACCCGATCACCAGTGATTTCAATAAGCAGATTTTCAAAAAAGCAGGCGCACAGCTCAATATTGTAAGGGAAATCCCGAATATCGAAACGGCCGCTTTCTGCGCCAGCATCAATGAAGGTGTCTTCATTATGCCTGACTATCTGCGCAGCTCCATCGGTTCTCTCAGAACAATTCCTCTGACAGATCCTTTTGCTTATGTTACACTTAACCTTATCTGGAAAAAGAAAAATCCAAATATCTCCATTCCTGTATTCGTTGACAGTTTCTCAACCTATATACAAAACAGGAATCCTGAACAGGCACCCGCTGATTAATCAGGGGAGGGTTCGGAGCAATTGCCATCAGGCAGTTGCTCCTTTTTTTAACAATTGTAATTGTTCAGAAAATCATCTCTCAACAATTGCAGTCTTTGTTGTAACAATTCAAGTAAACTAAAGTGTTTTATATAGTATAGCTTGCTTCAAGGTGAAGTATAACAATTTTGCCCTGCAAATGGAAATTCTATCTATATAAAAGCGTTATGTAAAAAAAACATAACAATATTCCTTGTTTTCACGCTTTTTTAGCATTCTATTTTCTATGAATTTTTCGTGCCAACTTTCCTCTTCGGAGTGTCAGAACGATTATTCGTCTTTTGCATAAACCTGTTTGGAAACGACATTTCCCATCTAAGACGGCCTATTGTATAATAAACTCAAGCGAACAGCGAATAAAACGCAAACATTAAATTTAATTATTAAAGAATGTATGTAAAACACAGGAGGTATTATTATGTGCGACAATAAGCCAATGGCACCTTACGCCAAACTGCCGGAACTCGAAGAATACAAAGAATGGTTCAAAGACTTTGCTGATCTTTACCGTGAAGATGGTATCCTTCAGGTAACATGGAAGACAAACGATGGTCCTATGCACCACAGCGGTATGTCTCACCGTGCAATCAGCCAGTTAGTAAGAGTTCTTTCTCTTGACTTCAAGAACGAAATCATCATCTTCACTCATATCGGTGACAGCTGGATGACAGAATCTGACCCTAATGGTTGGGAAACATATTCTGAACTTCCTACACAGCGTTTCCAGCATCAGTACTTTGATGATACAAACCTGATCAAGAACATGGTATTCGACCTTGATGTTCCTACAATCGGTGCTGTACCTGGTCCTGGTTTCCACTGGGATTCCGCTTTCTTAAGTGATGTAACTATCTGTACAGAAGATACTGTTATGGAAGTTCCTCACGCTCAGGGCGGTCTTGTACCTGGTGATGCTATGGGTCTTATGTGCCAGCATTACTTCGGAACAAAACGCGGTAACTACTATATGATGACAACAAGACAGTTCACAGCTCAGGATATGCTGAACTATGGTATGGTAAGCGAAGTTGTTCCTAAGGGCAAAGCAGTAGAACGTGCTTGGGAAATCGCTCGTATGTGGAAACTCATGTCTTACGAAAACCGTACAATCATGTCCAATCTTGCTAAACGTCCTCTGAAGAAACTCCTTGTTGAGGATCTTAAACTTCACACAGTAAGTGAACAGTATGGTTCCCTTCTTCGTGTTGCTGCTGGTGACCTCGGTGACGAACATTCAGCTCAGCAGGATGAAAAATACATCAGCCGTGTAAACGACTACCGTTACGCTACAAAAGATATGCAGGAACCTATGACAGCTGAACATTGGGCAGGCATGGCTAACAGAGCAGCTGAATGGTTCAAGAAGGTTGAAGCAGGCGAAATCGAAAATCCATTCGATGCCAGCAAGCCAGTTAAACCATATCGTCCAGCTCCAGCTAAGAAATTAAACAAATAATTTCATCAGCCGATGAATAAACGTCAAAAGGCGATTTCCAATTCCGGAAATCGCCTTTTTTTGTATCCTGCTATTCAATTTTATCTACAACTGTAATGGAACTTTTGATCATTCCCATCCAACAGGTAAATGCAAATGTCCCACTTTCATCCGGTGTAAATGTAATGATATTGTCACCTTCTTCAAGCTTCTGATCAATCTGATATTCCGGAATGAGGATTTCATTATTGCAGCCAATCAGCTTTCCTTCAGGCACATAAATATGCATCTCAACAGGAAGTCCCTTTTGCACTGTCACACTCTCATAGGAATTGTAATCCACTGCACATTGTACTGTTTGTGTATTGCCATCCACCACCGCAATATTCGCATCTTCTGCTGCTCTCTGAGTTAAATTGGATAAATTGCTGATACCTGTAAGGGCCAGACCATTTTGAAGCATTGAAAAACTCATCAGCAGCACAAGAATTCCTGAGCACTTAAACATGATACCGGAAAACCTGCTGTTTAGTCTTCCTCCCACATATCCGAACAGAAAAAGCAGCGGTATCGTCCCCAGACAAAAAAGAAACATCGACAGCATACCCTTTAGAAAACTGCCTGCAGAAAGGGCATAGATCTGCATTGACTGCAGTGGCCCGCATGGCATAAAACCATTCAGAAAACCAATAGCAAAAGCACCTTTTCCGGCAATATGTGTGCCTATCCTTTCAACCCAGCAATATGAAAATCGAAGCTTTCTCCCCGGGTGCAACACCCCCAGAATATGAAAGGCCATGGCAAGCATCCACACTCCTGCCGCTATCGTTATCAGCCCTTTCACCTGCTGATTCAATGATACAGCTTTCCCAACAGCGCCAATCACGCCTCCCAGAAGTGAATAAGAAATAAGTCTGCCGATCTGATATGTCATATTGGATTTTAAAACTGACTGATTCTTTTTGGCTGCACCGGCACTCTGACTCAGATTGATACCGCCGCACATGGCGATGCAGTGAAAGGATGTCAGCACCCCGATCACCAAAAGTGCCGCATAACCGCTGTTTTCATCCGCCTGAGGAAAAAAGTCAAAAACATACAGCAGATTCAGCTTTTTCAGCAAAAGCCAGATGCCCACTATCAGAGCAAGTATTGCATAGGGCACTCTTTTCAGCCATTGACGCTCGCTCTTGACATACGCATAGCCTGTATTCTTAAAAGCCTCTTCAAGTTCGGTCTCCGGAATCATCCGTTCAGATGTAATGACAGCCTCTCCCTTTGAATAATCCGCAGAAGCCGTCTCCACATCTCCTATACCTTCTAAAATCCGACACACCCTGATTTCACACATAGAGCAGGACATACCGCTTACTTTAATGATCTTTCTCACTGATTGCTGCCTTTCCAGTTTGCAAAATCATTGTAAGCGGACTGCAAAGCCTCATTTGTAATCGTAACCGTTTCATCTGTCATTTTCACATCCTCTACAGGTACAGGATTGCATCCGCCCTTTTCATCACCAATCTGATTCACAGAGAAAACATTGCCGCAATTCTGGCAGACAAAGGCGTCTCCCTGCTGTTCATAATATGCCTGCGGTGAGCCCTGACAAACCTGACATGTATTAAAAGCGCAGCGGATGTTTCCGCTTGTATCCTTGACCAGAATAACTTCAATTGTTCTTCCTTTGTATTCACCATCAACAAAAATTGCCTTATCACTGATATCTCCAACCGGAACAACAATACTGCCTTCAGCATCCACATATTGTTCAGAGCTGCCGGCCTGTCCCGATGCATTCTCTGTCTTAGAACAAGCTGTCAGAACCGATATTGCTATAACTCCGCACAGAATCATCTTCCATAGTCTTTTTTTCATACGATGTCACCTCAACTTTAAATTCAAAACTCGCAGTTTATTATATTGGCCTATTCATACTTTGTCAATAGGTTTAATGTACTTATTTTTTATGAATTATACCAACTGAGAACGCTTTCTTATGCAGACGGATAAAATACACTTTACGAATTTTGCCCATAAAAAAAATATATAGATGATAAAAACCACCTATATATTTTCAAAACTGTTTTATTTACTTTTCTTAGCCTTTGAAAGTTCTTCCGGGAATTCCGCTGCAACCGTCTTTAACATGGCTTTGGCATTGATATCGAAAGCTTCTTTTGGCCACGTACCCTCGGCTGCTTTTTTCCAGAAGATTTCTTCCATCTCAAGAAGCTGTTCTTCCGGTGTCGGATAGTCTGCCAGGATACGGATAATCTCATCCTTAGTTGCTGCAAGTCCCTGCTCCATATCCTTCCAATACTGTTCATTGGCATCCACAATCCCTCTGTGCGGCATATAGAGTTTCTTCGGTGCTGCTTCCTTTGTTTTCTGAAGGCTTAAAACTGCCTGCTTATAACTGATCAGGAACGCCGGCACATAATCCTTGCCGCCCTCTCCCAGAAGTCCGATAGTTTCTGAGGAAATCATCACTTTGTCGTTGATGATAAACGACATGGAACACTGTGTATGACCGATAGTTTCCATGGCTTCAACAACAAATTCTCCCACTGTTATACGATCCCCATCATAAAGTGCTGTATCTGCCCTCAAAAGATCTGCCCGATAACCGTCACTATTCCACTCATGATGGGATTCTTTGGCTGCCGTCTGTGACATGCGAAACATCATCTGCTGTGCTTTCGGCTTCTCAAAAATATGACAGGCATACTCTGCTGCATATACCTTGATTCCCGGCCATGTCTGTTTCACATAAGGCAGGGCGGCCACATGGTCATAATGAGAATGGGTCAGGAAAACCGCCTCCAGTGTTCTGTTTCCCAGCAAATCTTTTACTCTGCTTACCACTGTCTCTCCATAATAAGCCATACCCGGATCAAATAAAATTGCCTGTTTATCACCGGTTACCAGATAACAGGTACCTGTAATATCCTGGTCAATATAATAAACTTCCATTTGTATCTCTCCTTTTCATTCGTTTCAGCGCCTTCATTCTGCATCTCTATTATCTTCCCGTATCTGATCCACGTGAGTCTTTTTCGGTGCTGACAATTCTCCATTTAATTATAGCATTTACACGACTTATCTGCTAATTTATTCTGTCACCTGCTTTATATCAAATCCTCATAATCATCTGATTGTAATATAACCGGCAGGAAATATTTCGCCTATCTTTGCTTCAAAACACTTTTCCATATACCATGCAGCTTAATATATGAAAAGCCGCAGAATCAAATCACTTCAATTCTGCGGCTCTCTATACGCGCATTGACTATACGGCTATAGTCATTATATTCAATTCAGCTTACTGAATAGCTTTCTTTTCTTTTACAGCTACGATCAGAACACCACCGATAACAGCGATAACAGCGAATACCATGTAAGGTACTGTATAACCGCTTGTCATGGAACGAAGCATAGCAAGTACAAAGAATGAGCAGGATCTTACGATACCGTTGATCATGTTCATACAAGCGTATGATACGTTGAAGTCTTTACGACCGAATACCTGAGCAGCCAGAGATGGAAGGAAGTTACCGTTGCCGCCGATAGCGCCGCCCAGCATGAACAGACCGATGTACATGCAAGGTGTTGGAGGTGCGATCAGGAATGCGATACCTACGAAGTACCAGATACCGAACATCAGGCAGGCTTTCTGTGTACCAAGTTTCTGGTCAACAACGCCCCAAGCCCATGAACCGATCATACCGATAACAGCAGCGATTGTCAGCATTGACAGAGCGCCTGTTAATTCATAACCTCTTGCAGCCATGAAGTAGCTAACTAACTGAGACATAATACCTACAGTTGCAAGACCGAAGCATCCTGCACCAAGACCGAAGATCCAAACATATTTGTTCTTAAGAGCACCGGCATAGGAAACCTTTTCCATTTCCTCGATACCCTCTTCTTCTTCTTTGATAATAGCAGCGATTTCAGGGTCATTATCCGGATAGCAGCCAGCTTCTTCAGGTGTACCTTTAACGAAGATAGCAAGCAGAACAGCCAGAACGATAACAACACCACCGAGTACTGATAAAGCACCGGAAATCTGGAACTGAGCTGAAAGACCTGTCAGGATCCAGTTGATTAATGCAGATGCAAGGTTCATACCAATTGTTGTGATACCCATAACGATACCTTTTTTGGTTGGGAACCAGTTTGCGCAGATTGCGAAACCACAGTTACAAGCAAAAGCATTGATAAATGTTACGATACAAACAAGTGATACAGCATACATAGCGATGTTTACGGAATTACCGTAAGCGATCATACTGATACCTGCAAGAACCATTGTGATGATTGTAGTCTTTTTCAGACCGGCTTTTTCAATAAATGCAGCCCACAATACACATGCGAACAATGCGATAATGGAAGCTGGTGTAGAGATAGATAACAGGACATCCTGATTCCATCCGTGGAATTCTGCCATCATAGGTACGATTGTGTTCAGACCATCAACAGTAATACCTGTCATAAAGAACAGCATAACGATTTCAAAACCGATAACAGTCCAGCCTTTTGTACCAAAATTATAACTTACTTTGTTAAGATCGACGTTCTTTTTATTATCACTCATGATCTTAAATCCTCTCCTTCATGCATAATCGTGCAAAAAAATAACTTTGTTGCAAAATAGCGGTTAAAAATAAATTCTCCCTTGCGCGCTTTTTCGGAATCATTTAATCTTGAGATTATTTTAACAAACTATGGCAGAGAATGGAAATTCACTTTATGTCCTGCTTTTATAACCATTTGTTATAACAAATTATTCATTTT
>Ga0129312_1000045_pt1 | contig 130477 bp, 118 predicted proteins | sample O827metagenome_FD_94434 | JGI IMG/M metagenome (GOLD analysis project Ga0129312, IMG submission 94434) | Orangutan group fecal microbial communities from Wisconsin, USA - O827 metagenome | ecosystem: Host-associated > Mammals > Digestive system > Large intestine > Fecal | place: USA: Wisconsin... | reverse complement strand
CAGTTTCATATCACCCCTGAACAGGTCATGGCCTTTGGAGACAGTGATAACGATATCGAACTTCTGTCTTATGCCGGCTGCGGCGTTGCAATGCAAAATGCGACAGCCAATCTCCTGACGGCCGCTTCGGCTGTCACTCGTTCTAATAACGAAGATGGTGTCGCATTTTATCTTGAATCATTTCTTTAGTTAGCTAATATAGCAGGAATCCTGTTTATACTTTATCATTTGTATAAACAGGATTCCTCTTTGTTTAAAAACAAGTGCATACCTGCCTCATCCCGCACATATGATTAAAAAGTAGTCAGCGATTTGCAGCGGTATGGGAGGGCGAGTGTGTGGAAGAAAAAATCAAAGATGTTCTGGATGCTTATACGTTTCAGACAACCCGGGTCTGCCGTGGGAGGGGTGCTTTTATCTGTGACACGGACCAGGGAATGAAAATTGTCAAAGCGTATCACCGGTCACCCCAGAGACTGGAGTTTGAACAGCTGGTCAAATATACAATTCGTGACAGGGGTTACTACTATGTGGATCAGCTGCTGCCGAATAAAGAGGGGCAGTATCTGAATAACAACAATAAAGACGGTCAGATGTACACCGTGAGGGATTGGTTTGAAGGGCGTGAATGTGACGTGAAAAATGCGGCAGATGTCCTGGCAGCGGTGCGGCAGCTGGCCGTTTTGCATATGCTGATGCGGCGGTGTGAGACATCTGAAGATCGGGTGGAACAGTTTAGCTTTCAGGATACAAGACAGATTTTTCTGAAACGCAGAAAAGAATTGCGGGCTATTTTCAGCTATGTCCGGCAGAAAAAACAGTGGAATGATTTTGAAAAGCTGTTTATGCGTCTTTATGCCGACAGGATGAAGGAAGCAGAGGCAGCCCTTGAAATATTGGAAACATTTGATTTTGACAGTCTGAGAAAAAAAGCTTTGGATGAGAGAACCCTGTGCCATGGCGATTTTAATTATCATCAGGTGATCTTAAACCGAAAATATACAGCAGTGGTGAATTTTGATAAAATGCATTATGATATCCAGGTAAAAGATCTGTATCAGTTCCTGAGAAAGGTTCTTGAGAAGAATAACTGGGACAGTTCCCTTGGAGCAATGATCATGGATACGTATCTGTCTGTCAGAACATTATCAGAGGATGAAAAGCGTGCCCTGTATGCCATGCTGATTTTTCCGGAAAAATTCTGGAAAATTGCGAATCGTTATTACAATTCCCGAAAAAGCTGGATTTCCGGCGTCAATTATGACAAGCTGTGCCGTTTTATGAAAACAAGCGGGCAAAGGCAGGATTTTCTGAATACATTCAAATATGCCTTTATTTTTTAGGCAGCCTGGAGTATAATAAAAGCAAATAAAGATAAAGGGAGGTCATTCCGATGGGGTATAAAGAAGTCTACGAAAGCTGGCTTGCGAATCCTTATTTTGATGAAGCAACAAAGCAGGAATTATTAAGTATCAAGGATGACGAGAATGAGATAAAGGAACGTTTTTATGCAGATCTGGAGTTTGGTACAGCAGGTTTGAGAGGTATTATCGGAGCCGGAACCAACCGTATGAATGTCTATGTTGTCCGTAAGACAACACAGGGCCTGGCCAATTACATTATCAAGCAGAATGCAGCAGACAAGGGCGTTGCCATTGCCTTTGACTCCAGAAGAATGTCTACAGAGTTTGCCAATGAAGCAGCCTTATGTCTTGCAGCCAACGGCATTAAGGCTTACATATTTGATGCACTGAGACCAACACCGGAATTATCTTTTGCAGTCAGACATCTTGGCTGTACAGCCGGTATCAATATCACAGCCAGCCACAATCCGCCGGAATACAACGGTTACAAGGTTTACTGGGCAGACGGTGCGCAGATTACACCGCCGCATGATTCAGGTATCATGGCAGAAGTGAAGGCTGTGACAGATTACAATGATGTGAAGACAATGGATCGTGATCAGGCGATTGCAGCCGGTTTATATCAGGTAATCGGCAGTGATGTGGATGATGTCTATATTGCACAGCTGAAGAAACAGGTGAAGAATCCGGAGATCATCAAGGAATACGCAGATCAGATCAAGATTGTGTACACACCGCTGCATGGTACAGGCAATATTCCAGCCAGAAGAATCATGAAGGAGATTGGTTTCAAGAACGTTTATGTTGTACCGGAGCAGGAACTGCCGGATGGCGAATTCCCGACAGTCAGCTATCCGAATCCGGAATCAGACGAAGCATTTGTTCTCGGTCTTGAACTGGCGAAGAAAGTAGATGCAGACCTTGTTCTTGCAACAGACCCGGATGCAGACCGTCTTGGTGTCAGAGTGAAAGACAGTGACGGTGTTTACCATACACTGACAGGCAATATGTCCGGCTGCCTCCTGGCAGATTATACCATCAGTCAGATCAAGGAGAAACAGGGACTGCCGAAGGACGGCGCTCTGATCAAAACAATTGTTACAACCAATATGGCAGATGCCATTGCAAAATATTACAATGTGAATCTGATCGAATGCCTGACCGGTTTCAAATACATCGGACAGCAGATCCTGAAGTTTGAGACAACAGGTGTCGGTACGTATCTGTTCGGTTTTGAAGAAAGCTATGGCTGTCTGATCGGCACACATGCCCGTGATAAGGATGCGATTGTAGCCACAATGGCCCTTTGCGAAGCAGCTGCTTATTACAAATCCAAAGGCATGAACCTCTGGGATGCCATGGTAGCGATGTATGAACGCTATGGCTACTATAAGGATGATATCAAATCTATCTCCTTATCCGGTATTGAAGGCCTTGCCAAGATCCAGTCTATTCTCGAAGCACTGCGTCAGAATCCGCCTGCAGAAATCGGCGGCTATAAGGTTGTATCCAGAAGAGATTACAAGAAGGATGAGATTGTTGATCTGGCCACAGGTGAGACAAAGCCGACAGGTCTTCCGTCATCCAACGTTCTGTATTATGACATGACAGATGATGCGTGGTTATGCGTCAGACCATCCGGTACAGAGCCGAAGATCAAATTCTATTATGGTATTAAGGGAACATCTCTGGCAGATGCTGATGAGAAGTCAGAAGCACTCGGTCAGGCTGTACTTGCCATGATTGATTCAATGATGTAAAAATAGTGCGCGGTTCAAGCGTATATAAAAGGAATCCCGAAACACAATTCAGCACAAGCACACTCTCGCTGCCAACGCTTGGTAGGGGTACATAAGGCAGTAAAGGACACTGCCTAAGTACCCACCAGCGTTGAAGCTCTTGTGCATGAATTTGTGTTTCGGGATTCCTTTTTTATATATTTAGAACGCGCATTGTATTATTCACTAATACAGAGAAAAATTGATTCAAGAGAGACTTCTGACCGCATTCAGATATTTATTGCTGCGCTTCTGCCTTCGGCCATGGCAGGACGGTGTTCTGAATTTCTGTCAGGGTATCTTCTGAAATGGTATACAGACCATCATCATTTTTGGTCAAATTGATATCCAGTGTTGTATCTTCGCCGAAATTCATGTCTGCCAGATGACTTTCCAGGATAGTCAGTATACCATCAAGGTAAGTGTCATAATAAGCTTCTTCTGTCAGACTGGCATAGGCAAAGGCGGCATTTTTCTCATTGAAAGAACGAACATAGGTCTGGATTGCGTCATAGTTGTCCGTCAGAATAGTCAGCGGACGGATGGTCAGCTGTACGGACAGGGTGCCGTCATCAGATGATGCTCCGGCACTGGCCTCGTAGCTTGCGTTGGCATAGATCTGGGTCAGAAGGCTGGATATACGGTCAGTGGTCTCTTCGGATGGTTGTCCGGAGCCGAAGGCGGTAAGAAATGCGTCTGTGGATTCGGAAAGCCATTGGTCTCTGCTGAGGGAGACATCCGTCCGCGAGGCACCGGTGAAATCCATATAGGCAGTATAATCACCTTTGTAAAGGACATCCATGATGGATGTGAGATATCCCTGACTGTCAAAAGAACGGCCGCATCCGGTCAGCAAGATGACAAACAGGAAAAGGCAGGATAGATAATATTTAAATTTCATGAAAAACCTCCTCATTATAGTCCAACGCCAAGTATAGCATAAAATCAGCGATGATGTGAATAAAATACCATCATTTTACATAAACTTCTGAATAGAACAGCCTGACAGGTGCATCGGAGGGAGATATGGCTGAAAAAATTTGGCGGATAAGTATATGTATGATGATGGCACTTTTATTATGTGCATGCGCCGGAAATACCAATATGGAAAAGAAAGTACGGGATCTGGATTTTACGGTGGTCAGTACGGAGGATATCAGTGAGGAACTGAAAAAGCATATTGGTGAACGAAAAGAAGAAAGTTTTACACTGATTTACAGGGACGGAGAGGAAATGTATCTGATTGTCGGCTATGGCAGACAGCCGGGCGGCGGTTTCAGTATTCGCGTTAATGATCTGTATCTTGGGGAGAATGCAATTTGCGTCAGCACAACCCTGGAGGGACCGGGTTCAGACAGCAGCACAGATGGAGAGACTGCAGAAGGCACAGCATCATTTCCGTATATTGTTCTTAAAATGGAAACAATGGATGTTCCCGTCATTTTTGACATATAGAGGAAGCTTTATCTAGGTAAAATGCTGTCGGATTTTGAAGGATTTTGTGTATAGAGCAGGATAATGTGCTAAAAAAATCGTGAAAATCCACAAAAAATATACGTATATTGAGAAAAATCAGTCTTTTTACTGTGCAAATTGACTTTTGTTAAAAAAAGAGTTAAAATTATTACAGGAGTTTTATACATTATTGCCAAACAGTAGTAAAAGTCCTTTGAAAGAGGTGAACGGATTTGCAGCAGAGAGATATTATGAATGTCAGGAGAGCGGTAGATGCCAACATTGGGCGCAGAGTACGTGTGAGAGCGAATAAGGGCCGTCACAAATACTCAGTGGCCGAAGGTGTGATCCAGGAGAGCTATCCAAGCATATTTACGGTGAGAATCAATGCAGATGAAGACAACGCTGAGAGAGTGGTGTCTTACAGCTATACAGATGTTCTGACCCGGGATGTGCAGTTAGTCATCTGCAAGTAAGCAGTTGGTTTTCACTGGTGTGACAGATTTCATATAAAACGCATAAATCCTTTCTTACAGGCATATCAATAGGATATGGATGTGAGGAGGGATTTTTTATGTTGACAGAGAATGTCATGCTGCAGTCCGTGCGTTTCAGATCCGCAGTTTCGCTGCAGATCACCCTGGATCAGGATTATAATATCCCGGATAATAAGGCAGATATGGAGAAAGTCGTTGTTGAGAACGGAGATGTCCAGATACAGAATGTGAAGGTGATGCAGGATAAAATGCTTGTAAAAGGGAGCCTTTTCTGGAGAATTGCTTATCTGAAAGACAGACAGAGCTGTATGCTGGATCATATGGAGGGCGAATTGCCTTTTGAAGAGCTTGTCAATATGGATGGGGTAACAGAGGATGTAAGAATTCATACAGACTGGGAGATGGAAGATCTTCGTGTGACAATGATCCACAGCCGGAAGATCAGTGTGCGTGCAGTTTTAAATCTCAAAGTCCGGGCTTTGGCAATCGAAGAGATACCTGCAGTGAGCGGATTTACGGAAGAGGATGCAAACCTATGTCAGCGGATGGAAATCTTGCCGGTTAGTCAGATTGCGGTGAACAAAAAGGATACGATCCGTATACGGGAGGAAGTGAATCTGCCGGGAAATAAAGCCAATATGGTTGAAATGATATGGGGGGAAGTGCAGAACCGCAAAATGGATATCCGTCCACAGGATGAAAAGCTTCTGTTGAGGGGAGAATTGTCCGTATTTTTCCTTTACAGCGGAGAAAATGAAGAAAATCCTTTTGAATATGCGGAGGCGGAACTGCCGTGGCGTGCAGAACTTCCGTGCAGCGGCATGCGGGAGGATATGATCGTCAGCAGTCATTTACATAAAATCTCGCAGTCGCTGGAAATGAAAGCAGACATGGATGGAGAGATGCGGTCGGTGATGGCTGAGATGGTACTGGAAATTGATATGACGGCTTATGATGAAAAGCAGGTAAATCTGACAGCGGATGTATATAGCCTGAAAGCAAAGATGACGCCTTCCTATCGTGAGGTATCTGCGGAGCATGTGCTGATCAGGAATCAGACAGAGTGTAAACTGTATGACAGACTGCGCATGCCGGGAGAACATTCCGGAATTCTGCAGCTTTGTCACCCGTGGGCTGAGATCAGGATGGACCGACTGGAGATGACAGAGGGCGGTATCCGGGCAGAAGGGGCTGTGGATGTGCATATTTTGTATGTAAATGAGGATGATCAGCTTCCGCTTAACATCGCCGCAGCAATGATTCCTTTTTCATGTGTAACCGAAACAGGCATACTGCCGGCAGGCGTGAATTTTGAGGTGCAGCCGTATCTGGATCAGATCAGTGCGGTGATGCTGGACGGCGATACTGCTGAGATCAAAATGACGATACGATTGGATGTCCTTGTGTGGGAAACGGCTGCAAAGAAAGTGATGACAGGTATCGAAGAAGGTGAGCCGGATGATAATTATGTGGAATCTCTGCCGAATATGACCGGTTATGTGGTCAGAAAAGGGGATACCCTGTTTTTGCTTGGCAAGAGATTCTGCACAACTGCAGAGGAAATTCAGAGAATCAATCATCTGGAAAAAGAGGATGTGTCAGAGGGGGATCGTCTGCTGATCATGAAGCATATGGCCTTTTAAAATATTGTCCATATTTGGAAAAAAAGGGTTGCAAAATCGGAGATTGTATTTTATTATTATATTGTATACACGATACACAAAGAAGTACAACAGATGGGGGAGATTTCCCTACTTTAAGTGGAATACGGGGGAATTGCAATGGATACAATCAGATTGAAAGCCAGAGCGAAGATCAATCTGGGACTCGATGTGGTTAGGCGCAGAGAAGATGGCTATCATGAAGTGAGAATGGTCATGCAGATGCTGAGACTGTATGATCAGATTGATATAGAGAAGACACAGGAACCGGGAATCCTAGTCAGGAGCAACTTGTCTTTTCTTCCGACAGATGAGCGCAATATCGCTTACAAGGCGGCAAAGGTGATGATAGAACAGTTTGGACTGAAGCAGGGAGTCATCATCCGGATCGAGAAGCATATACCGGTGGCGGCAGGCATGGCAGGCGGCAGTACGGATTGTGCAGCTGTTTTATACGGCATGAATAAGCTTTTTGGACTTCGTCTGAATCAGAAGAAGCTAAGAGAGATTGGTGTGAAACTCGGAGCAGATGTCCCATATTGTCTCATGAGACAGACTGCATTGTCAGAGGGCATCGGAGAGATCCTTACACCGATATCACCGCTTCAGGATTGTCCGATTCTGATTGCCAAACCATCGGTCAGTGTTTCTACCAGACATGTCTATGAACAACTGAAGCTGGATGAACAGACGATGCATCCGGATATTGACGGTATTGTGACTGCGCTGGCGGATGGAGATCTCTATGGAGTGACAGATCGTATGGCCAATGTCCTTGAGACTGTGACTATTCCTGAGCATCCGGTCATTGACGAGATCAAGAAACAGATGATGACATCCGGTGCAGTGAATGCTTTGATGAGCGGCAGCGGACCGACAGTATTCGGCATTTTTGATGATGAAGAGAAGGCGAAGAAAGCCTGTGAAGATATGAAAGCGAGCGGACTGGCACGGCAGATTTATCTGACCAGACCGTTTAATCAGAAGATCAAAGATACACGTAAGAATAAGAGAAAGAGGTAGGCAGGATGAAAGACTTTGAAATGACAATTGATGAATATCTCCCATTAAGAGACGTTGTCTTTAATACACTGAGAAGAGCAATTCTTAAAGGAGAACTGGAACCGGGAGAACGTCTGATGGAAATTGCACTGGCGAATAAGCTGGGTGTCAGCCGTACGCCGATCCGAGAAGCTATTCGTAAACTGGAGCTGGAAGGTCTCGTTGTGATGATTCCGAGAAAAGGTGCTGAAGTTGCCCGCATCACGGAGAAGGATCTTAGAGATGTACTGGAAGTACGTACATCTTTGGAGAAACTGGCGATTGAGCTGGCCTGCGACAGAATTACAGAAGAAGATATCAATGATCTGAATCTTGCCTGCAAAGATTTCGAAGAATCTTTTGGCAAAGATGATTTGACCACCATTGCAGAGAAGGATGTGGCTTTCCATGATATCATTTTCAGAGCGACTAAGAATGCACGTCTGATCCAGATTCTGAACAACCTGCGTGAGCAGATGTATCGTTATCGTCTGGAATATCTGAAGGATACACAGTCTCATGACAGACTGGTGGAAGAACATCAGAAGATCGTGAATGCGATCATTGAGAAGAATAAAGAAGAGGCTGTTCGTCTGATCCAGGAACATATTTATATCCAGGAGTTGACAGTCATCAAGAAGATTCAGGAGCAGGAAGACTGATTGGACTGATGGATGTCCGGAGACGTCAACGGCGCATAAATTGCATAGACTTCGCAAAGAATAAAGATATTGCAGCGGATAATGATCCGCTTGCAGTATCTTTTTTTTTGAGGGGGTTGTGTGATGAATCGGGAAATAGTACCGGATTTGGATGAAAATATCGCTTATATTGAAAAACGCTTTGAAGGATGTGCGGATGCGGTAATGCGTCGACTCTGGATGGGCAGCGAGAAGCTGGAGATTTATGTCATCTATATGGATTCGATGTATGACAGAGATTTTGTGGATGGTGTTTTGCTCAAAAGCCTTCTGTTTGATGTAACACAGCTGCCAAAGCAGCATGCCGGACAGACAATTTTTAATAAATATCTGGCAACAGCGGATGTGAAAGAAATCAGTGGGATGGATGATCTGATTGATGAAGTTTTGAAGGGCAATACCGGTATTCTGGCGGCGGGGATGACGAAAGCAATTGTTGTTTCAAGTAAAGAGCTGCCGGGGCGCGGTGTAACCGAGGCAGAGACAGAGGTATCTGTCCGCGGCTCAAAGGAAAGTTTCACTGAATCTTTCAGAACCAATACGGTACTCATTCGCAGAAGAATCCGGGATACACGGCTGAAAAGTAAGCAGATGACCATTGGCGTCCGGTCAAAAACAGATGTGGCATTGATGTATATGGAGGATCTGGTGCGGCCATCTGTCCTGAAAGAAGTTCTCCGACGACTGGAGCGTTTTAAAATAGACGCCATTTTGGACAGCAGTTATCTGGAGGCGTTGACGGAGGATGAATGGTATTCACCATTTCCTCAATATCAGTCCACAGAGAGACCTGACAAGGCGGCCTCTGCCCTTTTAGAGGGACGTATTGTGATGGTGGTGGATAATTCACCCATGGTGCTGATACTTCCGGCTGTATTTGCCTGCTTTTTTCAGGCATCGGATGATTATTATGACCGGTGGGATGCAGCCAATTTTGTGAGGATTCTGCGCTATGCGGCGGCGCTGGCGGCGGTGCTTCTGCCAGGGTTTTATATTGCATTGGCCGGGTTTCATCCTGAGGCGCTGCCTCTTAGCTTTGCCTTGAGTTTTGCCGCTTCCAGAGAAGGAGTTCCATTTACCCTTCCTGTGGAAGTCATTGTGATGGAACTGGCTTTTGAATTGCTGAGAGAGGCCGGCATCAGACTGCCGGGACCCATGGGAAGTACCCTTGGCATTGTGGGCGGTCTGATTATCGGACAGGCGGCTGTGGATGCTCATATTGTGAGTCCGGTAGTGGTGATTCTGGTAGCGCTGACGGCCTTGTCCGCATTTACAATTCCCAATGAACTATTTGCCTCTGCATTTCGGATGGTGAAGTTTTATTTGATTATAGCAGCATCACTGGGCGGGTTTGTCGGCCTGACAGCAGCAGTGCTGACGGTGATGCTTCATTTATCCGGGTTAAAAAGCTTTGGTGTTCCTTATATGATGCCTTTTGTGTCGGCAGAGATGGCCCCGGATGGCAAATGGCAGGATAGTCTGTGGCGGATGCCGATGAGCCGGATGTATGAGCGTCCGTATTTTACAAAGAAGGGTCATAGACGAAGACTGAGAAAGGAGACGAAGCATGATATCAGATAATCAGATGATCTCACGGCGTCAGGCTTCATGGATTTTTGTGCTGAATATGCTGGCGGCAGGACTTTTCTCGCTGACATCCGTGAAAACTCAGGTATCTTCGGTAACGCTGCTGTTTGGCAGTCTGCTGACGATTTTAGTGGTGATAGTTTATTACATGGCTTCCTTTCGGGTTTTTGAATATTATGAAAAGAGTACCGGCCGCTCTCTGTCTGGGAGAAAATTACCGGCAGCGATTCTTTGGCTGTGTCTGGCACTCTATTTTCCCGGGCTGATATGGGCCATGGATTTTTTTCATCATGTTATCGATGACAGAATTCCGACAGCTTACGGGTGGATGGTGCCTGTTTTATTTCTGATGGCAGCACTGATAGACGGTGCCGGAAAAGGGATAGAAGTCAGGGGAAGGATGGCGGAGCTGATGGGATGGTTTGTTTGTGTGCCCTTTATCATTCTTTTTGCCTTTGGACTGTGGCAGGCAGTCAAAGGGGGGAATTGGATACAGCTGTGGGATGAAGCGGTACAGCAGAAAGGTGATATGGATGTATTCGTTATTCTGAAAATCGGTTTTGCCGGGGCGGCATTTTTTCTTCTGGGAGATCAGCCTCTGTTTTTGTGGCAGAGCATTAGGAACAGAACGGGGAAAAAGAGGATTCATTCAGCGGCCTATTGGAGTGCGGGCATTGTACTCATATTGAGTGTGTGGCTTCAGATTTTACTTTTGAGTCCGGAGGGAATTGTCCGGGAGCAGTATCCCTTTGGGGTGATACTTCAGTTGATCCGGTTCCCGGGCAACTTTATATCCCGCTATGATATCTTTTTTATCATGCTGTGGATGATGAGTTATTTTATTTTTGCAGGAGGCATGTTGCTTCAGATTGTGGAGAGCATTCAGCTTTTAACCGGTACAGAAAAAAGGGACAAAACGACAGGAAAAAAACTGGCGCTTCTTTTTGGCATGCTGACAATCGCCATTCTTTTATGCGGCTGCTATGCAGAGCGGGAACCGCAAAATCGCAATTATATTATGTGCATGGGCATAGATTGTGATGAAAAGGGATGGAAGATCAGTTACGGCTTCCCGGATCTTGGGGCACTTACGGGAACCGATGCAGGAGAGCCTGAACCGGTGCGGGTCATTTATGCACCGACCATCAGGAAAGCCGCAGAAAAGCTGGATGCTTCTTCTGACAAAACAACGGATTACAGTCAGATGCCGGTGAGCTGATTGAAAAAAATCTTCTGGAAAATGATGAAAAAAGAGAACGGTTGATGAAAGAGTTGGCGGCAGAGAAGTCGATACGGCGGACAGCATTGATTGCCTGTGCAAAAGATACGGCGGAAGAAATCCTCGAACTGGACGATGATGTCCATGGCTCAGTCGGCGTTTTTATCTATGAACTGTGCCAGAACAATTACGAAAACAAGGGCTATACCATGAGTATTCTGGAAGATTTCATCGGCGGCCGGGCAGGGAATAAAATCGTTATCCCAGTGTTTGAAAACAAGCATGATATCCCGGAAATAATCGAACTAATTAGTTATAAATAATTCAAAAAAAAGAATCTTTATGGTATAATCTCTTTATAGAAAATTCAATGGAGCATGATGCTGTCGGATTTTCTATAAAGAGAACAAGTCTTGGACGGTAAGCGCATACCTGCGTTGGAGCGGGGATAGGTGAATGTCCGGGGAAAGGGAGAATCTATGACAGAAAACGTCATTTTAACAGTCAAAGGCCATCAGACGGATATTGGTGAGGACGCCACCACAGAACTGATCGCCGGGGCTTCTTATTATTATAGAAATGGTAAACATTACATCCTGTATGATGAGGTGGATCCTGAAAGCGGTGAACAATCCGGGAATACGATCAAGATCAGTGAGGACAGGGTAGATGTCATCCGACGCGGTGCCGGAAGGACACATATGGTATTTGAGAAGGAGAAGCAGATTTCTTCACAGTATCATACGCCGGCCGGTGTGATCCAGATGGAAGTATTTACATCCAGACTGCATACGAAAAGGGATGAAGAAAACATAGAAACAGAGATTGTATACGACCTTCATATGAATGATGTCTTTATTTCAGAATGTCGTGTTGTGATCAAAGTGACGTCTAAAGATAAGGCAGAACTGCATATAATAAAAGAGGAGTAACAGATGATGAAACAGAATGGAGCCGTTTACTTTTACAATTTGAATTCGGCAAGGGGGCGCCAGATCCGGATGCTTTGTCTGACACTGGGATTAAAGATTCGTGCGGTTGACCCATCACAGTATACAGAAGCGATAGGAGCCATTGCCGGAGTACCGGGCTATGAACTCAAGGGAGAGGTTTATGAAGGCGAAGTCTTTGAAGATGAGATGTTGATTCTGAAGGGATTTACAGGTGGGATGCTGGATAATTTCCTCCACGGTTTCAGAAAGATGAAGATCTCGCCGGTTGCACTGAAGGCTGTACTGACCGAGGCAAATTGCGGATGGAATTCCCTGGAACTTCATGCGGAGCTTGTCAGGGAACATGAGAGTATGCATCAACAGACAGAGTCTATAACAGCAGATCATAAAGAGGCAGAATAGGGGGAGTTAAGATGTCTGATCATTTAATTATTGCGTTAAACAGAGAGTATGGCAGCGGCGGCAAAGAGATTGCCGAGAAATTGGGCAAGCGTCTGGGCATCAAGGTCTATGATGAAGATATTGCGGATCTGGCTGCAAGACGGAGCGGTATCCGCAAGGATTATTTCGAGAAGGTGGATGAGAAACCGACGGACAGTTTCCTGTATATGCTGGCGATGAATACATTTACGATGAATACATCCATGAATCCTTTTGAGAATACGTTATCCAGTGATAAATTATTCAATAAACAGGCAGAGGTCATTCAGGAGATAGCAGATGAGAATGACTGTATCATCATCGGACGATGTGCAGGATATATACTGCGTGATGAACCAAAGTGTGTGAAGGTTTATATCAGTGCGGACAAGGAGTTCAGAACAAAGCGCATTATGGCATCGGACCATCTGGATGAGAAGGAAGCCCAGAAGAAGATCCATTCCATGGACAAGAAGCGGGACAGCTATTTCGGTTACTATGCAGGACAGGACTGGAAAGCGTGTCATACATATGATCTGGCCATCAGCACCAGTGCACTTGGCATCGACAAGGCTGTGGATCTGATCTGTCAGTACATTGAGCTCAAGTTTAAGTAAATTACCATTTACTTTTTATGAGAAAGAGGCTATAATAAAATTGTCATGACCGATATTGAATGGTTATGACTGAAAATGATCGAAAATGATCGACACAATGTATGGAGGAATTTTTTATGTTAGTATCAGCAAAGGAAATGCTTCAGAAAGCGAAAGCAGGTCATTATGCAGTAGGACAGTTCAACATCAACAATCTTGAGTGGACGAAGTCTATTCTACTGACAGCTCAGGAGATGGATTCACCGGTCATCCTCGGTGTATCTGAAGGTGCAGGCAAGTATATGTGCGGTTTCAAGACAGTTGCTGCTATGGTTAAGGCGATGATCGAAGAACTGAACATTACAGTACCTGTTGCACTTCACCTCGACCACGGTACTTATGAAGGCTGCTACAAATGCATCGACGCAGGCTTTTCATCCATTATGTTTGACGGTTCCAGTTATCCGATCGATGAGAATGTTGCCAAGACAAAGGAACTTGTAAAGGTTTGTGCTGAGAAGGGAATGTCCCTTGAGGCAGAAGTTGGTTCCATCGGCGGTGAAGAGGACGGCGTTGTCGGCATGGGCGAGTGTGCAGATCCAAACGAATGCAAGGCTATTGCAGACCTTGGCGTAGATATGCTTGCTGCAGGTATCGGCAATATCCATGGCAAATATCCTGCTAACTGGCCGGGCCTCAGCTTTGAGACACTGGCAGCTGTTCAGGAGAAGACAGGTGAGATGCCTCTCGTTCTTCACGGCGGTACAGGCATTCCTGATGACATGATCAAGAAAGCGATTAACCTTGGTGTGGCAAAGATCAATGTCAACACAGAGTGCCAGCTTTCATTTGCTGCTGCTACAAGAAAATATATCGAAGAAGGCAAGGATCTTCAGGGCAAAGGTTATGACCCTCGTAAGCTTCTTGCACCGGGTGCTGAAGCCATCAAAGCAACTGTCAGAGAGAAGATTGAATTATTCGGTTCTGCAGGCAAAGCATCAGAATAAAACGAATTGGATGCATACAATCCAACCGTGATAAAAGGGGTTCTCATTGAGAATCCCTTTTTAAATTTTACATATTTTTTACGCAAAAAGGGTAGCATAACGGAGGATTGTCTGGTTATAATAAAGTTAATTGTGTTTAACTATTTTGAAAAATAAAGGATGGAAGAGATGAAAGAAGCAATTATTGATATCGGTTCCAATTCATTGCGTCTGACTTTGTATGAGACAGATGGACATCATTTTAAACTGCTTTTCAGGGAGAAAGTGATGGCAGGATTGGCAGGTTATGTTGAAGATGGCAGGCTGAGCGCGGAAGGGATTGAATGTGCCTGTGCAGGTCTGATGAATTTCCAGAATATTTTGAGGACACTGGAGATTAAGGATGTCTGGGTATTTGCAACAGCTTCTCTGCGTAATATTTCCAATACGGAGCAGGCAGTATCTGTTATTCAGGCAGCTACAGGTTATTCGGTAGAAGTGATCAGTGAAGAGGAAGAGGCATTGTTTGGTTATACAGGGGCGATGCAGGAACTGCATGTAGCCAGCGGGGCATTTTTTGATATAGGCGGCGCCAGCACAGAAGTCGTGAATTTTGATAACGGTGTGCCGAAGGATTACGTGAGTTATCCCATCGGCTCTCTGAATCTGTATCGGCGTTACGTTAAGAAAATTTTGCCGGGAGCCAGTACGATCAAAAAAATGCAGCAGAGCATTGCGGAGACAATTTCGGCAAATGGGAAAAAGAATACACAGAAACCACTTGTTGTGGGTGTTGGCGGAACGGCCAGAGCGGTGCTGAAGCTGGCCAGATATTATTATGGGCTGTCTGAGGATTGCCGGAGTATGACAATGGAGCAGTTAGACGGCTTGTGCCAGTTTTTGTACAGCGGCAAAAAGAGCGCCTGTGATATGATTCTCAAATTGGAACCGGATCGGATCCATACAATTATTCCGGGCACAATGATCCTGCAGCACATTTGCCATATGTTTCAGGCACAGCATCTGGTGGTGGGCAAATATGGCGTCAGGGAAGGCTATTTGTGCCGGAAAGTATTAAAGACAAAATAAAGGTTCAGCAGTGTGATAATAGGACCTGCTTTATGTCAGGATAATTTGAATACCTCCTACATATGATGGATATGTATCGAATGGGAAGAGGTGTTTCAATGGGACATAAGGCAGGTCTTTTGTTTGCCGCAGTGCTGACAGCAGCGGCGGTGATCACGGCGGCTGGCTGCTTTGGCATACAGAAAAAATATATAGGCGCACTGATGAAAGGAGGGCGGATAAGCAATGAATTTCAAAAATCATTTTCTGGTGTGTTGTTTCATCCGGATTCCCAGCAAAAACCAATGTTAGCCCTGACTTTTGATGACGGACCGAAAGCCGGAGTGACGGATCTGCTTTTGGATGAACTGAAGAAGCGGCATGTGAAAGTGACATTTTTTCTCATCGGCAGTCAGGCGGATTTTCCTGAGAACAGGGAGATTATCCGGCGGATGGCAGAAGATGGACATCAGATTGGGTGCCATACATATCATCATGTGCAGATGACCTCATTGTCAGAGAATCAGCAGAAGCAGGAGATATTGCAGTGGTATCAGGCGGTTTCGGGTATTATCGGAGATTTCAATTATGCCATCAGGCCGCCCTATGGCTGTGTCGATAATGCTGTCTGCAGAAGTCTGAATGTGCCGGTGATCCTGTGGTCGGTGGATACAGAGGACTGGACGGGAAAAAGTGCAGAGGTGATTGCGGATTATATCATTTCTGAGGCGAAGGACGGGGATATTATTTTGCTGCATGATATCTTTGAAGAAAGTGTTCGGGGAGCAGTGATGGCGCTTGACGATTTAATGCGCAGAGGCTATACTTTTGTTACAGTGAATGATTTGCTGGCTGACAGAGGCATTGCCATGCAGAGCGGAAAGGTCTATCGTCAGGCGGCACAAGGAGGAAGATAATGAAGATTGGTTCACATGTGGGAATGAACGGTAAGGAAATGTTTCTTGGTTCTGTGAAGGAAGCATTGTCTTACGGAGCAGACACACTGATGGTTTATACAGGTGCACCGCAGAATACAAGGCGCAAAGCGGTAGAAGAACTCCGGGTGGAGAAAGGCTGGGAATTGATGAAAGACAACGGTATGGATGAAATTGTGATCCATGCACCGTATATTATCAATCTGGCCAATACAGTGAAGCCGGAGACCTATGAATTGGCGGTAGAGTTTCTTGCCAAAGAGATTGAGCGTACTGCAGCCATGGGCAGCAAGGTGCTGATCCTTCATCCGGGAGCCCATGTGGGAGCCGGTGAGGAAGCAGGTATCAAGCGTATTATCGAGGGCCTGAACACAGTGCTTACGGCAGATACGCCGGTGAATATTGCCCTGGAGACCATGGCCGGAAAAGGCAGTGAGATCGGCCGGAATTTTGAGGAGCTGGCGGCCATTTATGAAGGCGTCCGATATAATGATAAGTTAAGAGTATGTTTTGATACCTGTCATGTGCATGATGCAGGCTATGATATTGTGCATGATTTTTCCGGTGTGATGACACAGTTTGACAAGGTGATCGGACAGGATCAGATCGCTGTTTTCCACATCAACGACAGCAAGAATCCATGCGGTGCCCATAAAGACCGTCATGAGAATTTCGGCTTTGGAGAGATTGGTTTTGAGGCGCTGATGCAGGTGGTGAACTGTCCGGATTTTGAGCAGATACCGAAGATATTGGAGACACCGTATATTCCGGATCCTGAGAACAAGAAGAAAAGTTACGCACCATACAAATTTGAAATTGAGATGATCCGAAAGGGCATCTTTGATGCACAGCTCAAGGAGAAGATTCTTCAGTCGGCGAGATAATGAGACAGACATGTGAGGCATCAGATGAGGGAGAGGATTTTATGGAGAGATTATCAATGAGAATTCCTGAGAATGCAGCAGTCATTTTAAAACGATTAACTGAGGCGGGATATGAAGCCTATGTGGTAGGCGGCTGTGTAAGGGACAGTTTTCTTGGACGTGAACCGAAAGACTGGGACATTACCACATCCGCAAGGCCGGAACAGGTGAAGGCCGTATTTGCCCATACCATTGATACCGGTATTGAGCACGGTACAGTGACGGTGATGATGGGCAAAGAGGGTTATGAAGTCACGACGTATCGTATTGACGGAGAGTATGAGGACAGCCGTCATCCGAAGAAAGTACAGTTTACAAACCAGCTGGTGGAAGATCTGAAACGCAGGGATTTTACTATTAATGCCATGGCGTATAATCCGGAACAGGGAATTGTGGATGCCTTCGATGGGATTGGAGATCTGAAGAGAAAGATTATCCGCTGTGTCGGTGTACCCCAGGAGCGTTTTGACGAGGATGCATTGCGTATTATGCGTGCAGTACGCTTCTCTGCACAGCTTGGTTTTGAAATCGATGGTCCGACAAAGGCGGCCATTACAGAGAAGGCGCAGCAGCTTGAGAATATCAGCGCGGAGCGTATACAGATGGAATTGGTGAAAATCCTTGTGTCAGACCATCCGGAATACATGCGTCTGGCCTGTGATCTTGGCATTACAGCGGTTGTTCTGCCGGAATATGACAGGATCCGCGGCGTCAGCCAACACACGCCGAATCATATTTATGATGTGGAAGAGCATACCCTTCGGGCGATGATGAATATAGTGCCGGATAAGGTGCTGCGTCTCACCATGCTGATGCATGATTTTGGCAAGCCGGATGTGAAGAAGGTGGTTGAAGGCGGCCGTGAGATTTTCTATAAACATCCGGAGGTCAGTGCCGCCTATGCAGAGAAGATCATGCGCAGACTGAAATTTGACAATGATACCCGGACAAAGGTTGTGCGTCTTGTGAAATGGCACGGCCTCAAATACGATGCTTCCGAAGTCAGTGTCAGAAGAGCATTAAACAGAGTCGGACAGGATATTTTCGAGGATTTCATCAAAGTCCAGCATGCAGATATCGAGGCCAAGAATCCGGCAGTCATTCCGGGCAAACTGGCCTTACTGGCGGAAAAAGAGAAAACGTATCACAAAGTGATCGCGGAAGGACAGTGCTTTACCGTGCGCCAGTTAGCCATCGGCGGACTGGACCTGATCAGGGCAGGCATCGAACCGGGACCGCTTCTGGGAGCAGTACTTGATAAACTGACAGAAGCCGTCATCGACGATCCTGAATTAAACGAGAAAGACAAACTGCTGGCACGGGCAGCCGAACTCAAAGACGATCCGGCAGTATTCACCCCAAAAGAGGACTTCTTTATGTAGGGGTAAAGTGCGGCCACAAAGGAAGTAATAACAGGATTTAAAATGGGCCATTCAACACAGGCACACTCGCGTTGCCAGTCACTGGCAGCGGTACATAAGCTGGTTAAAAAACACCAGCTAAGTACCGGCCGTGACTGAAGCACCTGTGTTGAATGGCCCATTTTAAATCCTGTATCTAAGTTTTCTGAGGCCGCACACCATAGCATAAAGAAAAAAACTACAATAATGATAATCGGGAGATTTCAAGATTAATCCGTTGGGTTACATCACTGATTCTAAAAACTGCTAGTTTTTGTTATCTGGCAATTTTTCATAAAAGCAGCTTCGCACATAAGAAATAGATAGGGGCAGCACAAAGACAAGGAAAAAGGCTTCAAAAAAATATCTTCATACACAGGTGCTTCAGCGCCAGCCGGTACTTAGGCAGTGTCTTTTACTGCCTTATGTACCGCTGCTAGGTGCTGGCAGTGCAAACGGGCCTGTGTATGAAGATATTTTTTGAAGCCTTTTATTGATAATTGAAGGCTGCCCCATCAAGGAAAATTCTGAGCGAAGCGTCAACAATAAAAAAACTGCCAGATTTCAAAAATCTAGCAGTTTTAATTTTTTATTCGGTTTTGCTGAATTTGCCTTTGACTTTCTGCCAGAAAGTCTTCTTTGGTGGTGCCACCAGTGCAAGGCCTCTTAAGCTCTTCACACTGAGGATGTAGATACCACCCACCATGGCTCTGATTTCCTGTTTTACAGGGATCATATCAAAAACCTTCTCATCACACATGAATGTCATGATACGCGGTCCAACCTTGGCCTTAACAACTGGGACCTTGGAACGGCGCATCATCTTCGGTACGTTGTCGATAACAACCTTCGGAAGATTGGCCTCACTGATCTTCATGCGTTTTTTATCAATAACCAGCAATGTCATTGGCTGGGCAGCATCCTGAAGCTGCTGCTGAGCATCTGCTGATTTCTTCTGCTGCTTGTTTCCCCATACACCAACGATTACAAGTAAGACAATCAAAATGGCAAGAATAACCAGAGTGACGATCCATGCGGTGCCAAGGGCTGCAATAGGTGCTATTGTCACGTTACTTCCTCCTTTAATACATTTCAAATCAATCGAATTTAAGTGTAGCATTTTTTCGCCAAAAAAGAAATAGTTTTTTAAGAAAAAAATAAGTTATTGTCAGGATTCGACATTGGCAAGGCTGTTTTCTTTCAGCATACCGCCGATGATGCCCTGAACCTGACTGCCGATATGGCGGCGTTCTTCCTTCGGCATGGCTTTCAGATCAATCGGGTCACCGAATTCGATGACAACAGTGGAAGCCTTAATAAATGGCATATGGTTCTCGAAAACATTTTCTGTATTGGTAATGGCCACCGGAATAATGAGACAGCCGGATTTCTCGGCAATCTTGAAGCTGCCTTCCTTAAATTCCAGCATTTCATCCCCGGGAGTACGTGTACCTTCCGGAAAAATGCAGATGGAACAGCCGTTTTTGACGGTGGCGATACAGTTGAGGATGGTCTTTAAACCTTCCTTTATATTCTCGCGGTCAAGGAACTGACAATTCATATAGCGCATCCAGCGTCGGATAAAAGGAATCCGCTCCAACTCTTTTTTGGCCACAAAACCGGTAGTATTGTTGGTCAGCGGATACAGTGTCACAATATCGAAATAGCTTCGGTGATTGGAAACATAGAGAACAGCCTGATCCTTTGGCACCTTTTCCCGGCCTTTGACGATCAGATGGATGCCTGAGAGCCAGATAATGATCTTCAATGCCGTTGTGACAATGACAAAAGAACTGCGTTCCTTCTTATGGATGTCAAAATGTCCGATGATGGCTTCGATCAGATACAGCGGGATGCTGATAATGAAGAAGCAGATCAGGAACAAAAGGACAAGAATTGTACGAATCATGCTTTGACCTCCATACGTGCACGGTCACGGCCGTAAACTTCGCTGATAGTCTTTAAAGCTTCTGCCAGTTCAGGTGAAAGTTTGTCGGCTGTATAACGCCATGCCCAGTTGCCTGCAGCAGCACCCGGTGTATTCATTCGGCAGTCACTGCCGAAACCGAAGAGATCCTGAAGCGGGAAAATTGCGTGGCGGGCAGTGGAGCCAAGGGCCGTACGGATGAAATCCCAGTGAATATTGCTGCCGTCACAGTTCATATAGCGGCGGACTTTGTCACGGTATTTTTCATCCAGTTCAAGATACCAGCCAACGGTCGTATCATTGTCATGGGTGCCTGTGTAGCAAATGCAGTTTTCAGGGTAGAGGTAAGGCAGAAAATCGCTTTCTGCAGTATCGTTAAAGGCAAACTGGAGCACCTTCATACCCGGAAAATGGAAAGTATCACGGAGCTTTTCAACCTGCGGGGTGATTACGCCCAGATCTTCTGCAAAAATCGGCAGACCCTTGCCCAGTTCTTTCTCGATTGCCCGGAAAAGAGAAGCACCAGGACCTTTGACCCATTTGCCGTTGATGGCTGTTTCATCGCCGTACGGTACAGACCAGTAGGCTTCAAAACCGCGGAAATGGTCGATGCGCAGATAGTCTACAAGCTGAAGCTGCTGACGGATACGGGAGATCCACCATGTGTAACCGGTTTTCTTGTGCTTCGTCCAGTTGTAGAGCGGGTTGCCCCAGAGCTGTCCGGTCTTTGAAAAATAATCAGGCGGTACACCGGCAACGGCTGTCGGGAAGCCTTTGCTGTCCAGCTTGAACAGAGACTGGTTTGCCCAGACATCGGCACTGTCCGGTGAAACAAAAATTGGAATATCCCCGATAACAGAGATCCCCTTCTTGTTGGCATAAAGTTTCAGTTCATGCCACTGTTTGAAGAAAATAAACTGAATAAACTGATAGTAAGTGATGCTGTCAGCCAGTTCTGTCAGTGTGGCCTTCCGGGTTTTGGCATCCAACACCTGATACTGAGGCTCCCATTCGTGCCAGGAACGACCCTGATGCAGATCCTTGAGAGACATAAACAGAGCATAGTCTTCAAGCCAGTCCTTTTCAGTGCGGCAGAAATGGTTGAAGGCTTTATGCAGGCTTTTGTCTTCCGAAGCAATAAAGTGCGCACAGGCTTTGTGAAGCAGTGCGGTTTTATAAGTAATTACATTGCCGTATTCAACAGAATAGGTATTGAAATCCGGCACATCGGCCAGATCATCCTTCTCAAGCAGTCCTTCCTTCAGCAGCAGATCCGGGCTGATGAGCAGCGGCTGGCCGGCAAAGGCTGAAAAAGCCTGATAAGGTGAGTCGCCGAAACCTGTCGGCCCTAACGGCAGACACTGCCACAGGGTCTGACCGGCGTCATATAAAAAGTCGATAAAAGCATAGGCACCGTCACCGAGATCCCCGATACCGTAAGGACTCGGGAAAGAGGTCGGATGAACAAGGATGCCGGAATATCGCGGGCGGGGTGCCTTTTTTATTTCCTGAACATTCATGATTGATTACCTCCCAGTTGTTGATCATTTTAAATATAGATAGGATTCAGGACCCGCTGTCGGGCCCTGATATGGATTTCTCATTTATTATACACGATAAATGAATAAATGCATAGTCTATAATCAGAAGCCTATCAGCAGGGGGAAAATCAGATGGCATATAATTATAATCGGAATTGTCCGCCATGCGGCAGACCGCCCTATCCTGGGCCAGGGGGACCACCGCCGGGGCCTGGCAGACCGCCCTATCCTGGGCCAGGGGGACCACCGCCGGGGCCTGGCAGACCGCCCTATCCGGGACCATGGGGACCGCCGCCGGGGCCTGGCAGACCGCCCTATCCGGGACCATGGGGACCGCCGCCGGGGCCTGGCAGACCGTCTTATCCGGGACCGTGGGGGCCGCCGCCGGGATCCGGCAGAGCAGCTTATACGGATCAGCGGCGAATGGCATCAGAGATGGAGGAAACGCCGAAGCAGTGTCCATCCGGGAGCGTATGTGAGACAGAAAAAACTGCAGATACAGAAGATTTATATATGACAGATATACAGGAACCGGGGCAGATGGAGGAAGACTGGCTGTATATGAAGCAGTTATATCCGAATACAGCAAGAAAGCTGCTGCCTTATATTGAGGATGCAGCGGACAGACTTGAATATGAAAACAGTCTGATGTTTGATGCTTATCCGGACAGGATTGCAGTGGAACAGGTGGTCAAAGAAATCATTGCTGTTGTCCAGGAAAATGAACCGGCACTTATCACGATGCCTGAGGATACAGCGGCGGAGGACAGAAACGGGGATCAGACCTGGGACAGCTGCATGGAAGAAATGATACAGATCATGCTGCTTGGTGAGATGCATCACAGAAGGTGGCGTTATCAGCAGATGAATCGCAGAAATTATTGAAAAATGCCTGTGAATAGGTATAAAAAATAGTTCACCGTAATTTACAGACGGAAGATGTTATGTTAAACTATAGAATTGAATAATAATCATTGCGCCGGCGCTCTGAGGAACCCCGGCGTTTCTTAATCAAGCATAGATAAGGTGTTTAAATGAATCAGATAGAAGAATTATTGAAGCGTGTTCTGACATCGCTTCTGGTAGATATGGTCATCAGCGGTGCAAGAGGCGGCGGTGACTTTATAAAGATTAAGGTACGGCCTGTGATGATCCGGGATAGTCTGTATTTTCAGGTGTCCAGGTATACGGACAAGCAGGTGTTTCACGAGAATATGACGGCGGAGGATGCTTTGGAGGCATTGTCCGGGTGGATATTGAATGATTTCCGACAGGCGCAGATCCGGATGCAGGAGGAAATGGTGACGGTACTTGTCAGCAAGAAGGGCAAAGTGACCATCAAGAGGAAGAAGGCGGCCTGCACAGCTTTGCAGAATATGGATCATAACCGCAAGAAACAATATATCATCGAAGAAGGAACGGCAGTGCCTTTTATGATTGATCTGGGCGTTATGACAGAAAGCGGGAAGATTATCCGTACACGTTATGACAAGTACCGGCAGATCAACCGTTTCCTGGAGTTTATTGAAGATATTCTGCCGGAACTGCCAACAGACAGAACGGTGCATATCATTGATTTCGGATGCGGCAAGTCTTACCTGACATTTGCCATGTATTATTATCTGAAGGTGCTGAAACATTATGATATTCGGATCACGGGACTGGATCTGAAGAAAAAGGTCATTGAAGACTGCCAGGCACTGGCAGAGCGGTATGGTTATGATGGTCTGCAGTTTTTGTGCGGTGATATTGCCGATTATAACGGTACAGATGAAGTGGATATGGTTGTGACGCTGCATGCTTGTGATACGGCAACAGATTATGCCTTATATAAGGCTGTTAAGTGGCATGCATCGGTGATTTTATCGGTTCCATGCTGTCAGCATGAGCTGAATCAGAAGATGCAGTGCGAGACACTTTCAGGGGCTTTTCAGTATGGGCTCATCAAAGAGCGTACAGCCGCCCTTATGACAGACGCCATGCGCGGTCAGCTGCTTGAAATGAAGGGCTATAAGACACAGCTTCTCGAATTTATTGATATGGAACATACACCGAAGAATATTTTGATACGTGCAGTCAAGTCGAAGGGACTCCTGCCGAAAGCGGCAAGAAAACAGCAGGCGGACAGATACAAGGCATGCAGAGATTTCTTCGGTGCAGAGCTGACTCTTGAGAAACTTTTCAATGAAATGGAAGGGGAGACGGCTTATGAGCAGAACTAAGAAGATTGTACTGACCTTTCTGGCCTATCTAGCGGCATTTATTGCTTCTGCCTGTGTCAGCAGTTTTGTATTGAACAGAGGGACGGTAAGCGGTGAACTGCAGCAGACAAGAGCGAGTCTTCCGGTGCTTTATGTGAAGACAGGCGGTCAGCTGATTAATGAGATGCATGGGTATACCGAACCGGTGGATGCAGGATATTACCGTGATACACTGACACCGGTAGGGGACAGCAAGACCATTAATCTGAGTATGGATATGTATGATCATACCATTGTGTCGGTGAGTTATGAACTTTATAACGACCAGTATACAGAGGTGGTGGAATCCGGTGACTGTACAGAACCTGAGAATGCCAATGGCATGCTGCAGACACAGATCCTTTTCAAAAACAATCTGAATTCAAACAGAGAATATTGTCTGCACATTATACTGACAGATAGTGAGAATGTGATTTACCATTATTATACAAGAGTGCGTTATGGCTCGGATCTCAAAGTGGCAGAAAAGCTTCAGTTTGTTCTGGATTTTAATGATGCCACCTTCAATAAAGACAGTGCAGATGATGTGAGCAGTTATCTGGAAACTTCTTCATCGTCATCCAGTACGGATATGAGTCTTGTGACACTGTATTCTTCAGCTGATATGGTAACATGGGGCAGCATGGCACCCTACAGAACAAGCGAAGTGGCTATCAGATTGAAAGAGATTAATACAGAGACAGCTGCCTTTACACTTTCTTATACCATAGAATCTTCGGCAGATGATATCAATACCTTTTATAATGTGGAAGAATATTATCGCTTAAGATGGACAGATTCCAAAATTTATCTGCTGGATTTTGAAAGACAGATGGCAGAGGATATGAATTTGTCAGAGGTGAATGTGGACAGTGGTGCCCTGCGTCTGGGAATTGGCAGCGCAGATGATGTCGATTATGCAACTTATGGGACAGAAGAACAGCAGTATATCTATATTGCTTCTAACGGTCAGCTGTGGCTTTATGATAGTACGAACCGAATTCTGACAAAGGTCTATGCAGAAACATATGAGGGCCATAACTGCGGACATCAGGATGATTGTGAGATTAAAGTCATTCATGCGGATCCTGAGACCGGCGATTTGTATTTTATTGTTTACGGTTATATGCATTCAGGCAATTACGAGGGCAGAGAGGGCATTATGATCAACCATTTCAGTCATGGGGACGTCATGCTTGAAGAAATGGTCTTTATACCTTTTGACAAAGGCTTTGAACAGATGAGAAGCGGACTTGAGGAGCTGGCTTATATGAACAGCAATAATGAAGCCTATCTGATGCTTGAAGACTGTGTTTATAAGATTGATGTTTCACTGGGAAGAATGGAAAAGGCCTGGGATCATCTGAACAGCAGCAATTGTACGGCTTCAGACAAAGGTATTTTTGTTATGAGTGAAGGCGGCAATGATTATGGCGGCGACAGCTTAAAGCTTATTGATCTTAATACCGGCAAAGAACAGACAATCAGCGGCAATGGCCAGCTGGTGACACCTCTCGGATATGCAGGTGAAGATTTGGTTTACGGACTGATTGATCCTGAGCTTGTAAAGGAGGATTCCACAGGTGTGGTTCAGGCACCTGTCAGTGAAATACACATCGTGGATGGACAGCTCAATGAGGTAAAGACCTACAGCAAAGCCGGAGACTATATTATGCAGCTGACAATCAGCGAGGGAAATATTTCCATGAAGCTTGGCAAGGCTGCGGTAAATGGTGATTATACAGATTATGAGGATGATGGAGAAGACTACATCATTCGAAATGTTGAAACATCCGACAGCACAATCTATGTGGACAGACTCAGAGACAGCACAAGAGGCATGCAGAACTGGCTGCATCTCGGAACATCCGACAGCTTTGTACCTATTACGCAGATAGCACGTTATCTTGATCCGGGATATGATATTTCCAAGAATTATCAGTCATCGGACAATGTGGAAATGCAGTATTATGTGTATACAAAGGGACGCATGGCAGCTGCTTTTAAGACGATCCAGGAGGCTGTTGAGTACGGCAATACCTATGCGGGAACAATTATGACCAGCCATAAGCAGGTACTGTGGCAGAGGGCCGGCAGAGCTTATATCTGGGATCTGAATATTGACAGTATTGACAAGGCAGATGGTCAGACAGGCATTAATCAAATTCTGATCAATAAAATTGCATCTTATGAGGGATGGGAGCTGAAAGCGGAAGCGGACGATGCTAAACCATTATTTGCGGCAATGACGGAATCACTGCCTGCGGAAACTATTGACTTGACAGGGTTGGATCTGACAGATGTCCTGCATTTTGTTTACAGAGACCGACTGGTGGCAGTTAAAATATCTGACAGTGATTATGCATTGATCACAGCTTATGATACGAATTATGTGTGGCTGGCAGATCCTGAGACCGGAAAGGTATCGAGCATGTCTCAGACAGCGGCAGAGAATTTGTTCAAGTCGTACGGAAAAGTTTATTACAGCTATATGGATTGATACAGTGTGAATGAATGTCTGCAGCGGCAGATATGAGAGCTTAGACAGGGAGGAAACAAAGATGGGAGAAATTAAGACAATTGGCGTTTTAACAAGCGGCGGCGATGCACCGGGCATGAACGCGGCAATCCGCGCGATTGTCCGTACAGCCATTGCCAGCGGATTAAATGTCAAAGGTATTATGCGCGGTTATGCAGGCCTTCTCAATGAAGAAATTATTGATATGGACAAACAGAGCGTATCCGAAATCATGCGCCGAGGCGGCACGATTCTTTATACTGCAAGATGCAAAGAGTTTATGACAGAAGAGGGACAGCAGAAGGCTGCAGAGATCCTCAGAAAACATGGCATTGACGGGCTGATCGTCATCGGCGGCGACGGCTCCTTCAGAGGTGCGCAGAAACTGTCAGCCCTTGGCATTAATACCATCGGGATTCCTGGAACTATCGATTTGGACATTGCATGTACAGATTATACCATTGGCTTTGATACAGCTGTTAATACAGCAGTCGAAGCCATTGATAAGATAAAAGATACTTCCATGTCCCATGAACGCTGCAGTATCATTGAAGTTATGGGAAGAAATGCGGGATATATTGCACTGTGGTGTGAGATCGCGAATGGTGCGGACGGTATTCTGATTCCTGAAAAGGAGCAGTTTGATGAGCAGGAGCTGATTGAAACGATTCTTTCAAACCGCTTAAAAGGCAAAAAGCATCACGTTGTTATCAATGCGGAAGGTATTGGTGATTCAAACCGACTGGCCAAGCGTATTGAAACCGCCACAGGTATTGAGACAAGAGCAACCATTCTCGGACATATACAGCGAGGCGGTTCGCCGACAGCAAAGGACAGAGTTTATGCATCAACAATGGGTGCCTATGCGGTTGACCTGCTGTCCGGCGGCGCCACCAACAGAGTGATCGCTTATAAAGCCGGTCAGTTTACAGACTTTGATATTGATGAGGCATTATCAATGAAGAAAACCATTGACGAGTATCAGTTCCTGATCAGCCGTCTCATGGTTATGTATTAAAATACAAACAGCCCGAATTTTCCAAAATATTCGGGCTGTTTGTATTTTGATGAAGGTGTGTGTGTGGACGTATGTTTATATTGACGGATAGGGGATCATATGAATAATGCTGTTGATGAGTTCTTCCCGATCCATGCCCCATGCAAGACAGCTGTCCAGGTTTTCAAGAAGCTGATGACTGTTCTGCAGTGCCTGCTCAAAGATCTCTTCAAAAGACAGATAGGAAGCTTCAGGGCATCCCGGGTAGGTGTACCAGGGATGTTTTTCAGTATTCATATAGTCCTGTTCATCAGCCAGATAATCCTGATAGATTTTTGTTCTGTGAGCAGGCAGAAGCGGCAGACTGCCGCCGATCTTATATTTAAGAAGATGATAAAAGTGTGCATCCGGGCGAAGATGAATGTTCTGCCGACGCATGTTTCGGACACCATTGCTGATCTCTGCCATGGAGATGCGGTATTTGTAGGTTGTCTGAATGGTCTGGCGCATCAGGTAGGCGATGGAAGCAAGATCTTTCCGGCTGGCAAAAGTCAGCGCTTCAAAGTTCAGCTGTGAAGGTTCCATGTGACACCGGCTTCGAAGAAGGACAGTGTCGATGGTCGTCTCGACTTTACGGCGATGTGCCATCATGCGTGAGGATGTAGATTTGGCCGGGAGATCCTGCCATACTCTGAAAAGAATATAAGGCGAAGCAGATTGGTCAATCGCAAAAAAACAAAGATAACCTGCCATATAAGCAATGCACACGTCACGCTCCTGATCGGCCATACCGCTTAACGTATCCAGCATATTGTTGAAAAATGCAGCATATTCCTGATTGCGCATTGTCAGGGATGCCGTGCGATAGGACAGACCACGCTTGGACAAAGTATGAGGATTAAAGGAGAGCAGATTGTTCCCCTGCAGTCCAAGAAGAAAAGCATGGTTATTATTTCTAATAACTTCACGGATATAATTATCGGAGAGGGTGTCGCAGGACTCCATTCCGAATAAATAATGAGTTAAAAAACCAGCCATAGCTGCTCGTCCTTTCTGAAAACATTCTTATTTAAACATCATACATGATTTGTTGGGAATGTTCAATGAATTGAGTGTAAACTTTTATAAAAGGTTTATAAACATCCATGGATGATTAAAAATAGAACACTTGTTTCTTTTTGGATTATGTGATAAGATTTTTGATATGGAGGTTGTCATGGATTTATTTGATTATATGAGAGAAGATAAAATGGAGAAGGAGTCGCCGCTGGCATCGAGACTCCGTCCGAGAACATTGGATGAGATTGTCGGTCAGCAGCATATTATCGGGCGTGATAAGATGCTGTATCGTGCTATCAAAGCAGATAAGCTGAGCTCGATTATCTTATACGGACCGCCGGGAACAGGCAAGACGACCATCGCGAAGGTGATTGCCAATACAACCAGTGCAGCCTTTACCCAGATCAATGCGACAGTGGCCGGCAAGAAGGATATGGAACAGGTGGTTCAGGAAGCGAAGGATCGCATGGGTATGTACGGCAAGCGGACAATTCTGTTTGTAGATGAGATTCATCGGTTTAATAAGAGCCAGCAGGATTATCTTCTGCCATTTGTGGAAGATGGCACGCTGATCCTGATCGGAGCCACAACGGAGAATCCGTATTTTGAAGTAAACGGGGCTTTGATCTCGAGATCTGTTATTTTTGAATTGAAGCCTTTATCGGCTGAGGATATCAAGGTGCTGATCCGGCGTGCGATATATGATGATGAACGCGGTATGGGAAGTTACGGGGCAGAGATTACAGATGAGGCTGTGGATTTTCTTGCAGATATGTCCGGCGGTGATGCGCGAATGGCATTGAATGCAGTGGAGCTGGGGGTTCTGACCACAGAACCTTCAGAAGATGGGAAGATCCATATTACTGTTGAGGTGGCATCAGAATGTATTCAGCGCCGTGTCATGCGTTATGATAAGAATGGGGATAATCACTATGATACGATCTCTGCTTTTATCAAGAGTATGAGAGGATCAGATCCGGATGCAGCCATTTATTATCTGGCCCGGATGCTGTATGCAGGGGAAGAACCGGCTTTTATAGCCAGACGAATTATGATTTGTGCATCTGAGGATGTTGGGAATGCCGATCCTCAGGCTTTGCAGGTAGCTGTGGCGGCATCTCAGGCTGTAGAACGACTTGGAATGCCTGAAGCACGGATCACGCTGGCGCAGGCAGCTGCCTATGTTGCCTGTGCACCGAAGAGCAATGCATCGATTATGGCCATTGATGAAGCGATGGCACTGGTACGCTCTGCTCAGGCGGCACCGGTACCGCCGTATCTTCAGGATGCACATTACGGCGGGGCCGCAAAGCTTGGACATGGCATAGGTTATAAGTATGCCCATGATTATCCGAATCATTATGTGGAGCAGCAGTATCTTCCGGATGCGTTCAAAGACAAGAAGTTCTATCATATGGGGGATCTTGGTTATGAGAAGGTGATGAAGGAGCATCTGCAGCGGATCAAAGGAGGAGATGTGAATGAAGAGTAAGCGTTTGATCGTTGTTTCTCTGGATGCCCTGGGCAGTACAGATTTTGATGTGTTTTCACAATTGCCGAATTTTAAGAAGTTTATCCGGCATGCGGCCTGCTGCAGACAGGTACGGTCAGTTTATCCATCTTTAACCTATCCGGCGCATACATCCATTGTGACGGGACGGACACCGGCACATCATGGCATTGTGAACAATATCCTGCTGCAGCCGGAGCGGTCATCACCGGATTGGTATTGGCAGAGGAGTTATATCCGCGGAACGACGCTGTATGATGAAGCATTAAAGAAGGGGATGAGTGTGGCGGCGCTTTTGTGGCCGGTGACTGCAAAGTCTGAGATCACATGGAATCTTCCGGAGATATTTGCTAATCGGAAGTGGACGAATCAGATACTGACATCTGCGGCGAATGGGACAGTCGGTTATCAGCTGATGCTGAATCATAAGTTCGGCCATCTTCGTGATGGTATCAGACAGCCGGCATTAGATAATTTTGTGCATGCATCCCTGAAGTACACACTCAAAACCTATCGTCCGGATCTGACACTGGTACATTTTACGGACCTTGATACACAGCGGCATCATTATGGGGTTCATTCGGAGGAAGCCGCGGCCGCAATCAAACGTCATGATGAGAGGATCGGTGAGTTGATGCATCTGCTTCATCAGAACAGAATGTCTGTTAAGCGGGATACAACGGTGGTTATATTGGGAGATCACAGTCAACTGGATGTTCGGAATGTGATATTGATCAATAAACTTTTCCGTGAACAGGGCTATCTCAAAGTCCAGAATGGCAGAGTGACAGAATGGAAGGCCTATTGTCAGAATTGCGACGGCTCCGCTTATATCTATATTAAGAAGGAAGACATGGATCGGGATGAATACCTCCGGGTCAAGAACGGTGTTTATGATTGGCTGTGTGCCATGAAGAATGATCCGGATAATGGCATAGCTGCGATTTATTCTTCGAAGAAGGCCAGAGAGCTGGGAGCGGATCCTGAATGTACTTTTATGCTGGAAGCAAGACGCGGTTTTTATTTTCAGAATGAATTGGATACAGCCGAGATTCCGGACATTCAGAGAGCAACCCATGGTTTTCATCCGGACAGAAAAGGATATCAGACCATTTTCATGGCTGTGGGACCTGACATTATTCCTGGGATGGAGATTGGAGAGATGTCTTTGCTGGATGAAGGCCCGACGATGGCTGAGATCATGGGGCTTTCATTACCTGATGCAGACGGAAGGGTTTTGCATGAGATATTCAAAAATCAATAAAATCAGGATTTTTTTGTTGACATTTGCATGATATCATTGTATCATTCCTTAATGAAACTTAGTTCCATTAAGGAAGGCGAGTGTGAAATGAAGAGAAGAATATATTTAGTTTTAGGAATCGTTATCTGTCTTCTGATGATGATGTCGGGATGCGGCAGGAATGCATCGTCTGAGAATGAGGCATCATCCGGTAAGCTGACGGTTGTGACGACTCTGTTTCCTCAATATGATTTTGCCAGACAGATCGGAGGAGAATATGCAGATGTGAGCCTTGTGCTGCTTCCGGGAATGGAGAGTCATATGTATGATCCTACACCGGGAGATATGATCAGAATATCTGAGGCTGATATGTTTATCTACACAGGTGCAGAGATGGAGCCATGGGCTCAGGAGCTGGCGGACAGTGTAGATATGACGAAGGTACAGGTGGTAGATGCTTCATCCGGTGTTTCTATGATGAAAGAAGAGGATGAAGAACATGCACATGCTGACTCTGAGGAGTCTTCGGCCCATGAAGATGAGGATAGCCATGACCACAGTGGACATCATCATGAACATACGTATGATCCGCATATATGGCTTGATATGCAGAATGCCGTGCAGATGGTCCGCAATATTGAGGATGCTTTCTGCAAAGCAGATCCGGAGCATAAGGATGTTTACCGGGTGAATGCCGAAGCTTATATCGAGAAGCTGAATGCATTGGATACAGAGCTGAAGGAGATTGTATCAGATGGCAGCCGCAGGGACATTGTGTTTGGCGGTCGTTTTGCGTATGGTTACTTTATTCATGGCTACGGACTTGAGTATGAGAGCGTCTATGACAGCTGTTCTGCTGATACAGAACCGAGCATGGCGCAGATGGCGGATGTGATTAACTATATGAAGGAACATCAGGTAAAGTACATTTTGTATGAAGAGCTTTCTACGCCGAATGTGGCCAGAGCCATTGCGGATGCAACCGGAGCGCAGATGCTGATGTTTTCAACCTGCCACAATGTAACAAAAGACGAATTTGAGTCAGGTATAACATTTATTGATCTTATGCAGCAGAATGCCGATACACTGAAGAAGGCATTGGAGTAGGAGGAAGAGATGACGATTCTTGAAGTAAAGGATGTGTCAGTCATCTACAGTGATGACAAGAGGGTGGCTGTTGAACACGCATCCTTTAAGATAGAGGCAGGAGAATATGCCTGCATTATTGGCAGCAATGGTTCAGGTAAGAGTACGCTGGTGAAGGGAATTGTAGGCCTTGTCCCGATTACATCGGGACAGGTGATTCATGAGCTTTCGCCGGAACAGTATGCTTATCTGTCTCAGATTACAGAGATTGAACGGGATTTCCCGGCAACTGTCAGGGAAGTGGTGCTGACCGGCATGCAGCGTTCAGCCAGACGCTTTCCATTTTACACGCGGGAAGACAGAAGGAAGGCAGCGGAGGCCATGGAGATGCTTGGCATATCGAATCTGGCAGATTACAGGATTGGCAATCTGTCGGGCGGTCAGAAGCAGCGTGTGCTTCTGGCAAGGGCATTATGCCGTGAACCGAAGCTTCTGATTTTGGATGAACCTTGTGCAGGCCTGGATCCTGCAATTACAGCAGAGTTTTACAGCCTGATTGACCATATCAACAAGGAGCAGGGGGTAACAATCCTGATGGTTTCCCATGATCTGGATCAGGTGGAACAGTATGCCGGCCATATAATTATGATGAATCAGACCGTTGAGTTTGATGGTGATCATGATGCCTGGTGCAGACGATGTGCAGAGGAGGGAGGACATTATCATGACACAGTTAATTGAGGCATTGTCATATCCTTTTGTGCAGAGGGCCATTGCAGCAGGTGTGATGATTTCGCTTTGTGCAGCTTTGCTTGGTGTTATTCTTGTGCTGAAGCAGTATTCACTGATCGGACATGGACTGGGTGATGTAGGATTTGCATCTACTTCACTGGCGGTTGCCTTGGGATTGCCGGTGATGGCCGTTTCTATTCCTATTGTTGTGGTTGCAGCCTGCCTGATCATGTTCTGGTCGCAGCGTTCCAAAACCGGCGGCGATACAGCAATTGGCATGGTGGCAACCGGTGCGTTGTCCATCGGTGTCATTATTACAGCGATGAGCAGCGGCTTTAATGTCGATGTCAATGGTTATATGTTCGGCAGCATTCTGGCCATGAGCAGGGATGATGTCATTTTCAGTGTGATGCTTTCCATTGTCATTCTGGTTCTTTTTATTCTGTTTTATAACCGGTTATTTCTGATTACTTTTGATGAGAATTTTGCGAAAGCGAGCGGTATCAGAGTTGGCTTTTATCAGTTCCTTATTGCACTTCTTACAGCCCTTACGGTTGTTATGGGTATGAGAATGATGGGAAGTCTGCTGATCTCCAGCCTGATTATTTTTCCGGCGGTCATTGCACGCAAATTGGTTGTTAGTTTTAAAGCAGTGGCTGTATTATCTGTTTTCTTATCAGTGATTTGCTTTCTGGCGGGACTTGTTCTGTCATTTGAGATGAATTTGCCGACAGGAGCAAGCATTGTTATCATCAATTTGGTGCTTCTTGCGGCAGTGTCGATTTTCAATAAATTGCGGGGCAGATAAGATAATTTAGGTACAAGTTATAAAAAAGTAAGATTTTTGTACTGGTATTTTATGGAGTGAGCTGTTAAGATATAGAAAGAAGAAACGCATCAGGAGGTTGAGGAAGTTTGAAGATTATGTCTTTTGCGGTGCCTTGCTATAACTCGGAAGCTTATATGCGCAAGTGTATTGATTCATTGCTGCCGGGCGGTGAGGACGTAGAGATTATTATTGTAGATGATGGTTCCAGTGATGGCACAGCAGCGATTGCTGATGAATATGAAGCGAAGTATCCGGGAATTTGCCGGGCGATCCATCAGGAGAACGCAGGTCATGGCGGTGCAGTTAATACAGGTATTGCCAATGCCAAAGGTATGTATTTTAAGGTTGTGGATTCAGATGACTGGCTGGATACAGAGAGCTATAAGATTGTATTGAACAGATTGAAGCAATTCAGAGAGAATCGTAAACGAGTAGATATGTTTATCTGCAATTATGTATACGAGCATGTGGAAGATGGTACTTCTCACACGATTGGTTACCACAAGGTGCTGCCTGAAGAGAAGATTTTCGGATGGGATGAAGTACGCCGCTTCAGAATGGATCAGAATCTGCTGATGCATTCTGTTATATACAGAACCAAAGTATTAAGAGAGAGCGGGCTTCAGCTGCCGAAGCATACATTTTATGTAGACAATTTGTTCGTTTATGTACCGCTGCCGTATGTGAAGACTTTATATTATTTGGATGTAGATCTTTACAGATATTTTATCGGGCGCAATGATCAGTCGGTGAATGAGCGTGTCATGATCAGTCGTATTGATCAGCAGATTTATGTGAATAAGCTGATGATCGATGCCTATTGTCTTCCGCAGGATGTATCCAATAAGCATCTGGCAAGATATATGCTTAGTTATCTGGCAATGATTTGCTGTGTGACATCTATTATGCTTTTGATTTCAGGTACACCGGAGAATCTCGAGAAACGTCGTGAATTATGGCAGTATTTCAAGAAGAAGTATCCAAGCATGTATTGGAGAGTGCGCCTTGGAGGACGCGGCATTGTCAGCAATCCTCCGGGAAAGATTTCTTATGGTATTGTGGTGCGATGCTATAGAATGGCACAGAAGATTTACAAGTTTAACTAAAGATTTAGAGAGGCATATGATGATTTCGTATGCGTGATTTGGGGGAATGAGGATGCGTTGTCCGAACTGCGGTCAGCGACTTGCTGATGATGCGAGAAAATGTCCTGTTTGCGGGACAGTAATTGACGAAACAGTCAGAATGAACAGTTCAGAGGATCAGGCAGAAGCTGCAGGGGGCTTTGCTGCAGGAAATTTTGTGCCGGAGCAGTCCTTTGAGAAGGAAAGAAATTCTGCTTACGGGACCGAGAACATCGATTCAAAGCAGCATTTTCCTGCTATGCCTATGAAGTGGTATAAGTTTTTAATTTATTTTTCTCTGATACTGACCGGTTTATCCAATATGTACACAGGCGTGCAGGCTGTGATGGGCATGCAGTATGGGACAAAGGAACAGGCGGCACAGGTTTACTCGGTATATCCGGGACTGCATATACTTGATATCGTCTATGGCATACTGTTGATTGCTCTGGGAGTTTTTGTATTTATTGTCCGTCAGCAGCTGGCTGGTTACAGAGCAAAGGGACCGAAGTATCTGCTGATAATGTACATCGCATCACTTGTGCTTGAAGTTTTCTATATTGGTGTCGGTTCACTGCTCAGCGGAGTGAATCTTTTGACGGCATCGGAATCAAGTATTATGCTGATTTCAAGCATTCTTGTGTCTTTGTTTATGATTGGAGCGAATAAGGTCTATTTTGATAAGCGGGCGCATCTTTTTACAAGATAGAAGTGCGGATCTGCAATAATAAGCGTTTTAATGGGGACTGGCGGAGAGATACCGTCAGTTCCTGTTTTTATCTGGGACGGAGAATTCACAGAGCCCGGTAAGCAGTGAGCGGTGAAGTAAACACACTTCTTGATGGTGTATTCTTTGACGGGGATAAGTGCAGGCTATTTGAAGACTGCACTATAAAAAGCAAGAAAAACTCTGGAAACTGAAATTAAAAATCAGTGGTAATTTAAAAAAAATACGTTATAATAAATAGAGATGCCAACGGGTAAAGAAAGGGGAAGCATATGGCAGGTTCAGATATAGGAATTGATTTGGGTACAGCCAGTGTTCTTGTCTACGTAAGAGGCAAGGGCGTTGTACTGAAGGAACCTTCAGTAGTGGCTTATGATAAAGATACAAATGAGATAAAGGCCATTGGCGAGGAGGCCCGTCAGATGATGGGAAGAACGCCGGGAAATATTGCAGCAGTCAGACCACTGCGGCAGGGTGTTATCTCTGATTATACAATTACGGAAAAGATGCTGCGTTATTTTATACAGAAGGCCATGGGGCGTAAGACGCTGAAACGGCCGAGAGTCTGTATCGGTGTGCCAAGCGGTGTGACGGAAGTTGAGAAGAATGCAGTCTGGCAGGCTGCCCTTGAGGCCGGTGCCAGAGATGTCATTATCATAGAAGAGCCGATTGCAGCAGCACTGGGATCAGGTATTGATATTTCCAGGCCATGCGGCAATATGATTATCGATATTGGCGGCGGAACAACGGATATTGCAGTTATTTCACTTGGAGATACGGTGATCAGTCACTCGCTCAAACTGGCTGGAGATGATTTCGATATGGCAATTATCCGCTATCTCAGGAAGAAACATAATCTTCTTGTGGGTGACAGAACAGCCGAAGATGTAAAAATCAGAATCGGCGGGGTTTATGAGCGTGTAAGTCCTTTGAGCATGCAGGTGAAGGGGCGGGATCTTGTGACCGGTCTTCCGAAGACCGTGGAGGTCAGCAGTACAGAGATGCTGGAAGCATTCAGAGATATTATTCTTCAGATTCTGGAGGTGATTCACCAGGTGCTGGAGGAAACACCGCCTGAGCTGGCTGCGGATATCGCAACAAGAGGTATTCTTCTGACAGGCGGCGGCAGTATGCTTTTTGGAATGGATGAGCTGATTCAGGAAACGACAGGCATCCAGACAACGGCAGTTGATGACCCGATTTCAGCAGTTGCGATTGGAACAGGGCGTTATACGGAATTTATAGAAGGAAAACAGACAAAAGTCTGATATAGGAAGAAGACAGAGCGGCGGATCAAATACTGTGCGAAGGACAGTTATTTGGTTCGCCCTTCTATTCCCGGGCAATACAGAGAACAGCACAGGAATATCTTGGATTTAAAACGGGGAAGTCTTCGTTAGAATGAAAAGGGTGAGTGGATGGAAAACATACAGGGGCTTGTAGAGCATATTGTTTACCATAATGATACGAATGGTTATACGGTTTTTTCTTTGATGTGTCAGGGAGAAGAGATAGTCTGCGTAGGAACGGTCACCTCCTTGGATGAGGGGGAATATCTTAAAGCGGAAGGCGAATACATTGAACATCAGGTATACGGACGTCAGTTTAAAGTCAGCACAATGAGTGTAGAAATTCCGGAGGATGAATACTCTATTGAGCGATATATTGGTTCAGGCGCAATTAAGGGAGTCGGTCCGTCTCTGGCTGCACGAATTGTGAAAAAGTTCAGGAAGGACACTTTCAGAATTATTGAGGAAGAACCGGAACGGCTTGCAGAGATTAAAGGTATCAGCGAACGTAAAGCCAGAGAAATCTATCAGCAGTTTCATGAGAAGCAGGATTTGCGTCAGGCAATGATGTTTCTGGCAAAATACGGTATTACAACAACACTGGCATTGCGGATTTACAAGCAGTACGGAGAAGAAATGTACCGTATTATTCAGGAGAATCCATACCGTCTGGCAGATGACATGAATGGTATCGGATTTAAACTGGCAGATGAGATTGCAAGAAAAGCAGGTATCGGCTCTCATTCGGATTTTCGAATTAGGAGCGGGATTATTTATATGCTGCAGCAGGGAACATTGTCGGGACATACGTATATTCCGGCTGAGCTTTTGATTCAGAAAACGGCACAGATGCTGGGGGTAGAGGAAGAAGCAGTAGAGCAGCTGCTGCAGAGCCTGCAGATGGATCGGAAGATTGTTGTAAAAAAGATTGATGACAAATCCGTGGTTTATGGTTCGGTACTGTATCGGCTGGAGCTGGAAACAGCAGGAATGCTCAGAAATCTTGGCATTGACTATGGCGTAGATGAAAAAGAAGTCAATAAAATACTGGACAGGATTGAAAAGAAAGAGGGCATTACGCTGGATGCGCATCAGAGAGAAGCTGTTTTTGAGGCTGCGGGAAGCGGTGTCCTGATTATTACAGGAGGTCCGGGTACCGGAAAAACAACAACAATCAATGCTATCATCAAATATCTGGAATATGAGGGAATGGAAATGCGTCTTGCAGCACCTACAGGCAGGGCGGCCAAAAGAATGTCAGAGGCAACGGGACGCGAGGCACAGACCATTCACCGGATGCTGGAAGTGTCCGGCGGTCCGGATGATGAACGGATCAGAAACCAGTTTGAACGTAATCAGGACAATCCACTGGAGACAGACGTGGTGATTATAGATGAGATGTCCATGGTAGATATTTATCTGATGAATGCACTTTTGAAAGCCATTGCAGTAGGGACAAGACTCATTCTTGTGGGAGATGTTAATCAGCTGCCGAGTGTCGGACCAGGGAATGTGCTTAAGGATATCATTGATTCTTCATGCTTTCATGTCGTTCGTCTGACAAAAATTTTCCGGCAGGCATTGGAAAGTGATATTATCAAAAATGCGCATTTGATTAATGAGGGACGACAGATTGAACTGTCCAACAAAAGCCAGGATTTCTTTTGCCTGAAACGATATGATGTTCAGCAGATTCTTGGTGTAATGATACTTTTGATTCGTGATAAGCTTCCAAAATTCGTCAATGCCAGACCTTATGATATTCAGGTGCTGACACCGATGAGAAAAGGGGAGTTAGGCGTTGAACGGCTCAATGTCGTGCTTCAGCACTATTTGAACCCCCCGTCACCGGATAAAAAAGAACGGGAATTTCATCAGGGAATCATTAGAGAAGGCGATAAAGTCATGCAGATCAAGAACAACTATCAGATAGAATGGGAGATACTCGGACATTATAATCTGCCTTTGGATAAAGGTGTCGGTGTATTTAATGGGGATACAGGCATCGTAAGGGAAATCAATCACTTTGCGGAACAATTGGTGGTAGAATTTGATGAAGGCAGAAGAGTAACGTATGGTTTTGGTCAATTAGATGAATTGGAACTGGCTTATGCCATTACGATACACAAATCCCAGGGAAGTGAATATCCGGCGGTCATTATGCCGCTTCTGTCCGGACCGAGGATGCTTTTTAACAGAAATATTCTTTATACAGCTGTAACCAGAGCAAAACAGTGCGTAGCGATTGTGGGAGATGAACATACCGTTCGGCATATGATTGAGAACGAAAAACAGCAGAAACGATATACATCTTTGGATTTGCGCATAAAAGAAATGCATCAGCTTCAATAAAAACACTGGCCAGCAAAAAAATAGTAAAAATTTGAAAAAAATATTGAATTCCTGTCACATTATGCCAAATAAAACCGTATAAGTAGTGTAAGGCGGTTCAGAAGAACGCCGGTTAAAATATTTCTGGGAGGGGGGCTGCAATATGCATGAAGAAACTGGAGGACCGAAGAACAGCCATACAACAGATGCAGATCGAAGTAATCGTCAGGCAGAGTTGAAGAAATATGGCGAGGAGATTGAGCTGCAGGATGAAACAATACATAAGATTCTGATTATGCTGGATCAGCAGATTCTTCAGGAAACCTTTGATGGAGAAGATACTGTATCAGAGCTGGATGAATCACCATGTTTTTCACAGGCGTTTAAGGACAATATGCGTACAATGGTTGCCGGAATGTTTGGTCAGGAAGCAGCTGACGATTTTATCAACAGGACAAGCTATATGTATGAAGGGGCTTCAGAAGAGACCAAAACAGCAGAAAGAATGTCTCAAAACCAAGATGCTGTTTTGCCTCCGGAAGCTCTGCATGGTACTGAAGCGTCAACAGAGAAAACGCATCGATTCCATAAAGTGTCAGAAAGAACAGGGAACTTTACAAAGTGGCTTTTTCGTGCGGCAGCAGTGCTGGTTGCTGTTTTGACAGTATTCACAGTGCACAAAGTTGGCTATGTACAGGCGATAGGTTTGCCCGGAGTGGATACCGATCAGGAGACAGCTGTGGAATATTCCAGGATAGGATCATTAAAAGATGTGATATCACAGCTTGATTATACAAATTATCCGCAGAAGCTGGAGCAAATCAATATACCTGCAAAAGTACAGGAAGGGTTCCAAGAGCTGAGCAGAGAGCAGGCTTCTGTATTCATTAATATTTTTTATGAAAATTCAGAGAAGCGATGGTATCAATATCAGCAGACAACGGTTGGATCAAGTTCATTCATTGACACAGAAGAGGGCGATTGGGAAGATGTGGAGGTTGGCCAGTGGCCGGGAGCTTATAACAGCAAAGGAGACACAGGCAATCTTTGGTGGTTCGATTATAATTATGCTTACCAGCTGCAGGGAGATTTGTCCGAAGAAGAAATGGTTGAGATAGCAGAATCATTGGTCAGAGAAAAGTGATAGGGGATAATTTATGAAAAAATTAATTGCATTTTTAATGATGATAGCAGTTTGCATGAGTTTATTGATTTTTCCGGCATTAGCGGATGATGACTATCCGGAGGTTGGTTTTGATTTTGAGGCTTTTGAAGCACAGGAGAAGATTGACGGTCAGCCGAACAGGGCTCGATGGAAATATACATCTTCCACATCTCAGGATTTAGAAATCTACAAAAAGGAAGCAACAGCGGCAGCGAATGTTACAGGATACAGAGATAAGGCAACAAAAATCGTCATTTATATGTACATCCAGCAGCTGAAAGATGGCAAATGGCATACAATTGATTACCATCGTTACTCATTTGATAATTGGCATGCGTCAAAGGAAATTACCTATTCACCGTGTCCGCATGGTTATACCTATCGTTTGAAGTGCAGTTATTATGTATATTCAAACGGTTATTATGACAATATTGATGCTACAACAGCCAATTTTGTTTACAATTAGATCCTTTTTTTAACCTCATTTATAGAAGGATGCCCGGTACTTTCAGACAGGAGTCGTGAAAGCTGCCGGGCAATTTTTATGTCGAACAATGATAATTGCGAAAGACGAATCAGAGATGTATACTGGGGACAGTTCCGAAATACATAGAAGTACCTGGAATGCGGAATAGACCCTATAACACAATAAAGCCGCGTACAACCGTTGGCGTCAGTCGTACACAGCTTTATTGTGTGTTATATTATTTATAGGGAGGATGATTACCTGTTGGATGGGTGCCAACAGATAGCCATTAGTATAGCAGGATGAGGAACTATATTGTGTACCCCGTCCCGGAGAAGATTGGGTAGGCGAATGTGGTTCAAGCATTCTGAATTATCTTCTCGCTTATATAATATAGCAAATGGCGTGCCAAGTGAAATTTGTGCCTGATTGGCCGTATTGGATGCGAAAATGCCGCTTTTATTCATCTAATGCCTACGAGTAATGAAAACATATGTCTTAAAAATAGACAGCTGTCAATGGGATGAAAGTAAAAGTACTGTAAAATACAGGAAAAAATATGTCTATAAAATGAACACTTTCCGTGAATGGAGTGTACATTTTATAGACATACGAATGTTTTATCACTATGAAAAAAGTGAAAAATAAAATTGTGCTAAAAAAAGAACATTACAAAAATCAGTGATCATGAATATTCAGATCTTTCATCTTCTTGTAGAGCAATGAACGATGAATCCCCAGCTGTTTAGCTGCCGCCTGGCGGTTTCCTCCGTTATCACGAAGTGCATTAGAAATCAGCTGGCGCTCAAGGCAGGCGATTTCGTAATGATAGTAACCATCTGTGCTTTCAAGGGGTGAAGCCTTTCTGTACGCCTGAATATACTCAGGCAGATGCTGAGGCAGGATTTCATTGACTTCGCAGATGATGGCTGCACGGTCGATGATATTGCGCAGTTCCCGGACATTGCCCGGCCAGTTGTGGAGGTTCAGCAGCTCCATGGCTTCCTGAGACATATGCAGATGGGACTGCTGGTACATATCTGCTTTCTGGGCCAGAAGATTGCTGCACAGAAGCGGAAGATCCTCAATACGCTCCCTGAGAGGCGGAATGTTGATGTTGATAACATTCAGTCTGTAGTACAGATCTGAACGAAAGCTTCCGTTTTTCATGGAGCTGGAGAGATTTTCGTTGGTGGCGGCGATGACTCTGGCTTTAAAAGGGATCTTCTTGTTGCTGCCCAGGGGAACATATTCTTTGGATTCCAGAACACGGAGCAGCTTCACCTGCATGTCCATTGGCATCGTACCAAGTTCATCCAAAAAGAGGGTGCCTTCACCGGCTAATTCGAATTTGCCGATTTTGCCGTCCTTTCGGGCACCCGTGAATGCACCACTCTCATAGCCGAATAACTCTGCTTCCAGAAGCTCTTTTGGAATAGAGGAGCAGTTAAGACTGACAAAAGGCTGGTGACTGACCAGGCTGGCATTGTGAATCGCCTGTGCGAAGAGTTCCTTGCCTGTGCCGCTTTCGCCCTGGATCAGAACACTGGCATCGCTGCGGGCGATGGTCTGACCGAGATGCTTTAAGTTGCGCATTTTCTGATTGTTGGTGATGATATCATCAAAGTGGTAGTGAGCGGTATACATTTTGGCGATTTCGCTTCGGTATGCCTTGAAATTATCTTCCAGTTTGGACATTCGGCTGTGCAGATGTGCAATCTCTTTGATATCGCGGAAGATGATGGTACCGGCAGCGCCTATAACCTCGTGATTGTGGATCAGAGGAATTCGATTGGTGATGACCATGGAACCGTTGATTTCCTGGAGCTGCATCAGTTCCTTGACGCCTGTCTGGGCAACGACGTGAAGGCGTGTGTTTTCGATGACTTCTGTGACATGGCGGCCGACGGCAGCCGATGCCTTTATATTAAAAAATTTCTCATAGTACCATTTGATGATATAGCCGTCACGATCGACGAGACACATACCATAATGTTCGGTATCGAGAATATCAGACAGTGTATCAATGCTGTCTGTCAGTTTGTCAAAATATTCTTTATGTGTCATATTAATTACCAAACCCTTTGGAAATTCCGGGATTCCGGAAGTGAATAGTGTCCTGCTTGATTCTAACATACGCATTTATTATAGCATAGAAGCGGTAAAAGGAAAAGGACAGCCAACGATCGGCTGCCCTTTTGGAGAAGGTATATTTATTTGGGGTGTAATAAAAATATAATGTATTGGGGGTTTACGCTTATTATACTATCACGAACAGAATAGGAAGTGTTCACAAAATTATCTGTAAATAAATAACGTTTGTATACAAAATGACATTTCCTGGAAAAAAGTTGAGCAATTTGATCGAAATAAACTGTATTCCTATGGATTTACTAGGAAAAATGCTGCGATGTTGAAGAAAATAGTAGATATTTTATATCCGGAGGAGTGCCCTGTATGCCAAAAAATACTGACAGAATCTATTGACAGACAGATGCATGTGCACAGGAGCTGCTATAAAAAGCTGAAAAGAGTAAAAGAACCGATGTGCAGACGTTGCGGAAAACCGGTGCTGTCAGAACAACAGGAATATTGTTTTGACTGTTCGAGGCGGACAGTCAGTTATGAGTCGGGGCACAGCCTGTGGATTTATGATGCCTGCAGTTCGGAATCAGTTTTTCATTATAAGTACAGCGGCAGGCGGGCATATGCAGATTTTTATGGGGATGCACTGGTATGCTTTTATGGGGAATGGATTCGTTCACTGCAGGTACAGCAGTTAATTCCGGTTCCGCTGAGTCGGCAGAAAATGAAAGTCAGAGGTTTTAATCAGGCTGGAATATTAGCAGAGAAAATAGGAACTCAGCTGCAGATCCCGGTGAATGACCGCGGTTTAATCAGAATTCACAGCACAGCGCCTCAGAAGGAGTTGGGAAGACTGGAAAGAGAACAGAATTTGAGGAATGTTTTCAGGGCAGATGAACGATATTTTAGAGATATTCATCGTGTGCTGCTGATTGATGACATTTATACAACGGGCAGTACAGTCAACTATTGTGCTGAAGCACTAAAAAGTGCAGGGGTTGAGAAAATCTGGTTTCTGACGCTCTGCACAGGAGCTGTATTTTAAATAAGGGGAGCCGACGCCCCCCCTAAAATTGCTGCTTTACTGCCATTCAAAAACACCGCGGTTAAGAACCGGTTTGTTATTGGTAAGATTCATAAAGCGGAAGTAAGCTTTATGATCGTCCATTTTCCAGAGCTGCAGGCGCACCGGTGTATCAGGAAAGAGAACAGAGCTCATCTGGGCAGCCATGCGTGTCATACGTTCAGGTTCACCAGGAATCAAAGCCTGGATGGCGAGACGGCATGAGAAACCGAATGAACACAATCCCTGCATGAAAGATGTTTCGAATCCCATCTTCTGAGCATATTCCGGATCAACATGAACAAGATTGGTGTCACCAGTCAGACGATAGAGAAGATTCTGAACAGGGCTGATATAATCGTCCAGTTCGAAATCCGGTTCGCGATCCGGAATCACAACGTCACTCTTTGGCATTGGTTTGCCGCCGAAACCGCCGGCTTCATGGAAGAAGGTGGTAGAATAATTGGTGCATACCATATTGCCGGCTTCGTCGCGGACATCAATTTTGGTTTTAACAACAGCACCTTTGCCTTCTCCGCGGTCATAAACATCTGTGATGACATCCTGATACTGGAAGGTTCCTTTGATCGGATCGATTGGACGATACATAATGATTTCGTGATCCATATTCAGGAAGGAGATGGTTGGCTTGATAATCTCATCGGCCAGCATAGAAGCCGGGAGCGGCATCCACTGATAAGGCCGTACATTCACAGTTCCCCAATAAGGAATGGTGCCGTAGGTAGGAATGGCCTTCAGATATTTTTCGTAAGTGTACATCAGGTCGTTGCGTCCGGCACCGACAGCCAGTGCATACAAAGCAACATCCCTCCAGTTATATTCCATATAGCGGGGTTCCATTTTTTTGCCGACTAATAATTCTTCAAGATTGATTTTTGCCATGAGTCAGACCTCCTTAAAAATACTGCACATTGAATGTTGTCTTTATATAAGAGCAAACATGGTGCCAGATGAAAGGACTGCTGCCTGACGGGGTAAAATTAAGCATCAGGATAGACTGCAGCATGATAAAAAAATCAAAATGACACAAATATGTGGATAAATGAGGAAAAAATAAGGCAGGTTATTTGAAAAAATGTGTACTAATTGAAACATATAAAAAATAAAAATGTGTCATATATTCACTTTTTAATAAAAAAGAATGGCTTTATAGGGGAGAAAAGTTTATAATATAACAGATAGAAGATGCGGGTATCATAAAAATTCGCATCGGGACTTAAAAGAGAGTCTTAAAAAACAAAAGAGAAGGTGACAGACAATGGATGCAGAGATGAGCAAAAGAGTATTGGATGAATTTCTGAAGAAGACGGAAGACGGATTCATTGTTGTAGATAAAGAGGGAATTATCAGGGAGATTAATGAAAACTATTGTGACTTTCTGGCGCGGGGGCGGGAAGAAATCATTGGGCGCCCGATTAATGAGGTCATTTCCACGACATCAATGCTGGATGTTCTTAAGAACAGATATGCCGGAGACGGCAATAATGTCTATGTACACCCTTATAAACCGGGAGAGACAAGGGACGATGAAGAAGTTTATGCCGCAGCGAACCGATTTTGTATTTTTGATGATCAGAATCAGCTGCTGGGGGCGGCAGCACATATGAAATTTCGTCAGCGCGCTTTGGATACATCACAGAAATACAGAGAGACAGAGCTGAATTATTACAAACAGGAATATCGGGATCAGATGCAGAAGGAAGGCGGTTTTGCGAATTTCAGAGGCAATGATCCGAAGATTCAGCATGTGAAAAGCCTGGGCATGCGTATAGCAAAAACGGATTTTCCGGTACTGATTACCGGTGAAACGGGCACAGGCAAGGAAGTCATCGCCAAATCCATTCATATGGAGAGCAGCCGCAGCTCAGAGCCTTTTGTGGCCATTAACTGCGGAGCCATACCGGCAGAACTGCTGGAATCGGAGTTGTTTGGCTATGAGGGAGGATCATTTACCGGAGCCAAAAGACAGGGAAAAATCGGCAAATTTGAGATGGCCAATAAGGGAACCTTCTTTTTGGATGAAATTGGAGATATGCCGCTGCATATGCAGGTCAAGCTTTTGAGAGTTTTGCAGGAACATGAGATTGAGCGTGTCGGCGGAAATCGTCCGATACCGATTGATGTGAGAATCATATCAGCGACGCGTTTGAATCTGATGGAGATGGTACAGGCGGGAACATTCAGGGAAGATTTGTATTATCGTCTGGCAGTTGTCAATATCCAGACGGTGCCTCTTAGGGAGTGTCCGCATGATATCATCCTTCATGCGACGAATTATCTGGATCAGCTGAATCAGCAGTATAAGACGGAGGTCAGTCTGAGTGATGCTGCAAAGAGATGTCTGAAAGCACACAGCTGGCCGGGCAATGTAAGGGAGCTGCAGAATGTGATTTCAAGTGCTTATGCGACTTGTGAGAACAATATGATCACAATGGATAATCTGCCGAAGGTTATCACGGATAATCACAAAGAAGAATGGGTCATGTCGGATACGGAAGAGATGACTTTGAAGGAAAAAATGAATCATTTTGAGAAACTGCTTCTTGAAGAGGCACTGCATAAGAACAAAAATATGACAGCAGCAGCGGCTGCGCTGGGAATTGAGCGCAGCCTGCTGTACAAAAAATTAAAAAAGTACCATATAGAATTTTAGAAATGATCCGGCAGAAGCTATTTGCCGGAGATGACAGCGCGGGAGATAACCATCTTCTGAACTTCGGATGTCCCTTCATACAGCGGAATGATCCGGGCATCACGATACATTCTTTCGATGGCATAGTCTTTCATATAGCCATAACCGCCGTGAATCTGCAGTGCTTTGCTGGTGACGTAGACGGCTGCCTCAGAGGCATAATATTTGGCCATGGAGGCTTCCTTGGTAATCGGCATACCGGCATCATGAAGACGGGCAGCATTGATCGTCAGCTGCAGGGCAGCTTCTGTGCGGGTTGCCATATCTGCCAGATACCACTGAATCCCCTGATTGGCATTAATTGGCTTGCCAAACTGTGTACGTTCGCTGGAATAAGCAACAGCAGCGTCAATTGCACCCTGACATAAACCGACGGCCTGGGAAGCAATACCGATACGGCCGCTGTCAAGACCGGCCATAGCAATGGAGAAGCCTTTGCCTTCTTTGCCGAGAAGCTGTGTACGGGGTACGCGGCAGTCATTGAAGATCAATTCTGACACAGCAGCAGAGCGGATGCCCATCTTGTCTTCTGTTTTGCCTACGGAGAATCCCGGAGTATCTCTGTCAACGATAATGGCAGAAAGCCCTTTTGTTTTCAGAGAAGGCTCTGTGAGGGCAATCAGAATCACATAATCTCCTTCATTCGGCCCCATATTGCTGATGAAGCATTTGCTGCCATTGATGACGTAATCATTTCCCTCTGCAATGGCTTTCGTGCGGGCGGAAGCTGCGTCGGAGCCGGCACCGGCTTCGGTCAGAGCAAAGGCACCGATGGCACCGGATGCAGCCTTTGGAAGATATCGCTGTTTCTGCTCTTCGGTACCGTTTTTTAAGATGATTTCATTGGTGAGGGTATGAACGGCGATCAGTTCGGCGGTACTGGCACATACCTTGGCGATTTCCATAATCATCAGAGATTTGGCGATATTGTCCATACCTGTTCCGCCATAGGCTTCGGGAATGTTAATGCCGAGAAAACCAACATCGGCCAGTTCCTGAATGAGGTCGGGATGAATCTCACCGGATGCATCCATTTCAGCTGCCAGAGGGGCCACCTTTTTGGCTGCAAAATTCTTTGCCAGGTCACGGATCATTTTCTGCTCATCAGTAAGTAATAAAGACATACATATTCCTCCTTCATGTTTGAAGTTCAGTCATGCCATAAAGGATGACAGGGTTGCTGGGCTGCAGCCATAAGGCTTGCTATATAAGTAAATAAAGCAAATATGATGCCAATCTATATTTGACATTCTTAAATATTTTTTCAAAAAATGTTGACGAATACGGTATAAATGTGCTATAGTGGTAAAGCTATGTAATGGAAGTGGTCTTTTTTTTATGCCTAAAATTAAGACCAGGTAACTTATCCTGCTTTAGCGGAGCAGGAGACACACTCAGATTAAATTTAACGGAGGTGGAAGTTGTGCGCGTTAAGATAACATTGGCATGTACAGAATGCAAACAGCGTAATTACAACATGACAAAAGAGAAGAAGACTCATCCTGACAGAATGGAAACAAAGAAATATTGTAAATTCTGTAAGAAACACACATTACACAAAGAAACAAAGTAATTTAGGATGACTGTGAGGAGTGAATAACATGGGCAATGCAACTAATGAGACAACTAAGAAGACAAATTGGTTGGACGCCATTAAAGCTCAGTTCAAGAGAATCATCTGGCCGACAAAAGAAGAAGCTGCCAGAAGGTCCGCTGTTGTCCTTGCTGTTTCCGTACTGCTTGGAGTGATTATTGCTGTCTTAGACAGAGTTTTACTTCTGCTGACAGATGTAATTATTTCATTATAACAGAAGGGTGAGAATATGGCAGACAGGAATGAATATTTGGAAGACCCGATGTGGTATGTAGTTCATACCTATTCCGGTTATGAGAATAAGGTTAAAACGAATATTGACAAGTCTATTCAGAATCTTCATCTGGAGGACCAGATCCTTGATGTTCAGGTGCCTGTTCAGGAAGTCATTGAGGTAAAAGACGGCAAGAAGAAAACGGTTAAGAAGAAACTCTTCCCGGGCTATGTTTTACTCCATATGATTATGAACGATGAGACATGGTATGTTATCCGCAATACCCGCGGCGTGACAGGCTTTGTTGGTCCGGAATCCAAACCGGTTCCGCTGACAGAGGATGAGATGGCTGCAATGGGTATCAATATGAATGGTGAAGAAACTGAGAAGGATGAGCCTGATCAGATGATTCTCCTTGATATTGAAGAAGGCGACATGGTCAATATTGTGTCTGGTGCATGGCAGGACAAAGAAGGTATTGTGCAGTCTGTGAACTCTGATAGAGGGACAGTAACTGTCGGACTTGATATGTTTGGCCGTGAAACCGCAGTCGAAATCAGTTTCTTAGATATCAGGAAAATGTAACATTTACGTACGGTTCATGACGCGGGTCATGGACAGTGGGAGGGAAATCCCCGACATTACCACAATTTTCAGGAGGTGCGCTAATAATGGCGAAGAAAGTAACAGGATATATTAAATTACAGATCCCTGCAGCAAAGGCTACACCGGCTCCACCAGTAGGTCCGGCATTAGGCCAGCACGGTGTTAATATTGTACAGTTCACAAAGGAATTCAATGCTAGAACAGCTGATCAGGCTGGTATGATTATCCCAGTTGTTATCACTGTTTACAATGATAGAAGCTTCAGCTTCATCACAAAGACTCCACCTGCAGCTATGTTATTAAAGAAAGCTTGCAAGATTGAGTCCGGTTCTGCAAACTCCAAGAAGCAGAAAGTAGCTACTATCTCCAGAGCAGAAGTTCAGAAGATCGCAGAACTGAAGATGCCTGACTTAAATGCAGCATCCATCGATGCAGCTATCAGCATGATCGCTGGTACAGCAAGAAGCATGGGTATCACAGTAGAAGACTAATACGAATACTTGTTAAATAACAGTGGGAGGGTCGCTCCCGATATTACCACAAGGAGGATTTATCATGAAAAAAGGTAAGAGATATGTAGAATCTGCCAAATTAGTAGATCGTACAAATCTTTATGATGTAGAAGAAGCAGTTAGTATCATTAAGAAGACAGCAAACGCTAAGTTTGATGAAACAATCGAAGCTCATATCAAACTGGGTGTTGATGGCCGTCATGCTGATCAGCAGGTACGTGGTGCAGTTGTACTGCCTCATGGTACAGGTAAGAAGGTTAGAGTACTTGTATTTGCTAAGGGCGACAAAGTAGAAGAAGCTCAGGCAGCAGGTGCTGATTTCGTAGGTGGTCAGGAACTCGTTCCGAAGATCCAGAACGAAGGATGGCTTGACTTTGACGTTGTAGTAGCTACACCGGATATGATGGGTGTTGTTGGTCGTCTGGGTCGTGTTCTCGGTCCTAAAGGCTTAATGCCAAACCCAAAAGCTGGTACAGTTACAATGGATGTTACAAAGGCTGTTAATGATATCAAAGCTGGTAAGATCGAATACAGACTGGATAAGACAAACATTATCCATGTACCAGTTGGTAAAGCTTCTTTCACAGAAGAACAGTTAGCGGACAACTTCCATACATTAATGGGCGCAATCGTTAAGGCAAAACCAGCAGCTGCTAAGGGTCAGTACCTGAGAAGTGTAACAATCACTTCAACAATGGGCCCTGGTATCAAATTAAACCCAGTTAAACTTGTTTAATTATTTTTAATTTGTTGTGGTTTTTTGATTGACAACCAATATAAATGATGATATAATATCAGAGCAAAACTGCCAAAGACAGTAGGTGCCGTAAGGCATAAGGAGAAAACGCCTACCGAGGGAGATTATAGGTGTTCTTTACGAACTCGACTTATAACAAGACCTCTCTGGGCAGCCGGAGAGGTCTTTTTTTGGCGGTACACACGATTATTCTATAAGGAGGTGCACCAATAATGGCAAAAGTAGAAATCAAACAGCCAATCGTTGATGAAATCGCTGGTTATTTAGCAGATGCTCAGGCAATGGTTTTGGTTGACTATCGTGGTCTGACAGTAGAAGAAGATACACAGCTTCGTAAATCTTTAAGAGAAGCAGGTGTTGATTACAAAGTATACAAGAATACTTTAATCAAACGTGCAGTTAAAGGTACAGCATTTGAAGCTGTAACAGATCTTTGCGAAGGCCCAACAGCTATCGCAACATGCGCTTCAGATGCAACAGCTCCAGCTAGAGTTTTATATGAAGCAGCTAAGAAAATGCCGAACCTTGAACTTAAGGGCGGTGTTGTAGATGGTACATTCTATGATGAGAAGATGATTCAGGTTATCGCTACAATCCCATCAAGAGAAGTACTGCTCGGAAAATTACTTGGAAGTATCCAGTCCCCTATTACCAACTTTGCTCGTGTTATTAAGCAGATCGCTGAAAGCAAAGAAGAAGTTGCATAAAATCTAAAAACGGAGGTATTTTAAAATGGCAAAATTAACAACAGCTGAATTTATCGAAGCTATTAAAGAGTTATCAGTATTAGAGTTAAATGAATTAGTAAAAGCATGTGAAGAAGAATTTGGTGTATCCGCAGCAGCAGGTGTTGTTGTAGCAGCAGCAGGCGCTGGTGAAGCAGCAGAAGAAAAGACTGAATTCGATGTTGAATTAACAGAAGTTGGCCCTAACAAAGTTAAGGTTATCAAAGTTGTTCGTGAAATCACAGGTCTTGGTCTTAAGGAAGCTAAAGAAGCAGTTGACAGCGCTCCTAAGACACTTAAAGAAGGCGTTAGCAAAGAAGAAGCTGAAGAAGTTAAAGCTAAACTTGAAGCTGAAGGCGCTAAAGTTACAGTTAAATAATTGTACTTTACAATATGATACGGAAGGCATCTCCTCGGAGGTGCCTTTTGTCGTTTTATGAGTGATTGCGAAATTCCATAAAACTGGAGCTGTATCAAAGTCATCCTTCAGGTCAGGCACGTTCGCACTGCACAACGTTGGTAGTGGTACATAAGGCGGTAAAAGACACCGCCTAAGTACCGACCACGTTGTAAGCACCTGTCCTGAAGGATGACTTTGATACAGCTATCAAGAGTTTGCAGTGTTTCGCAATTAGTCATAAAACGGAGACGATAAAATGAGAGTTGTTCCGTGGTAATTTGTTTTTTTAGGGAGGCTGATATACAGATGAAGAGAGAGAGAAAGACGGGATGTTATATCGCGGCGGTGCTTTTGGCTGGTTTGATGTTGGCAGGATGCGGTCAAACTGCTGGAGAGGTTCATTCTGATGTGACAGGCAGTACGGCAAATGATACGGTGATGTCAACAGAAACAAAATCCACGGCGGCTTCAGAAAACGGAAGCGAAACGGGAAGTACGTCGGAGTCGGTATTGGTGAATGAATCCGGGATGGAAAGTCGAACAGAGACGGCAGCAGAGACAGAGACTGAAATGGAAGCTGATCCGGTTGTGATTGTGCTGGATCCTGGGCATGATTCAGAATATTGTACGAGAAATCATCCTGATCTGGGTGTCAATGAACAGGATCTGAATCTGACCATTGCACTGGCCTGCCGGGATCAGCTGGAACAATACAAAGGGATTAAGGTCTATATGACAAGGGAGGACGGCAGCTGCCCGGATGCAGAACATCAGGGAGAATACTGTATTGAGGCCAGAACGAAATATGCAACGGATCTGGATGCGGATCTGTTTGTGAGCCTGCATAACAATGGGACAACGGGTGTCTATGGGGCGGAGGCCAATGGTACGGAGGTTTATGTGTCCAATTATAGTGCTTACACAGAGGAAGGAAAGAAATTAGGACAGTTGGTACTGGATAATCTTTCAGAACTTGATCTGAATCCGAGAGGCGTATTTGTACGTACCAAGGAGGAAAAAGGTCATTATGATGATGGCAGCGTACAGGACTGGTATTATCTGATCAGTTACAGTGTTGAAGGCGGTCACCCTGGGATGATTATTGAACATGCCTATATGGATAATGCTCATGATAATGCCATATTAAAAGATGAAGAAAAGCTGAAGGCTATGGGTGTGGCGGATGCAGACGCAATTGCCGAGTATTACGGACTAGAGAAAAAATAACGAAAACCTTAAGATTATGCGGATTGAAGGGACTCCGGACAGTTGCAAATTGACTTTAAAGGGTGAATGGTTTATAATCTGTAATATATGTGTAATAATTTGCGGTTGTTTTGGATTTTTGCAGTATGCTGTCATACAGCGCAGTTATTAGAGAAATGGAGGGGAATGCATGAGTGATACAGAAGATAGAGATGACAGAGATTTCGATGTATTAGATGATACTCAGGATACGTCGGATGCACCGTCAGCAGATACAGATGACGATTTTGATTATCTCAAGGAAATAGAAGCAATTGAAGCACAGGAGAGAGAGCTGGAAGAACAGCGTCAGAAGAAGAAGGCGGAGTTAGAAAAGCTGCGCGCGGAACATGCGAAAGAGGAGCATAAGCGGTCTGCTCAGAGAAAGCGTGAAATGAAGGAACGCAAGAAGGAAGCAGAATGGCTTGGGGAGCCTTTTGATGATGATGTGGAAACAGTGCCTGTTCAGAAGAAGAAGAGCAAGAAGGGCATTATAGCTATTGTGGTCATTATTTTGATAGCTATTGGAGCCGGTTCCGGTTATGCCTACAAGATGCAGATGGACAAGAAGACGGTTGCTGATTTTGAACAAAAAGTTGCCGCTTTCCAGTCTGAAAAGCTGGATGGCAAGGATTTTGGTTCACATCAGTCTTACTTTTCAGATTTTATGAAAGAATGCCAGGACGCTATTGATGCCGGTGATATGAAGAAAATCACTGAGTTGAATAAGCAATGGAGTGAGGTTGAGAATACATATACAACTGTTGCAAATGGCAAGACATCACTGGATGCATTTGTATCCGGTATGGATCAGGCACTTTCAACTTATTCAATTACAGATAGCTATAAGGACACTTATGAGACACTGAAGAAAGATGCAGAGACAGCCCAGAAGAATTGTGATTATGAAAAGGTATCTGATCTTCAGAAACAGCTGGATGCGCTTGCAACGAATCTCAAAGCTGATAATATGAAGGAAATCCAGAATTTGAAAAACGATATTTCCAGCACAAATCTGGACAAAGATTATGTCAGCTCAGATGATCAGAAGAAACTGGACGCCTACAGCAAGAAGGTCGATCAGTATACCAAAGAAGAAGATTATGCGCAGGCTATCAATACTCTGAATTCATGGAAGAAAGAAGTTGCTTCTATTAAGAAGAACATTGAGCAGCAGAAGGCAGAGGAACAGGCCAAGGCAGAATCTGAGGCAGCAGCTAAACGGGCGGCAGAGTCCAGAGCTGCGGAATCAAGAGCGGCAGAATCCAGAGCAGCCGAGTCAAAAGCGGCTGAGACGAAGAAGAATCAGACATCAGAGACAAAGAAGAACAACAGCAGCAATAACAACAATTCTTCTTCAAACGGATCATCATCAGATTACGTTTTGCCAAACAGCAGCAGCAGCTACTTGTCAGCTTCCGATGTGAAGAATCTTTCAAGCTATCAGTTAATGATTGCACGTAATGAAATATATGCCCGTCACGGACGTAAGTTCAATGACAGTGAGCTTCAGGCATATTTCAACAGCAAATCCTGGTATAAAGGGACTGTTGATCCGGAAGATTTTTCAACATCCGTATTTAATGATTATGAAATTCAGAATATTGAGTTAATTCAGTCTTATGAATAATATAAGGAGACTGCCGTACAGAAGATGAAGTCAGGTGCGGTGGTCTTCTTTTTTGATAGGAATTTGTCACTTCACAGCCCGCTGCAGGCGGAGAATCCTGCAATTTGGGATTTTATGATGAGAGAGGAATGATGATGATGCAGAACAGGAATCTTTTTTTGGACTTTACAGGTATTTATGACAGAGAAGAAATTGAAAAACTGCCGCAGACAGTTCACCTGGATCTGACAGATATCAGCGGCACGGATATGTACTGTACACCGGAGGCGGAAGCGGAGCTGAAGAAACGGTTGGCACCTTTTGGCGTGTCAGGCATTCATTTTCTGGATTCCGGCAATTACCACTATATGACGAAATATTTTGTGGAAAAAATAAAGACACCCTTTTCTCTGGTGATGTTTGATTTCCACAATGATATGCAGATACCGATGATCCATGATCTGACAAGCTGCGGCGGCTGGGCCAGGGACGTGTTGATGGAGATGGAGAATCTCTGTCAGCTGATTATTATCGGTCCGGATGAGAAAACGCTGGATGAGATTGATGTGAAAAAGAAAGACAAACTGGTGTGTATCAGTCTGCAGGAGTTGGAAGAAAAGCAGGCAGGTGAGAAAATCCGGGAGATTAAAATGGATGTTCCGTTTTATATATCTATAGACAAAGATGTGTTGGACAAAACTTATGCAGTTACGAACTGGAATCAGGGAAGGATGTCCCTTGCAACATTGGAGACACTGCTGCATCTTTTTTTTGTGAAAGGTGAAGTGATTGGTATGGATATCTGCGGCGAATACAGCGCTGCCGGCGGAAGTATGCCGGAATATCTTGAGTCGGAAAGGGTGAATACAAAAACGGATCGGGAATTGTACAATTATATAAGAAGATATCTGCATCGCGAACGATAGGGAGAGACGTTTTTGAAAAAAATACGAAAAAATAATATAAATTTATTGACAGGACTTGAAAAATATGTTAGTATATATTACTGCATTATTATGGTATATTAGGCGCTTTAGCCTGGTAAGCAGATAGAACTTGTTGATTTATCATTCAGGGAGTGAAAAACGTCAATGAATAAAAGCAGAATTAAACCGGTTAAATCAGGTAGAAACATCCGTATGAGCTATTCCCGTCAGAAGGAAGTTCTTGAGATGCCGAATCTCATTGAAGTTCAGAAAAATTCCTATGACTGGTTCCTGAAGAAGGGCCTGAAGGAAGTTTTTGAAGACATTTCTCCGATCACAGACTACAGTGGTCATCTTAGTCTTGAATTCACAGATTTTAGTTTACGTGAAGAGGAAGCAAAGTATTCCATCGAAGAGTGTAAAGAACGTGATGCAACATATGCGGCACCTTTAAAGGTGAAAGTTCGTTTAATTAATAAAGAAACAGATAGTTTCAGCGAGCATGAGATCTTCATGGGAGATCTGCCGCTGATGACAGCAACAGGCACATTCGTTATCAATGGTGCTGAACGAGTTATCGTCAGCCAGTTGGTACGTTCTCCTGGCATTTACTATGGTGTAGGTCATGATAAGCTTGGTAAGGAGCTTTACTCCGCTACAGTTATCCCTAACCGTGGTGCATGGCTGGAATATGAGACAGATTCCAATGATGTTTATTATGTACGTGTGGACAGAACACGTAAAGTGCCTGTTACAGTACTGATTCGTGCCCTTGGTGTTGGTACAAACCAGGAGATTATCGATCTCTTTGGTGAGGAGCCGAAGATCATGGCAACACTGGCCAGCAACAAAGATGTATCCGATAGTTATCAGAGCGGTCTGCTTGAGTTATATAAGAAGATCCGTCCGGGTGAACCTCTGGCTGTAGAAAGTGCAGAGAGTCTCATCAACGCTATGTTCTTTGATCCTAGAAGATATGATCTGGCAAAGGTTGGTCGTTATAAGTTCAACAAGAAACTGGCACTGAAGAACCGTATTGCAGGTTTTGAGCTGGCTGAAGATGTTGTTGATGAGACAACGGGCGAGATCATTGCAGAAGCAGATACAATGGTCACAGAAGAGCTGGCTGAGAAGATTCAGAATGCCGGCGTTGCAGCAGTTTATGTTCAGACAGAAGAACGTGTAGAGAAGGTTCTTTCCAATATGATGGTAGAACTGACAAGCTTTGTTGATGTTGTGCCTGAAGAACTTGGCATTACAGAGCAGTATGTATACTATCCTGTTCTTCGTCAGATTCTTGATGAGAACGAAGATATTGAAGATATCAAGGATGCCATTAAGAAGAATGCAGCAGATCTTGTTCCTATGCATATCACAAAGGAAGATATCTTTGCTTCTATCAATTACAATATGCATCTTGAATATGGTGTGGGCAATGCAGATGATATTGACCATTTGGGCAACCGTCGTATCAGAGCTGTCGGCGAACTGCTTCAGAACCAGTACAGAATCGGTCTTTCCAGAATGGAGCGTGTTGTACGTGAACGTATGACAACACAGGATCTGGAAGGTGTTTCTGCACAGTCCCTGATCAATATCAAACCTGTAACTGCAGCAGTGAAGGAATTCTTCGGAAGTTCCCAGCTGTCACAGTTCATGGATCAGAATAACCCGCTTTCCGAGTTAACACATAAGAGACGTCTTTCAGCCCTCGGTCCTGGCGGTCTTTCACGAGACAGAGCCGGTTTCGAAGTCCGAGACGTACATTATACACATTACGGCAGAATGTGTCCTGTCGAGACACCTGAAGGTCCTAACATCGGTCTGATCAACTCCCTTGCAAGTTTCGCAAGAATCAATCAGTACGGTTTCATTGAGGCACCATACAGAATCCTTGACAAGACAGATCCTAAGAATCCTCGTGTTACAGATGAGGTTGCTTATCTGACAGCTGATGAAGAAGATAAGTACAGAGTTGCACAGGCCAATGAGCCAATCGATGAGAACGGTTACTTCGTAAACAAGACAGTTTCCGGACGTTTCCGTGAAGAGACAACATCCTTCCAGCGCTCACAGGTTGACCTGATGGATGTATCTCCTAGAATGGTATTCTCTGTTGCGACATCTATGATTCCGTTCCTTCAGAACGATGATGCGAACCGTGCCCTGATGGGTTCCAACATGCAGCGTCAGGCCGTTCCTTTGATGCTGACTGACTCACCGGTCGTTGGTACAGGTATGGAAGCAAAAGCAGCCGTAGACTCAGGTGTCTGCGTTGTTGCAAAACGCGGCGGTGTTGTAGAGCGCTCCGCATCCAATGAAGTTATCATCAAAGCTGATGATGGTACAAGAGACACTTATAAGCTGCTCAAGTTCTCCGGATCCAACCAGGGTGCATGCTACAACCAGCGTCCGATCGTATTCAGAGGTGACAGAGTGGAAAAAGGCGATGTTCTGGCCGATGGTCCTTCTACATCACAGGGTGAATTAGCCCTTGGTAAGAACCCACTGATCGGTTTCATGACATGGGAAGGTTACAACTTCGAGGATGCCGTTCTGTTAAGTGAACGTCTTGTACAGGAAGATGTTTATACATCTATCCATATTTCCGAATACGAAGCAGAAGCCAGAGATACAAAGCTCGGACCTGAAGAGATCACACGTGATGTACCGGGTGTCGGCGATGACGCACTGAAGAACCTTGATGAAAGAGGTATCATCCGCGTCGGTGCTGAGGTTCGTGCCGGAGATATCCTTGTTGGTAAGGTTACACCAAAGGGTGAAACTGAACTGACAGCAGAAGAAAGACTGCTCCGTGCCATCTTTGGTGAGAAAGCACGTGAAGTCAGAGATACATCCCTGAAGGTACCGCATGGTGAATATGGTATCATTCTGGATGCGAAGGTATTTACAAGAGAAAACGGTGATGAACTGTCACCTGGTGTTAATCAGTGCGTACGTGTATATATTGCACAGAAGAGAAAGATCTCCGTTGGTGATAAGATGGCCGGCCGACATGGTAATAAGGGTGTCGTTTCCCGTATTCTGCCTGTTGAAGATATGCCATTCCTTCCAAACGGTCGTCCACTTGATATCGTGCTGAACCCTCTGGGCGTGCCTTCACGTATGAATATCGGACAGGTCCTGGAAATCCATCTTGGTCTTGCTGCAAGAGCACTTGGCTTCAAGATTGAGACACCTGTATTCAACGGTGCCGATGAAAATGACATCATGGATACACTGGAACTGGCCAATGATTATGTCAATACATCATGGGAAGAATTTTCCGCAAAGTGGAAAGATACCCTTGATGAAAAAGTATACAATTATCTTGATGAGAACAAGGCTTACAGAGAAGAGTGGAAGGGCGTTCCAATCAGCCGTACAGGTAAAGTCCAGTTAAGAGACGGCCGTACAGGTGAAGAATTCGACAGCCCGGTTACAATCGGTTTCATGCATTACCTGAAACTGCATCATCTGGTTGATGATAAGATCCATGCACGTTCTACTGGTCCTTATGCCCTTGTTACACAGCAGCCTCTTGGTGGTAAAGCTCAGTTCGGCGGACAGCGTTTCGGTGAAATGGAGGTTTGGGCACTGGAAGCTTACGGTGCAGCATATACACTTCAGGAAATCCTGACATTCAAGTCTGATGATGTGACAGGCCGTGTGAAAGCATACGAAGCCATCATCAAGGGCGAGAATATCTCCGAGCCGGGTATTCCTGAATCCTTCAAGGTATTGCTCAAAGAGCTGCAGTCACTGGCACTGGATGTCAGAGTTCTTCGTGATGACCAGACAGAAGTTGAACTTGGTGAAACCGTTGATTACGGTGATGACGATTTCAACAGCATCATGCAGGGCGATGGCGGTTTCAGATTTGATACAGAAGAATCCCTTGGCGATTATGTCCACAAACAGCAGACTGTCAACAGCGATGGTGAGTTTGTAGATGTTGAAGATGAGGGCAGTGCCGATGACGATACAGAAGAGTTTTATGGAGAAGATTCTGACAACGAATAGAGAAGGGAGTGCCATTCATGCCAGAAACAGTTAGTAATGAAGCTTATCAGCCAATGACTTTCGACGCCATTAAGATTGGTCTGGCTTCCCCTGAGAAGATCAGACAGTGGTCCCATGGCGAAGTCAAGAAGCCTGAAACGATTAACTATAGAACATTAAAGCCTGAGAAGGATGGTCTGTACTGCGAAAAGATTTTCGGACCTAGCAAGGACTGGGAATGCCATTGCGGTAAGTACAAGAAGATCCGTTACAAAGGCGTAGTCTGCGACCGATGCGGCGTTGAAGTTACCAAATCCAGCGTTCGTCGTGAACGTATGGGCCACATTGAGCTTGCAGCACCGGTTTCTCATATCTGGTATTTCAAGGGTATCCCTAGCCGTATGGGTCTGATCCTGGATATGACACCGAGAAACCTTGAGAAGGTTCTGTACTTTGCATCCTATGTTGTGCTGGATAAAGGCAGCACAACACTGGAGAACAAACAGGTATTATCTGAGAAGGAATACCAGGAAGAGTGCAAGAACTTTGGTGAAGACAGTTTCCGTGTAGGTATGGGTGCAGAAGCGATTATGGAGCTTCTGCAGGCCATTGACCTTGAAACAGAGGCTGTTCAGCTCAAGAAAGACCTGAAGACATCTTCAGGCCAGAAGCGTGCAAGAATCATCAAACGTCTGGAAGTTGTTGAAGCTTTCAGAAGTTCAGGCAACAAACCTGAATGGATGATTATGACCGTTATTCCGGTTATTCCTCCGGATATCCGTCCAATGGTACAGTTAGACGGCGGACGTTTTGCAACATCCGACTTAAATGATCTGTACAGACGTATTATTAATAGAAATAACAGACTGAAACGTCTTCTTGAACTCGGTGCACCTGATATCATCGTCAGAAATGAAAAGCGTATGCTTCAGGAAGCAGTTGATGCCCTGATCGATAACGGCCGCCGCGGCCGTCCTGTAACAGGTCCTGGCAATAGAGCGCTGAAGTCCCTTTCAGATATGTTAAAGGGTAAACAGGGTCGTTTCCGTCAGAACCTTCTTGGTAAACGTGTTGACTACTCCGGTCGTTCCGTTATCGTCGTTGGTCCTGAACTGAAACTGTATCAGTGCGGTCTGCCTAAGGAAATGGCCATCGAGCTGTTCAAGCCTTTCGTTATGAAAGAACTTGTATCCAGAGGCATTGCACACAACATCAAGTCAGCAAAGAAAATGGTAGAACGTCTCCAGACAGAAGTTTGGGATGTACTGGAAGATGTTATCAAAGAACATCCGGTTATGTTAAACCGTGCACCTACACTGCATCGTCTTGGTATCCAGGCATTTGAGCCTGTACTTGTAGAAGGTAAAGCGATTAAGCTGCACCCACTGGCTTGTACAGCCTTCAACGCCGACTTCGATGGTGACCAGATGGCTGTCCATGTACCATTGTTTGTAGAAGCACAGGCAGAATGCCGTTTCATCCTGCTTTCTCCAAACAACTTGCTGAAACCTTCAGATGGTGCCCCTGTAGCCGTTCCTTCACAGGATATGGTTCTTGGTATCTACTATCTGACACTTGAGAAGCCGGGCGATAAGGGTGAAGGTATGTTCTTCAAGGATGTCAATGAAGCAATTCTTGCATACGAGAACCATATCATTACACTTCAGGCACCGATCAAAGTCAGAAGAACAGGTATTGTTAACGGAGAAGAAGTAACTAGAGTTGTTTCTTCAACACTGGGACGTTTCATCTTCAATGAAGGTATTCCTCAGGATCTCGGTTATGTAGACAGAGAAAATCGCGACAATGATCTTGTACCGGAGATTAACTTCCTTGTAGCGAAGAAACAGCTGAAGCAGATTATTGATAAGTGTATCCATACACATGGTGCAACAAAGACTGCAGAAGTACTGGACTACATCAAAGCTACAGGTTACAAATATTCAACAATCAGTGCCATCACCGTATCTATTTCAGATATGACAGTGCCTGAAGCAAAGAAAGAACTCCTGGCAAGCGCTGAAGCAACAATTTCCAAGATTACAGCACAGTACCGTCGTGGTCTTGTTACAGACGAAGAACGTTACAAAGCGGTTATCGAGACTTGGAAGCAGACAGATGAACAGCTGACAAAGGCTCTGTTAGACGGTCTTGACAAATACAACAACATTTACATGATGGCCGATTCCGGTGCCCGTGGTTCTAACCAGCAGATCAAACAGCTGGCAGGTATGCGTGGTCTGATGGCAGATACATCAGGTCGTATCATCGAATTGCCTATCAAGTCCAACTTCCGTGAAGGTCTTGACGTACTGGAGTACTTCATTTCTGCCCATGGCGCCAGAAAGGGTATGTCCGATACAGCCCTTCGTACAGCCGATTCAGGTTACCTGACACGTCGTCTTGTAGATGTATCTCAGGATCTGATCATTCGTGAAATCGACTGCAGCGAGGATTCAGAGAATATTCCGGGTATGTGGATCGACGCTTTCATGGATGGCCGTGAAGTGATCGAGAGTCTGGAAGAACGTATGACAGGCCGTTACGCAGCTGCGGATATCGTAGATCCTGAAACAGGTGAAGTGATTGTTAAGGCGGATCATATGATCACACCAAAGCGTGCAGCTATGGTTGCAAAAGCAGGCGTGACAAAGGTCAAGATCCGTACAGCACTTTCCTGCCGTTCACATCTTGGTATCTGTGCGAAGTGTTACGGTGCCAACATGGCAACCGGTCAGGTTGTTCAGGTGGGTGAAGCTGTCGGTATTATCGCTGCCCAGTCCATCGGTGAACCTGGTACACAGCTTACAATGCGTACCTTCCATACCGGTGGTGTTGCCGGTGATGATATCACACAGGGTCTTCCTCGTGTCGAAGAACTTTTCGAGGCAAGAAAACCAAAGGGTCTTGCCATCATCGCAGAGTTCGGCGGTACAGTTTCTATCCGCGATACAAAGAAGAAACGTGAGATCGTTATCACCAACGACGAGACAGGCGATTCCAAGGCTTATCTCATTCCTTATGGTTCCCGTATCAAAGTTCAGGAGGGACAGGTACTTGAAGCCGGTGATGAACTGACAGAAGGTAGTGTCAACCCACATGATATTCTGAGAATCAAAGGCGTACGTGCGGTTCAGGATTACATGATCCAGGAAGTACAGCGTGTATACCGTCTGCAGGGTGTTGAAATCAACGATAAGCACGTTGAGGTTATCGTTCGTCAGATGCTGAAGAAGATTCGTATCGAGAACAGCGGAGATACAGAATTCCTGCCTGGTACACTGGTTGATGTCCTTGACTTCGAGGAAATCAATGAGAACCTCAAAGAACAGGGCGAGAGACCTGCTGAAGGTGTCCAGGTTATGCTTGGTATCACCAAGGCTTCTCTTGCGACAAACTCCTTCCTGTCAGCTGCTTCCTTCCAGGAGACAACAAAGGTTCTGACAGAAGCAGCCATCAAGGGTAAGGTTGACCAACTGATCGGTCTGAAAGAGAACGTTCTTCTTGGTAAGCTGATTCCTGCCGGTACAGGTATGAAACGTTACCGTACGATTAAGCTGGATTCAGAGATTGATGAGAATGAAGATCTGATGCTGTCAGAGGATGGAGAGGATGGATACCTCAATCTCAGCGATGGTATTTCCGGTGATGAAGCAGATGCAGATATGGCTGAGACAGACGAAACAGCTGTTGAGACAGCACCTGCAGAAGCAGAAGCAGAAGAAGAATTTGACGGAGAATCTGAAGACGATACAACAGATGAAAACTAGTTGTTGTGAAGGTCACGGACTTTCATTAAAATAATACAAATCTAAGAAGCAGTATGGTTGCTGATCACATCGTATCAAAGGCCATGCTGCTTTTTTCCTATCTGCTTTCAGAAAGGGATCTTTGTGAATGAAGAAAGACCCGGATTATGGATACGGAGGATATAAAGTTGAATAAGAAACTGAATATGAAAGGGTTTTGTACGGATCTGGCCTATGATCTGGTAGGTTCCGTATTGTATGCAGCCGGTATTGTCTGCTTCGTCAATCCGGCGAATATGGCGCCGGGAGGCATGTCCGGTGTGGCCATTTTGTTAAATTATCTTTGGGGACTGCCAATCGGTACCATGACCATTGTACTGAATATCCCTCTGCTGATTTTGTCCTATATTTTCCTCGGCAAATCTTTGACATGGAAAACGGTGAAATCACTGGTGATCAGCAGTTTGATGGTGGACCTGGTCATGGCAAAATATGCACCTGTTTATGTGGGTGACCGAATGATCGGCGGTGTTTTCGGCGGTGTGCTGATGGGTGCCGGGCTGGCCATTATTTTCCTGAGAGGTTCCACAACAGGCGGTACGGATATTATTTCTTTTCTTGTGAAGAAGTGGTATCCGCATGTACCTATCGGCCGAATGATCATGGTGGTGGACTGCATCATTATCGGTGTATCTGTCCTTGTATTCGGTAATCTGGAATCAGCGCTGTACGGACTGATCTCACTATACTGCTGCTCTATGGTCATTGACAGTATCATTTACGGTCTGGACAAAGGCAGTATGGTGATGGTGGTTTCAGAGAAGAATGACGAAATCGCGGCACAGATCATGGATGAACTGGAACGCGGCGTCACTTTGCTGAAAGGGCAGGGAGCTTATACCGGCGCAGACAGAGATGTACTGATGTGTGCAGTACGTAAGCAGCAGTTTGCCAGAGTACGTGCAATCATTTACGAGAAAGATCCGAATGCATTTGTGATTGTCAGCGAAACAAGTGAAGTTTTGGGCGAAGGCTTCAAACAAGTGTCCGGATCATAAAGACAAATGTCCAATTGTCTTTATTGTGATGACAAAGTGAAGAGATATGACTGGAAACTGTTGACAAATGAAAAATAGGATTATAAAATGGAAAGTAAAGCATGACAGAAGGAGGATTATAAAATGAAAAAGTTAGTTAGCTTCATGTTAGTTGCTGCTATGGTAGCTGCAACATTAACTGGCTGCGGCAGTTCAGATACGACAAAATCAACTGAGGCAGCTGGAGAATCATCAAGTGCCGCTGCAGGCACAACATTCAAAATCGGTGGTATCGGACCTGTGACAGGCGGTGCTGCTCTGTACGGTCTGGCAGTACAGCGTGGTGCACAGATCGCTGTTGACGAGATCAATGCAGCAGGCGGTATCAACGGTACACAGATTGAGTTCAATTTCCAGGATGACGAATCAGATGCTGAGAAGTCAGTCAATGCTTACAATTCTCTGAAAGACTGGGGTATGCAGATGCTGATGGGTACAGTAACAAGTACACCATGTGTTTCTGTAGCCGCTAAGACAGCAGAAGATAATATGTTCCAGTTAACACCATCAGGTTCATCTGTAGAATGTGTACAGAACGACAATGCATTCCGTGTTTGTTTCTCTGACCCAGACCAGGGTAAGAAATCCGCACAGTACATCGGTGAACACAAACTGGCTACAAAGGTAGCAGTTATCTATGATAGTTCAGATACTTATTCAACAGGTATCTATGAATCCTTTAAGGGTGAAGCAGCTAATCAGGGTATCGAAGTTGTAGCAGAAGGTGCATTCACAGCTGATAATAAGACAGATTTCTCTGTTCCTCTGCAGCAGGCACAGGCAGCAGGTGCAGAACTTGTATTCCTGCCAATCTACTACACAGAGGCTTCTCTGATCATTACACAGGCTAACAAGATGGGTTATGCACCACAGTTCTTCGGTTGTGATGGTCTTGACGGTCTGATCGGTGTTGAGAACTTTGATCAGTCTCTGGCAGAAGGCGTTATGCTTCTGACACCTTTCGCAGCAGATGCTCAGGACGACCTGACACAGAAATTCGTTGCATCCTACAAGGATAAATACGGTGAAACACCTATTCAGTTTGCAGCAGATGCATACGATGCCATCTATGCCATCAAGCTGGCAGCTGAGAAGGAAAATGTAACACCTGATATGAGCGTTTCTGATATCTGCGAAGCTATGAAGAAAGGCATGACAGAGATTACACTTGAAGGTCTGACAGGTACAATCACATGGACAGCATCCGGTGAACCTGATAAGGAACCTAAGGCTGTTAAGATTGAGAACGGTGCTTACACAGCAATGGAATAATTGGTGTGTCTGACGGGATTGTACAATCGGCTTAGATTTTACTAAAAGATAAAGGGGACAGGATTTTCCTGAGCTGGAATTGAAGTGGATTCCTGAAGGAAAATCTGTCCTCTTTTTTATCAGGTACATGGAGGATTACAGGACAGACCGGACTGTATGCTGAGCAGCAGCTGTATGTCATCGGATGAGTGCTATAACTTCTGATTAAGGCTGATATCAGCAAAAGTTATAACCGGCATTTATGCGGCGGAAGTCAAAAGGTTGAATTCAGATTTTTCATGTGCTATACTTTTTGATAAGTATCTAAAAAAATACAACAGAGAGGTGTTATTATGCAATTTATTTCTTATTTGATTAATGGCATCAGTCTGGGAAGTGTTTATGCGATTATCGCTTTGGGTTATACCATGGTATACGGCATTGCTAAGATGTTGAACTTTGCCCACGGTGATATCATCATGGTCGGCAGCTATATTGTTTATATTGCTGTCAGCTCTCTTGGACTGAATCCAATTCTTGCGGTCGTCATTTCAGCAATTGCCTGCCTCGTGCTTGGTGTTGTGATTGAGAAGGTGGCTTACAAACCACTTCGTCATGCATCCAAACTGGCAGTACTGATCACTGCGATCGGTGTCAGCTACTTCCTTCAGAATGTGGCATTGCTTATTTTTGGCGCCAACACAAAATCATTTACATCCGTTGTACCGGCGGTTTCTCTGAAACTGGGATCTCTAACGATCACAGCTGAGACAATCGTTACCATTGCAGCCTGTGTGATCATCATGATCTGCCTGACTTTATTTATCAATAAGACAAAAGCAGGACATGCGATGCAGGCTGTATCTGAGGATCAGGATGCGGCACAGCTCATGGGCATCAATGTCAATGCGACAATTTCTCTGACATTTGCTATTGGTTCAGCACTGGCTGCCGTTGCCGGTGTGCTCCTTTGTTCCGCATATCCATCTCTGACACCTTATACAGGTGCCATGCCGGGTATCAAGGCTTTCGTTGCCGCTGTATTCGGCGGTATCGGTTCCATTCCGGGTGCACTGATCGGCGGAATCCTTCTTGGTGTGATTGAAATTCTTTCAAAAGCCTATATTTCTTCACAGCTGTCAGATGCCATTGTATTCGGTGTTCTGATTGTTGTTTTAGTTGTGAAGCCGACAGGTATCCTTGGCAAGGTAATACAGGAGAAGGTGTAGGTGACAGTGATGAAGAAGAAATTGAACAAAACAACAAAGAGCAATCTGATTACATATGCAATGGTGGTCATTGTCTACATTATTGTACAGCTGCTTGTTTCAGGCGGAGCCGTTTCCAGTCTGATGAAAGGTCTGCTTGTGCCGTTATGTGTTTATTCTATCCTGGCCGTTTCACTGAATCTGACAGTCGGTATTCTTGGTGAGCTGAGTCTTGGCCACGCAGGTTTTATGTGTATCGGTGCTTTTACAAGTGCGACATTCTCAAAACTGACCAATGGCGTGATTCAGCCGGCAGGACTTCGATTTTTCCTGGCTATTCTCATTGGTGCGGTATTTGCAGGTATCTTTGGTCTTCTGATTGGCATTCCTGTTCTGAGACTGAAGGGTGACTACCTGGCCATTGTGACGTTGGCTTTCGGTGAGATCATCAAGAATATTGTCAATGTTATTTATCTTGGCCGTGACAGCCATGGTCTGCATTTTTCAATCAAGGATGCAGCATCCCTTGGCATGGATGCGGACGGTGAGATGATCATCAAAGGCCCTCAGGGTATCACAGGTACACCGACGGATTCTACATTTACAATCGGCATTGTCTTACTTCTTGTGACATTATTCATCGTTCTGAATCTGGTTCATTCAAGATCCGGACGTGCGATCATGGCGATTCGTGATAACCGTATTGCAGCAGAATCTGTGGGTATCAATATTACAAAATATAAACTGATGGCATTTTCCATCTCTGCTGCACTGGCTGGTGTTGCCGGTGTCCTTTATGCACATAACCTGTCTACACTGACAGCGCTTCCAAAGAACTTTGGTTATAATATGTCTATCATGATCCTTGTATTCGTTGTTCTCGGCGGTATCGGCAATATCCGCGGTTCTATTATCGCGGCAGTTCTGCTGACCATGCTGCCTGAGCTTTTACGAGGTTTGAACGATTTCCGTATGCTGATTTATTCCATCATATTGATCGCTACAATGATCATTACGAATAATGAGAAGATTATGAATGCGATTCGTCGCATCCTGCCGAAAAAGCAGGCACAACAGGTAAAGGAGGAGACTAAGTAATGGCAATGCTTGAAGTGAAGAACTTAGGAATATCCTTTGGTGGTCTGCGTGCGGTGGATGGTCTGAATATGACCATCGAGAAAGGTGAGCTGTATGGACTGATCGGACCAAATGGTGCCGGCAAGACAACAGCTTTCAATATGCTGACAGGTGTCTATAAACCAACAGATGGTGTAATCAAGCTGGATGGTGAAGATATCACCGGCAAGAGTACCATTGAGATCAATAAAGCAGGTATCGCCCGTACATTCCAGAATATCCGTCTTTTCTCGGAATTATCTGTTCTGGACAATGTCAAGGTGGGACTGCATAATCATTACAAATATTCAACAATTGCAGGTATTTTAAGACTGCCTGTTTATCGTAAGATAGAGAAAGAAATGGATGAGAAAGCCATGGAGCTTCTGAAGGTTTTCAATCTTCAGGATGAATGCGATTATAAGGCATCCAATCTTCCGTATGGTAAACAGCGTAAGCTGGAGATTGCACGTGCCCTGGCAACCGATCCGAAGCTTCTGCTTCTGGATGAGCCGGCAGCCGGCATGAACCCGAACGAAACAGGAGAACTGATGGATACCATTCAGTTCGTATGTAAGAATTTTGATATGACAGTTCTTCTGATTGAACATGATATGAAGCTTGTATCCGGTATTTGCCAGAAACTGACAGTACTGAACTTTGGTCAGGTACTGGCTCAGGGCAAGACAAGCGACGTTTTAAATGACCCGAAGGTTATTAAGGCCTATCTGGGAGAATAAGGAGAGTAGTATCATGTCAATGTTAAAAGTCACAGATTTAGAGGTATATTATGGTGTGATCCAGGCGTTGAAGGGCGTCTCCTTTGAAGTAAATGAAGGAGAAGTTATCGCGCTGATCGGTGCGAATGGTGCCGGAAAGACAACCATCCTGCATACCGTTACCGGCCTGCTTAATCAGAAAGCCGGCAAGATTGAATTTGAAGGCAAGGATATTTCCCATACACCGGCCTACAAGATCGTTGCAGAGGGCATGGCTCATGTGCCGGAAGGCAGAAGGGTCTTTGCAGAACTCTCTGTTTATGATAATCTAATGATGGGAGCCTATACACGCAAAGATAAGAAAGAAATCGCAGAGACACTGGCAATGGTTTACAAGCGTTTCCCTCGTCTTGAGGAACGTAAGAAACAGATGGCCGGTACATTGAGCGGCGGTGAGCAACAGATGCTGGCTATGGGCCGAGCACTCATGTCCAAGCCGAAGATCATTCTGATGGATGAGCCTTCCATGGGTCTTTCTCCGATTTTCGTTAATGAGATTTTCGATATCATTAAAGCAGTCAGTGCCAGCGGCACAACAGTGCTTCTTGTTGAGCAGAATGCCAAGAAAGCACTCTCCATTGCCGATCGTGCGTATGTCCTCGAGACAGGCAAGATTATCCTTGAAGGTGATGCCAAGGTATTGATGAATGATGAGAGAGTTAAGAAAGCTTATCTGGGTGAATAAGCGTGCAGGCAGCGGCTTTAAGTGCCGGTGCAGTACATGCAAATAGAGGCATCTCTGAAGGAGGGGTTTATATGGGCAACAACAGAATCATTACAATAGCGAGACAGTACGGCAGCGGCGGCAAGACAGTTGGTCAGATGCTGGCCAAAGACCTGGGGATTGACTGTTACGACCGTGAGATTTTGCGTATGGCCTCTGATGACAGCGGTCTGAATCTGCAGATGTTCGGTAATCCAGATGAACGCCGCAGAAACACATTTCTGACCCGCGCCATCAAGAAAGTCTACAAAGGTGAAGTGATTCCACCGGACAGTGATGATTTTGCATCATCAGATAATCTTTTCAATTATCAGGCAAAGATTTTAAAAGAGCTGGCAGAACAGGAATCCTATGTTGTCATCGGGCGATGTGCGGATTTCATCCTGAGAGACAATCCGAATGTTGTCAGCGTTTTCATCCATGCGCCATTTGATTACTGCGTAGACCGCGGTCTTGAGAAGCAGAGCATGACAAGGGCACAGATGGAGAAGTACATCCAGAAGACAGACAAACAGAAGGGTGATTACTACATGTATCACACAGGCCAGCACTGGTCAGATGCACGTAACTATGACCTCTGTCTGGACAGCAGCAAGCTGGGGTTTGAAGGATGCGTAGAGGCGATCAAGGCTTATATGGCGGTTCGCTTTAAAGAAGATTAATAAAAAATAATGGGCTGCGAAGCCTATGAGTATTAGAAAAGCAATACTATGAACGATTCATAACAGGCACGTTTGCACTGCCTATTGCTGGCAGCAGTACGTAAGACGCCGCATGAGAAATACTTTCTCATGTGCCGTCTAAGTACTGGCCGCAATAGAAGCACCTGCTTATGAATTCGTTCATAGTGTTGCTTTTTTTCGTGGTGTGATGAGGCTTCGCAGAGGCTGCTTATTGGGGGGAGCAGAAGGATAGGATGCCTCATAGGTGCGTATAATCAAAGAATCTGACAAAGTAAAGGTGCGCATAATTAAAATATGGCAAAATAATGGGGCATAAATATGAGGGGAATGAAATATAGCTAGTTGTTAAATGGCGGGATTGAGTTGTGGGAATAGGTCAAAATTAATTTATTATGGTTCTTGCATAATAAGACACAATGTGTGATAATATAGCTATATTAAAGGGAGTATTTTGATGGTATGAAATGAGGGAAGTTATGGATATTAAGTATTTGATTGGAGAAGCAACTGAATATGATAAGAAACAACTTCTTGAAGTGAAGAAACCAAAAAGTTGGTGCAAAAGTGTCAGTGCTTTTGCGAATACACTGGGCGGTTCATTGATTTTTGGCATTTCAGATGATGGAGATATTGTGGGGATCGATCATCCGGATGCTGATGCGGAAAAGATGAGTGAAATCATTAAGAACAGATTAGATCCGATTCCTGAATTTAAGCTGCGCTTTCATAATGAAGATGACAAAATTTTAATTATTTTAGATATCCTTAAAGGTGAGGAAACACCGTATTACTATTCTGGGGATGGTGTATTAGAAGCTTATGTTCGTGTGGGTAATGAAAGTGTAAAAGCAACTTCGACTGAACTGAAGCGATTGGTGCTAAGAGGCAGAAACACTTCGTATGATTCGCAGATTTCACCTTATAAGGTGGAAGATTATGCTTTCTCAAAATTGCGAGAACGATATAAGAAATGGACAGGCAGCAGTTTTGATGATAAAGATTTGGTTTCCTTTGGGCTTGCGAATGAGCAAGGCTATTTGACGAACACAGGAGCTTTGATTGCGGACGAAAGTCCGGTCAGGTGGTCAAGATTATTTTGTACGAGATGGAACGGACTAAACAAAAGTGGTGGAGTGGTTGATGCATTGGATGATGCAGAATATGATGGCAGTGTTATTTCGTTGATTGATAATGGTGAAGCATTTATAAAGAGAAATGCAAGAATGATGTGGCGGAAGACAGCAAATTCCAGAGAGGAAATGCCGGAGTATGTAGAGCGCAGTTATCATGAAGCACTGATTAATGCATTAGCCCATCGCGATTATCTTGTAAATGGGAGTGAAGTCCACATAGATATTTATGATGACAGAATGGAAATTTATTCACCGGGCGGAATGCCGGATGGTTCTGTCATTCAGGACAGAGACCCGTTGACGGTCCCTTCTACAAGAAGAAATCCGGTTCTTGCAGATGTTTTCAACAGACTGGGATATATGGAGCGAAAAGGAAGTGGATTTGGCAAAATTTTGAGCGGTTATGAGTTTCAGAAGAATTATACGGAAAGTAAGCGTCCGTCTTTTCGTTCAGATAGGTATCAGTTTACAGTTATCATGCCGAATTTGAATTATGACATTAATAGGGGAGAAGATATAAAAAGTCACTTGGATATTGAGGGTGATGCTAGAAATGACGCTAGAAATGATGCTAGAAATGACGCTAGAAATGACGCTAGAGATGACGTGAAAGTAGCTAATAAGGAAAATCTAATAAAGCAATTACTTAAAGTAATAGAATGTAATCCATTTATAACGCAGGAAGAGTTGGCAGATAAGTTACATGTGTCCAGAAGCACTATACAGAGAACGATGAAAAAACTTGCACAAGAGAACAAAATTGTAAGGGAAGGTTCTACAAAATATGGGCAGTGGAAAGTTAAGAACTGAAGAGTATTAGCTCGAATAGATGGTATGGCTAGGTATTATATATGGTCTGGGTGAAAGCTCTTTGGACCACCGCAGGCGGGAAGAATTTCCCGCCATTTTTATTTTCCTAAAAAAAATATGGAACTAAAATATAAATATAGAAAAAATAATAAACAAAATGCTTTGGAACTTAGTGAATCGTCATATTCAGGCAGTTCATGGAAGCGACATAATGATAGTCAATTTTCTCAGTGATACCCCGGATAATAGTAATGCCGTATTCATCGTCCTTATGCTGGTATTCCAGTGGATTGAATTTAATACCGTTGTCACGCAGTGAGAGATAGCCGCTGCTGTCTTTACCAAGTGCTAGGCGAAGGTCAATAAAGTGCCTGCCTTTTATGTTGGCAAATCCGTGCTCAACAATATTTCCGGCCATTTCTTCCATAGCCGGACAGATACGGAAAGATTTGCGGGAATCAATTTGATGTATTTGCTATTGCTTGAGGCGGTGATGGAAATTGACTGAACTTAATTTTTGAACAATCACTTTGCGGTCAAAAAAGTAAACAAAAAGCAGATAATGTCTGCATTGAATTATAGTGCGTGACATTGCCTTATAGCCCTTCTTTGTGTTATTATAATGCATATAATTTCAATTTCGTTTAGAACAACCAGGTCTTGACGGACTTTCAGTAAAACGGGAAATGTCATGACCGGTCACATGGAGCAAATGAAAGAAGGCATACAATGACAACAGAGCAGCAGTATATTGCATCATTAGATATAGAAGCATCCTACGATCTGGCCAAGAAGATGGAGGCTTACCGCACGAATCCTGTCTTAGGCTATCGTCCGGCGGGATCCAGGGCAGAGTTTGAGACCGGAGAGATGCTGAAGGTTTATATGGAAGATTTGGGACTATCCAATGTCCGCAAGGATGAGATTAAAGTGGACGGTTGGGAGTTTGAGAAGGCCGTTTTGGCTTATACAGATGCAGAAGGCATGAAGCAGGAGGTCCAGCTGGGAGCATATCAGACGGATTTTATGACGGATGGCGAAGAAACATTTCAGGTCGTTTATGTAGGAAAAGGCGGCGAGAAGGATTATGCCGGCAAGGATGTGGCAGGCAAAATTGTGTTGGCAGAGATCAACCAGAGAGATGAATGGTGGATCAATTTTCCGGTGTATCAGGCCTATGAGAAAGGCGCAAGAGCACTGATTGCTGTTCAGATCGGCGGATATGGACAGGTAGACGAGAAGGCGCTGAATGCCCAGGATATCGCAGGTCCTCCGGAGGCAGCGGCTTTTTCTATGTCCTTTGAAGATTCGGAGAAGATGAAAACGTGCCTGGATGAGAAGGGTGAAATCACAGTTACACTGGATGCCAGAAGTAAGGTCATGCGGGATGTGTCTACTTATAATATTCTTGGTGAGATTCCGGGCAGACGTTCAGATCGAATGATTCTTCTGTCGGCTCATTATGATTCCTATTTCAGTGGTTTTCAGGATGACAACACAGCGGTGGCCATGATGCTTGGCATTGCCCGGGCTTTTATCAAAATGGGCTATCAGCCGGAGAATACATGGGTATTTTGTGCCATGGCTGCGGAGGAATGGGGCATTGCCGATTCCAAGTATGACTGGTCAACCGGGGCTTATGCGGAAGTGTTTAATGTCCATCCGGAATGGGCAGGCAAAGTGATTGGTGATTTTAATTTTGAATTGCCGGCACTTTCCAACGGTAATCTGGATGGTATTCGCTGTACATATGAGTACAAGGATTTTTTTGAAGATACGTTAAAAGTGCTGCCGGCCCTGTCACCGGCCTATCCGGAGGGCGTTCTTGTGTCAGCACCTATTGAGACATGGTCTGATGATTTTTCTGTGGCCATCAGCGGTATTCCTTCCATGGTGAATGAATTCAGTGCAGGTTCTTTTATGACAACGCATTATCATTCACAGTACGATAGTGATGAATATTATAATGAAGCGGCTTACAGATTCCATCATGAGCTGTATGGCCTTCTGCTGATGCATCTGGACAGACAATCTGTGGCACCGTTGAATTTTGCAGAGGTATTTGAGCGGGCATCCGCCAGCCTGGATGTACTATTGTGCCAGAAATCCGGCAGCAGGGTAACAGCTCTTCTGAATCTTCTGGGACAGACAGAAGAGACGGCAGAGGAAGTCTATGACCGAATTTTTGATATCAATGAAGCAGGAATTGCGTCAGAAAAGTGCAAAGAGGCTGAGGCGCTGCTTTTGAAAGTATTCAAGATGGCTCAGGACAAATATGTTCGTCTGACATGGGAGGATGCAGTTGTTTTTCCGCAGGAGGCGGCCCAGAATAATCTGCGTCATCTGAAAAAAGCCATCCGTGCCCTGAAGCGGAAGGTACCGGATGCGGAGGCAGCTTTTGAAGCTTTATATGAGATTGACAACAATGCCTATGCCTTCCAGTTTTCAAAGCATGTCTATGAGCGTTTTACGGATTATGTCCTTGATCAGAATTCCGACCGTCTGCAGTGGGGCAGGGGAAGAATTGTACACCATGAGAACCTTTATAATTTAGTAGAAAAATTAATGGATAAGTATCATCAGGATGCCGTAGATTTCGCAGATGAAATTGCAGAGCTGGAAAAGGTTGCAGAAAGGCAGAAAACCTATCTTAGGGATGATATTGAATATATGCTCCAGTCCACAGAGAAAATGCTGCTTTTGCTCCGTGAAGCCAACGAGCTTCTCAAAGATATACAGGAAAAGAATTGAAACAAATCAGAATTTAGAAACTACATATATAGGAGAAGATTAAATTAATATGGAAAGTGATAAATTATATCAGGTACAGAAAGAGGATCTGCCGAAACTTGAAGATTTGCTGACACAGTGTTTTAAGGAGGATCCCCTTTACCACAGTCTGATTCCGAATAAAGATGTCAGGGAAAGGCTGATGCCGGAACTTTTTAAATGTGATCTGACGGAGTTTTATGAATGCTGTGATATCTATGCGGATAGTCCGGAATGCAACAGTCTGCTGGTGGTTTCTGACGAAATGGAACCCTATGAACATTTATTTAAAGCGTATTTTACAGAAATAGCAGCAGCATTAAAAACGGATGGTTATCTGCTGAAGGAAGATGCTTCCATGCATACTTTCTGGAATTTTATACTGGGAAGAGATTACCTGAATTCAGCATGGACAGACCAGCTGCACCAGAAACACCGTCTGCATGTGATTTATCTGGCGGTACGTCCGAATATGCAGCATCATGGATTGGCGGATGTGCTGATGAATGAAGTGATCCGTTATGCGGATGAACATCGGATGATGGTGTCATTGGAAACGCACAATCCGGTGAATGTGGAATTTTATAAGAGATTTGATTTCAAGGTGTTCGGCATTGTACAGAAACATTTTGATTTGAAGCAGTATTGCCTGATCCGGGAGATCCGCAAGAGAGAATCTGAGGCAAAGTAATTCGCAATTGATAAATTGAAGAATCGGGAGTTGCCAGACAAAAAGAATAAAAATATAAAGAATGCCGTCGCATCCGGGATTGCGAAAATCTCCGGTGCGGCGGCATTTTGTGGTAGTGTGGACCTTTTATCAGATGACAGGTCCGAGACAGTGGATATCGATGGAAGTAAAGTACTGGATGGCCTCATTTCGTGTCATTTCCCCGTTCAGGACACGCAGCATTTTCGCAAAAGCAGCTTCGCCTACTTCGTTGATACTGTTTTTGCCTTCAATAATGACGCCGGCATTGAGATCCATATCGTTTTTCATCCGTTCGTAAGTGTTTGGGTTGCCGCAGATTTTGATCACCGGCATGCACGGGAAGCCCTGAGGGGCGCCACGGCCTGTGGAGAATATCATAAACTGTGCACCGGTAGCGGCCATACCAGTCAGGATTTCCGGTTCACGCCCCGGAGTATCCTTAATCCAGAGGCCTTTGCATCCTGCGGCATGCTGCGGATATTCAAGGACACCCTGTATCGGTCGGCTGCCGGATTTCATAATGGCGCCGAGACTCTTTTCTTCGATGGAGCTTAAGCCGCCGGCAATATTGCCCGGTGTCGGCTGCCCTTTTCTCATATCGCAGCCGATGGCTTTGGCACGGCCTTCCATCTCATTGACGATCTGGTAGATCTTCTGTCCCACAGGACCGTTTTCACCGCCCACGGCACGGCGGGCCAGAAGATGTTCGCCGCCAATGAATTCTGTTGTTTCGCCAAAGATAACTGTTGCTCCCAGATCTACTAACTTGTCGGCAACATAACCGATGACGCAGTTGGATGCGATTCCGGAAGTTGTATCAGAGGCACCGCATTTAATGGACATGACAACTTCAGAAATATCTGTCTCCTCACGCTGCAGACCGGAAATCTCTATGGCCATATTCCGGGCAATATCTGTGCCCTTCTGGATCGCATTGGAGACACCGCCCAGTTCCTGAATGCGGATAATTTCAACATGTTTGCCTGTGGCAGAGACCTCTTTATACAGGCGTTCCACATCAGTACCTTCACAGCCCAGGCTGACAATCAGTACAGCTCCAAGATTGGGACTTTTGCCGAGACTGATCAGTGTGTCTGTAACTCTTTCAAGATCCGGCGGCATCTGGCAGCAGCCCTGATGATGCGGAAATGTGACACAGCCCTGTACCTGTCGGCAGATGGCCGAGGCAACATCTGATGCACAGGTAACACTTGGAATAATACCGACATAATTTCTGATGCCGACCTGACCGTCAGGACGGCGATAACCATTGAATGTATAACCCATTACACTGTCCCTCCTTCCAGGTCACCGCGGCCGCGCTGGCTGTCCATGTTGTGGATATGGACATAATCACCTGCGGCAATATCCTTGGATGCGGCACCGATGGCCTCACCGTATTTAATAATTTCTTCGCCCTTTTTGATATCGCAGAGTGCGATCTTATGTCCATAAGGAACATCAGATAATAATTGAATTTCAAAGTGGTGGCCCTTTTTGTCTGCGACGTTGGCGATCATGCCGGCTTTGACGTCGTTGGTAAAGACGGTGGCCACATTGTCGTGGTCAATTGCTTTTAATGCGAATACTTCAGCCATTTTCGTCAGATACTCCTTTCTATTTGTTAAAGGACAACAGCCAGCAGATAGGACATAATACATACGATGATACCTAATACAACACAGATACCAACGGTCTTTGTCATGATCTTGCCGTCAGAACCTTCAAGACCAATGGCAGCAACACCAATGGCGATACTCTGAGGGGAGATCAGTTTGCCGATACCGCCGCCTGCAAGGTTGGCAGCAACCAGCATAACAGGGTTAGCACCGATGAGTTCAGCAACTTCATACTGCATCTTGGCAAATAATACACCTGAAGATGTTGTGGATCCTGTGACGAATGTACCGAGGATACCGCAGATAGGGGCGAACAACGGGAAGATAGATCCTGTAAGATCTGCCAGAAGTGTAGCGATAGCTGTTGTCATACCGCTGTAGCCCATTACTTTGGCAAGTGCGATAATGGCAATAACTGTAACCATGGCTTTCCACATATTCTTCAGTGTCTGGCCAAGGGTTGAAACCATCTCACCTATACTCATATGCTGTGCAAAGCCGCCGATGATACCGGCGATCAGGATCAGCGTTCCGGCATTGCCGATCCAGGACAGTTTGATAGTAGCGGCACCTTCGCCTGCATAGACGGAGAAGGCTGTTGAGAACTGGCCAAGGAAAGCATTGATCGGAGGAACAAGCTTGGATGTGCCAAGCAGGAAAACAAGCATCAGGATATAAGGAAGCACTGCGGCACCCATACCAAATTTAACATCTGAAGCAGCTTCGTCACTGGCTTCGATCATGTAAGCAGGATCTGTTGTAGGCGGCATCTTCTTTGCAAAAACAACCAGAACAACCAGACAGATAACGCAGCCGATCAGGTCGACGAATTCAGCACCTACAAAGTTACCAACGATGGCTGCAGGGATAATATAAGAAAGTGCTGCAACAACCGTAAAAGGAATCATGCCTTCAAAAGGCTTATTGGAACCACAGGCTTTACCGGTCATCCATACGATGATGAATGGAACGATAATAGCAGGGATGATCAGCATGTTGATAGCAGGACCGGATAAAAGTGCTGCATCAAGGCCAACAGCACCGGCTGCAGATGTTGTAGGAATCGCAACGGAACCAAATGGCGGTGCGATGGAGTTGGCAACAAGACAGACAACCGCTGAGAAAATCGGATCAAATCCAAGACCAACCATCATAGCTGCCGGAATAGCAACAGGTGTACCGAAACCGGCGATAGCTTCCATGAAACCGCCGAAGCCCCATGTAAGAATCATAACAAGGACACGCTTGTCATTGGTTACAGATGTAAGAAGGCGTTTGATCATTTCCATGGCACCAGTTTTAACACAGATGTTGTAAGTAAACATGGCTGCCAGAATAATCAAACAGATTGGCCATACGGCACCGATTGCGCCTTCAACGGCTGCGGTCAGAGCTTCAGGTACTGTCAGACTGAAAGCTGAAATCACAAGACTCTCTACAATAGAGATGGCAAGTGCAATCAGACATCCGATATAACCGGGCATCTTCAGTACAAGAAAGGCAATGAAAAGCCAGATGATAGGAAGTAATGCAAGAATGAATTCCACGAACATAAACGTCGCCCCTTTCCCCTGACAATATATACCAGCGTATTTACCTTTGTATGTGACTCACGGACAAGGCGTTGTATATATTGTCTAAAAATAAATAGTGTGCAGATGCTCATATAATCAAAATGATTATGTGAGCGCTTGAACATAATGCAAGTATAATACAAAATGACGAAAAAGTCCATCAAGAAAAAGAAAAATTATTGAAAATGACAAAAGAGAATTAAACTATTCCGGCAATTCATCGACAATATGATTAATTGTCAGACAAAACAGATGCGTTGTATTGTATATATATAAATACAATCAAATATGTTATAATAAAGACGACAATAATTTGTGTACACAGGGGACGGAATTTTTTGTCGTAATTATTAGATGATACCAAGACGGGAATAAGGGGGATTTTACATATGGAGAAGTATATCATTTCATTGGATCAGGGAACCACGAGCTCAAGATGTATTTTATTTGACCATGGAGGCAGAATGATTAGTGCGGCACAAAAGGAGTTCTCACAGATATTTCCGAATCCGGGGTGGGTAGAGCATGATCCCATGGAAATATGGCAGAGCATTCAGACTGTCATGAAAGAGGCCATGGAGAAAGCAGGTGTCACTGCGGAGAATATTGCGGGCATTGGTATCACGAATCAGAGGGAGACAACCGTTGTCTGGGATAAGGAAACAGGAAGGCCGATTTACAATGCCATTGTCTGGCAGTGCAGAAGAACAGCACCTATCATAGAAGATTTAAAGGAGAAGGGGTACGAAGCTTTTATTAAGAAGACAACAGGCCTGATTCCGGATGCTTACTTTTCCGGGACGAAGATCAAATGGATCCTGGACCATGTGGAGGGTGCCTATGAGAGAGCAAGAAAGGGTGAACTGCTTTTCGGTACCATTGATACCTGGTTGATCTGGAATTTATCCGGGGGCAAAATTCATGTGACGGATTATACCAATGCCTCAAGAACCATGCTTTTTGATATCCATGATCTCTGCTGGAATGAAAAACTGTTGGAGATGCTTGATATTCCGATGAACATGATGCCGGAGGTGAAGCCATCCAGCTGCCTATACGGTTACACAGATCCTCAGATAACGGGCGGTGCCATTGCCCTTGCGGGAGCAGCAGGGGATCAGCAGGCAGCGCTTTTTGGCCAGTGCTGTTTTGAAGAGGGAATGGCCAAGAATACATACGGTACAGGATGCTTTTTATTAATGAATACAGGCCATCAGGCTGTTGAATCCAGACAGGGACTTCTGACAACCATTGCGGCAGGCACAGATACGAATGTGGAATATGCCCTGGAAGGCAGTGTTTTTGTGGCAGGTGCGGCGATTCAGTGGCTGAGAGACGGTTTGGAATTGCTGAAGAGCTCCTCGGAGTCAGAGGTCTTTGCAGAAAGTGTGGATGATACAGCCGGCGGTTATGTGGTGCCCGCCTTTACAGGCCTTGGGGCACCTTACTGGGATCAGTATGCCAGAGGGGCTGTTGTAGGTATCACCAGAGGATTCACTAAGGCACATTTTGTTCGTGCAACACTGGAATCACTGGCTTATCAGGTGTACGATATATTGAAGGTCATGGAAGAGGATGCCGGCATACAGCTGACGGATCTGAGGGTAGACGGCGGCGCATGTGCCAATAATTTCCTGATGCAGTTTCAGTCAGATCTGCTGGAATGCAATGTTTTGAGACCGGAATGCATAGAGACAACTGCCCTTGGAGCGGCTTATCTTGCAGGACTGGCGGTAGGGTATTGGAAGGATAAGGATGAAATCCGGCAGAATTGGTCATTATCCAGAACTTTTATGCCTGATATGGATGGTGAAAAGCGTGAAAAACTGCTGCATGGATGGCATAAAGCGGTGAAATGTGCCTTTGACTGGGAAGAACATTAACATACAAGCAAAAAAGTGTAAAACACAAAAAATATTGGGGATAATGGAAGACAAAACCGAATAAAAATGTGCAAAAAAGGGATATAAAGCAAACGTTTTTCTTTATATCCCTTTGATTTTGAACCGGAGGGTGATATCCTTAGGATAGGATTAATGGAGGTGTAACGAAATATGATAGTAATATTTTTTATGGTCAGTCTGCTGGCATCTATCGTAGGCTCTATCTGCGGTATCGGCGGCGGTGTGATCATCAAGCCGGTGCTGGATGCATTGAATGTCATGAGCGTGTCATGCATTAGTTTCCTGTCCGGATGTACGGTACTGACTATGTCGGTGGTGTCTGTTTATAAGAATATCCGTGCCGGCAAGAAGCTGAACCTTCGGATTGCAACATTGCTGGCTGTTGGTGCAGCTGTGGGCGGTGTGGCTGGAAAGATGATGTTCCAGACTGTCAAAGCATCTGTGGGCAATGAGAATTTTGTAGGAATGGTTCAGGCCATCGTTCTGATCGGTGTAACGGGTATAACGTTTGTGTATACAATCTTTAAGAAAAAAATACATACACTGAAACTGAATAATGCGGTGGTATGTCTCATTGTGGGCCTGGTGCTTGGCATTATGTCAAGTTTCCTCGGGATCGGCGGCGGTCCGATTAATCTGATGGTACTGGGCTTCCTCTTCTCAATGTCTACCAAAGAGTCAGCGCTGGCCTCATTGTACATCATTGTCTTTTCACAGGTCACAAGTCTGGTTCAGACAGTGGTGACGGGAACCATTCCTCCTGTGCAGCTGTCCTATCTTGTTCTGATGGTGATCGGCGGACTCTTGGGAGGAACCATTGGCAGCAAGATTAACAAGAAGATCGAGGACGAGAAAGTTGACAAATTGTTTATGGTCCTGATGTTCATTATTATCTGCATCAATATTTACAATACATATAAATTTGCTGCGGCACTTTAAAAGCAAACGTTTGCGTCACAGCTTTATCAGACTGAAATGGTTTTATGCGGTTTCAGTCTGTTTTTTTGTTACAAAAAGACGGCAGAAATTTCCAGTTTTGTGTTAAATTTGAATATATCAAAATTGTATCGTTGAAAATACACAAAAAAATAATTGTAAAATGTGCAAAAAGTAGGATAACGTTTGGATAAAATTGGTCTTATTTTAAACAAAAACTATGTTAGGATAGTTGTATCAAGAAAACAAAACATTGGTAAAAAATGTAAAACATTTGTGCATATTACATAAGGAGTGCAGATAAATGGCAGATAATCTTTTAGTTGTACATGGAGGCGGACCGACAGCGGTTATCAATGCATCTTTGTACGGCGTTATCCGGGAAGCCAGAAAGAATCCATCCATTGGAAAGGTTCTGGGAGCCATCGGCGGAACAGGCGCAATCTTTACAGAGCAATTTCTTGATCTGACAGCATTTTCAGATGAGAAGCTGAAGCTTTTGCTTCATACACCGGCCTCGGCCATTGGATCATCCAGATATCCGCTGTATGAAGAGGATTATGCGAAGATGCCTGAGATTTTCAAGAAGCATCATATCGGCTATGTGCTTTTGAACGGCGGCAACGGTACGATGGATGCATGTGAGCATATTTATGAAGTTTGCCGGGAACATGGTATCGGCGTTGCAGGTATTCCGAAAACAGTGGACAATGATATTGCAATGACAGATCATGTACCGGGTTACGGCAGTGCCGCCAGATATCTGGCAGCAACCACACAGGAAGTCGGAGAAGACGTTAAGTCTCTTCCAATTCATGTCAGTGTCATTGAAGCTATGGGAAGAAATGCCGGATGGATCACCGCAGCATCAGCTCTTGCAAGACGCAAGAAAGGCGATGCACCGCATCTGATCTATGTACCGGAAAGACCATTCCATGAAGATGAATTTCTGGAAGATGTAGAGAAACTTTACAAAGAAAAAGGCGGCGTTGTGGTTGTCGCCAGTGAAGGTTTGACGAATGTCAATGGAGAATCCATCGTTCCTCCAATCTTCAAGAGCGACAGAGCTGTCTATTATGGTGATGTCAGTGCTTATCTGGCTGAGCTGGTCATTAAGAAGCTGGGCATCAAGGCCAGAAGTGAGAAACCGGGTATCTGCGGAAGAGCATCCATTGCCCTTCAGTCACCGGTGGACAGAGCCGAAGCAATTCTGGTAGGTGAGCTGGCTGTCAAAGCCGTGACCAGCGGCAACGGCGGACATATGATCGGTTTTAAACGTCAGCCTGGGGAGATTTATCAGGTTGAACCGGTACTTGTACCGCTGAAGGATGTGATGCTCTATGAGAGAAAGCTCCCTGAGTCCTACATCAATGAGAGAGGCAATGATATCACTGATGAATTTGTGAAATGGTGTGAACCGCTGATCGGCGGCCCGCTTCCTGAATTTCTGAATTTCAGGGATTACGTATAAAGGTTTCTTATCCATATACTTGGAAGAGGATAGATGATACAATATAGGGAGGAAATTGTAACGATGAAACATATTTATCTGAATCTGAAGAGATTTGATATTCCAACAGAGGCAGGCGGTGTCAACCGCATCGCTGCACCGGCAGAATGGGGACCGTATATTGTTTCCCATACACAGGATCAGCTGGCAGCCTATGATCCAAAGGATGTAGAATTTGCCATGTTTTTCCCGGAAGCGCATCTGATTGGTGCTGTTTCCGCAAGAAAAGCTGACAGTGCATTAAAGATCGGACCTCAGAGTGTCCTGGGACAGGATACAGCAGTCGGCGGCAACTTCGGTGCATTTACTTCAAATCGTACAGGCAATGCCATGAAAGCCATCGGATGTGATGCCGTATTGATCGGCCACTGTGAGGAACGTCGTGATAAGCTTAGCATCATTGCTGAAGGCGGCGGCACAGACACAGCAGCTGTCAACCGTATTTTGAACAAAGAAATCAAGGCAGCCATTGCGGCAGGTCTGGATGTGCTTTACTGTATCGGTGAGAATGCCGACGAACAGCCAAGATGGCAGGAAGTTCTGAAGGAACAGCTGACAGTTGGTCTGGAAGGTGTGGATAAGAGCAAAGTCACCATCGCCTATGAGCCTGTATGGGCCATCGGACCGGGCAAGATTCCGCCGGATGCAGATTATATCCAGAAGATTGCTTCTTATGTTAAGGAAGTAACGGATGGCATGGACGTTGTCTATGGCGGCGGCTTAAAGACGGACAATGCGAAGATGCTTGCTTCTGTCAAAGAAATTGACGGCGGTCTGATCGCATTAACAAGATTTTCAGGTGAGATTGGTTTTTATCCGGATGAATATCTGGAGATCATCAAGACCTATCTCGGTTACTAAGAGAACATACATAGGTAGCATAAAAAGAGTTTACAGACAGAAATTGAAACGGAGGTTTTTTTAGAATGGGCAAGAAGAGCAAAGGTGCTGATTTTGTCGGAAAGATTCCAAAGGGTGTCTGGCTGCTGATTTCATTAGTAGTAGCATTGATATTATGGACAGTTTTATCCATTATCCCAAGTACATCCAGATGTTTTCCGAATGCGATTAAAGTTATTGGTTCCATCCAGACGATGGTTTCAAGAGGTTTACTGTTCAAGGATATCGGAAGCAGTTTGATTTCCGTATTACTTGGTTTCCTGATCGGTTTCATTACAGCCGTTCCGGTTGCGTTTTTGATGGCATGGTACAGACCTGTCAGATTCATCATTGAGCCATGGATCCAGTTCATCAGAAACATCCCGCCTCTGGCTTACGTACCACTGGTTGTTATCGGTGTTGGTGTCGGACGTACACCTCAGGTTATCGTTATCTGGCTGGCTACATTCCTTACAATGACAGTCACAATTTTCCAGGGTGTTATCAACGTGGATGAGACATTGATCAAAGCTGCAAGAGTACTTGGTGCAAAGGATTCAGACCTCTTCGTTAAGGTTATTTTCCCTGCAACAACACCATTTATTATCACAGCTATCCGTCTTGGTATTTCAACAGCCCTGACAACACTGATCGCTGCCGAATCAACAGGTGCAGTTGCCGGTCTTGGTATGCGTATCAAAGCATTATCTAACTCTTATGAAACAACACCAATGCTTCTCTACATTATTATCATCGGTATCATTGGTATGCTGGCAGAGAAGATTCTTAAATATTTTGAAAGGAAGTTAACAGGATGGCAGGAAAAGAGGGAAATATAAAAGTCAGTATTCGTAATGTCGTAAAGAAGTACGATACACGAAATGGTGAAATGATCGCTTTAAATGGTGCCAATCTTGACATCATGGAAAATGAGTTTATCTGTGTGATCGGACCTTCCGGCTGCGGTAAGTCCACACTTCTGAACATTATCGCAGGTCTTCTGGAGCCAACATCCGGTGAAGTCATTGTAGATGGACACAAAGTCGAAGGTACAGGCGTGGATCGAGGCGTTGTCTTCCAGCAGTACGCATTGTTCCCTTGGCTGACAGTTAAGAAAAATGTTCAGTTTGGCCTGAAACTTCAGGGCAAATCTCAGCAGGAGATGGATGCAATCTCTGAAAAATATATCAAGATGGTAGGTCTTGAGAAGTTTACGGATTCCTATCCGAAAGAATTATCCGGTGGTATGAAACAGCGTGTGGCTATTGCAAGAGCCTATGCGGTTAATCCTTCCGTACTTCTGATGGATGAGCCATTTGGTGCCCTGGATGCCCAGACAAGAACACAGCTTCAGACAGAGCTGTTAAAGACATGGCAGGAAGAGAATAAGACATGTTTCTTTGTTACCCATGATATTGAAGAGGCTATCGTACTGGCATCAAGAGTTGTCATCATGAGTGCTCGTCCGGGACGTATCAAAGAGATTATTGATATCGATATTCCTCATCCGAGAGATCAGGCAACAAAGATGAGTCCGAGATTTGTTGAATTGAAGAACTATATCTGGAGTCAGGTATATCAGGAATATCTGGAAGTCCAGAAATAATAAAAGAATTATTATCTTACAGACCGCACAGATCGGCCATCGTCAGGAAATGGCTGTTCTGGGCGGAATGTGAGGTTATAATGATACAGGTGAACGGAGTAATGAACCGGTCACCGACACACTTTTTTAAGGAAAAGGAGAGATTGGGAAATGAAAAAAAGAATCATGGCAGTTGTTGTAACAGCAGCAATGGTAATGGGTGCTTTAGCAGGATGCGGAAGCTCATCTGCAAAAGAAACACAGGCACCTGCATCAACAGAAGCAGCAGCATCCGAAACTGCAGCAGCATCTGAAACAACAGGGGAAACAGAAGCATCAGATGCAGCTTCAGGTGATCTGACACATGTGAACGTTGCTTACATGGCAAACTACGCATCATTGTGGCAGGTAGCAACAGCAATCAACAAAGGATATTTCAAGGATGAAGGTCTTGATGTTCAGCTTTACATGTTCCAGGATGGCCCTACAGAAATCGCTTCCATGGAATCCGGTTCAATTGATGTCGCTTACATCGGACCTGGCGCTCACAAACTGTGTATCAAAGGCCAGGCAGATATCTTCTGCTTCTCACAGCTCGGCAACGCAGACTGTGTAATGGGTCTTAAATCTCATGGTGTTAACTCCCTTGAAGATCTGAAGGGTAAGAAAGTTGCTTATGCATCCGGTACATCTTCAGAAACAATCTTAAAGAGAGCACTTAATTCCGTTGGCCTGACAATGGATGATATTGAAGCATATGATATGGAAGTCAGCAACATGGTAAGCGCAATCGTTTCCGGTTCTATCGACGCTTGTGCTCCTTGGTCTCCAAGCTCAACAACAATTGCCAACGAACTTGGTGATGATGTTCAGACATTCTGTACAAATACAACATTCTCTGATATCGCAGCTGACTGTGCAAGCTGGATCTGCATGCCAAGCTACGCAGAAACAAACAAAGACGTTCTTGTAAAATTCACAAAAGCACTTTACAAGGCTATGGATTTCGGTTCAAACCCAGACAACTATGATGAAGTTGCAGGTTATGTTGCTCAGGAATGCGGTACAGACAAAGAAAGCGCACTTGCTCAGACAGGCGACGGTGCTTGGCTTGACAGCGCAACACTTCTTAAATATGTAGGCGATGGTACAATCAAAGGTTACTATGAAGTACAGCAGAAGAACTTCATCGACAATGGCGATGTTGAATCTGAAGTACCTGTAGAGGACTATGTATTATTCGACGTTATGGAAGAAGCAGGCAAGTAATGATTTCTGATTAGGATAACACACTATGTGTTTGAAATGATTTTACTGCAGGGCAGTATCTGCCACCTTTAACAGTAAACTGGCAGATGAAAGCAGGTGCCTTGTGGCTCATTACCATGAGGCACCTTTTGTATGCCGGAAAATGTCAAATTTCGGTGTACCGGGTGGCGGCCTATCCGCCGGGTTTCCATTTTTCTGGAAACAGACGACTTATAACTCAGATAATATTATAATCGGGAGGAAACAACATGAAACTTGATTTTGAATATGGATTAGGCACAATGCAGGCAGAACTGCCGGACAATACAGATGTATTTATTACCGGTGAAACAGTAAAGGATCCTGCATGCATTCCGGAGGACCAGTTAGAGGCTGCATATCTTGAAAGTCTGGCACATCCGATTGGCATGCCGACATTAACAGAGCTTGCACACAAAGGTACAACGGTGACGATCATTGTTCCTGACCGTGTTAAAGGCGGCGAGCAGCCAACAAGCCATAGAAAATTAAGCATTAAATATATTTTAAGAGAACTTTACGCAGCAGGCGTAGAGAAGAAGGATATCCTGTTCATCATTTCCAACGGTCTGCATCCGAGAAGTAAAGCATCTGATGCCAAGGCAATTTTCGGTGAAGAACTGTTCAATGAATTCTGGCATACAGGTCAGATCATCAGCCACGACAGCGAGGACCAGGAGCATATGATCTATCTTGGTACAACAAAGCGCGGTGATCCTGTTTACATGAACAAATATGTTTATGATTCAGATCTGCCAATCCTTATCGGTCACGTACAGGGCAACCCTTACGGCGGTTATTCAGGCGGTTACAAGCACAGTGCAACAGGTATCACAAACTGGAGATGTATCGCCAGCCATCATGTACCATCCGTTATGCACAGAGATGACTTCACACCTGTTAACGGCGGCAGCTTAATGAGACACAAATTCGATGAGATCAGTATGCACATGGAAGAGAAGATGGGCCATCCGTTCTTCTGCTGTGATGCAGTTCTGGATACTTATTCAAGACAGATCGCTATTTATTCCGGTTATGCCAAAGAAATGATGCCGATCAGCTGGAAGCTGGCAGATAAGAGAACTTATGTTCACTGGGCAGAGAAGAAATACGACGTGCTTGTATTTGGTATGCCTCAGAAATTCCACTATGGCGACGGCATGGGCACAAATCCGATCATGATGATGCAGGCTTTAAGTGCACAGGTCCTTCGTTTCAAGAGAATTATGAGCGATAACTGCGTCATCATCTGTTCATCTGCATGCAACGGCTATTTCCATGATGAATTATGGCCATATCTGAGAGAACAGTATGAGCTGTTCCAGCATGATCATATGAATACTCTGCCGGATATTGACCGTTACGGTGAATATTTTGCAACCAATGAAGAATATATCCGCAAATATCGTTTCTGCAATGCTTTCCATCCATTCCATGGTTTCTCCATGATGTCCTGCGGTCACATTGCTGAAATGAATACAAGTGCTATCTATATTGTAGGTGCTCAGGAGCCTGGCTATGCAAGAGGTATGGGCTTAAAGACAAGAGCAACATTTGAAGAAGCCCTTGAGGATGCCAAGAAGAAATTTGTTGGTCAGAATCCGAACATTCTGGCGCTGCCTCTGACATACAAGAGAGCAGCTGTTCATCTGTGCATGAAGAATCCTGAAGAGGACTGCATGGATGAATACGGTCATCGTCACTAATACGGAGGCGTTTGAACAATATGATTCAATTTCAGATGTTTGACAATCAGCCGGAGCGCTGTGAGAAATATCATCAGATGTTGACGGACAATCTGCCGGTGCTGGAGAGCATCGGCAGTGAAGCCGATTTTGAAAAATATGGCGATTCGCTGGGATGGTTTGATATCGATACATGGGCCAATGAGGCAGAATTAAGTGCCATCGAAGAACTGGCAGCAAAGATACGTAAGGATGCGGATGTCTTTGTGCTGATCGGTGTGGGCGGTTCCAATAACGCAGCCCGTTCCGTGATAGAGGCTTTTCCTGGAAGCGATGGACCGGAGATCGTCTATGCCGGCAATTCCCTGTCACCATGGGCCTTTGAACAGGTCATGAACAAGATCCGGGGCAAGTCCGTTTATATTGATTGTATCGCCAAGAACTTCCAGACACTGGAGCCGGGATCAGCATTTAGAGTACTGAGAGAATATCTCTATGAGACTTATGGTGAGAAGGCCAATGAGCGTATCATCGCAACCGGTTCCCGCAATAGTCTTCTGGAGGATATCTGCAAAGAACACGGTTATACGTTTGTAGAATTCCCACAGACTGTAGGCGGCAGATATACGGCGGTAACGGCTGTGGGACTTCTGCCTATGGCTGTGGCAGGCATTGATATCCGTGCCCTTGTTAAGGGGGCAGCCGATATGGCAGCTGAGTTAAAAGGCTGCAGAGGCATTACACAGTCTGCTTACCGTTACGCAGTGGCAAGAAATCTCTACTATAACGAAGGATACAGAATGGAAATGCTGGCATCCTTTGAACCGCAGCTCCACTGGTTCTATAAATGGTGGATCCAGTTATTTGCGGAGAGTGAAGGTAAAGATGACAAAGGACTTTATCCAATCAGCGGTGAGTATTCAGAAGAGCTGCACTCTGTGGGACAGTTCCTTCAGGACGGCAGTCCTGTGATTTTTGAGACATTTTTACATGTCAAAGATCCGCAGGCATCCATGATCGTTCATCCGGATGACCGTGTAAAGGATGCCTTTGATTACTTGAACGGCAAAGACTTCAGAGAAATCAATGAAGCCGCATATGGCGCTACTCTTCGTGCACATAGTGAGAAGATGCCGTGTATGGTGCTTGAGGTTGAGAAATTAACACCGTACAGTTTCGGAGAAATCTTTTACTTCTTTATGTATACATGCTATGTATCAGCGGGAATTCTGGGCGTGAATCCATTTGACCAGGAAGGTGTGGAAGCCTACAAACAGCGGATGTTCAAAGCCCTTGGCAAGTAGAGAAACTTAGATGCTGAAAAAGAACAGGCCTCTCTTAATGAGAAGCCTGCTGACGTAAGGTCGAGAAAAGTCTGCGGTCGCGATTGATGGGACAGCAGCTGTCACGTTTGGCGATATAATAAGGCAGAAATGTTTTAAGCGGCATCCGGTGACCGCCGCTTACACGGTCAAGGAGCGTCTTGAAAGCCATCTTGCCGAGTTCATCTGTCGGAATATGGACGGTTGTAAGCATCGGAGACATATACTGTGCAATATCGATGTCATCGATACTGATGACAGAGATATCTTCGGGAACCCGGAAGTTCATTTTTTTCAGGGCATGCAGTACACCGATGGCTGTACGGTCATTGGCGCAGAGAATGGCAGACAGGTCATCACAGGTTCTGGACAGCATCTTCATTCCCTCGTAGCCGCCTTCAGATGTCTGATGGACATTGGCGGTGTTGCGCTGAGCGAAGGGAAGATTAAGCTTTGCTAATGCTTCTTTGTAGCCGCTGAAGCGTGGTTCCTTATCCTGCTCACCGATATAGCCGATGGCGGTATGCCCCAGGGATTTCAGATAAGAAATCGCCGTATAGACAATTTCACTGCCGTCGCAGACAACCTGATCGAACTGAAAATCCATTGGAATCAGGCCGGTGTAGACAACATTCTTGCTGAGATTGCTGACCAGGGAGGCAATGCGCTGATCGTAACGGCCGAGAACTACGATGCCGTCAGCAGGGAACTGTGCGAGCTGGGCGGCGGTTTCAGGTCGGCCAAGGTCCTGGGAAGTAAAAGAGTAACGGATAAAATAACGGCTCTTGATCGCTTCCAGTTCCAATGCTTTTACAATCTGCGAGAAGAAAGGATCCGACATATCTGTATGGGTTCTGGCATAGACGCAGGCAATGGACTTAGGATCCGGATCACGAATCTCAGCGGTCTGGCCGAGCTTCAGATTACGTGCTGTTTTATTCGGTGAATAGCCGGTACGACGGACAATTTCCCATATACGGGCTTGTACTTCGGGACTGGCTGCTTTTGTATTTTCCTGATTAATGACACGGGAGACTGTAGAGACAGAAACCCCTGCTTCCTTTGCAATTTCTTTAAGTGTCATAAAATAACCTCACTGACTGATGGTGATACAATAATCATCGTGTTGTATACTTTGAATATCATATTTGCATGATGTTTGACAAAGCGTATATCAAGTAGTATAGTACAAAATGTTTTTTTTTACAATAAAAGGTGGTAGCATAACATGAAACATGAATATTACCAGTATAATGCAGAGGAGATCCTGTCAAAAGGACCAAAGTTCCCTCTGATCGTTATGAAAGACAATGCAGAAGTTTTCAAATCCATGGCAGATGAGATGGCAGACACCATCATCGAGCATAATGCCAAGGGTGAGAAGACCGTATTTATCTGCCCGGTAGGTCCTGTGGGACAGTACCCTTATTTTGTTGACAGAGTCAACAGCGAGAAAATCAGTCTGAAAAATGTCTGGTTCATCAATATGGATGAATATCTGGATGACAATAAAGAATGGGTCAGCATCGACCATCCGTTAAGTTTCAGAGGCTTTATGAAGCGCACGGTTTATGACAAAGTCAATCCTGAACTGGTGATGCCGGAAGAACAGAGAATCTTCCCGGATCCGAAGAATCCGGGTCATATTCCGGAAGTAATCGAGAAACTCGGCGGTGTGGATATCTGCTTTGGCGGTATCGGCATCAATGGTCATGTCGCTTTCAATGAAGCAGACGGCAGCCTCAGTAATGAAGAATTCCTGGCACAGCAGACACGTGTCTTAAAGATTACACCTGAGACAAGAACAGCTAATGCCATCGGCGATTTCAACGGTGCCCTTGAAGATATGCCGCATTACTGCATTACAATCGGTATCAATGAAATTTCCCACGCACGCAAGATCCGTCTGGGCTGCTTCAGAAACTGGCACCGCGCTGTTGTAAGACGTGCTGTTTATGGTGAACCGACATCTGAATTCCCTATCAGCTTATTGCAGAATCATCCGGATATCAACCTGAAGATTACTGAATTTGTAGCAAGCCTTACAGATTAATAGTGAATATATGAATATGATGCGGGACAGCGTCATAAAGACAGACGCAGGATCCCTGACATTTACAGCAGTGGTAAAACAGACAGAGGCGATAATAAAATGAAAACATTAATTAAAAATGGTCAGGTTTATATGAACCGCCATTTTGAGAAGAAAGATTTATTGTTGGATGGCAAAACGATTGCGGTAATCGGAGACTCTCTTGAGCCGGAAGATGCAGAGACAGCCGTATATGATGCGGAAGGCTGTTATGTCACACCGGGATTTATCGATGTGCATACGCATGGCGGTTTTGGTGTGGATGTGAATGCAGCCACACAGGAAGATTACGAGAAAATCGGTCATTTCTTTGCAAAGGAAGGCACCACATCCTGGCATTGTTCGATTCTGACAGATACCGAAGAACAGACAGATTGGTGCATCAAAGAAGCGGTGAAGCATCATGAGGCTAATTCAGCCGCAGGGCAGCCGCACGGCAATTGTGCGGATCTGATGGGAATTCATCTGGAAGGACCGTTCCTGGCATCGGAGTACAAAGGTGCGATGCCTGAATATCTGCTTCGAACAGCCGATATGCCGCTGTTAAAACACTATCAGGAGACAGCGGGCGGTTTTATTCATTACATAACCGTATCACCGGAAGTTGCAGGTATTCCGGAACATGTCAAAGACATCACTGAGATGGGCATCAAAGTGGCTATCGGTCATTCCGGTGCGGATTATGTCACATCCTGGAAATGTATCGATGCGGGTGCAGCAGCCGCAACCCATACCTTTAATGCCATGCGTCTGTTCCATCAGCATGAACCGGCAATTATGGGTGCAGTTCTTGAATCGGATGTGTACTGCGAAGCCATCTGCGATGGACGTCATCTTCATCCGGGTTCCGTTCGTTTCCTTTTGAAAATGAAAGGTTATGACAGAGTCATCGCCATCACAGACTCCATCATGGCAGCAGGACTGCCGGACGGCAATTACAAACTGGGAGTTAACGATGTCATCGTTGAAGAGGGCGATGCCAAACTGAAAGATGGTACAAGAGCCGGCAGTACCCTGACAACGGGACAGGCCTTCAGAAACCTGATGAAATTCACCGGCGAAAGCCCTGAGAAGATTCTGCCGCTGCTGACAGAGAACCCAGCCACCATGCTGGGCCTGCAAAACAGCATCGGCTTCATCGGCGAAGGCAAAGACGCCGACGTCCTCATCATGGACAGCGAATTCCAGATAAAAGAAACATTCGTCAAAGGACGCCGAATTTCTTAAATTGGCCCCTCGGACGGCAAAGCAGTTGAAAAAACGATGTACTTTACTAATAACAGCGAAACGCCCCATGAACCTTGGATGAACCGAATATAATTGACTGTTCATGGCAGGTGCTTTCAGACCAGCCGGTAATTAGCTGGTGTTTTTTACCAGCTTATGTACCGCTGCTAGGGCTGGACAGCGAGAGCGTGCCTGACACGAACTGTCAATTATTTCGGTTCTCAAAACCATTTGCGTTTCGCGTCAACCGAGAAAACAGAGAGGAGTTTTAAAAATGCCATTAATTCCATTAAGACCTTTACTTGAAACTGTTGATAAATATCATTATGCTCAGGGTGCTTTCAATGTCAATGCTGTTGCTCAGGCAAAAGCAGCCATTGAAGTGCATGAAATGTTCCGTTCCGCAGCAATTCTGCAGGGTGCAGATCTGGCCAACGGATTCATGGGCGGCCGTACAGATTTCCAGAATGCAACGCTGGAAGACAAGAAGATCGGTGCCAAAAATATTGCCGATGCCGTAAAGAAATATGCGGAGAATTCACCGATTCCTGTTGTTCTGCATCTGGATCACGGCAAGAATTTCGATTCCTGTAAAGCAGCCATCGAAGGCGGCTATACATCCGTTATGATCGACGGTTCTTCCCTGCCATTTGACGAAAACGTTGAACTGACAAGAGAAGTAGTTAAGTATGCCCATGAAAGAGGCGTTTCTGTTGAAGGTGAGCTTGGTGTATTAGCCGGCGTGGAAGATCATGTATTTTCTGCAACATCTACTTACACAAACCCATTAAAAGCAGTTGAATTCTTTAAGAAGACAGGTGTTGATGCTCTGGCTATTTCTTATGGTACAATGCACGGTGCATCCAAGGGCAAAAACGTTAAACTGAGAAAAGAAATTGTTATCGCAATTAAAGAGTGCCTGATGCATGAAGGTATCTTTGGTGTTCTGGTTTCCCATGGTTCATCCACTGTACCAAAATACATTGTTGACGAAATCAATGCTCTGGGCGGCAATATCCAGAATGCCCATGGTATTTCTGTAGATGAGCTGAAAGCAGCTATTCCTTGCGGTATCGGCAAGATTAATGTAGATACAGATATTCGTCTGGCTGTTACAAGAAACATGAAAGAGTTCTTCCACAATTATCCGGAAAAGCGCAACAGCCCATCCATCGGCGGTGTTTACAAGCTTCTTGAAGAAAAGAAAGACCAGTTCGATCCTCGTGCTTTCCTGCCTCCAATCATGGATACTGTTATGTACGGCAATATTCCGGATGAAGATGTTGCCGCGCTGGTTGCTGTCATTGAAAAAGGTGTCAAAGAAGCTATCGGTACATTGATTGTACAGTTTGGTTCATTTGGCAAGGCACCGCTTGTTGAGCAGGCAAGTCTTGATGAAATGGCTGAACGCTATAAGAAGATGTAATTCATTAACTAGGTCTTATGACTAAGTATGAAAGGAATTGTACAACATGGCCTGGCTGATTATCGCGACACTCGCTGCCAGTTTTATTAAAGGTGTCTGTGGTTTTGCCAATACCCTTGTATTCACCACGATTTTGAGTTTCACGTTCAATAACGTTCAAATTACGCCAATGGATTTGATTATCGGCTATCCGGCCAATGTGATTATTGCATGGAAAGAGCGCAGACAGATTAACTGGCGGATTAGTCTGCCGGTGGCAGCTCTGGTTATCCTTGGCAATATTCCCGGCATTTTTATGCTGAAGAATGTGGATACTCGAACCATCAAAGTAATTTTCGGCTTTTTCATTATTGCCATGGGCATTGAGATGCTGATGCGGGAGAGAGCCGGAAAGAAGCAGAAACAGTCAAAAATCATACTGGGACTGATCGGTGTGCTTTCGGGACTGTGCTGCGGACTTTATGGTGTCGGTGCACTGCTGGCGGCGTATATGGATCGCGTGACCGAGGACAGCCATGCCTTCAAAGGCAATCTCTGTTTTGTATTCTGGATTGAATGTACATTCAGATTGATTGTCTATCCATGCATCGGCATATTGAACTGGCAGATCTTTCGTCAGGCGGTGTGTATGATTCCATTTATGGTGCTGGCGCTGGTTTTTGGCATGAAGTGCTGCGGACACTTGAACGAAACGGTCATTAAGAGGCTCGTCATTATCGTGTTGATATTGTCCGGTATTGCACTTGTTATCCAAAACCTTTGTTAAAACATCTTATGCCCAATCACTTTTCATTATATAAAAGGTGTCGGATGTGACTGATTCGGTCACATCCGACACCTTTTTTGTACATATTCAACCAAAAACAGTCATTAATTTTGTGAAGTAGTTTGATTGAATTTGGCTGAATCTGGCGTTATAATATGAACATAATAAAGAGCAGGAGGTAACAAGATGATTTATACAGTGACTTTTAATCCATCATTGGATTATATCGTTGCAGTAGACGATTTTCAGCTGGGACTGACGAACCGAACAAGCTCTGAGTTGATTCTTCCTGGAGGCAAAGGCATTAATGTCTCAACATTATTAATGAATCTTGGCATAGAAAGCACAGCACTTGGCTTTATGGCCGGTTTCACAGGCGATGAGATTGTTCGCGAGCTGCAGGAAATGGGTGTGAAATCTGATTTCATCCGTATTGATGAAGGTATTTCAAGAATCAATCTGAAGCTGAAATCCATTGATGGCACAGAGATCAACGGCAGCGGTCCTGCTATTAACAGCGAGAAGGTTGAACAGCTGATGGTTCAGTTGGATGCACTTGGTGAAGGTGATGTTCTTTTCCTGGCAGGCAGTATTCCATCATCCATGCCGGATGATATGTACCGCCGTATTATGGCAAGACTGGAAGGCAAAGGCGTGATGATCGTTGTGGATGCAACGAAAGATTTATTGCTGAATGTTTTGGAATATCATCCATTTTTGATCAAGCCGAATAATCATGAGCTGGGTGATATTTTCGGTGTAGAGTTAAAGACAAGAGAAGAAGTTGTTCCTTACGGCAAAAAGCTTCAGGAAATGGGGGCACGCAACGTGCTGATTTCCATGGCCGGTGAAGGTGCCGTATTGATTTCGGAAGATGGTCAGGTCTTTGAAAAGCCGGCACCTAAAGGAAAGTTAATCAATGCTGTTGGTGCAGGAGACTCTATGGTAGCAGGATTTATGGCAGGATGGATGGAGAAGCATGATTATGAACATGCTTTTTATATGGGTATTGCATCAGGAAGTGCCAGTGCATTTTCTGAATATCTGGCAACTAAACATGAAGTAGAGAAGGTATATGAACAAGTAAAAGCGGAGGGTTAAATAATGAGAATTACGGACTTATTAGATAAGCAGAGTATTTCCCTGAATGGTGCGCCGAAGAATAAAAAAGAGGCGCTTGATCAAGTTGTTGATCTGATGGTCAAAAGTGGTAAAATTAATGATGTAGAGGCTTACAGACAGAAAGTTTATGCAAGAGAAGAAGAGAGTACAACCGGTATCGGCGAAGGTATTGCCATTCCTCATGGCAAATGCGATGCGGTAACAAAACCTGGACTGGCAGCGATGGTTGTCAAAGACGGTGTAGATTTTGATTCACTGGATGGTGAGCCGGTTCATCTGATCTTCCTTATTGCAGCGCCAAACACAGAGGATAATATCCATCTGGATGTGTTGAGCAAATTATCCGTTCTTCTGATGGATGAACAGTTTACAGCAGATCTGCTGAATGCCAAATCTGTGGATGAATTCCTTGAAATTGTGGATAAGGCGGATGATGAAAAAAGCGATATTGATGAACATCTGGCAGATACCGGTGAAGCCGAAGGAACACAGGCAAAACTTTTGGCAGTAACAGCCTGCCCGACAGGTATCGCTCATACGTATATGGCAGCTGAAGGCCTTGAGAAGGCTGCAAAGGCAAAGAATTGTTTTATCAAGATTGAGACAAGAGGATCCGGCGGTGCAAAGAACGTGATCACTGATCAGGAGATTGCCGAAGCAGACTGCATTATCGTGGCTGCCGATACACAGGTACCTCTGGACCGTTTTGACGGAAAGAAAGTCATTATCCGACAGGTGTCAGATGGTATCAGCAAGGCGGATGAACTGGTAGATCTGGCTTTGTCAGGCAATGTACCTGTTTATCATGCAGCTGAAGGTGCTAAGACGGAGGTGAAGGCTTCCAGCGGCGGTATCGGTCATCAGATTTACGCACAGCTGATGAATGGTGTTTCACATATGCTGCCATTCGTTATCGGCGGCGGTATCCTGATTGCCATTGCATTTCTGATTGATGGCCTTTCAATCGACATTAATTCATTGCCGGCAGATCAGAGAGCCAACTTTGGTACGATCACCCCGATTGCAGCAATGTTCAAACAGATTGGCGGCGTTGCGTTTGGTTTTATGCTTCCGATATTGGCAGGATTTATTGCCATGGCTATCGGAGACAGACCGGCACTGGCCCTTGGTTTTGTAGGCGGTATGATGGCGGCCAACGGCAAATCAGGTTTCCTTGGTGCTCTGGTAGCAGGTTTTGTTGCTGGTTATCTGATTCTCGCACTGAGAAAAGCCTGTGACAAACTGCCGACAGCCCTTGAGAAGATTGCGCCGGTTCTGATTTATCCGGTGGTCGGTATTCTGGTAATGGGACTCTTTATGATGTTCATTGTAGAGCCAATCATGGGCGGTATCAATACAGGTCTTAACAATGCCTTGACAGGTATGGGAAGTTCAAGTAAAGTGGTATTAGGATTAATTCTCGGCGGTATGATGGCCATCGATATGGGCGGCCCATTCAATAAGGCAGCTTATGTATTTGGTACAGCAGCTATTGCAGCGGGCAATTATGATATCATGGCTGCCGTTATGATCGGCGGTATGACACCACCTTGTGCCATTGCCCTTGCAACAATCCTGTTTAAGGATAAATTCACAAAAGAAGAAAGAGAATCCGGCCCGACAAACTTTATCATGGGTCTGGCATTCATCACTGAAGGCGCTATCCCATATGCTGCAGCTGATCCGCTGCATGTTCTTCCATCCTGTATCGCAGGTTCAGCCATTGCAGGCGGAATTTCCATGTTCTTTGGATGTACATTGATGGCCCCTCACGGCGGTATCTTCGTATTCCCGGTTGTAGGCAACGCACTGATGTATCTTGTGGCCTTAGTTGTAGGTACAGCGGTATCCACTGTATTACTTGGTTTATTAAAGAAAAGAGTTGCTTAAGTGTCCGGCTTGTATAGAAAAACTGAAGTTATAAAAGATCAAAATAATAGTTGTCAATAAAGTTAACGAATAATATTGATTGAGGAGGAATTTATCATGAAGGAATTTAAGTATGTGATTACAGACAAAGAAGGTATCCACGCACGTCCAGCCGGCGAACTGATCAAAGTTGTTAAAGGATTCAACAGCACAATCAAAATTGCAAAAGACGGCAAAGAAGCAGATTGCAAGAGAATGTTCGCAGTGATGGGTCTTGGCGTTAAGAATGGTCAGGAAGTTGTATTTACATTTGATGGTGAAGATGAAGATGCTGCATGTGAAGCTGTCAGCAAATTCATGAAAGAAAATCTGTAATTTGTAATTATTGGTAACGACGGCGTTACAAGGAGTTAAACGTGTTCCCGCATCAGCGGGGCGAATTGAAGAGACTGTTGCATGATGGGTACCCTGTAATGGGTTATGCAGCAGTTTTTTCTTTAACGGAGGAGAATCAGGATGCAGACATATAAAGGTAAAAGTGTTTTTGGCGGTATTGCCATTGGTAAGATCAGTGTTTATAAAAAAGATGAGCAGCTTGTTAAGCGTGTCAGAATTGAAGATGCAGATACAGAAATAGAGAGATACACAGAGGCACGTAATACTGCGGCTGCACAGCTTCAAAAGCTGTATGATAAAGCTTTGAAAGAAGTAGGTGAGGCCAACGCCGCTATTTTTGAAGTGCATCAGATGATGCTTGAAGATGAAGATTACAATGAATCTGTTGAGAACATTATTCGCTCCCAGATGGTGAATGCGGAATATGCGGTTGCTTCTACAGCAGATAATTTTGCCCAGATGTTTGAGGCCATGGACGATGACTATATGCGCGGCCGTGCGGCAGATGTCAGAGATATTTCAGAACGTGTGATCAATGTACTGGCAGGAGGTGCAGGCAGCGGCCTTGATGCAGATGAGCCTGTGATTATTGTGGCAGATGATCTGGCACCATCGGAAACAGTTCAGCTGGATAAGGACAAGGTTTTATCCTTTGTTACAGCTCACGGCTCAGAGAATTCTCATACGGCTATTCTTGCACGTACCATGGGTATTCCGGCATTGATCGGTACAGGTATTGATCTGGATGAGACCGTTGACGGCAAGCTTGGCATTGTAGATGGTGCTAACGGTGTTGTTTATGTTGATCCGGATGCTGAGCTGTTGGAAGAAATGAAAAAGAAACAGCAGGAAGAGCAGGAGAAAAAACGTCTGCTCCAGACATTAAAGGGCAAGGACAATATTACACTTGACGGTCAGAAAGTGATGCTGTATGCTAATGTTGGTAATATCAAGGATCTCGGTATTGCACTGCAGAATGATGCAGGCGGTATTGGTCTTTTCAGAAGTGAATTTATCTATCTGGGACAGGATCATTATCCGACAGAAGAGGAACAGTTCCAGATTTATAAGACTGTGGCAGAAACCATGGCTGGAAGAAGAGTTATCATCCGTACACTGGATATCGGTGCTGACAAACAGTGCGATTACTTTGAACTGGACAAAGAGGACAATCCTGCAATGGGACTCCGTGCCATTCGTATCTGTCTGACACGCCCAGAAATTTTCAAGACACAGCTGCGTGCCCTTTTCAGAGCAAGTGTCTACGGCAATATCAACATTATGTATCCGATGATCATCAGTGTGGATGAGGTTCGTCAGATCAAAGCCATTGTTGAAGAAGTGAAGGCTGAACTGACAGAGCAGGGAATTGAATACGGCAATCCGGCACAGGGTATCATGATCGAGACACCGGCTTCTGTGATGATGAGCAGAGAGCTGGCAGAGGAGGTTGATTTCTTCAGTATCGGCACTAACGACCTGACGCAGTATACATTGGCCATCGATCGTCAGAACTCAAGACTTGACAAGTTCTTCGATTCACACCATCCGGCAGTCCTTCGTATGATTCAGATGACAGTTGAGAATGCTCACAAGGCAGGCATCTGGTGCGGTATCTGCGGTGAGTTGGGTGCAGATCAGGCATTGACCAAAGATTTCCTGGCTATGGGTGTTGATGAGCTTTCTGTATCTCCGGGCAGTATTCTGCCGCTTCGTAAGATTATCCTTGAGACCAATGTCGAAGAGTATAAGAAGTCAAAACAGGCAAAATAAGCAAACATTCAATAATATGTGGTTTTGATTGCGTCATCTTTTGGTGACGCAATCTTTATAACATACGGTAAAATTTTTCGTATGTTATATGCTCCGCACCGGGACTCAGGGAGGAGTTCTGCAAAGGAAGGTGAAATTATGCTGACAGAACAGCGATATGAAACAATTTTAAGAATGCTGGATGAAAGAGGAAGTGTGACGGTCACAGAACTGAAGGATCTTCTGGATGCTTCGGAATCCACTGTGCGCCGGGATATCACTGCCCTTGGCAAAGCAGGCCGTCTGATCAAGGTTTTTGGCGGGGCCGTTGCAATGGAGCGCATTATGACAGGCAGTGAGCCGACGGTTGCCCAGAAGGTAGAAGTCAACAAGGAAGAAAAATGCAGGATTGCAGCCTATGCAGCGGGACTGATTGAACCGGAAGATTTTATTTTCCTTGATGCGGGTACGACAACAGGATACATGCTGGATTATCTGACGGAAAAAAATGCAACATTTGTGACCAATGCGGTGGCGCATGCACAGAAACTGGCGGAGATAGGAATGAAAGTGCTGCTTGTGGGCGGTGAATTGAAGAGTTCTACAGAAGCGATTGTAGGTGCACAGGCAACAGAGATGATCCGCAAGTATCATTTTACCAAGGGATTTTTCGGAACCAACGGTGTGACAAAGAAAACGGGATTTACTACACCGGAGGCCAGCGAAGCTGTTGTTAAGGAAATTGCCATGGCCCATTGTCGTGACCGCTATGTACTGGCGGATCATGACAAATTCGGCAGTGTCAGTTCGGTAACCTTTGGATCTTTCCAGTCAGCAACTATTTTGACAGACCGCAAAATGCCGGGACTTGAGGATGCTGGGAATGTCATTGTTGTATAGTGTATTATATGATATAATAATCATATCATATTGATATCTTAGGAGGAGAGGGACAATGAAAAGAAGATTTTTGGCAGCAGTCTTGACAGCTGCAATGGTCATAGGTGCACTTTCAGGCTGCGGTCAGTCGAAAACACAGGAGATGGATACCGCATCTGAGACAGAGACAGCGGCAGAGGCATCCGAAGAAGAAATCGGATATAATGAAATCACTCAGGTGCGTGTGGCGTATATGCAGAATTATGCATCTTTGTGGGAAGTGGCAACAGCCATCAACAAAGGTTATTTTGAAGAACAGGGATTGGATATCCAGCTCTATGCTTTTCAGGATGGACCGACAGAGATCAATGCCTTGGAATCCGGCTCTATTGATGTAGCCTATATCGGACCAGGTGCCCATAAATTGTGTATTCAGGGAAAGGCTTCCATTTTCTGCTTTTCTCATTTGGGCAATGCAGATTGTGTGATGGGCCTGAAGTCCCATGGTGTCAACTCTCTTGAAGATTTAAAGGGCAAGAAAGTTGCGTATGCATCAGGAACAGCGTCAGAGACAATTTTAAAGCGTGCCTTGGCATCCGTTGGATTGACAATGGACGATATAGAGGCTTATGATATGGAAGTCAGCAATATGGTCAGTGCCATGGTTTCGGGATCTGTGGATGCGTGTGCAGCATGGTCGCCTAGCTCTTCAACGATTGTCAGTGAACTGGGGGATGATGCACAGATCTTCTGTACCAACACAACATTTGCAGACGAAGCTGCAGATTGTGAAGGATGGGTATGCATGCCTGGCTATGTAGATGCGAACAGCGACATTCTTGTGAGATTTACTAAGGCGCTTTACAAAGCCATGGATTATGGTTCACAGGAAGTAAATTATGATGAAGTGGCCGGTTATGTAGCAGAAATCTGCGGGACAGACAAGGCTGCTGCATTGGATCAGACAGGAGACGGTGCATGGCTTGACAGCAAGACATTACTGAAGTATTTGGAAGACGGTACACTGAAGCATTATTATGAAGTTCAGCAGAAGAACTTTATAGATGCCGGAGACATAGACAAGGAAGTACCGGTTGAAGATTATGTGCTTTTTGATATCATGGAAGAAGCCGGAAAGTAATCCTTTATAAATCATTACAGTAAGAGACGAACGAATCAGAGATTGATGAGTTTGTCTCTTTTTTTGTGGAAGTATAACCCGTTGCAATGATATTTATATCGAACCCGGGAATGAATCTGTATGTGCGAGGAAAATGTGCAAAATTGAATACATAATACAAAATACCGCAATACATATTGAATACTGTATACAATTATGGTATAATCAAAGCACAAAAGAAATCAAGTTCGAAGCGGCAATTCACTTCGGCTGAGATAAAACAGTATTTAACATAAGGAGGTACCGTTATGGGTAGAGAAATTAATCAGAGAAAAGCAGCGATTATTGGTTGTGGTTTTGTTGGTTCAGCAACTGCGTTTACATTGATGCAGAGTCAGTTGTTCTCAGAGCTTGTTTTGGTGGATGTTGATTTTGATAAGGCAGACGGAGAGGCAAAAGATATTGCTCATGGTATTCCTTTTGCTGGTCAGATGAAAATACATGCTGGTACATATGAAGATTTGGATGATGCAGCCATTATTATTGTGACTGCCGGGGCCGGTCAGAAGCCGGGAGAGACAAGACTGGATTTAGTGCACAAGAATGTGGCGATTTATGAGAGCATTATTCCAAGAATTGCAGAGCAGAATAAGGATGCCATTTTATTGATCGTATCAAACCCAGTCGATATTTTGACTTATACAGCTTTGAAACTCAGCGGTTATCCGGAGAATCGTGTACTCGGTTCCGGTACGGTTCTGGATACAGCGCGGTTAAAATACGCCCTTGGCGAACATTTGAGTGTGGATAGCCGAAGCGTCCATTCCTTTATCATTGGTGAACACGGTGACAGCGAAATTGCTGTTTGGAGCAGTGCCAATGTAGCTGGTGTACCGTTGGATCAGTTCTGTGAGATGAGGGGCCATTATAATCATGAGACTGCTATGAAGGAAATTGCAGAATCTGTCAAAAACAGCGCTTATGAGATCATTGCGAAAAAGCATGCAACTTATTATGGCATTGCCATGTCTGTCAAGCGCATCTGCGAATGCATTATGCGCAATGAGAAGTCAGTAATGCCTGTATCTTCCATGATGCATGGGGAGTATGGCATTGAAGGAATGTGTTTGAGCATGCCGGCGGTTGTCGGAAGTGAAGGTGTTGAAACACATGTGCCGATCACCATGAACGAAGAGGAAACACAGAAACTGCAGGAATCAGCAGCAACATTGAAGGAGATTATTGAGGATATTAAGCTGTAAAAATGTTATTGTAACTGTGAATGCAGTGAACAGCTGCATAGTCGATGATAGTGTCATAAAGCAGGCTGGGAGATCACACTTTGTGAAACTCCCGGCTATTTTATTCAGTCCGGTGTTCGTGCTGAACATCATGGTATCATACGTTTGTGTTTTGTAAGTCTTATTATAGCAAGATACATTAAAAATAAAAGTACGGTACTTTTTTCAGTACCTTGATATTATGGTGGATATCACTTATAATTCAGAGAGAATGAGGTGAAGATATGATTATCAGTGAGAAAATATTTATGTTGTTGGAAAAGAAAAATATGAGCCAGAAGGAATTTTCACAGAGGACAGAGATTTCTCAGAGCACCATCAGTGACTGGAAAAGGAAAAAGACAAACCCTTCTGCGGATAAGATTTTGAAAATATGTGAGGTACTTCAGATAACGCCATATGAGCTTTTGGCGGATACAGATTTAGGTGATGATCAGAAAGGGAATTCTGTGGATTATATTTTGAATAAAGATGAGCATACGTTGATAGAATCATTTCGTGAACTGGATGTACGGCAGAAAAACAGACTGATGGGATATCTGGAAGGATTAAAAGAATAGACTGGAATAAATGAAAAGTGTATGTCGAATTGGCTTGACATGCATTTTTTTTAATGATAATATACGTATACACGTAACGTAAAACAATAATAACTGAATGTTATTTGAAAGAGAAGATGGCGTAGCTTTTTTTCAAATGATTAAAAAGATAGAAGAAAAAGTTTATAAAGGATTAATAAGATATTGACACCATATATGACACCACATATAATAAAGGAAGGAGATATATAAATGCCTAAGTGGGATAAACTATTAATGCGTATACTTAATTTATCAAATAATCTTCGTTTTGATGAATTGAAGAAGGTTTTGGAAAGCTATGGTTATACGATGCATGTTCCCAGAAGTGGAAGCAGTCATTATACTTTCAGAAAAGAAGGCTGTATGCCGATTACAATACCAAAGCATGAACCAATCAAGAAAGTGTATGTAGAGATGGTAAGGCGGATTGTAGAAAGCGAGGCAGAGAATGAAGAAAACATTGAGTGATTATATGGCAATGTCTTATCGGATGGAGATTATAGAAGATAAAGAAGAAGGAGGTTTTGTTGTTTCCTATCCTGATTTACCTGGGTGCATAACATGTGGAGAGACATTGGAAAGTGCCGTGGAAAATGCCGTGGATGCCAAGAAGGCTTGGTTGGAAGCTGCCATTGAAGGAAACATTGAGATTTATGAACCGGATAGTTTAGAGGATTATTCAGGTCAGTTTAAATTGAGAATTCCGCGCAGCCTGCATCGTTCGTTGGTTCAGCATTCACGGCGGGAGGGAATTAGTATGAATCAATATTGCGTTTATCTTCTGTCGAAAAATGATGTGATGTTTTCAAAGTAATTGAAAGGCATGAAAAAGAACCGGCTAAATGTTTAACCGGCTCTTTAAAAATATAGAAGCTTTACTGTGGAATATCAGCTACCAGTGCATCGATATCAGCAGCTTTTGTGATGATGCCCATCTTCAGCAGCCAGTCAGCTGTATTCTGCCAGCTTTCTTTGTTGATGGTCAGGAAATCAGCACTGTTGTCAGCCATCAGAGGAAGAAGAATTTCCATACTCTTTTCTTCTACTTCTGAATCTAGAGGATAGTTGGCTTTATCCTGATTGTTCAGAAGAATCTGCAGGCAGCCCTGAGGATCGTCAAGGACATCCTGGAAGCCTTTTCTGGAAGCGCGGATGAATTTTGCCAGTTTGTCGCTTTCGGTTTTGACCTGATTTTCACCTGTGACAAGAACGAGTTCTTCATAATCCGGTACACCTTCTTTGGTGATATCAAAGTAAGTGACATCATAGCCTTCCTTCTGAAGGGTTGGATATTCGTGGTTGATATAAGTACCAATGACAGCGTCTACATTGCCGCTGATCAGAGCTGTATTCAGATCGAAGCCGACATCCTGCATGGTGACATCATCATAGGAGAGGCCGTTGTGTTCCATCATCGCTTTGACGAAGTATTCATTGTCAACGGTTCCCGGATAACCAATGGTTTTGCCTTTGAGATCTTTGGCACATGTGATGTTGCTGGATTTCATGGACATCACGATATTCAGCGGATGCTGTACAACTGTACCCAGGATCTTTACAGGAATATCCTGATTGGTGGCTGTTGAGATGATGTTTGGCTGGTAGTAGAGACCGGCATCAGCCTGTCCGGCAGCAGTCATGGTGATGGCATCATTGGTATTGGATGGGAATTCAACATGTACATTGAGGCCTTCTTCTGCATAGTATCCCTTTTCGATGGCTGTATAGATAAAGGAATGAACAGCGTTTGGATACCAGTCGAGGACAATGCTGAAATCTTCAAGATTGCCGTTGGCTGCTGTAGTTTCAGCAGCCTCTGAAGATGCTGTGTCAGCCTGTGTTTCAGAAGTACTTTCTGAAGCGTTTGAAGCAGCCTCAGTAGTGGATGTGCTTGCGGAAGAATTGCCGCAGGCAGCCATGGAAAGTGCCATTGCTGCAGTCAGTAAGATTGCAGAAATTTTTTTCATTTTTTTCATAGTATAACCCCTTTATGTTATTAGTGATTGCTTAGAATGACGATCTAAGCAATAGAACTATTGTTCTTCTTTCATAATGCCCAGCATAGCGGCAAAAAGTGCGGTTTTCTCGGTGATTGTCGGAATATAAACCTTTTCCTCAGTTGTATGCATGCCGGATTCCACAGGACCGAATGCGTCAACGGCCGGCACACCGAAGGAATAGAACCAGTTGGCGTCCGTTGCTGTCGGTTCGGCAATTTCTTCCATAGTGATACCCAGGAGCTGTCCGGCTTTTTCAGCAATCTGGAAAGCTTTGTGGCCCATTTCATTCTTCTCAAGGGCAGGGAAGAGAATACGGTGAGAAACTGTTGTTTCACATACCGGATCTTCGTTGGAAGCAGCCAGAGATTCGATATTGGCTTCGGCCTCTGCAAAGGAAGGACCGTTATCAGGAAGACCGGCTACACAGAATTCCATATGGGCATCACCGGCAACGATACCATTCGGACGGCCGCCGGAGATTGGAGCGACGTTATAATAGATCTCTCGGTCATAGTCATTGAAGCTGTACAGCTTGAGAATCTTATGAGCCAGTTCCTTGACGGCACTGTGCCCTGCCATATAGGCACCGCCCGCATGCGCTTCGACACCCTTGATATCCAGAGCACCGAGGATAACACCTTTACGTTGGCTGACAACACCGTAACCCTTGTCTGTTTTGGCCGCGCTCTCGAAGATGTAAGCGCATTCTGTACCGGGTGCTTCTTTCTCGAAGACTTTGCGGCTGGTAATGGAACCGATCTCTTCATCGCAGCTGTAGAGCATAACGATTTCTTTGTTCGGCAGTAAGCCTAATTCACTGGCAATCTTGACAGCATAGGCAGAAACGGCGAATCCGGCTTTGCAGTCACCGCTTCCGAGGCCGTGGAGCCAGTTGTCTTCATCCACATAAGGCGGAAATTTGGCTGCATAGCCAACAGGGAAGACAGTATCCATATGAGAATTCAGGATGATCTTGCCTTCCGGATGTTCCGGTTTGATGCGGGCAATCAGATGGGTACCGCAGCCTTCGAAGAACATTTCTTCCATTGTCACACCCGGAATGGTTTCCAGGACGGCACGGGCCATATCGATGACCTGTCTGTTGCCTTCCACATAATTTGATTCACTGTCAACAGAGGTGAAGCGCATCAGCAAATCCACCTGTTCCTGTAGATAACCTTCTGCCAACTCTTTGATTTTATTGATATCCATTGTGTAAAACTCCTTTCGATAAACCGTATTCATTGTTCTAAAGGCGTTAATATAGTATATTTACAGTTCCTTCCGCCATGGGATTGCAATTCTTTCGATAATGCCGATGATGGCAACAATAATCATGGCCACAGCGGAGAGCAGAACGATAGGGGCGAAGACACCGGCGCCGTCCAGCTGTGTCAGCATACGTTTGCTGAAATAACCAAGACCGCTCTGTGCACCCAGCCATTCTCCGATGGCTGCACCGATGATACTGATCGGAATGGCCATTTTGATGGCTGAGAAGAAATAAGGCAGTGCATTCGGCAGTTTCAATTTCATGAAAATATCCATTTTGCTGGCATTGAAACTGAGCATTAATTCCTCCATTTCGCGTTTCGTGGACTGGAAACCATCATAAACCGTAATGGTGATCGGGAAAAAGGTCATAAGTACCGTCACCAGAACTTTGCTCCAGATGGAATAGCCGAACCATAGAACAAACAGCGGTGCAATGGCCGTTGTCGGGATTGTCTGGGAAGCAATGACCAGCGGGTAAAGGGTACGGCGGACGCCTTCATGCATGTCCATGACGATAGCCAGTGCCAGACCGAGGACGATGGAGATGCCAAGACCGATGAAGGTAACGGACATAGTAGCCGGCAGGTGAACCATGAACAGCGGTTCACGCAGTTCCCATAACTTCTGGATAACCTGTATCGGTGTCGGAAGAATGTAAGCGGCATTGATACCGAGGGCTAATGCCTGCCAGCCGATTAAAAGGAGAAAGAAGAGAATCAGCGGTGGTAAATATTTTCTCATATGATCACCTGCCTTCTCAACTGATCGATCAGATATTCTTTTAATTCGACAATATCCGGTCGTCCCATATCATTGCGGTTTCTGGGATAATCCATAGGAACGTTCAGAACTTCCAGTTCATGAATCGGTGTCTGTTTGACCAGATAAATTTTGCTGGACATAAAAATGGCTTCCTCCACATCATGGGTGATGAACATAATTGTTTTGTGAAAATGCTGCCATTGATTCAGCAGCCATTCCTGCATGCTGATTCGGGTCAATGCATCCAGTGCGCTGAAGGGCTCGTCTAAGAGCAAAAGATCCGCATCGGTCAAAAGTGTTCGGGCGAAAGAGATACGCTGGCGCATACCGCCGGACAGATCCTTGGGATACTTGGCGGCATAATCAGAGAGACCGACTTCCTTCAAAATATCGGCAACACGCTGTGTCTGCTCTGCCTGAGGAATTTTGGCAATTTCCATAGGAAGACACAGATTCTTCTCAATGGTTCGCCATGGAAAGAGCAGATCCTTCTGAGGCATATAGCCCGCAGCATGCTTCACGGCAGCGATATCCTGCCCGTTTAGAAAAATATTACCGCTTTTCCTTTTCAAAAGGCCGTTGGTCAGTTTGAAAATCGTACTCTTTCCGCAACCGCTGATACCGATAATGGAAATAAATTCCTCTGGTTCCACAGTGAAGGATAGATCATCTATGATATTGAAATCCTCACTGTCATATTGAAAGGTGACATGTTGAAATTCTAACATTTTAGAATACTCCTTGGTAAAAATATAATCTTTAAGTCAAACGCGTCTAAAGCGTCATATTCCAGGCCATATCCCAGAAAAGTGCCTCAAAGCGGCTGCATGTCCGGAAGATATCTTTGAGGTGAGAGATATCTGCTTCGGAACAGTGTTCACCGAGACGATCAACGGTGTCTAGGATGCTCTGGTTGCAGGCCACATATTCATCAGAGACATAACCTTTGATCCAGTCACCATAGAATGGATGCTCAGCAGCGCCTGGAATCTGATTCAGTGCTTCCCCAATCATCTGGTAGCTCCATGAGCAGGAGAGGATGGAGACAAGCAGTTCCAGAATGCCTTCATTGTGCCCGATTTCCAGCATGTAATGGGTGTAGGAAGTGTTCATGATGGATGGTTTTGCATTTGCCGCTTCTTCCGGGGTTATGCCAAGGCGGGCCATATACCCGCGGTGAATGTCCATTTCGCCGTTTAATGTGTCGTTCACAAGCTGTGAGAAGAACTGCATCATTTCAGGCTCACGGGATTTGACGATCCCCAGGGCATAAACTCGGGCATAATCATAAAGGTAGAGATAGTCCTGAAGCATATAAAAACGAAAACGATCCATGGAAAGGCTGCCGTCACCGATGCCGGAGACAAATGGGTGTTTAAGGTAGCCGTCCCAGATGTCTTTGACGTCCTCGTATAAGCATTCTGTTAATTTCATAAATTTCCTCCTTAAAGGTTTAACGAGATAATTGCGAAACAGAAAGTTTTTGGGGGCCAGCATCAATGCATAAGTCAACGCAGGCACACTCGCGTTGACTTATGCATTGATGCTGGCACTTCCAAAAGTTGGTGTTAGTTTCGCAATTATCATCAGCTGTTTCGAAATAGTATGTTATGAAACATTTGATGAGTAGTTATCAGCTGAAAATATAAAAGGAGCTCTGCTTAGAAATGAAGCAGAACTCCCGATTAGGTACATGTTTATTCATTACCTATGGCCGCTTATAAAAAGATAATTGAGGCAATCAATCATCATAGCATATAGCCATAAATAATTCATTTACATTGCTTTCCTGCGTTGGGATTATCCACATCAAGTTCAAAGGGTCGGCACAGGCCTCTCAGCAATTAAGCACCCCTAGCAAATTCAGTTTTATTATACAGTATCTGTATACAAAAGTAAATAAAAAAATGAATTGATGAAGAAAGTTGTTGTCTGTTTTGATATTTTGTTTTATACTTTCCGTTATGAGAAGGTTAATGGGAAACAGATCAAAGCAATATAACGGCAAAGTATTTAACATCAGAGAGGAACAGACAGAATGAATCTTGATTATTACAAAACCTTTTATTATGTGGCTTTGAGTAAGAATTTTACGAGAGCTGCAGAACTTCTTGGCAATAATCAGCCCAATGTGACGCGTTCCATGAACAACCTGGAAGCAGAACTTGGATGCCGTCTGTTTGCGCGAAGCAACAGAGGGGTATCGCTGACGCCGATAGGAGAGAAATTGTTTGAATATGTATCAGCGGCGATGAATAATCTGGAACTTGGGGAAGAAGAGATTAAGAAAACGCTGAATATTGAAAATGGTCTTGTGACGATAGGAAGCAGCGAGACGGCGCTTAGACTGATGCTTTTGGAAAGACTGAGTACTTTTCATGAGGAGCACCCGAAGATTAATTTCCGGATTTCCAGTTATTCGACACCGCAGGCGATACAGGCATTGAAAGAAGGAAAAGTGGATTTTGCGGTGATTTCCACACCGGCGGACATAAAGAAACCGCTTCACAGAATTCCCCTGGTGACGTTCCAGGATGTTCTGATCGGCGGTCCGAAATACCGGGAACTGGCGTCAAAGACACGCAGTCTCAGTGAATTGATGAGTTATCCTTTTGTCTCACTTCCGCCTGAGACAGGGACAAGAATGTTTTATACACAGTTTTTTATGAATCAAAGGCTGTCTTTTCATCCTGAGATAGAGGTGGCAGCAACGGATCAGATCCTACTGATGATCCGTTATAATCTGGGGATTGGTTTCTGCCCGGATGATCTGGCGGCTGATTTTATTGCAAGAGGAGAGGTATGCCAGATCCATCTGAATGAGGAGATTCCGAAACGTCAGATCTGCCTTGTAACGGATGATACCAAAGTATTGAGTACAGCAGCCAAGAAGTTGTTGGATGCGTTAGACGCCAATGCGTCTTATCAGCCTTTTTTCTGTGACTGCTGAATCTAAATAAAAAGTGTATACAACAAAAAGAAAGTGTATACAGCAATTGAAGAGACAGCCGCCGGTTAAATACGGATCTTGCCGGCGGACTGCCTGGATGTCTTCAAACGAGCCATGGCTCTGGCCAGTGAAGCGCTGGAATGGTAGTATTCCTGAATACTCTGTTTCTGACGCAGCTGTTCCAGAGCCCTTTCTTTTGCTTCTTCTGCACGGCGGACATCGATTTCTTCAGGTTTTTCTGCACTTTCTGTCAGCAAAATGACACGGTTGTTGGCAATCTGGACGAAACCACGGCCAACATAACCGATATGCCAGGTACCGTCTTCCGTTTTATAACGCATTTCCCCGTCTGTGACGGCAATAACCATAGCTTCATGGTGGGCCAAAACCTCTTTTTCGCCGTCAAAAGCGGGAACGATCAGGGAGAGGCAGGGGCCTTCATAGAAGACCCTGTCTGCTGCGATGATTCTCAGATTATACATATCACTCATTGGAAACGCCTGCCTTTCTATTTGACAGAAGCCTGCATTTTTTCAGCTGCACGTTTCACATCATCGATGGTGCCTACATTAAAGAAGGCGTTTTCAGGATAATCATCCATTTCACCACTGATGATGGCTTTGAATCCGCGAATGGTTTCTTCAAGAGGTACATAAACACCTTTGATGCCTGTGAAGTTTTCTGCTACATGGAATGGCTGGGAGAGGAATTTCTGAATCTTACGGGCACGATAAACAGTTACCTTATCTTCGTCAGACAATTCTTCCATACCGAGGATAGCGATGATATCCTGAAGGTCCTTGTAGCTCTGCAGAATTTCCTGTACCTTTCGGGCAACTTCATAATGCTCTTCACCGACGATATCCGGTTCAAGAATTCGTGAGGAGGATTCAAGAGGATCGACGGCCGGATAAATACCCTGTTCAACAATTTTTCTTGAAAGAACAGTGGTGGCATCCAGGTGGGCAAATGTTGTTGCAGGTGCAGGGTCCGTTAAGTCATCGGCAGGTACGTAAACGGCCTGTACAGATGTAACGGCACCATTTTTGGTGGAAGCGATTCGTTCCTGAAGTTCACCCATTTCAGTAGCCAGTGTCGGCTGATAACCAACGGCAGAAGGCATACGGCCAAGCAGCGCGGACACCTCGGAACCTGCCTGGGAGAAACGGAAGATATTATCGATGAACAGAAGGACATTTCTATGTTCCTGATCACGGAAATATTCAGCCATTGTCAGACCGGTTTCAGCGACACGCATTCTGGCACCAGGCGGCTCATTCATCTGACCAAACACTAAGGCTGTTTTTTCAAGAACACCTGAAGCTTTCATTTCTGACCAGAGGTCGTTGCCTTCACGGGAACGTTCACCGACACCGGTGAAGATAGAGTAACCGCCCTGTTCAGCTGCGATATTACGGATTAATTCCTGAATCAGGACTGTTTTGCCGACACCGGCACCGCCGAAGAGGCCGATTTTACCGCCTCTGGCATATGGGGCCAGAAGATCGATAACCTTGATACCTGTTTCAAGCACTTCAGCTACAGGATTCTGATCTTCGAAAGCAGGAGGGTCTCTGTGAATAGACCATTTCTCCACATCCTTCAATTCTTCGCCGCCATCAATAGTTTCACCTGTGACATTGAAAAGACGTCCAAGTGTCTGTTCACCCACAGGAACTTTGATGCCACCGCCGGGAGCAATCACTTCCATATCACGGTAAAGACCTTCACTGGCGGAGAGCATGACACAGCGGACTGTGTGATTACCGATATGCTGTGAGACTTCCATGATACATTTCTGACCGTTGTTATCAACTTCAAGGGCATCCTTGATATATGGAAGATCATCATCTTCAAATTCTACATCGACAACAGGTCCCATGACCTGTACAATTTTTCCTTTTTTCATATCGGACACCTCCTTTTAATTTTTTCCTTTTTTCTGAGCCTTGGCACCGGCAATGACCTCAGTGATTTCCTGGGTAATAGCGGCCTGACGGGCTCTGTTATAAAGTGTTCCAAGCTCCTGAAGAATAGCGGATGCGTTATCAGCGGCAGCCTGCATCGCCATCAGACGGGCATTCTGCTCACTGGCATAAGCTTCTACCAGGGCACTGTAAATATAACCGACGATATAATCCGGCACGATCTGTCCCATGACAGCTTCCGGTGACGGTTTCATGGCGATATGCTCCATCGGAAGATCGACAGGGATATCTTTGATCACGAAATCCGGACGCTCAAGGGGAAGAAGACGCATGAACTGTGCTTCTTCTGTCATGGCATTTTTCATGCTTGTGTAGATCAGATAAATTTCATCCACCTTTTTTGTACGATAAGCATTGATCAGTGTCTCAGAAATATTTCTTGCACGGCTTAATGTCGGATTCTGAATGGTATAGTGGAATTGGTGGGCAATCGGTATTTTCTTCTGCTGGAAGTAATGCCGGCCGATTTCACCAATGACGTATAATTTTGCGTTTTTATCGTTTTGAATATGTTCTTCAGCCAGCTTGAGGATATTGTGGTTGTAGGCACCGGCCATACCTTTATCGGCGGTGACGACAACATACGCACGGCGAATGGTATTCTCATCTATGACAGCATTCGGATCACGGAAGTATTCTGAATGCATTTCAGGAAGATGACGAAGAATTCGACTCATGGTGGACTGAAGGGTATAGAAATACGGTTCTGTATTCTCTAATGCTTTTTTTGCTCTTCTCAGTTTCGACGAGGAAATCATATACATGGCATTGGTGATTTTCATCGTGTCCTGTATACTTCTCATTCTGTCTCTGATTTCTCTGGCATTTGCCATATCAGATACGCCTCCTTCCTGTCTTACTGCTGTTTGAAGGCTTCAGCGGCTTCATCAATCTGCTTTTTCAGTTCATCTGTCAGCTGACCGCCTGTCTGAATGGCTTCACATATGTCTGCATGCTGCAGATCAAACCATGCCAGAAGATCATTCTGGAATTTCTTGACAGATTTGAGTTCCACATCATCAAAGTAACCTTTGTTAGCCAGATACAGAGTGATAACCTGCTGATTCAGCTGAAGCGGTTTTCCCAGAGGCTGCTTCAAAAGCTCAAGAAGCGCATGGCCGTGTTTTAACTGCTGCTTTGTAATATCATCCAGATCAGAAGCGAACTGGGTGAAGACTTCCATTTCACGATACTGCGCCAGATCGATACGGATACTGCCGGAAGCTTTCTTCATAGCATTTGTCTGAGCGGCACCGCCCACACGGGAGACTGACAGACCCACGCTGACTGCCGGACGCATACCTGAGAAAAACAGATGGCTTTCAAGGAAAATCTGACCATCTGTAATGGAAATAACATTGGTTGGAATATAAGCGGATAAGTCACCGGCCTGTGTTTCAATAATAGGAAGGGCTGTTAAAGATCCGCCGCCAAGTTTATCACTGAGTCTGCTGGCACGTTCCAGAAGACGGGAATGCAGATAGAACACATCACCGGGATAAGCTTCACGTCCAGGAGAACGTTCCAGCAAAAGGGAGATGGCTCTGTAGGCAACGGCATGTTTGCTCAAATCATCATAGACGATTAAGGCATCCTGACCATTGTACATAAAGTATTCTGCCAGCGCTGTACCTGCATATGGTGCGATGTACTGAAGAGAAGAGGAGTCACTGGCCATGGAAGCAAGAACGATGGTGTATTCCATAGCACCATGCTTCTCAAGGTTATTGACAACTCTTGCAACGGTAGAAGCTTTCTGACCGATAGCAACATAGACGCAGACAACGCCTTTGCCCTTCTGGTTAATGATGGTATCTTCTGCGATAGAAGTTTTACCCGTCTGACGGTCGCCGATAATCAATTCACGCTGACCACGACCGATTGGAAACATGGAATCGATGGAAAGGATACCTGTTTCCAGCGGTGTATCAACGGGCTGACGATCGATGATTGCCGGTGCCGGTTCTTCAATGGCACGGTATTCAGTGGAAGGAATATCACCTTTGCCGTCGATGGGTTCGCCAAGGGCATTGATGACTCTTCCTTTGAAAGCATCGCCGACAGGAATGCCGGCTCTTTTGCCTGTCCGGATGACTTTGCAGCCTTCACGAATGGATTCGTCGTGGCCGAAAAGGATACAACCGATTTCATTTCGGCGGATATTCTGGACCATACCTTTGACACCGCTGTCGAAAACAACGATTTCACCGTACATGGCATGGTCGATACCGTAAACTGTGGCAATACCATCGCCGACCCAGATGACTTCACCGGTTTCTTTGGCTTCATTGTCCCAGTCATAATTTTCTATTTCATTTTTTATAATTGATATAATATCGTCTGCACTAATGACACTCACATTATCACCTCTTTCAGAGTTCTAAATCTGTCCGACGGCATTCTTCAGCTGACGGATACGTGCGGCAAAGGTCCAGTCATATTCTTCATGACCGATACGGATGCGAACACCGCCAAGGAGAGAAGGATCTATGCTGATGTGATAAATCAGCTCTTTGCCGGGATACTTCCGTGAGAGGAAAGCTTTGATTTTTTGTTCTTTTTCAGGGGTTGGTGTTTCGGCAAAAACACATTCAACCTGTACACGGTTATGGGCAGTATCCCAGATTTTCTGCCATTCAGCATAGATGTCTGTCAGTTCTTCAATACCGCCATCGTCACACATGACTTTGTAAAAGTTGATCAGATGGCGGGGAAGACCTGAGCCGTCAAAGACGCGTTCGATCAGATGATGCTTTTTCTCAGATGTCACAAGGGGACTCTGAAGAATGTTCAAAAGTGCAGGAACTTTTTCTGTTATTTCACGGGCTGTCTGAAGATCTTCAGATGTAATACCCAGTTCATACAGAACAATTGCATTATTCACCGCTCTTTGCGTCATACTGATCACCTGTCATAATAATTTTCTTTGCAGCCAGCATGGCAATATCCATGATCTGTGACTGCAGTTCTTTTTTGGCATTTGCCTGTTCTTTTTCTATATCTTCACGGGCCTGAGCCAGCATTTTGACTCTTTCGGCCTCTGTATCAGCAATCGCCTTGCTGTGTTCTTTTTCGGAACGTGCACGGGCAGCTGCGATAATATCGGCGGCCTGTTCTTTAGCAGTGTCAAGCTGCTGCTCATAGTCGGCTTTCATTTTGTTGGCCTCATCCTGCGTTTTCTGTGCAGCATCAAACTGCTGCTTGATCATTTCGTTTCGCTGCTCGATCACACCCATGACCGGCTTAATCAGAAAATGCCGAAGTGCAACAAAAAGAACGAGGACATTGACGACGGTCCAGAAGATTGTCCAGGGTTCCAAACTTAACATAGCTGCACCTGCCTCTCATTCTTACTGTTCCTTAAGCTCTATTGAATATCGCAAGGATTATTTAAAGTCTATTGAATATTGCAAAGATTATTTAAGGAAAAGAATGATTAACAGGGCAATAACGAAACCGTAAATAGCAGTTGCTTCGGCAAGGGCACAACCAAGAAGTAAAGCTTTGCTGATTTTGCTTTCTGCTTCAGGCTGTCTTGCGATAGCATCTACTGCGGAAGAAGTTGCTTTACCGATACCAACACCGGCACCAATACCTGTTAATACTGCAATACCTGCACCAATTGCTACGAATAATGTTGCTGACATAATAACTCGCTCCTTTTCTTTTTAAAATTGACGGATCATTGATGATCAGTCGATAGCTTCTTTAATAAATAATGCGGTCAGGAATACAAAAACGTATGCCTGGATCAGCCCGTCGAATATATCGAAGTAGCAGCTGAATACCGCCGGCAGGATGGCCGGGACGACCATCTTCAGCAATTCCATAATGACAAACGAACCAAGAACGTTGCCGAATAATCGCATACATAATGAAAGCGGTCTGATGAAAATCTCAAGGATGTTGATTGGCAAAATGACAACCATTGGTTCTGCGAAGCTTTTCAGCCAGCCGCGGCCGCCTTTAGCCAAAACACCGGACAACTCGATCAAAATGATGCTGAGAATTGCCAGTGAAGCCGTTACATTGATATCCTTTGTCGGTGGTTTGAAACCGAGAATACCGATGAGATTGGCGATGCCGATGTAAATACCGACGCTCATTAAATAAGGAATAAAACGTTTGCCTTTCTCACCAAGGATATCTTCGAAGAAGCTATAAATACCACTGACAGCCGTTTCAAGAAGCAGCTGTCCTTTACCTGGGTTTGTCACCTTCAGGTTTCTGACAAAAATCGCACACAGGAGAATCACAACAGCCATGATTAACCATGTTACAAAAACTGATTCGGCCACCGGTATGCCGCCGAAAATCGGAATCGTAAAAGCTGTATCACAGTTCAATTCTGCCATGAGATTTTTTACCAGCTCATCCATATTTATTCACTTCCTTTTCACTTCCCTCTCGGGCTGTTCACAATTTTAGTCTCGTCAAATGCAATTGTCAAATGTCGAAAAAAGGATGAAAATTCACAAATTGAACACAACTTTGTAGATATTATGTCCTAAAAGTACGCTTTAGTTGCATTTGAAATTGGTAAAATTTGATTATTGATCTGTGGAATCGGAATTATTTTCTCCTATTTGACGTATGTTAGGATTGTAAAACTTTATGGAATATAATCATGATACTTCTTTGATATATCAGAAAGGCAATAAGAGAAGTTGGACAGATAAAAAAAGAGTGTCGAAAAAAAGACACTCTTTGATGGTGGATTAATCAAGGACGGTGATGGAGTCACCGACATGAAGGGTTCCTTCTTTGATGACCTTGGTGAAGATACCCTGGGTAGGCATAATACACTTACCGATTTTCTGCTGAATGGCACAGCCTTTATGACATTCCTTGCCAATCTGGGTGACCTCCTGGATTGTTTCGCCGATCTGTAGACGTGTACCAACGGGCAGTTCATAGAGGCAGATGCCTTTTGTGGTCAGATTCTCGGCAAATTGTCCCGGAGTCAGACCATCAACGCCCATTTCGGTCATGATATCTATACTTTCCTGGGCCAGAAGGCTGATCTGGCGATGCCAGTTGCCGGCATGGGCATCCCCTACAATGCCATGGTCACATTTGCACAGGGCAGAATCAACAGGGGTTTTAACCACACCTTTTTCTTTGGATATGTTGATAGATGTAATGGTTCCTTTGATCATATGTTGATAACCTCGTTAACTATTATGTTTTGTATGTTTGAATATATATGCTTTGACTTCATATATAATACTTTGTCTTCATTTGAATAAAGCTGCAAAATATCCGACGGGATGCGGCCGGTTACTGTTGTGTAAAATGTCCGGATTTGCCGCCGCCCTTTTCGATGACACGCAGATTGGTGATATGCATGCCCCGGTCAATGGCTTTGCACATATCGTATATGGTCAGTGCGGAAGCAGAAACGGCATGCAGTGCTTCCATCTCAACACCGGTCTGACCGGTGGTTTTGACATATGCTTTGATATGAACAGCATTTGCTGTGGTGTCTGTTTCAAAATGAATATCAATGCCTGACAGCATCAGCGGATGACACATCGGGATGATGGCGGATGTCTGTTTGGCAGCCATAATGCCGGCTACCTGAGCCACTGCCAGGACATCGCCTTTTTTGATCTGACCGTCGATAATGGCCTGCAAAGTTTCCGGCTGCATATAGATACTGCCGGCGGCCACGGCGATTCTGTGGGTGATGGCTTTCTCAGAGACATCTACCATCCGGGCACGTCCCTGGTCGTTAATATGTGTAAGAGGCATAAAACTCTCCTTTCAATATATGTGCAAGAGGCATAAAACCTTCAATTTTAATATAGCTGCAGATATGCGGAAATAAGAATAAAGATATGCCTGCAAAGCAGATCCGGATACAGATGTCCGCAACATAGACCATTATAGCTGAAATGAGAAGAAAAATCAAAAAAATTCATAAACTTTAGTGCAATGGTATTGATTTTATAAAAGGGACGCTTTAAAATAGGAAGATGCGGGATGAGATGTCATGTTATTAGGACAGAATCCTGTATGTTTTTGAAGTTGACTGATGATAATTGATAGATGAAGAAGGAGGCATGCCTTATGGCAAAGATTGATATTATTTCCGGTTTCCTTGGAGCGGGAAAGACAACACTGATTAAGAAGCTTCTGGGAGAAGCGTTAAAGGGACAGCAGGTTGTCCTGATTGAGAATGAATTTGGTGAAATCGGCATTGACGGCGGATTTTTGAAGGATGCAGGCGTGAATATTACAGAGATGAATTCCGGCTGTATCTGCTGCTCACTGGTTGGTGATTTCGGTACAGCACTGAAAGATGTCATTACGAAGTTCAATCCTGACAGAATCATCATCGAGCCATCTGGTGTCGGCAAGTTATCAGATGTTATCAAGGCCGTTCAGGGTGTTGCTGAAGATGCACCAATCGAACTGAATAGTCTTGTAACAGTTGCAGATGCCAACAAATGCAAGATGTATATGAAGAACTTCGGCGAGTTTTATAATAACCAGATTGAGAGTGCACATACGATTGTACTCAGCCGTACACAGAATATGAAACAGGATAAGCTTGAAGCATGTGTTGCCATGATCAGAGAACACAACAAGGATGCTGCTGTGATTACAACACCTTGGGATGAGCTGACAGGTGAACAGCTTTTGGCTGCCATGGAGAAACCGGTGTCTCTGGCGGATATGGTGATGGCTGAGGAAGAAATCTGCCCTGTATGCGGCGGACATCATGACCATGATGATCACGATCATGAGCATCATCATGAGCATGAACATCATCATGACCACGACGACCACGATCATGACCACCATCATGACCACGATCACGATGATCATTGCGGATGTGACCATGACCATGATCATGACCATGAACATCATCATGACCACGATCACGATGATCATTGCGGATGCGGCCATGACCACGACCATGATCATCATCACCATCATCATGCAGATGAAGTCTTCACAAGCTGGGGCAAAGAGACACCTCGTAAGTATACAAAGGAAGAAGTTGAGACAATCCTCAAGGCTCTTTCTGCGGACAACAATGAATACGGCATTATCCTTCGTGCAAAGGGTATGCTGCCAAGTCCGGACGGCACATGGATTTATTTCGATATGGTTCCTGAAGAATATGAGATTCGTGAAGGCCAGCCGGAATACACAGGTCGTCTTTGCGTGATCGGTTCCAAGATTGATGAAGCAAAACTTGAGAAATTGTTTATGCTGTAATGGCTGAGCGTTTATATTGATGGCATAGAAATGGAAGCTTTTGGGGTGATGATTCCGGGGCTTCCATTTTTTATGTTGTTGATTTTAATTGATTTATTTGATATGATAATGAATAGCAAAAGAAATACGAATAAATAGAAAGTTGGGCGATAGAGATGGATAAATTAGAAGTACCTGTATATCTCGTTACAGGTTTCTTAGAGAGCGGCAAGACATCCTTCCTGCAGGAAATTTTTGAAAGCGGAGAGTTTGCTGATGGTGAGAGAGGACTTCTGATCTCATGTGAAGAAGGCGAAGTGGAGCTGGATGAGAAAGCAACGATGGCCTGCAAGATTGATACGGTGACATTGGATGAGGAAGAGGAACTGACAGCAGATTTCCTTGAAAACTGCAAAAATGTTTATAAGCCGAAGAGAGTTTTTGTAGAATACAACGGCATGTGGGATCCGGACACCATTCTCAGCGTAGATATGCCGAGAGGATGGGAGATTTATCAGATTGTGACAATGATCGATGCAAGTACATTTGCTGTGTATCTGAACAATATGAAGTCCATTATTGGCAATATGATCAAGTGTACAGAATTGGTTATCTTCAACAGATGTTCTGAAGAGCAGGATCTGGCGATGTTCCGTCGTAATCTGAAGGCGTTGAATTCCAACGTCCAGATGATGTTTGAGCACAAGGATGGAAGAATGATCGAACTTGGCAAGGATATTCCGCCATATGACCTGAATGCGCCTGTTATTGATATCACAGACGATGATTATGGTATCTGGTATATGGATGCGGCTGATGATAAGGAACGTTATGAAGGCAAGACCGTCCGCTTTACAGCACGTATTATGAAGAACCGCAAATTGCCTAAGAATTTCTGTGTGCCTGGCCGTAAAGCCATGACATGCTGTGCGGAAGATATTCGTTTTATTGGCTTTTTGTGTAAATATCCGGAACTTGACAATCTGAAGAATGGTGATTGGGTGACACTCACAGCCAATATGCACTATGAGCGAAGAAGAGAATACGGCGGTGTAGGTCCTGTGCTTTATGCAACAGAAGTTGTAGAATGTGCAGCACCGGAAGATGAATTAGTTTATTTTAATTAACAGGGCAAAAGGGCTGCGGGATGCGGCCCTTTCGTTTAAAATAATCTGGCCTTTTGTTATCTGAATTGCAGAAGATGATGAGATACAAGAGGGGAAGAAGGTGCAGCTATAATATGGAAGAAAAAATTATTTTCTGCAAAGGCGGCGGCTGTACAGCCAAGCTTGGTGCAGGAGTACTTGGCAGGGTGCTGGAGCAATTGCCGAAGGGGGAGCCTGATCCGTCACTGCTTGTGGGATATGACAGCAGGGATGATGCAGCGGTTTACAAGATTTCAGACGATACGGCTATTGTGCAGACATTGGATTTCTTTCCACCGATGGTGGATGATCCCTACACATTTGGGCAGATCGCAGCTGCCAATGCACTCAGTGATATTTATGCCATGGGCGGAGAAGTTAAGACGGCACTGAATATTGTCTGCTTCCCGGAGAAGATGGATTTGAATATCCTGGGAGAGATTATGCGAGGCGGCTCAGAGAAGGTCATTGAAGCCGGCGGTACGCTGGCCGGCGGTCATTCTATTGCCGATAGTGATGTCAAATATGGTCTGTCTGTTATGGGGATTGTTCATCCGGACAGAGTGTTGGCGAATAATCACGGGCAGCCGGGAGATAAGCTGATTTTGACTAAGAAGCTGGGGGTTGGCATTATCTGTACGGCTAACCGCGTAGGAGAAGCTTCAGAGGCGGCTATGGCAGAAGCTATTGCATCTATGACAACATTGAATAAATATGCATCAGAGATATGCAGAAAATATGATGTGCATGCCTGCACAGATGTGACTGGTTTCAGTTTTCTGGGGCATCTGCATGAAATGCTGGACGGCAAGTTGAATTGCCGTATCGATGCTTCAAACGTGCCTGTCATAGAAGAAGCTCATCGTCATGCGGATGAGTTTCTTCTGACAGCAGCAGGCCAGCGCAACAGAAATCACACAGGTCCATTTGTTGAATTCAGAAACATTCCATTTTCGATGGAAGAAATCCTGTTCGATCCGCAGACATCCGGGGGCCTTCTGGCAGCAGTCAAAGCCGAACAGGCCGAAGAACTGGAAACTGAATTACAGAACGCAGGCCTCCCGGCCAGAATCGTCGGCACATTATTAGAAAAGAACCCTAATGAGGCCGAAATTATAGTAGAATAATCAAGGAGGAGAAAATAATGTTAAAAGTAGTTAATGCTATGGGTGATGCATGCCCAATCCCAGTTGTTAAAACAAAGAATGCCATTAAAGAATTAGAGGGTGCCGGTATGGTGGAAACATTGGTAGACAATGAAATTGCCGTTCAGAACCTGACAAAGATGGCTCAGCAGAAGAATTATGGCGTACGTTCTGAAAAAATTGGAGAGAATCAGTACAGAGTCATTATGACAATCGGAGAATCTGCTGATGAGGCAGGTGCAGAAGCTGTAGAAGAAACAACTGCAGAGGAAACTTGTATGCCGGATGGCAGAAAAGGCAATAAAGTCGTTGTTATCTCTTCGTCTTATATGGGAACCGGAGATGATGAATTAGGCGCAGTCCTGATGAAAGGATTCATTTATGCATTGTCACAGCAGGATGAACTGCCAAAAACAATTCTTTTTTATAATGGCGGTGCAAAATTGACATGTGAGATGTCTCCGACACTGGAAGATCTGATGTCACTTGAAGCCAATGGTGTAGAAATCCTCACATGCGGAACCTGTCTGAATCATTATGGATTGACGGAGAAGCTCAAAGTCGGCGGCGTGACGAACATGTATGTGATCGCTGAGAAGATGATGCAGGCAGATTTGATTGTTAAACCATAACTTCTATAATAAAAAAATAAATACTGCAGTATGGAATTGTGGAAGAACAGGATGGAAGTGTATTGTGCGTCAAAAGAAGAACTATATTATATTGACATTTAAGACCACAACGGCAGCTATGGCCATGGAGAAAAAGTGCGGTGAGGAAAGTATTCCGGGACGGCTGATCCCGCTTCCGGGAGAAATCAGCGCCGGCTGCGGATTGTCCTGGCGGATACTGCCGGAGGAATATGAGACATATAAAGAGAAAATCATGTCACTGGACATTCCTGTGGAGCAAATCGTCGAAGTAATGATATAAAACATAAAAATGAAGGATAATAGAAGGCAATTGTCGGATGTTGAGAAAATTTAAAGAAAAATTCTTGACAAGGATGGTTGCCTTTGCTATAATATGCAAGTGTGCGCAATAGGCGTGTATACACCGTTATGTAAATGACGGCAACCAGTTCATTTTATTACCAGGAGGTGAAAATAATGCCAACATTTAACCAGTTAGTAAGAAAAGGAAGACAGACTGTTGAGAAGAAATCTACAGCTCCTGCTCTGCAGAAAGGCTATAACTCTCTTCACAAGAAAGCAACAGATTTAGCTGCACCACAGAAGAGAGGTGTATGTACTGCTGTTAAGACAGCTACTCCTAAAAAACCTAACTCAGCTCTTAGAAAGATCGCCAGAGTTCGTTTGTCAAACGGAATCGAAGTAACAAGCTACATCCCAGGTGAAGGTCATAACCTTCAGGAGCATAGCGTTGTACTTATCAGAGGTGGTCGTGTAAAGGACTTACCAGGTACAAGATACCATATCATCAGAGGTACACTTGATACTGCAGGTGTTGCTAAGAGAAGACAGGCCCGTTCAAAATACGGTGCTAAGAGACCAAAGGACGCTAAGAAATAAGAGTTTCACAGGTTTATACTATTTGCGACGAATGTAGCATTATTTTACCGCAATGATATAAGGTTGCGATTAAAGATAGATATACAATTCGAGCGCGAACACATAGTCAGACTACGTGAGTACCCAAGATTGAATAATCTATAAGGAGGGAAGTAACGTGCCAAGAAAAGGACATATCCAGAAAAGAGACGTATTGGCTGATCCGATTTACAACAGCAAAGTCGTAACAAAGCTTGTCAACAACATCATGCTTGACGGTAAGAAAGGCGTTGCTCAGAAGATCGTATACGGCGCATTTAATAGAATTTCTGAAAAGACAGGCAAGGAAGCACTCGAAGTTTTCGAAGAAGCTATGAACAACATCATGCCTGTTCTTGAAGTAAAAGCAAGACGTATCGGTGGTGCCACATATCAGGTGCCTATCGAGGTTAGACCAGAGAGAAGACAGGCTCTTGCTCTCAGATGGTTAACAGTATATTCTCGTAAGAGAGGCGAAAAGACTCAGGAAGAGAGACTTGCCAACGAGATTATGGATGCTGCAAACAACACTGGTGCAGCAGTTAAGAAAAAAGAAGACATGCACAAAATGGCAGAAGCAAACAAAGCTTTCGCTCATTACAGATGGTAATCTGTTTTTAGCGGCTGCTTAGCTGAGAAAAGGAGGAATTATCCTTGGCTGGAAGAGAATATCCATTAGAGAGAACCAGAAATATTGGTATTATGGCTCATATCGATGCTGGTAAAACAACAACAACTGAGCGTATCTTATATTACACTGGTATTAACTACAAGATTGGTGATACTCATGACGGTACTGCAACTATGGACTGGATGGCCCAGGAGCAGGAACGTGGTATCACAATTACTTCCGCTGCTACAACATGTCACTGGACACTTCAGGATCACTGCAAGCCAAAGGCAGGTGCTTTAGAGCATCGTATCAACATCATTGATACACCAGGACACGTAGACTTCACAGTTGAAGTTGAACGTTCCCTTCGTGTACTTGATGGTGCTGTAGGTGTCTTCTGTGCAAAAGGTGGTGTTGAGCCTCAGTCCGAAAACGTATGGCGTCAGGCTGACACATACAACGTACCTAGAATGGCTTTCATCAATAAGATGGATATTCTTGGTGCTGATTTCTACAGTGCTGTTGAGCAGATCAAGACAAGATTAGGTAAGAATGCTATCTGCATTCAGCTCCCAATCGGTAAGGAAGATGAATTCAAAGGTATCATTGACCTTTTTGAAATGCAGGCTTATATCTACAATGATGAAAAGGGTGACGATATTTCTATCGTTGATATCCCAGAAGATATGGTCGAAGATGCAGAACTTTATCATACAGAATTAGTTGAGAAGATCTGCGAATTAGATGATGATTTGATGATGGCTTACCTTGAAGGTGAAGAGCCAACAAACGATCAGTTAAAAGCTGTATTAAGAAAAGCTACATGCGAATGTACAGCTGTTCCTGTTTGCTGTGGTACAGCTTACAGAAACAAAGGTGTTCAGAAGCTCCTTGATGCAATCATCGAATACATGCCATCTCCATTAGACATCCCACCAATCAAGGGTGTTGACTTAGACGGCAACGATGTTGTAAGACATTCTTCTGATGAAGAACCTTTCTCTGCGCTTGCATTCAAGATCATGACAGACCCATTCGTTGGTAAACTGGCATTCTTCCGTGTATATTCCGGTACTCTGAATTCCGGTTCTTATACACTGAATGCAACAAAAGACAAGAAAGAGCGTGTTGGTCGTATCCTTCAGATGCATGCCAACAAGAGAAAAGAGCTGGATAAGGTTTACTCCGGTGATATCGCAGCTGCTGTAGGTTTCAAATTTACAACAACTGGTGATACAATCTGTGATGAACAGCATCCGGTTATTCTGGAATCCATGGAATTCCCAGAACCTGTTATCGAGCTTGCTATCGAGCCTAAGACAAAAGCAGGCCAGGGCAAGATGGGTGAAGCTTTAGCAAAACTTGCTGAAGAAGACCCTACATTCAGAGCTCATACAGATCAGGAAACAGGCCAGACAATCATTGCCGGTATGGGCGAGCTCCATCTGGAAATCATTGTTGACCGTCTACTTCGTGAATTTAAGGTAGAGGCAAACGTTGGTGCACCTCAGGTTGCATACAAAGAAACATTTACAAAAGCCGTTGACGTTGACAGCAAGTATGCTAAACAGTCCGGTGGTCGTGGTCAGTATGGTCACTGTAAAGTTCACTTTGAACCAATGGATGCCAATGGTGAAGAGCTCTTCAAATTCGATTCCACAGTCGTAGGTGGTGCTATTCCTAAGGAATATATCCCAGCTATCGGTGAAGGTATCGAAGAAGCTGCTAAAGCTGGTATCCTTGGCGGATTCCCTGTACTTGGTATCCATGCTACAGTATATGATGGTTCTTACCATGAAGTCGATTCAAGTGAAATGGCATTCCACATTGCTGGTTCCATGGCTTTCAAAGAAGCTATGCACAAAGCAGGAGCTGTTCTTCTTGAGCCGATCATGAAAGTTGAAGTTACAATGCCTGAAGAATACATGGGCGATATCATTGGTGACCTGAACTCACGTCGTGGTCGTATCGAAGGTATGGAAGATATCGGCGGCGGTAAGATGGTTAAAGCATATGTTCCGCTTGCTGAGATGTTCGGTTATTCTACAGACCTGCGTTCAAGAACACAGGGCCGTGGTAACTACTCCATGTTCTTTGAAAAATACGAACCAGTTCCGAAGTCAATTCAGGAAAAGGTATTAAACAACAAAGAGAAATAATTAATCTTCGTTGAGTACAGGTAATGTACAACTTTTAATCACGAAAATATTTAAAATAGGCTTGAATATATGCTGTAAATGCAATATAATCGTAATTAGCCGAGCAAAAATAATAAAAATCTGCCTCTCCCGAACGGGGGAGAGGCGCCTATAAAAGGAGGACGTTAAAATGGCTAAAGCTAAGTTTGACAGAAGCAAACCACATTGTAATATCGGTACAATTGGACACGTTGACCACGGTAAAACAACTTTAACAGCTGCTATCACAAGAGTATTAGCAGAAAGAGTACCTGGTAACGAAAAAGTAGATTTCGAAAACATCGATAAAGCTCCAGAAGAAAGAGAACGTGGTATCACAATCTCTACAGCTCACGTTGAGTACCAGACAGCAAAACGTCATTACGCTCATGTAGACTGCCCAGGACATGCCGATTATGTAAAGAACATGATCACAGGTGCTGCTCAGATGGATGGTGCTATCCTTGTTGTAGCTGCTACTGATGGTGTTATGGCTCAGACAAAAGAGCATATCCTTCTTTCCCGTCAGGTAGGTGTACCTTACATCGTTGTATTCATGAACAAATGTGATATGGTAGACGATGAAGAACTTCTTGAATTAGTAGAAATGGAAATCACAGAAGTTCTTGAAGAGTATGACTTCAATGATTGCCCAATCATCAAAGGTTCCGCTCTTAAAGCTCTTGAAGATCCAAACGGCGAATGGGGCGACAAGATCATGGAACTTATGGATACAGTAGATAGCTATATCCCAGATCCACAGCGTGATACAGATAAGCCATTCCTTATGCCAGTCGAAGACGTATTCTCTATCACAGGTCGTGGTACAGTTGCTACAGGCCGTGTAGAAAGAGGTGTTCTGCATCTTTCTGACGAAGTAGAAATCGTTGGTGTTAAAGAAGAAACACGTAAAGTAGTTGTAACTGGTATCGAAATGTTCCGTAAACTTCTTGATGAAGCTCAGGCTGGTGATAACATCGGTTGTCTTCTTCGTGGTGTTCAGAGAAACGAAATCGAAAGAGGACAGGTTCTCGCTAAACCAGGTACAGTACACCCACACAAGAAATTCACAGCTCAGGTTTATGTACTGACAAAAGATGAAGGTGGTCGTCATACACCATTCTTCAACAACTACCGTCCACAGTTCTACTTCAGAACAACAGATATCACAGGTGTTATCTCTCTTCCAGAAGGTACAGAAATGTGCATGCCTGGTGATAACGTAGAAATGACAATCGAACTGATCCACCCAATCGCTATGGAACAGGGTCTTACATTCGCTATCCGTGAAGGTGGCCGTACTGTAGGTTCAGGTCGTGTTGCTACAATCATCGAATAATATTCGTTAAGCAATGAGCAATGCAAATTCAACAAAGTTTGTATTGCGCATATCGTGAAATATAAATGAGTGTCAAGAGTACACTCTGTGTCCAAACGTAAGAGGACCCCGGAGGCCGAAAGGCTTCCGGGGTTTTTCTGTTGTGTGGAAAGCAAAATTATCTATAAATTTTCAATGTGGAAATTAGAGCAAAATTTTCTGTCGGGCTTCATCATCAAGCTGATAGAACGATGTAAGCAGATTATCTACATCAGGCATACTGTTCTTACCGAAAAGATACATCAACGGGTACATAGAATTTTTTTAGTAAGTCTTTACACGACTTGCATTTAATGCTCCGTTCAAACCGTCTGGAAGTGCAGAAGAAATCGTGATGAGAGAAATAATTTATGTGTAAGAATAGATGGTAGAGACATGAGATAAAAATTAATTGGAAGTTAAAAAAACAAAATGATAATTAAACAAAGGCTCAATTGTAAACATGTATTGGGAACGCTATAATGGAAATAAGGACAGGAGGTGTGAACAATGCGTATTGGTGAGCAGATAAAAAACTATCGAAAAACTGCGGGATTAACACAAGAACAGGTGGCAAATTATCTGGGTGTTTCTACTCCTGCGGTAAATAAATGGGAAAAGGGAAATACATATCCCGATATCTCATTACTTCCAGCTTTGGCACGACTATTAAAAATTGATATGAATGAATTGTTTTCGTTTCATGAAGAATTGACAGAAAAAGAGATTGGACAATTTGTGAAAGAACTTTCGGAAGTTTCAGTAGACAGCTTTACAAAGGCTTTCGAGATGGCAGCCCATAAAATACAGGAATATCCGCATTGTGATCTGTTGATTTATACGGTTGCGACTGTTTTAAATGCAGCTTTAACTTTGTCAGATCTTAATGACGAAGAAAGAGCGGAATATAATACAGTGATCATTGAGTGGTTGGAACGAACTGCAGACAGTCAGGATGAAAGGGTGAGAAATTCAAGTGTTTTTATGCTTGCAGGAAAATATGTACAAATGGAGAAGTATGAAGAAGCAAATGTCTTTTTGAATAAAATTCCCGATACTGTAATTGATGCAACGATTATGAGAACAAGTGTATTAGCACATCAGGAAGGAACAGATACTGCTGCGTTATTCCTGGAAGGGAAATTGTTACAGGCAGTTGTCAATATTCAAAGCTACTTGTATAAGTTAATTGAAATGGAAGAAGAGACAAGAAATCATGATAAAGCAGAGAAAATTGCTGAGATCACAGATCACATGATATCGTTGTTTGGACTATGGAATTACGGCAACACAGTGCCATATCTGCTGATTGCTGGATATCGAAAAGATGTAGAAAAAAGTATCCAGTTAATTAAGCGATTATTAAGTGAATCACAGAAGCCTTGGAATATGACACAATCCCCTTTGTATTACAGGTATGAAGATACTGCACAGGGAAAAGCTTTTTCGGGACTTGGAAAAAATTTTGTTCGTGAATTGTATTCGGAAATTGAAAATAAGAAAGAATATGAATTCTTGAGAGGGAATAAGGAACTCGAATCAATTTTTGAGGAACACTTGAAATAGGTTGTAAAAATGTATGGAAATAGATGTAGTTGAGAAAGAAGAAAATTTTTGACATTTT
>Ga0129312_1000044_pt1 | contig 132383 bp, 117 predicted proteins | sample O827metagenome_FD_94434 | JGI IMG/M metagenome (GOLD analysis project Ga0129312, IMG submission 94434) | Orangutan group fecal microbial communities from Wisconsin, USA - O827 metagenome | ecosystem: Host-associated > Mammals > Digestive system > Large intestine > Fecal | place: USA: Wisconsin... | reverse complement strand
TGACTTCTCGTTAGGTCCTCGTTCGTCTCTCGTTCGTCTCTCGTTGCTTAGTCGTTAGTCTATCGAAGACCGAACGAGGACCGAACGAGGAACAAGCAAAAAACGAACGAAAGAGCAACGAATATCGATCGAGTAAATAGCGAGAAACTATCGAAAACTCGACGAAATGCCACCGTCATGGCTGGCTGTACACCTTTCTGCAACCACAAACCAGCAAAATGCCTTCTGCCTCAAATCTGCCGAGGCGGAACCCTGTTTTTCCAGTCCACACTGAGCATTTCCATGGCGAATAATACCATTTCGCCCATTCCGCGGATCACTATGATCCAACCCTGTAAAAAACCACTCCACAGGCTTTTAATGCCTTGTTATTCCCCAAATAACCGACAGAGACAGTCCCCTACCCGCCTAAAACAACACCCTGCCACACGCCCAACAGCCCCATCTTCATAGACTCAACACAAACCAAACCATAAAAAATCATGCAAAGCCACACAAGATCCCTCCATATCACCATTTTTACACAATATAAGTATAACAACTTTACAATATCGACACAAGATACATCTTATATATTTACAATACTATAGATTTTTTACATTAATAAATGGTAGACTGGAAAAATACAGATGATAATATGAAGTCAAATTGCTCCATGACCCGAAAATATTCCTCCAAAAGGAGTGAGTTTCTCAGATTTAATTTGTATTTTTGCCATGTCTATCGTCGGATTCTCTTGTTTGTTTTTGCAACAATAAGAGAAGTGAATTCTTCGACATGGCAAAATCCTGATCGCTCAGCTCTGCCGCTTAGCTAGTCTAAGACCTTTGTTGCTCAGGTGCGTTAAAAGTTTAATTAATAATAGTGTCGCAGAATTAGGGAAATAACCAAATATGAGAATGAAAAGACATTTACTGACAGCCGCCATGACACTCTTTTGCCTATCGGCAGCAAACGCCCAACTGCTAAGAACAACAGTGGAGCAAGGAGAAATTGAAGGTGTGGAACATGAAGGATTCGCCCTATACAAGGGAATCCCATACGCAGAAGCACCAGTGGGCAACCTCAGATGGAAAGCCCCAGTGAGCAAGAAACCTTGGAAGGGAGTATTCAAAGCAGATAAATGGGGAGACCGTCCACCACAGCCCATCGACCCTAACCAAAAAGGTGGTGAGCAGGGCATGAGCGAGGACTGCCTATACCTCAGTGTGGAAACGCCAGCCAAGAGTAAGAATGACAAACTCCCTGTATTTGTGATGATTCATGGAGGAGCCTTTCTTTCTGGCTCCTACAGTGGAACTCAGGAAAGCTTTGTCAAGGAAGGCATCATCTATTGCAGCATAGAATACCGCTTGGGAGCCTTGGGATTCATGGCACATCCAGAGCTGAGTAAGGAATCGGGCAAGAACATATCTGGTAACTATGGCATCCTTGACCAAGTGATGGCCTTAAAATGGATTCACGACAATATCGCTGCCTTCGGTGGAGACCCTGACAAGATTACCATTGCTGGAGAATCTGCCGGTGGTATCTCGGTAAGTATACTATGCGCCTCTCCCCTTGCCAAAGGACTCTTCCGAGGAGCCATCAGCGAAAGTGGTAGCTCCTTCTGGCCTGTGGGTGAAAGCAGAAATGGTAACACTGCCATGCTCACCAACAAAGCAGCAGAAACAGGTGGAATTCTCCTTCAAAAGAGACTCAAGGCTAAGAACTTGAAGCAGCTAAGAAAAGTTCCGGCTATGGACATCGTGAAGAATACCGACTTTGAGTCCTTCTGGCCGAACATTGACGGATACTCCATCACCGATGACCAGTATAAGCTCTATGAAAAGGGAAACTACAATGATGTAAATGTCATTATAGGAACCAACAGCGACGAAGGAAGTATGTTTAGCCGCCCTGTCAGTGTAAGTGACTATGAGAAAAGAATCCATGAGATATATGGAAGCTGGGCAGACCAGGTTCTCAGTCTCTATCCTGCCAAGACAGAGGAAGAAACTTTCTTCGCCCAATCCGACATTTTCCGTGATGGCTCCTTTGCATGGGGAACGTATGCCTGGGCTAACCTGCAGAGCAAGACCGGCAAGGGCAAGGTGTATATGTATTACTTTGACCAAGACTCAGAGAACACCATCGTGAAAAGCCGCAAGGGAGGAGCCAGCCATGTGGCAGAGATGCCATTCATCTATGGCTATAAGTTTGGCTCTGGAAAGATGACCGAGACGGAGCAGCACATGGAACAAATCATGTCACGCTACTGGATTAACTTTACCAAGACCGGCAATCCAAACGGGAATAGCCTTCCATTCTGGACTACCTACCAGGAAGGTAAACCAACGGTGATGATTATGAAGGAAGGACTGCATTTGGGTCCTGTTCAAAATCAAAAGCAAATGGACTTCTTCGAGAAGTTCTTCAAGGAAAAAAGAAAATAAATCGAATAGGAGGTAAATACTAATCATAGGTGTTTATCTCCTACTTTCGTATTTACCGACCTCTCACACCATCGTACGTGACGTTCGGCATACGGCGGTTCTTATTTGGGATTATTGCTGTCCGGTAAAACTTTATCAAGCAAAATAAATTAGGGCTGACACTTCTCACAAGGTATCAGCCCTTTTGGTTATCTTTGTTTTTGCTAAATAAAAATATAACCATGAGCAAAGATAGTCATTTTACCGGACAGCAATATTATGCAACAGTAAAACAAGTATTTCTCGTAGGTGTAAAACGCTGTTGGACAAAATGACACGTGAGCAACGTCATCGCTGCATGGCAGACACCAGTTGCTCCCTTAACGTTTCCACTCCAGGAAAGCTTGTCTTTTTATAGGTTATCTTTCCTTCCCTATTTACAACAAAATAGGTAGGAATGCCTGAGAACTTATAGAGTTCGGCAAGAGCAACAGCCTGTTCCTTAGTCAAACGCACATGCGCGCCACTTATTGTCTTTATCATCTCGCCCCATTTATCTACGGGCGATGAGGCATCGGCTATATAAACATACACCACATCATGAAGTTGTTCTTTCAAAGGACGAATGGCCGACATTGCTGCCTTGCATGGCATGCACCACGTGTTCCAGAAATCGATAAGTATAGCTTTACCTTTATACTTATCTATTATTGTGGGCATTATCTGCTGGGCAGACATCTTGGGGTCTATGTCAATAATACTGAATGTAGAATTTTGATTGGCTGACTTTTTAACTTCAGCAAGAATATTGTCGGCTGAAGCAAGCTGCAACTTCAAGTCTTCGTTGTTGGCCAAAAGCAATTTGCGCACCATGTCGTTGGCTATACTGTCATGAGCCACGACCATCTGTTGCTCGGTGAGAGGACGCTTGCGGTTGAACGAACGGCTAAGACGTTTGCCCACAGCTATATCGTCAAGCAATGGGTCGACAGATATATATTTACGACGAAGAGCAGACGTGAAGTCTCCGAGATAAGAATAATATCGTTGATTCTTGGAGTGAAGAACAGAGAGTTTTTCCAATGGCTTGAAATAAGACACGGTGTCAATACTCATATCGGCACGAGGCACTCCCCTTTTACCAATTATCATTGGAGCCATAGATATATTGTTCTTAAAGCCAAACAAAGCCGAGGCATAATTCATAGACAGGATGCTCTGAGCCAATGTTCGGGTGGCGGTGCCAATAGCAGCATTGGAATTGATGGCTGCCAACAGTCGTTCATAACTCTGCTGCACATAATCGCGGTATTGCAATGGAGTCATTCCGCAGATATCATCAAAGAAAGTAACGCCAAATACACTAATCTTTGTCTTTACGCTCTGCAATTCGGTATCTATAGCAGCGTGTTTGCCTTCAAACCACACATATTTCTTTACCTCAGAATCATTTGCAAAAAGATGTGTAGCGGCAAGAGTAAGTGTTGGTAGGTCGATGGTCACGGTTGTCGTGTCGTTAGGTACGGCAAGAAATGGTATTTCCATTCTGTTTACACGTATTGTTGCTACAGTTGGCAATATCGCATTAGCGCTAACCCGACAAGTGCCATCAACGCTTATAGAGTCATGTTCGAAGGGCATGCGTTCGGGCGAGAACCAATTATCAACTATAATATCGAGCGTGGTTTTGTATTCTGGTTTATATCCAAGCAAGCGCACGGCTACAACTGTCTTGCCAAGATTAAGGTCGGTTGATGGCAACTTGCTGTTCTTATCAGGTGCTTGCTGTAGTAAGTGTTGCAGAATGTCGGCCTGCGGACGCTTGCCATCAAGACGCACACCATAAATGTTCCAACCAGAATTGTCGGCTATTTCACGAAAGTCAAACTCTGTTGTTGTCTCGGGCATTGGTTTAAAGCGCAATGTGGCTGCAACATATCCACATTCGGGCACTTTCACAAATACACCTTTAGGCAACTGCTTGCTGCCTATATAGTCATATTTCACTCCATTTGCCATAATAAAGGCATGAGAATCTATGCCTACATCGCCACTCGCCTGATAGATTTTCACATCAAGAAGGGTAGCTTTCTTGTCGAGCGTCACACGCTCAATCTCTAATTTGTGATTGTTTGAGCCTAAGAAGTAAGGACGCTCAACAACTCGCTTGGCTTGCGCTTTAGGGGCAACAAGCAGCATCAGAAAAACAACAATAGATAAGGCTTTCTGAAAAAAATACTTTGTGTTCATGTTATTCCTCAATTCCGCAACACTATTATAAATTAAATCTTTTAAGTACCTGGGCTACAGAAAGGTCTTAGACTAGCTTAGTGGCAAAGCCGATTACTTGCTTTGGCAAGCGGCAAAGCCGAGCACCCAGGGTTTTGCCATGTCGAAGAATTCACTTATCTTAGTGTTGCGAAAAGAAAACAAGCAAAACTCTGATATGACATGGCAAAAATACAAATTAAATCTGAAAAACTCGTTCCTTTTGGAGGTATATTTTCGGGTCATACTGCGTATTGTCTCAAATCGCATTATGAGGTAAGGGGATGAAGGTTGGCAGAAGTGGGTGTTTCAGCCTCAAATTATCTGGTAATTCAGTAATGAGAGGACGTGTACACACAAGAAGGATGTTGAAGGGCTTAGTTGCGAATTTGAGGCGTAAGTAAAACAAACCTGTCCCCCTGTTTTAGAAAACATCAGAAAAGTGAACGGATATACCCGTTTTGGATGGGTGGATATCGACCGTTTTTGGCAAGTCATAAAACCCACCTTTTTTAGGCATCACACTTGTTTATTTCGTGCAATGAAGCATCTCTCAGAGTGTGATCCGTGTTTTTTTTATGTCGCACACGGATCACACGGATTTTCACGGATTCTTGTTAAATATTATTCTAAAGATTTTCGTTAAGATTTCGAGCCGTAAGGCGATCCATAATAAATTCGTCCCCAAAAGCGAGGTACTCGAGCGCATTTTCCGTTGAGATTTTAGTTAAAGATTATAATTCCCTCCGGAAAAATGTCACACAGATATTCTGGAGCAGCGAAGACAGAGTGAAAGCTCGGTTTCACTATGTTGAGTCGCGACAGAATAAGCCAAAGGCAAATCACGGAAATCATGGAAAGATTTTTATCGAGAACGTACAACAAATATAAAAGAGGCGGCATTCACATACGGCCTCTTTTATAGATGACTAAAAATCAAATTGTACAAATATCTTTTTCAATAATACTTTTCTTTTTTACGTTGCAAATATACGAATAATAACGATATGTTCCAAGGTTTTTGAGTTTTATTTTTTATAATGTCATGGAAACAAAACAATGCCGACCACAAGCGTTACAGTTGACAGTTTCCAAAAATGATTTTGCGGTTCGGATAACAAATAACAGATAACAGTTTTGGGAAAGCAAAAACAGGTGCGTTTAGACCTCATGAATCATTCTTCGATAACGGTTAAACCCAAAGAAAATAAAGACGAATATAACTTTTTCAGTCAACATCTTCTCATGTTTCATTTTATTTTTATAAATTTGCATGGAAAATCGTAAACAGGGGAATTACTCCCCTATCATTCTTAAAACCCAAAAACTGTGCATTATTCTTGATGCCATTGACCAGTCCCTGTGACATAAAAATATACTCAATAAACTTACATTCATTTCGCTATTACCATCTGCTTATCCGCGAAAGCGCTACAAGCGTCAACCAAAGCCAACAGTTTGCTCCAGTTTGAGACAGGTTCCACTCTATGAGCAAAACATTTGCGCACATACACTTTTACACTTTCATTTCCAGCGGTAGCCTTAACCGTGAATTCTCCACACTCATTAGCCACCGAAGTCTCAATCTTCTTTAATGCTTCAGCAGAGACCTTATATCCTTGCGGCAACGGAATCTCTATATTCCATTCATCAACAAACGCCATCTTGCGCCAAACATCATCGATACGCTCTCGATCCTTGCCTTCTATTTTCAACGAACTTCCTATTAACTTACCTACCGACAACAAATAGTTATTTCCAGCGCGTTTCACCATTCCATCCATCACATAATCTACATGATAAACAAAGTTAGAACTATCTCGACGGATTCCCACGCAATCTACTCCATAGCCACCGACTTGCACAGGATCACCATCGTGATAACTACTGATTTCAGCCTTAAACGGATCTATGGCATTTTTCCGAAATTCATTGAAAGCTCCTTTTAATTCAGCAGATTCCTTCTTAGTATAACAAGAGTACGGATCTTTGTCGTCGTATTTCAAATATCGCCAATAAGCTTCAAGTTGGCTTGAACCAAAAAGTGTGTTATCAGGACTCACCAAAGACTGACCGTACATTTTCTGTTCACCCGAATAAGTTACCTTCCTACTGATATCAAGTTTAGTACCATCAAGTTTAACCACCATATCATTCACCGACTTATTGTCTTCAGCTTGACTCACAGGTATCGTTATTTGTTCCTCGGAATCTTGCATATACGCCTTTCTTCCTTGATATATATAAGGTATCTCGGAAGCAACCTTAGGATAAGTCCCAGGGAAGTAGTACAAATCAGTTCCCTTAAGGCGGAAGAACCAAGATGTAGAATTATAATTAATCAGTTTATCAACAGGCAATGCGCCAAACGGAGTGGTAATGCCCATTTCTATTTCCACGCCCAATTTACGCAAATAATTAGCCACTTTATTAAAAGCCCTTTGAGAAGATCCCCAACTAATATACTCAAAAGAATAAATACGGTCAGCTTTCTCCTCGGCAGACATCCCCTCTTTTTTGGCAGACTTGAAGACGCTCTTATACGTACTAGGAAGACCAGCAGGAGAATATCCCCCCTTAGACACATAAGATTTCAGCAATTTCCAATCGTCTTGCAGAATAGGTGCCACATCCGGATTGGCACGAACACCCTTCTGGCGCATGGCCTTCTCTACGATGACCGTCTTGGTCTTGGTAGGAGTAATAAACATCATGATGTAAGGCGACTGAACGGTTGCATTGTACCATACGGAAGGTTCTGCATCCACAGGCTGGTCCATAGTCAGGTCGAGCACGGCATTCTTGTCCTTATCCGTTGTCTGCTTAAACTCGGGAGCACCATTCATGGAACGATAAACTGTGGCAAGACTCTGATCTAACACACAATGAATACGGCTATAGAGCACTGGCTCACTTTGGCGCAAGAAAAATACAAACGGATCCAACTGCTGTTCCTGAGTGTCTATCTGGTCTAACGAAAAGACATCAATACAGTCGCCAATCTCCAAACCTGGCACCGCAATCTTCTGACTGAGTTCCTTGCCTTTCTTACCTTCCTTCACATCTACGTAATCGTCGAAATCCACCACCTGCACCGTGCCGTCTTTCTTCAACACACGAATTCCCAAGATGGTATTGGTCGTATGATGATATCCGCCCTGCCATTTCTTCGATTTTGTAAGAAAAGAGTATTCTGAATAGTCCTTCAGGGCTTTCTTGTCGTTGATTTGTATCAGCATACGCTCCATATCCTCGCAATCTATCTGGCGTGTCAGTCTTCCACTGATAAACAACTCTGTCGTAGCCTTGCGATGGTAATCGGTACTCAGTTCCTTGTAATAAGATAGAATCACCGCCGATTCCTTCTTGAATTTCTCGGGCACAGCACGTTTCTTGAAATCAACAGGCGTATTGTCCCATACTTCCTGGCGTACTTTTTGCGCCAACTTGAGATAATCAGCCTTGTTGTCGGCCTTAACCGACAAACATACGAGTTGCATCATCAATAAGAAGAAAGCAACTCCCGCCATTCTTACATTCTTCATAATCTCAACCTTTTAAAATATCAATTACTTATTTTGTTAATATAACTACTTGCTGATTGCAGGCATCATTCCATTCGGAAACCATTTTGTTCCATGCCGGAATATCCTTCAAGGCTACTCGCCTGTTCTTGATAACATATTCCTTTTTCATGACGACACGATTGCCTTGTTTGGAAAACGTACAAGACAAGTCAGCCCAATGGGAATGCGACGCAAAAGGAGCAGGGAGTTCCTGCACACGCATACCTTTTGGTATAGAGAGACTGACCTTACGCACATTTTTGACTTTCATACTTATCATGTAATCGGAAACCCGTTTGGTTGTATCCACTGGAGTCAGAAAAAGGCTCTCATCGAGATTGGTATCTAAATAAACACTACCGTCAACCAGTTGCCCAGCTCCCTTTTTCATAAAAAAAGCAGTGATATTCAAAGACTCATCCCGAGGACGATTTCCCGTCATCACAATATCCCCAATCTTATCCAATCGTTTATCACCCCCCATCGCTGCCACCAAGGCCTTCTCTTTTTCATCTTGTGCCGTAGCGTCATTCCACACTAGTATCCAAGACTTCATATCGCCCTTCCATTTAGAGTACAATTTTCCCTTTATATCGTAGTTTCCATCATCCCCAGATTCTAAGGTTGCCTGATATGTTATAGAAGAAAAGCAAGAATCAGCAGCCAGCTCAGGTAACTTATTCATACGAAAGCTATCTGCGTCTTCTACCAAAGCCATCCTTCCTTGTATATTGTCTGGCACATAGCCTAAAGGAATATATGGATTCGTAGCATCCAGATAATATGGCTTTCCCTGATAGAAAACCGTACATATCGCATGATCAATAGATGCAATAGAAGGATTTTCCTGCAAAGAATAAGGTACATCCCATGTCCCTATATCCGTTTGACGAGCATCAAAGCCTTGAGCCTTGAGCAAGGTTTTGAGCAAAAGAGCCATGGCCTTGCAATCACCATAACGCTTACGAATAGTTTCAGCAGGTGTTGCCGGTTGATGGGCAGAAATGCCTGCCTCAAAAGCCAAATATCTGATATTCTGCTGTACCCAGGCATAAGTATTGGCTATCTTGTCATAATCGTTTTTTGCCCCTTTCTGTATCTCTCTTAGTATTTCTTCTTGATTAGGAATAGAGCAATCCACATTAGCCAACTGATGAGACCAGACAAACATATCTTTCAGACTTTGGAATGCTCCCAACACCAAGAGATGAGGAGCACTATATCCCCAAGATGGAGAATTAGGTTCTATCTGCTGTGCAGGTAAGGAATGAATCACATAAGTAAAAACGGAATCTCCCTCTGCATTACATGTAGTACTTTTCTCTATACCAGCAGGAAGATTATATTCTTTTATCCGAAACTGCTGGAAGGCTTTTGGCTTGATTACCTCTATCTTCTTATGCTCTACATAATTAGCTTCACACAAAGGAATAGTTGTGAAATAAATAGGATTGAGATAGGTTCGAGTAAAAGAAGCCTTCAGAGTCTTGCCAACCTTTGGAATCTGATAGCTAAAGTAGCAAATCTTGGTATCATCGTAAAAGACATTACGAGGAATGGCTGACTTGTATTGTGCATACCCCTTACACTGTGCCTTGTCCAAACGAATAAATTCTCCGTAATAAGCACATGGTTGAACTATAGCGGAATATTGGGTTACACCATACTCATAATCCGTAGTGTTAACAACAATAGTCTTACCTGCGTCATCAGTTTTGAAGACGTATCTATCATTGCATTGCAATATATGCACATTGTCATCAGCTTTTTGAGCCGAGATGGGTTGCAAAAAAGCGAAGAGCAATACCAGCATACTATCTAAATCAGCAAGTCTGTATTGGAGCATTTTTCTCATTTTCATTATACTCTGCTTCTTTTATTTATTCTGTTTGCAAAAATAAGGAAAAAAAACGAGAACAAAGGATAAGAAAAGAAATTATTTTGTTTTTTGATGTCACGGGGACTGGTCCATGGCATCACCCCCTAGCGTTACAATATAACCAATATAACAGTTTCCTAAAACCGCACACATAAGACTAGAGTGTCCGTATCGGCTCAACCAGAAGGACTGGAAGCCGACATTCATTCCGTTTGCAAAGGCAAGAAAGAGGATTGAAACAATATTCTCACAACTTACAGACCAGTTCTTGGTAATCAGGAACTATGCGAAAATAACGAATGGTTTGTTTGCCAGAATCATTGGCAAAATTAGTGCACTTACCATTCTGCAATACGTAAACTTCATTAACAACAAGCCCATTGGCAGAATTAAGTATGCACTAAATTAATTCCGCCAACAGGTAAATTTATATATCTTTTTGGTCATAACATTTTTATCTCTACATTAACTCTTTCAGTCCTTCCAATCCTCCAAGGACTTCTCCATACTCTTCCGGCAGCTCGTTTGCTGCCCGATATGTTGCAACGCCCATTGGCTTTCTTGTGTCTCGCAGAGCATACTCCACCGTCCGTTGCTTTTGTCCTCGACAAAGAATAATTCCGATGGACGGATTTTCATGGGGCAAGCGTACAAGGTCGTCAAGAGCAGACAGGTAGAAGTTCATCTTCCCAACATATTCAGGCAGAAACTCTGTCCACTTCAACTCTATCACTACCAAACATCTTAATCTACGGTTGTAGAAGAGGAGGTCTATAAAATATTCCTTGTCATCAACGATTAATCTGTACTGGTTGCCCATATAAGAGAAGTCTGCACCAAGAGCCATGATGAACCGCTTTATATTTTCAACGATCTTGGCTTCCACTTTGTGCTCATCCCATTCATCTACATCATCAATCTCTATGAAATCAAGTTTGTAGTTCTTGCGAAACGCCCTCATTGCCTTTTGTTTCTGTTCGCCATCATGCAAAGTTACAGCAAAATTATTGGGCATTGTGCCTTCCTTCAAATACAGTTGCTCACGTATATTATATTTAAGTTTGTCAACACTCCAAAACTCATTTGCAACACGCCTTATATAAAAAAGACGTTCATTAATTGACTCTGATCGTCTAAGTATCTCATAATGATGGGTAAACTGCACTGTAAGGAAAGCTTCCAGTGTTGCTTTATCAAATTGGTCAGTTATTAACTGACCAATTGTTATTTCATCATTGTCTGCCGAAACAGGTGAGATTTTATTTGATGTTTCACATCATTCCCTTTAAAGAATATTAGTCCAAAAAACTCTTTCCATCCTTCATAAAACACACACATTTTCTTTAGGTTGCTTTTTGTAAAGCCCCTAAGTCCCGGCAATTCCTGTTGTAGCTGTGAAGAAATCGCATCAAGAACTTTATCACCCCAATGTGAGGTTTGTTTACGACATGATATATATCCACCGATGGAATAATTCAAGGCCAAAGAATCCTTGTTGGCTTGAATCATCACCTTATGCCTCGTTTGCAGAATAGCTACTTTTATAGCTTCTACCGCTCGATAGATGTCAGTTTGGATTATATTTTGTTCCATTATATTTCTTCATTATCAACTATTAATATATCCGAAAGTTCGACATTGAGCAACTTTGATATTTTAATCAAACACTCATGGTGTCACGGGGACAGGCAAACGACATCAATCCCAAGCGTTACAGTTGACAGTTGACAGTTTCCAAAAACGATTTTTTTGCGGTACAAATAACAGATAACAGATAACAGATAACAGTTTCCAAAAATGATTTTTTTTGTGTTACAAGCGTTACAGTTGACAGTTGACAGTTTTGGGAAATGGATTTTTTTGGGGTAGCCTGAAGGCTAGAAATCTTTGGAGGAAATCTTTAATAAAATATGGCCTATGGCCAGAAATAATAATCTTTAACTATAATCTCTAACCTATAACCTATAAACTTTAACCTATAAACTATAAACTTTAACCTATAAACTATAAACTATAAACTTTAACCTATAAACTATAAACTATAAACTTTAACCTATAAACTAAACACTCCGTGTGCGCATAAAGAAAAATGGGTGTCCGACCAAGCGAACACCCATTTATCTCTAAAAACGATATAAAATCAACTGTTTATCGAACCACCTACAATGTCGAGCAACTCATTGGTAATGGCTTGCTGACGACCCTTGTTGTACTGCAGGTTCAACTGACGCAATAGCTCATCGGCATTGTCGGTCGCTGTCTGCATGGCTACCATGCGCGCTGCATGCTCTGAGGCAATACTGTCGAGCAGGGCTGTGTAGAGCATCAGATGTGCGAGCTTGGGGATGAGTAACGTGAGAACGCTCTTCATGTCGGGCTCGACGATGAAGTTGTCGTTCAGAGGTACAGCTTTCTCCTCGCGTTTCTGCTCGTTGCGGGCATTGCGCTTGAGATAGTCCTGTGCCTCACGCGTGACAACAGTAGTGGTGAGGTCGCGCTCATGGTCACGCTGGAGCTCGCTCTCCAAATCGATGGGGAGGAAGGTCTTGGTGGTGAGCACCTGCGATCCTGCACTCTTGAAGTGGTGGTAGATCAAATCGACCTTGTCTATCTCGCCGTGCATGAAACGGCCTCCGAGCTCGCGCGCCAATGCGATGCACTGGGCAACATCGGGATGTTCCACCATGTCGGCATAGTCGGTATGGACCTTACACCCCATCTTGGCGGCTGCATCAGCCACTTTACGTCCGATGGGATAGATCTCAACCTGACCGGCGCCAAGTTGGGCAGAGAGGTCATCAACACGATGCTTGAGCAAACGGATGATATTGGCATTGAATCCGCCACAAAGCGATGAACTGCTGGAATAGACCACCAGTGCTACACGCTTCACGGGACGCTCTTCGTTGAACACAGTCTGTGCCTCGGCCTCTGCCGCAAGAAACGACTTCAGGATATGCTCCAGCAAGGTCTCGTAGGGCAGCATATTCTGGATGGCCACCTGGGCATGATGGAGCTTGGAAGAAGCTACCATCTTCATGGCACTCGTAATCTTACGGGTGCTCTGGACACTTGCTATACGTCCCTTGATTTCTTTCAGACTCGGCATAGGCTATCAGGCTTTATAGGTTCCGGCGATGTCTGCCATGACTTGTTCGATACGCTGCGTGGTGGCGTCGTCGATCTTGCCACTGCCCAAGGTCTCGATGACTTCGGGAGCGGAGGTGCGCAGTTTGTCGAGGAAGGCATCCTGACACTCGCGTACTTTCTCGATGGGTACCTCGCGCATCAGTCCGTGTACGCCACAATAAAGGATTGCCACCTGCTCGCCTACGGGCATGGGGCTGTATTGTGGCTGGATGAGCAACTGGTTGTTTTTACGACCACGGTCGAGGGTCATGGCGGTCACGGCATCCATATCGCTGGAGAACTTAGAGAAGGACTCCAGTTCACGATACTGTGCCTGGTCGATCTTCAATGTTCCTGCCACCTTCTTCATAGACTTGATCTGTGCCGAACCACCCACACGGGATACGGAGATACCTACGTTGATGGCAGGACGGAATCCTTGGTTGAAGAGGTCGCTCTCCAGGAAGATCTGTCCGTCGGTGATGGAGATGACGTTGGTAGGAATATACGCTGACACGTCGCCTGCCTGGGTCTCGATGATAGGAAGTGCGGTGAGCGAGCCACCACCGCGTACATGACCCTTCATGCAGGCAGGCAGGTCGTTCATCTGTTCTGCCACCTCCTGCTGTTCGTTCATCTTTGCTGCGCGCTCCAACAAACGAGAGTGGAGGTAGAACACGTCACCAGGATAGGCTTCACGTCCTGACGGGCGGCGAAGGATGAGGGATACCTCACGATAGGCAACAGCCTGCTTGGAGAGGTCGTCGTAAACCACGAGGGCGGCATAACCGCGGTCGCGGAAGTACTCACCGATGGCAGCTCCTGCAAACGGAGCGTAATACTGCATGGCAGCAGGATCGGCTGCTGTAGCGGCTACTACGATGGTATAGGGCATGGCGCCGTGCTCTTTGAGCGACTGTACCAGTGTGGCTACGGTAGAGGCTTTCTGTCCGATTGCCACGTAAATACAATAGACGGGTTTGCCTGCTTCATAGAAACTCTTCTGGTTGATGATGGTATCTACGGCAATGGCGGTCTTTCCCGTCTGGCGGTCGCCGATGATGAGCTCACGCTGTCCGCGACCGATAGGAATCATGGAATCGACAGCCTTCAATCCGGTCTGGAGCGGTTCCTTTACCGGCTGACGGTAGATCACACCAGGAGCCTTACGGTCGAGCGGCATCTCAAATGCTCCTGTCAGGTCGATGTCTCCCTTTCCATCCACAGCCTGTCCGAGGGGGTTGATGACGCGTCCCAACATATTGTCGTTGACGCGGATAGATGCGATGCGCTTGGTGCGCTTCACGACCTGTCCCTCTTTAATGCCTGCCGTTGGACCAAGAAGCACACAACCCACGTTGTCTTCCTCGAGGTTCATCACAATGGCCATAGTGCCATTCTCGAACTCGAGCAACTCGTTGGCTTCTGCATTGCGGAGTCCATAGATGCGTGCCACACCATCGCCGACGGTGAGGACGGTGCCCACTTCATCGAAACTGGCAGAGTCGTTGACGCCCTTGAGCTGTTCGAGCAGCACCTGCGAGACTTCGCTTGGTTTTATTTTGTCTGACATTTGTTTTTAATAATAATGCTTGATACAAGTGCCACGGGGGGACACTATTGCTTATTTACTTAACTGTGTGAGAATGGTGTTGAGCTTTGACTTCACGCTCGCATCCATGCGATAGGTGTCGTACTCAAGGATAAAGCCGCCGATGATATCGGGATTTACCTCTGTCTCAAACTCCACAGTGCCATTAGTCTTACTCTCTACCATCTGGCGCATCTTCTGCTCGGTCTGAGCGGACACACGCGCTGCGGTGGTGAGTTTTCCACGGATGATGTTCTTCTGCTTGCGGTAGAGCGTGATATATGAATTCGCAATGAACTGCATCACGTTCTCGCGGCCTTCTTTCAATACGAGATTGATGAAGTTTCGAGTGAGAACAGAAGGCTGCTCACCGGCGGCAACCGCCAGTATGCCCTCCTTCTTTTCTTTCGAAAGCATGGGATTTTCGACGGTCTGCCGCAGCTGATCTACCTCCAGGTAGCTCTTCGCCAAGGTCATCATGTCCTGATAGACCTTGTCTTCGAGACCTTCAGCGGTGGCTGCCTTCAACAGGGCCCGTGCATATCTGATCGATATTGCTCCAATATCCATACGCAATCATCAATTACTTATTGTCATTTAGCAGAAACTTCATCCAGCATACGGTCAATCAAATCCATCTGCGACTTGTCGTCTTTCAGATTCTCGCGAAGAACCTTTCCGGCAATATCGACACTCAAGGCTGCTACCTGACGACGAATGTCGGCGATTGCGGCATTCTTCTCCTGGGCAATGGCAGTCTTTGCCTCGTCCAACAAGCGTGAACCTTCCTGACGGGCTTTTTCCTGGGCCTGCTCCACGATGGCGTCGCGGGTCTGGGCTGCCTCACGGAGTATCTGTGTCTGCTTCTCGCGAGCCTCCTGCAAGATGGATTCTCCTTCTTTCTCGATGTTGGCAAGTCGCTCCTGTGCCTCATGGGCCTTGCGGAGACTCTCGTCGATGAAGTTCTTACGCTCCTCTACCGATTTGGTGATGACGGGGAAACCGAACTTAGCGAGCAGAAGGAAGACCACCAAAAACGCGACGAGCATCCAGAAGAAGAGTCCGAAGTCGGGCGTCAGTATTGATGGTAAATTCATATCCATTTGCTTTGAAGTTTTTTATGGATTACATGAACACGCAAAGTGCGCAAACTACAACGGCAAACAGGGCAACACCCTCTACGAAGGCTGCTGTCAGAATCATGTTTGTACGGATAGTACCTGCTGCTTCGGGCTGACGGGCAATAGCGTCCATAGCGCTTCCACCAATACGACCGATACCGAGACCGGCTCCAATAGCTGCAATACCTGCGCCGAGACCGGCACCAAACTTAGCGAGACCAGCACCTGCGGCTGCCTGTAAAATCAATGATAACATAATCTTAAATTTTTAAATGGGTTATACTTATTTTTTTATTGTTTACTTTTTTCTTTAGAGAATGTGTTTATCCTTCATGGTGTTCGGGGTGAGCCAGTCCGATAAATACTGCACTCAACATGGTGAACACGTATGCCTGGATGAATGCCACAAGAAACTCAAGGCAGTTCATGAAGAGCATCATGACGAAGCTCAGCACGGTAAGTCCACTTCCCAAAACAGCATTGAGTGACCATCCGATGAAGATGATGGCTGTGAAGGAGAGGATAATGGCGTGGCCTGCCATCATGTTGGCAAACAAACGGATCATCAGCGCGAAGGGCTTGGTGAGAATGCCGAAGAGTTCGATGACTGGCATAATAGCCACGGGATAAGCCTTGAGGAATGCGGGCACGTCGGGCCAGAAGATTTCCTTCCAGTATTCCTTATTTCCAAACAGGTTGATTGCCAACATGGTGCACAGGGCAAGGAAGAAGGTGACGTTGATATTTCCCGTCACATTGGCGCCACCGGGGAATACCGGCAACAAGCCCAACAGGTTGGTGATCAGAATGAAGAAGAACGCTGTCAGCAGATAAGGGGCATAGGGACGATAGTGCTTCTCGCCGATGGAGTCCTTGATGAGGTCGTCGTGGATGATCATGACCAGCATTTCCATCATGCCGACAAAGCCTCTGGGGCTCTCACGCGTCACATCGTGCTTCTTATACCAACGGGCGCAACTGAGGAAGATGGCGAGCATGACAAATACTACAATCCATATCTGAAGCACACTCTTGGTGATGCTCAAATCCCAAGGACGCACGCTACTACCGTCGGAAAGCCGCTCATAAATCTTACCGTTCTTCGCCTCGTTGAAATAGAAGCCTTGGTAATCGTGTCCTTCTTCGGCAGCCTCTTCGATGCGAGAGGAACTGAAACAATGCCATACTCCCGTTGCCTCACTTCTCACAATGACCGGCAGGGGAATGCTGACATGGGTCTTCCCGAATGTGGTAATGTGCCATTCGTAGGCGTCTGCCATGTGGCCCAACACGATTTCCTTCACGTCAACGCTATTAGACGCTGTCGCATTGACTGGGGACGAAAGCCCAAGTAACAGTAGAAGACTTACGAGTAAATATTTCATTTTCTTTATTTTATGCATTTCGATGAATCTTTTTCTCCACCCTCACAAAGTAAAGGGTATCGTAAATGAGCAGCACAAGGTAATAGGCAAGGAAGAGGAAGACGAAGAAGCGAATCTGCATCTCGTCGTCGGCAAGAAACAGATAGATCAGCACGGTGGCAATGCCTGCTATCATACGCAAGCCCGATGCTGCAAGATAGAACGTCGGCAGACTGGCTGATGAACTGGATGCCACCGCACGCCAAGCCAAACCGTAGGTCAGGCAGGCGAACACTTGGAAACCTGCAGCAACGGCAAGGGGCACACCTATCATCGAAAGGCTTCCCCATACACCGGCACTCAACAGGGCCAGAACAGTCATCACTGCGATGATTGTCAGGCTCTGAATGATATAGGTGACTGCAGCTTTACGCATCATGTTATTTTCCTGTACTTCCGTCATTGGTCTGTTTTCCTTATGCATTGAGTTCTACACAAAGTGCCACCTCATTCTTCTGCACTTCAACAAAACCGCCGGCAACAGCCAGTTGGCTTTTCACACCGTCTGACTTCGCATAGACTACGGTTCCTTCTGTCAGCGCAGAGATAATCGGGGCGTGGTTGGTCAGTATTTCAAACTGGCCCAAGACACCAGGAACGAGAACGCTCTGAACATCGCCCTCAAACTCGATTTTCTGGGGAGAAACTATTTTCAACTTCAACATACGAATTATCCTTTAGCAGCTTCCAACAGTTTTTTGGCCTTTGCCTTCGCATCTTCAATAGTTCCTACATTGAGGAAGGCCTGCTCTGGAAGATCGTCAACCTCACCGTCAAGAATGGCATTGAAGCCCTTGATGGTCTCTTCGATGGGCACCATCACACCTGGCAGACCAGTGAACTGCTCGGCTACTGAGAATGGCTGAGAGAGGAAACGCTGCACGCGACGTGCGCGGTTTACGGTCTGCTTATCCTCGTCGGAGAGTTCGTCCATACCAAGGATGGCGATGATGTCTTGCAATTCTTTATAGCGCTGCAGGATCTCCTTCACGCGCTGGGCACACTCATAATGCTCTTTGCCCACAACGAGTGGGTCGAGGATTCGTGAGGTACTTCCCAGAGGATCTACGGCAGGATAGATACCAAGTTCGGCAATCTTACGGTCAAGCACGGTTGTGGCGTCAAGGTGGGTAAACGTAGTTGCTGGAGCAGGGTCGGTCAAGTCGTCGGCAGGCACGTAAACAGCCTGTACGGAAGTGATAGAACCTTTCTTGGTAGAGGTGATGCGCTCCTGCATGGCTCCCATTTCAGAGGCAAGCGTAGGCTGATAACCTACGGCTGAAGGCATACGGCCCAACAGGGCAGACACCTCGGAACCAGCCTGAGTGAAACGGAAGATATTGTCGATAAAGAACAAAATATCGCTTGCACCGCCATCCTTACTGCCACCATCGCGGAAGCCTTCTGCAACGGTCAGACCAGAAAGGGCTACGGATGCACGGGCACCCGGCGGTTCGTTCATCTGGCCATACACAAGGGTGGCCTGACTCTTTTTCAGTTCTTCAGGGTCAACCAGCGAGAGATCCCATTTGCCTTCGTCCATGGCCTTGCGGAACTTGTCGCCGTAACGGATAACGCCAGACTCAATCATCTCGCGGATCAGGTCGTTACCCTCACGGGTACGCTCTCCTACTCCGGCGAATACAGAGAATCCGTTGTGCCCCTTGGCGATATTGTTGATGAGCTCCATGATCAGCACGGTCTTACCTACACCAGCACCACCGAAAAGTCCAATCTTACCACCTTTAAGGTAGGGTTCCAACAGGTCGATGACCTTGATACCCGTGGCAAGTATCTCCTTGGTGGTAGAAAGTTCTTCAAACTTAGGAGCCTCACGGTGAATGGGGTAAGCACCCTCCATCGCGAGCTGTTTCATACCATCAATCGGCTGGCCGATAACATTGAGCATACGGCCTTTGATCTGTTCGCCCGAAGGCATCAAAATAGGAGAACCCATCGGTACGGCTTCCAGTCCACGCTGTAAACCGTCGGTATTGTCCATGGCAACACAGCGCACGGTATCCTCACCGATGTGCTGCTGTACCTCAACCACAAGTTGCGTACCATCCTGACGCTTAATGGTCAGCGCTTCATGAATACGGGGAAGCACTTTCTCTGCGTCTTGGCCTTCGGTATTGAAATAGACGTCAATTACCGGGCCGATGATCTGCGAAATGTGTCCATTAATCTGTGACATAAGCAGTATTTTTATATTTTAGTTAACTTTATTTGCTTAGATAATTTGAACGCAAAATTACTAAGTTTTTTTAATAAAAAAGAAAAAATTCACAAACTTTAATGCAACTATTTGTTTATTGTGACACCTTTGCAGCAACATTGAACAATCACCACCCGTCACAGACGACAAAAGTACACATAAAATAGCCCTTAAAATAGCCCTTGGAAACTAAAACACATCATTCGGTTTACTTTTTACCTTATATTTAATAAGGTATGGTATAAGGGAATAGACATATTACAAAATTATTGCACATATTTTTTGTGAATGTGCAAAAAAAGCATTACCTTTGCACAAAATTTCGTTATTTGTGCAATGGACAACATACCAAGCTTCAACTCTTACATCGAAAAAACCATCAAAGACAACTGGTTGCTCGATGCACTGACTGATTACAAAGGAGCCACACTACAATATCACGATGTGGCACGCAAAATAGAAAAGCTCCACATTCTCATGGAAGCAGCAGGAGTAGAGAAAGGTGACCGCATCGCTGTGTGCGGACGCAACTCAGCCCACTGGGCTGTGGCTTACCTTGCTACATTCGCCTACGGAGCTGTCATCGTTCCTATTCTCCATGAATTCAATGGCGAACAGATTCACAACATCGTTAACCACTCGGAATCAAAACTGCTTTTCGTAGGCGACTACATCGTCAAGACCATTGACGAAAAGGAAATGCCAAACCTAAGCGGTATCCTGAATCTGCCGGATTTCTCACTCCACACATGCAGAAATGAAAAACTGGCCTACGCCCGCGAACACCTTAATGAACTCTTTGGAAAGAAATATCCGATGGCATTTCGCAAGGAGGATATTCATTGGCACGTGGATTCACCCGAAGAACTCTGCATGCTCAACTACACCAGTGGTACTACTGGGTTCTCAAAGGGTGTAATGCTACCCTACCGCGCAGTGTGGGGCAATGTGAGCTTCTGCATGAATGCATTGGCACCAAGACTGCCTAAGTTCAGCAAGATTCTCTCTATCCTCCCCATGGCACACATGTATGGACAAGCCATCGAGTTCTTGTTTTCATTCTGTTCGGGCTACCATCTCTTCTTCCTCACCCGACTGCCATCACCTGCCATTATTGCAGAGGCTTTTAAGGAAGTAAGACCACACCTGGTAGTGGCGGTGCCACTCATCATCGAGAAAATCATACGCAAGAGAGTATTCCCCAAGATACAGAACAACGCCATCAAACTGCTTTGGCAGATGCCCGTGGTTTCGAAGAAAGTCAAAGAGCATATCTGTAAAGAGGTATGTGAGGCTTTTGGAGGCAGAGCCTATGAAGTCATTGTAGGAGGTGCTCCACTCAACAAGGAAATAGAGAAATTCCTCGTTGACATCGACTTCCCTATCACCGTAGGCTATGGTGCTACTGAATGTGCGCCACTTATTACCTACAGCGATTACCACGACTTTGAAAAAGGATCATGCGGTACGCCCGTTGACTACATGGAAGTGAAGATTGACTCACCTGATCCACGGAATACGGCAGGCGAAATTCTGGCACGAGGCACCAATGTCATGTTGGGCTACTACAAAAACCAAGAGGCAACAGATGCCGCACTCGACAAGGAGGGATGGTATCATACCGGAGACCTTGCAACCATGTCGGAAGACGGACATGTGTTTATCAAAGGACGCTCAAAAAACATCCTCATCGGAGCCAGCGGACAAAACGTATATCCAGAGGAAATAGAAGACAAACTCGCATCAATGGCAGTTGTCAGCGAATGTATTATCGTACAGCGCAACCAACACCTTGTGGCACTCGTACATCCTGACATGGACGAGGTCAAAGAGATGGGATTCACCGAGACGGATCTGCAAAACATCATGGAGCAAAACCGTCAGCAACTCAACGATATGATGCCTGCATACAGCCGCATACAGAGTATCGAAATCCGATATGAGGAATTTGCCAAAACTCCAAAGAAAAGTATCAAGCGCTACTTGTATAAATAAGAATCATACTAAACTAAACAATCGTAGAAGATGGAAAACGTACCAAGTTTCATACAACTCATCGAGCAAAGCATCAAGACCAATTGGGATCTTGATGCCTTGACCGATTACAAGGGAGCCACGCTACAATATCATGATGTGGCACGTAAGATAGAGAAACTGCATATTCTCTTTGAAAACTGTGGCGTACAGAAAGGCGATAAAGTCGCACTCTGCGGAAGAAACTCAAACCAATGGGCAGTGGCTTTTCTTGCCACACTGACCTACGGAGCTATTGCCGTGCCTATCCTGCACGAATTCATGCCGGAACAAATCCACAACATTGTCAACCACTCTGATGCAAAACTGCTTTTTGTGGGCGACCATGTGGCTACACAGATTGACCCTGTGCAAATGCCACATCTTGAGGGTATTGTCAACAACCCCGACTACTCTCTCATGCTTTCAAGAACAGACAAACTGACATACGCACGCGAACATCTTAACGAACTTTACGGTAAGAAATTCCCAAAATATTTCCGCAAAGAACACGTACACTACGAATATGAAGACAACGGAGAACAACTGGCGCTGATCAACTATACCAGTGGTACTACGGGATTCTCTAAAGGTGTGATGATTCCCTACCGCGCACTGTGGTCGAACTTCGACTTTGCCGTGAACGTACTGGGCAACACCATCAAAACGGGAGACCGCATCATCTCCATTCTCCCCATGGCACACATGTATGGAATGGCTTTCGAATTTCTATTTGAATTCCTCTACGGATGCCACGTCTATTATCTTAACCGCATACCATCGCCTGCCATCATTGCACAAGCATTTGCCGACATCAAACCAAGAATCATCATCGCTGTTCCGCTGATCATCGAAAAGATTATCAGGAAGAAGGTATTCCCCAAAATACAAAACAACCGCATGCGTCTCCTCATGGCAATGCCTGTCATCTCCAAAAAGGTGAAACAGATGATCTGTCAGGAAGTGGTGAAGGCTTTCGGAGGTGAACTCTATGAAGTAATCATCGGAGGTGCTGCGTTTAACCGCGAAATCGAAACGTTCCTCCGCAAAATAGAATTCCCATACACCGTAGGATACGGAGCCACAGAATGTGCACCTATCATCTGTTACCGCGACTGGCAAACCTTCAGACTGGGTTCTTGCGGACAACCTGTGGTTCACATGGAGGTGAAAATTGACTCAGACAGTCCCAGTACAAAACCTGGTGAAATCTTGGCTCGCGGACTCAATGTCATGTTGGGCTACTACAAGAACGACGAAGCCACCAAAGAAACTATTGATAAAGACGGATGGTATCATACGGGAGACCTTGGTACCATGGACGACGACAAAAACGTGTTTATCAACGGAAGATCGAAAAACATGCTTCTGGGACCCAGCGGACAGAACATCTACCCCGAAGAGATAGAAGATAAGTTCAACTCTATGGCTATGGTGGTGGAAACTGTGGTTGTTCAGCGCAACAACAAGCTCGTCGGTCTGGTTTATCCTGATTACGATGAAGCGAAGAATATGAACTTCAACGAGGAGGACATCTACAATGTCATGGAGCAGAACCGTCAGCAACTCAACGAACTACTCCCCGCTTACGAGAAAATCACCGAAATAGAAATACAGAAGGAAGAATTTGAGAAAACTCCTAAAAAGAGCATCAAACGATACCTCTACAAATAAGACGATGAAAGAGTTTACGCACAAGTCTGCGTGTGTAAAGCGGATTTGAAAGCTAATCGGCAGATAAAAAACTTTGCGCTCCCGTGTTTTGGAAACGCAAAGTTTTTTTTACGCCAACAGGTCAGCATGTATGCATGTATGCCTGTCTGCATTTTTATGTCAGCACGCTCATTGTTTCACCGAACGCTCCAACAGCGAGAAAAACAACTGTTGCAATTGGTTTCCGATGATATGTGGAGAATAACATTCGGAAATGGCAGAAGAAATGTGTTCGGATGAAAAATGTTCACTGATTAAGCGAACCATTGCATGGCTCAACGAAACTGCATCTTCGGTAGGCACGGTCACACAACCATCATGCTGACGGACGCTCTGCGGAACAACATCGGTGGTAATGACGGGAATACCCGTACTCATAGCCTCCAACAAAACCAAGCCCTGTGATTCGCTACGAGTGGGAAGCACTAAAGCATCAGCCGAGTAAAGGATGTCGCGGACACCAACCTTATCTGTGGTTCCCACAAAACGCACATCTGGAATATTCGCATAAAGGCGGCGGCAAGAGGCAGAATCGGTATCAGGACCAACCAACGTCAGACTGGCATTCACCCCTTGACTCTTCAATCTTCGAAATGCTTCTGCTAAAATATCATAACCCTTACGCGGAATGAAATTGCCTATGGCACAAAAACGAAACGTATCAGAAGGTTGACGTTTGGCATAATGAAAGAAGCGAGTGTCTATCATATTAGAAATGACCTGATGGGAGTAACGCTTACCAAAATACGGTGCGAGATCATCCACTAACTCCTCGGAAACGACCACTACCCTATCCGCCTTTTCCAACGCTTCACGCAACAGGGGGATTTCCCATTGTCCCAGAGACGCTCTACGGAACTCTTCTTCATAAATCATGGAAGGAAGATGTTCGGTAATCACATAAGGGATGCGGTGGTGCTGCGCTATCAACATGGCGGCACGACCTGCCCATTTCACACAATGGGCATGGATGACGTCGGGACAACCATATTGACGGAAATACTCTTCTGACAATTTCAACACTCCTTTCAGCCATCTATCAACATTGGGACGCACCACCTTGGGGATTCCACGTTGGAAATCACGCCACACCTCTACCCCATCCATGGTTTCTACACCCAGAGTATATGGGAGAAAGAGATAGTCTTTCCAACCTTTAGTAATACCAAGTTGAACGCGACTCAATATCCGAACTTCATGGCCGAGCTGCTGTAAAGCCTTGGACTGCTCAAGACAGAACTCGCCCCCATAAGGAGGGAAGAATGATGGAATTTCAAGAATGTGCATAAAAAAGGAAGATCGTAAGTTTGTTGGTAGTAATATAATAAGGAGAAAACCGCGTTGGGAATATATAAAACAAAAAAGAGAACGGAATATTGCCATCCGTCCTCTCCTTTGTTTCGTTGTGTGAAGGGAAAATTAAGCTTCAGCAGGAGCCTCAGCAGGAGCTTCTGTCTCTGCTTCAGCAGCAGCCTTTGCGGCCTCTTCCTCTGCCTTTGCAGCCTCAGCAGCAGCCTTTTTCTCAGCTACCTTCTTGGCCATTTCCTCATTCAGTTTCTTTTCCTGAGCGAGCTCCTGAGCAGCAGCCTCTTTCTTGGCTTTGACCTCGTCTTCACGAACCTTGTCGAGACCCTTCTGCTTGTCAGCCTTCCATGCGTCGAACTTCTTCTGAGCAGCAGCCTCGTCGAAAGCGCCCTTCTTAACACCACCACGGAGGTGCTTCATCAGGTAAACGCCCTCACCGCTAAGGATGTTGCGAACGGTATCGGTGGGCTGTGCGCCTGCCTCTACCCAGTAAAGTGCGCGTTCGAAATTCAAATCTACTGTGGCAGGATTGGTGTTAGGGTTGAAAGTTCCAATCTTCTCAGTAAATTTACCATCACGTGGTGCTCTTGCGTCTGCGATTACGATGCTATAGAAAGCATAGCTCTTACGACCGCGACGTTGCAATCTGATTTTTGTTGCCATTGTTTTAAATAACTTTTAATGTTTAATAATTGAATTTCGTGCTACTATCTCGTAATAGCGGATGCAAAGGTACTGCTATTTTTCGGAATATCAGCGTTTTTGAAAAGTTTTATCCTTTTGTTTTCGTTTTTTTAACCAATTACGGGTATTACGCCGCATTTTACTTCTTTTTCATCGTCACACCGACTTCCATTCCATTCACATTTTTCATCAATTTGGAAACGGTCTGGAGGTTTGCGTTACCCGACTTGGAACCAAATGCCTTGAAGAGATTGAGCAACTTGGTTGAGTTTGCAACAAACATGAGTTTCTTGCCTTCCAACTGAGTGGTGATGCTGACTGACTTAACACCCAACGTGGTAAGCTGCAACTTAGAGTCCTTGACACTCCATTTTCCTTTGGTGGTCTTTCCCTTTAATGTTGAAGTGAAAGTACCATTTTGTTTGAAAGTCATCGTCATTGCACCTGGTTTGATGCCTACGGTTGTCAGTTTGGCCTGAAGAATACTTTCCATCTTGTTGGCCGCAATCTTGGCCGCAGCATTCGTCAACACATTGTCTGATTTAAGAACGATGGCTGGTTCTTCATAAACCCATGTTCCGACAATATTTGCTGCGCTGGCCTGTTTCTTACCTGAGAAGATAGCAGTAAGATTAGAAATAAGGTTCGACCCTCCGCTACTGGTGGTATTATTGCCAAGTACGCTATCAAGTACACCACTGATTGACTGTGCATTTGCGGTTGCACACATCATGAGCATGAAGCCCATAATAACTGATTTCAAAGATAACTTTTTCATTGTTCTTATGCCTATATTATCAAAATGTCGCGCAAAAGTACTATAATTCAAGAAAAATGCAAAATAATATCGACAAAATTTCACCATACAAACATTTTTTACTACTTTTGCAATCATGTACAAGCAAGGATTATCCATACTTATACCTGTATTCAACAGAAACTGCTGTGCGTTGGTCCAAGAACTACACGCTCAAGCTGTCAATTGTGGCATCGACTTCGAAATTATCGTTGTCGAAGATGGTTCTACCAATCCCAAATACGTTGATCAGAACAGACCAGTGGCAGCAATCGACCATGTGCGTTATATCATCCATGAAAAAAACATGGGGCGCGCAATCATCCGCAACTGGTTGGCAGACAAGGCGGAATACGACACATTACTATTTCTTGACTGCGATGTGGACATCCTTGACCCAGACTATCTGAAACGCTATCTTGACAACAAGGCTTCGGTGGTTTGTGGGGGCTTATGCATTGGTGGAGATGCAAATAAACTGCGTCACAGTTTGCGCTACCATTACGAGAAAACGCATGAGAAAGAATATACTGCAAAACAACGGAAACGCAACCCATACAAGAATTTCAGAACCACCAATTTTCTCATCGAACACAAAGTAATGGAAGGTTGCCGTTTTGACGAACGCTTTCGCCAATACGGCTACGAGGATGTGATTTTCGGAAAGACATTGAAACAAAACGGAATCATCATCTCACACATTGAGAATCCTGTATATCTCACCCGTTTTGAATCAAACACTTATTTCATGATCAAGACGGAAGAAGCGTTGCATACTTTGTATAAATTCCGTAAAGACATTGCCCCCTACTCTCGGTTACTCCAGCATGTGGAAGTTCTTAAGAAGATCGGACTCTTGCCCGTTTTACGCTTAATATACAGAAGTTCCATCGGCTATTATCTCATGCGCAATCTAAATGGCGAGAGACCTGTCTCACAACTGTACAATCTATACAAACTCATGTTCTTCGCATCATTGAAACCATAATATCGAAGGGGGAATTTCATTCTTCGTTTGCTATTCTTTCTACTCAAAAGAACGGAAGAATGGACGCAATGTAAATTGAACAACAATATTTTTGGGATTAGTTATGCCCTTTGTTGTTTTATTGCCTATTTAGAATTATGCCGAGCATACCTATAAAAATCCGCAACACCTAAATTAGGCATTGCGGATTAGTATTTATATCGTTGGGATCTTCGTTAATAATTTCAGGAGACATTGATATTGGTGAGTTTTCACTCAGCTTTCTTGTCTGGAAGAATCAAATTCAACACTACACCAACAACGGCAGAAAGACCAATGCCTGAAATGGCAAATGAACCTGACGAGAGCACTGCCCCACCCAATCCCATGGTCAACATGACAGACATGATGATGACATTGCGCGTTTTGTTTAAATCAACCTTATTATGCATCAGATTCTGAACACCAACACTTGCAATCGTTCCAAACAGAAGAAGCATGATGCCGCCCAAAACGGCCTGAGGAATACTCTGAAGCAATGCACTAAGTTTGCCTACAATAGAAAAGCAGATGGCTGTGGCTGCTGCAATCCGGATAACAACCGGACTGGTGACTTTTGTGATAGACATTGCACCAGTCACTTCAGAATAGGTTGTTTCGGGAGGACCACCAAGTACAGCAGATGCCAAACAGGCAACTCCGTCTCCCAGCATTGTCCGATGAAGTCCTGGCTCCTTGACAAAATCCTTGTCAGCAACCGCACTTACAACGTAAACATCTCCAATATGCTCAAGAACCGGAGCTATTGCCACTGGCAACATATAGATGAAAGGTCCCCAAGAGAAATGACTCAACGTGTCAAACGACACAGGGCAGGATATCCAAGGCGCAGCGATTACTCCAGAGAAATCGACCTCACCCATTGCAATGGCCAACACATAACCAACTACCACACCTGTTATGATAGGAACAAGTTTCATAAGTCCACGGCAAAAGGTCAAAACGAGAATAGCTGTGATAAGCGCAGCAAAAGCCAAGACCCAATTGGTCTTTGCCATATTCACAGCACTTCCTGATAACGACAGACCTATCAGAATAATAGCAGGCCCAATGACAATAGGAGGAAAGATGCGGTCAAGAAGACGTTTTCCTTGCCACTTGACAAGAGCACTCATCACAAAATAGACTAATGACACACTGGTTAGTCCTGCTATTGTCCCAGGAAGCCCCCACTGTTTGGAAGCAGCGATAATTGGGGCAATAAAAGCAAATGAACTTCCCAGAAAAATCGGGACTTTCCCTTTGGTAAGAAAATGAAAGAGAAATGTTCCCAGACCTGCGGTAAATAAAGCCGTTGCAGGATCAATGCCAATCAGTAGTGGCACAAGAACAGTTGCACCGAAAGCCACAAAGAGAAATTGTACGCCTACGATGGTTTTCTTAACTGTCGATAGTTGTTCTGTTTCCATAATAGTTATTATTAGTATTGAATGATTTAATCAAGATTGTAGTAATTGGTTTTAAGGTATAATACATTTCAAAAAAAATTGCTTGTCTCACGACAAGCAATTTTCAATTAACCTTAATAATCTAATACCATGAAAAACACGTTGCAAATATAGACTTTTTTTTTTATACCCGCAAGAGTTTTCATATATTTCTTCAAATATTTAACTTTTATTAAACTTTTTACCGTTCCACTTCAACATCACAGCTATTTCTTTTTCATTTTTTTGTCCTTCCATAGCAACAGGATTAAGAGCCCGAGAATATATTATCCGCAAATCGGAATTATCTGGAGAAACAAATGAGGCCACATACATCTGTTGAGGAAGAGTGATCAACTGGCTGGATGGAATCGGTTCCCAACTGGCCTTATAAAATGTTACATTACTTTCTGGAGCATCTTTTCCATAAGTAGCTACCAAACAGATGATACTGTCTCCATCTGCCAACAGCAAGCGGACATCATACCGCAAGGTTTCACTTATTTGCAAAGAGAACGCTTTATCGTTAAGCATCAGCAATTCGCTATGTCCATCCAACAGATTATCTACACGAGCTTTCATTTTCGATTCTATGAAATCCACCATGTCAAGTCTGTTGTTTTCTGTCAATTCAGGTGTTAACGATTTCGGCATGCTGAGAAATACATCTTTCATCGTATTTTGTGCCTCAGCTGCGAAAGTCGTCAACATCAATATTCCAAGGATTATTATCTTTCTCATGTTCGGTTCATTTTTATCCCTGTCTTATCCACGTCCGGGACGAAGATCTTTTACACGCACCGCCTTACCTTCACTCTGCGGAAGAGACCCTTTCTTTACCAAACGGACACGAGGCGTAAGAAGTATTTCGTCTTTCAATGCACGCTGAATGTCTTTGGTCATTCTCTGAAGTTCGGGATAGACGTCTGTATTCAATCCATCGAGTTCCACATCAACAGTCATTACGTCATTATCACCTTCTGAATCAAGCGTAATAAGATAATTGCTTCCTAAACCGGGATATTTGACAAGTATCTTTTCCACTTGCATGGGAAACACATTAACTCCCTTAATGATGAACATGTCATCTGTACGACCTTTGATACGGTCAATGCGTCTATGAGTGCGTCCGCACGGGCAATCGCCAGGCAGAATACGAGTCAAATCATGGGTGCGATAACGCAAAATGGGCATCATAGTACGGTCGAGAGTGGTAAGAACCATTTCTCCGATTTCTCCATCAGGAACGGGTTCTAAAGTATCGGGATCTATGATTTCCAAGATGTAGTTATCTTCCCAGAGGTGCATACCGTTTTGTTCCTGACACTCAAAAGCTACACCAGGACCATTCATCTCGGTCATTCCAAAAGAATTATAGGCTTTCACCCCCAACAATCGCTCGATGCGACGTCGTTGCTCATCTGTATGTGGCTCTGCCCCTATAAACAGAGTATGCAACTTTGTGCTTCGTGGATCTATACCTTCTTCATGAAAAACTTCAGCAAGACGAATGGCATAGGACGGAATGGCATGAAGACAAGTAGTGCCAAAATCACGGATGAACATAATCTGGCGTTTTGAGTTACCAGCAGCAGCAGGTACCGTAGTGGCTCCAAGTTTTTCTGCACCATACTGAAACCCTAATCCGCCAGTAAACATGCCGTAGCCACTGGAATTTTGGAAGACATCAGTATCTCTGCAACCAACCATATACATACTACGAGCAATCATATTTGCCCATGACTCTATATCATGGCGAGAATATGTCACAACTGTCGGATTTCCTGTTGTACCACTGGAAGAATGGATGCGGATTGCATCTTTCATATTGCCTCCAACAAGTCCGAAAGGATAGTTTTCGCGCAAGTCCTGTTTAGTGGTAAAAGGCAAGCGTCTTACATCATCAATGGTCTTGATAGTATCTGATGTAATACCTCGTTCGCCCAACACCCGTTTGTAAAAGGGGGATTGAAGGCATATATCAATAGTTCGACGGAGTTTTTCTACCTGAAGTGCCTCTAATTGCTGACGGGGCATGGTCTCAAGCTCCGGTTGCCAGTATTCTACGTTTTTCATTTTTGCTCTGTATTTATGTTTTATAGTTTTAATGTTTTATCATAATCAAATGGAAGATCGCGACCTATACTTGTTACTATAAGACCAGCTCCATTTTTATCTATTATCTCTCTGATGATATGAGCCATTTCATAGGAATTCGTGTCATCAAGGTGAGAAATGGGTTCGTCAGCTACGAGAAAATCAAAAGGCTGTACAAGAGAGCGCAGCAAGGCTACCCTTTGCTGTTGACCTTGTGAAAGTTGACCTGCCTTCACATCAAGTTTGTCAGAAAGTCCAAGCCGCGAAAACCAGTCTTTGACTTCAACCGCCGACGCTGAAGAAGTCAGGCGATTCTTTATCATTACGTTTTCATACGCAGTAAGTTCCGCGAAAAGGCGCATTTCCTGAAAGAGCATAGCGATATGACGTTGGCGAACTTCTACCCATTGTCCAATAGCATAAGATTTAATATCCGTCTTGTCGAAAAGAATCTGTCCAGTATAATCATTTCTATAACCCTGAAGATAACTACAGAACGTACTTTTACCACAGCCACTATCTGCTGCGACAAGGTATTTCTTGCCACGTTCAAAGGTTACCTGTGACTTCCACACTTCTGAATGCAAATCTGTAACCTCTGCAAACACCCGTGGAGTCACTTGATTAAAAGAAATGCTATGCATGACTAATCTGTTTTATAAGGTTTACTCAACTGAGCCATCATTACAGCAGACAATCCTGCTGTTTCCGTACGCAGACGACTCTTTCCCAAATGTACGGATTTGTATCCCTGACTGATAGCCTGTCGCACCTCTTCTATAGAGAAATCACCTTCAGGACCAACAAGTATGGTAACAGGTGTGTCTGCAGGCAGATGCTTCAATTCGTCAAAAAGATAAGTACGTTCGACTTCTTCATAGCAATGGGCAATAAACTTGGCACCAGGTCGTTCTGCAGCGACAAACTGGCTGAAAGATTGCATTTCATCAAGATTCGTCTTCCAAGCCTTTCGACTTTGTTTCATGGCCGAAATCACGATTTTTTCCATTCGTGGAAGTTTGATTTGCCGACGTTCCGAAAAGCGACAGTCCAAAAATGAAATATCATCGACTCCCACTTCCACAGCCTTTTCCAACAACCATTCCATACGGTCAAGCATCTTTGTCGGTGCAATAGCCAAATGAATACGTCCACTCCAAGGACGCTGTTGTGGTAATGTCTCAAGGATGCGGTATAAGCAATGATGATTGGACGCAACAGAGACCTCCGCCTTATAGAAAGTCCCCTCTCCATCCATTAACATCATCTCATCGCCTGGTTGCAAACGCAACACCCGAACAGCATGTTGTGCTTCTTCGGATGGTAAGGCGTCGCACTCACCAGCCTTTGGAACATAGAAATATCGAACTTCTTTCATTCTTTTCCATTTCGAGTTTACAGATTCTTAGGTTTGAACAGAATGGCGAAAAGGATTCCCACCACAAGTGCATACCCCGCAAATATCAACCAACAAGTGCGCCAATCACCCATCAGATAACCATCTGGAGTGAACGCACAATAATGATTGATGATCTTACCTGCCAATAACGTACCAATGGTGGCACCAAGGCCATTCGTCATCAGCATAAACAGTCCTTGTGCAGAGGCGCGCACCTTGATGTCGCACTTCTGATCGACAAAAAGTCCGCCAGACACATTGAAGAAATCGAAAGCCACACCATATACAATACACGACAACACAAACAGGATAACTCCAGGGAAAGCAGGATTTCCCAATCCAAAGAATCCAAAGCGTAAAACCCATGCAAACATGGCAATGAGCATGACAATCTTGATACCATAACGTTTAAGGACAAACGGTATCAACAGGATGCAAAGTGCTTCAGCCACCTGGGATATTGACACCAACAGCGTTGCGTTGTTGGCAGCAAACGTATTTATCATGGCAGGATCCCCTTTGAATGATGTGATAAATGGAGTTGCATAACCATTGGTAACCTGCAAAGACATGCCCAACATGGCGGAGAAAATGAAGAAAAGTGCCATCTGCTTGCTCTTGAATAACCGGAAAGCGTCAAGTCCCCATGCTTCAGAGAGCGATTGTTTTTCCTTCTTCACTAATTTACACTCTGGGAATGTGAAACAATACAAGAAAAGTACCAAACTCATCAGGCCAGAAACCAAGAACTGGAAATGAGTATATTGGAACTTATTGTTGTTGTCACCCAAGACAAAGAGCAAGGATCCATTATCCCATGCAGCACAGTTCACAAGCCACATCATAACAATGAAACCAACTGTTCCAAACACGCGAATGGGTGGGAAATCTTTTACCGTATCAAGGCCATTGTTCTTCAATATTGTAAATGCCACCGTATTGGACAATGCCAAGGTAGGCATATAGAAAGCAACGCTAAAGGTATAAACAGCCATAAACAGGGATTCATCTGGCAGACTTGCGGTCTGTCCCATCCAGAACAAACCACACATCGAAACTCCTGCAAGAAGATGACACAAACCCAACAGACGTTGAGGCTGGATATATTTGTCAGCCACAATACCTATAAGTGTAGGCATAAAGATTGAGACAACACCTTGAATGGCATAGAACCATGAGATTTCTGCTCCCATACCCGCTTTACCAAGATAATTGCCCATAGATGTGAGGTATGCTCCCCAAACGGCAAACTCGATGAAGTTCATCAGTGCCAAACGTACTTTGATATTCATATTGTTCTGTTTTTCTGTTTTATGTTATTGGTTTGTTATCATCCCAAAGGGTTGGTCTGCCCTGTGCGTCATTTCTTACTTCCAGACGTTTGGGCACCCATTCCGTGTATGGGTATTCTTTGTTTAACGGGAATACTTCGCGTATGATTCCATTTTGTATCGTTACGACCTGCCGTGTCAGCAGACAATGGTCTGGCATCTTTAATTCTAAGCATGCTATCCTTCTTGATTTCATCTTTAATAGGTTCTACAGATAATGGTTTGTCGTTTTGTTCTTCTTTTCTCTGATGGAATCGAATCAGTTGCAAGTTGTTAATAAACATCATACGACGTACATTGCGATCTTGATGGTCTGAAGCAAGATAAACAAAACCTGTCATTTCCTTCAATCGATAGTCACGATTGACAGGAACACGAATTTGAGAAAGTCCAGACATCGTGATATGATAAACGGTCTGTACGATACTGTCGCCTTCATATGTAGATAAGAGGCACACTACAGCATCACGAGAGCCCGCCTCGTAGATGTAATCGGAGTTAAACTGGAACATGAAACTGTCACCTTTATGATAACTGGAATCTGCTTTCAGGGAGAAGTCAAAACGATTGGCTGTGGGCAATGGCATTAACATCACTTCCGAAGGACCGCGCCAAACATTGGCCGTATCACCTGTTGTACCATAAGTAGAAAGTCCGAAAGAGCCACTTGTCACACCAAGGGCAGAAGCTTCGTTATTGAGACGTTCACTAACATTCTGGTATATTTTCTTCAGTCTCTCAGCATGAGAGTAATAGTACACCAATGATGAGTCAAATTCAGCTTCGGTAACCTGATATTTACGTAAAACAGCTTGAAAATAGCCATTCTCATCATACGGTAGGCTGTTCTTTTGTCCTTCACGCCCCATAGCTTGAGCAACATGGTAATCATAAAGGATGTCTTCCATGTCGCTGGGTTGAATATAGTCAGACGGTACTGTGGGTTTGCAGGAGAACGTAACTGACAGAAGCAGAATTATGACTATTATATGTTTCATATTCACGTTTTTTAGAGCGCATACCTCGTTGCGCCAATTTTCATTTGCTTCTTCTAAATTCAATCTCACCAATTTCTTTCCTATAGAAAAGCAACAACAGAACAGCGCCTACTGAAATAGCCGCATCCGCAAAGTTAAAGACAGGGCTGAAGAAAACAAATGGATTTCCACCTACTCTTGGTATCCACTCAGGCCAGGTAGTAACGATAAGTGGGAAATAGAACATATCTACCACCTTACCCATCAGAAACGGAGCATAGCCTGTTCCAAAGGGCACGAAGTATGAGACATAATAATTGGACGATGCGTTGAATATCAGACCATAGAACATCGAATCAAAAATATTTCCTGCCGCACCTGCCATTACCATGGACAAACAGGCAATATATCCCCAACGTGCATTCTTCTTGACCTGTCGAACAATATACCAGCCGAGTATGGCAACGGCAATGATACGAAAGATTGAAAGTATCAGTTTACTGCCAATCTCCATTCCATAAGCCATACCATTGTTTTCAATGAACACGATTTTAAACCACGAGAAGATTTCTATCTGCTCGTGGAGTGCCATATTCGTTTTGACCAATATCTTGATAATTTGGTCAATCAAGAGGATGGCGGTCACTATAAGTGCTGCCATCCATCCGCGTTTCATCTTAAGATTCAGTGCCATTTACCTATTTTTTGCCAGCCATTTTCGACTCCACACTTAAGGTGGCATGAGGAACGGCACGCAGGCGTTCTTTTGGTATGAGTTTTCCGGTAATCCGGTCTATACCATAAGTTTTGTTCTCAATACGAACCAATGCTGCTTTCAGTCCTTGAATGAACTTCTGCTGACGAGCTGCAAGCGAGATAATTTCTTCTTTCGACTGGGCAGCACTTCCTTCTTCAAGAGCCTTATATGTTGGTGATGTATCATCAACATCATTAGAGTCTTGATTCATCAGAACCCGCATCATCTGATCGTAATCACGTTTGGCCAATGCCAACTTTTCGTTGATAATCTGACGGAACTCTTCCAGTTCTTCATCTGTGTATCTGGTCTTTTCTGTTGCCATAATACTTAAATTTAGGATTTGTTATAATTAGGATTTTGTTACTTGTATATTCAGTTTGAAATCATCAAATTCCACTTCTATGCCATCATTGGGGCTGATAGTAATATCATCGGCGAGAACCTGTGTCTTGATATAATCACCAAATCCCTTAACAGCCTGCTCGATTTCTGCATTTGGTGCAAGAACGATGTGAATACGGTCTGTGATTTCCAAACCGCTATCCTTACGGATATTCTGCACACGGTTGATAATTTCACGAGCCATACCCTCTTGCTTGAGCTCATCGGTGAGTTCGACCTCAAGGGCAACGGTCAATGACCCCTCGTTAGCAACAAGCCATCCGGGAATATCTTCACTAATGATTTCTACGTCTGCCAGTTCGACATCAAGATTCTGTCCGTCAACCTGTATGACAATAGTACCTTTATTCTCCAAATCAGCAATCTGCTCCTGAGAGAGTCCACTCATCTGTGCTGCAACACCTTTCATGAGTTTACCAAACTTCTTACCCATTGTACGGAAATTGCATTTCACTTTCTTGACAAGAATACCTGCACCTTCAACAAAGTTAAGCTCCTTGACATTAACTTCATTAAGTATAAGATCTTTGACAGCCTCTATGTGACGCTTTTGTTCTGCAGTGGCAGGAATCATGATGCTCTGTAGCGGTTGACGCACCTTGATGTTGACCTTACGACGCAAGGCAAGAACCATAGACGTAATCTGTTGTGCCATTTCCATTCTTGCTTCAAGGTCAGCGTCTATCAATGCTTCATCTGCAGTAGGATAAGCATCAAGGTGTACGCTGTCTTTCTCTCCACCAAGGTCACGATACAACTGATCAGAATAGAACGGTGCAAATGGAGCCAACAAGCGGCTTACAGTCATCAGACAGGTATAAAGAGTCTCGTAGGCTGAACGTTTGTCGTCACTCATTTCCTTACCCCAGAAACGTTTACGATTAAGACGTACGTACCAGTTGGAAAGGTCGTTGTTTACAAATGCATCTATTAGACGACCTGCACGTGTTGGATCATAGTTTTCGAGTTCTGCAGTTACTTTCTTAATCAATGTATTCAAGCAAGACAGAATCCAACGGTCAATTTCTGGACGTTTTGCAAAGTCTATCTGCTGCTGGCCTGGTTCAAAACCATCTACGTTTGCATACAAAGCAAAGAAGCTGTATGTATTGTAAAGTGTTCCAAAGAACTTGCGACGCACTTCATCCACTCCCTCTGGGTCAAACTTCAAGTTGTCCCAAGGTTCTGAATTGGTCATCATGTAAAGACGTACGGCATCTGTACCATATTTCTCTATCATATCGAAAGGATTCACCACATTGCCGACGTGTTTCGACATTTTGTTTCCTTTTGCGTCCAACACAAGACCTGATGATATTACATTCTTGAAAGCTACCGAATCGAAAATCATCGTAGCGATTGCATGCAGTGTGAAGAACCAACCACGTGTCTGATCGACTCCCTCGTTGATAAAGTCAGCGGGGAAAGCTTTCTTCTTATCAATAGCATCTTGATTTTCAAATGGATAGTGAATCTGTGCATAAGGCATAGAACCTGAATCGAACCAAACGTCGATCAAGTCTGCTTCACGCTTCATTGGCTGACCAGATTGGCTGACCAGAATAATATAATCAACGTAAGGACGGTGCAAATCTATTTTGTCATAGTTTTCCTGCGACATATTTCCTGGCACAAAGCCTTGGTCTTTCAATGGATTTGACTTCATGAAGCCTGCAGCCACTGATTTTTCTATTTCATTGTAGAGTTCTTCTACACTTCCGATACAGATTTCTTCTCCTTCTTCTGAACGCCAAATAGGCAAAGGAGTACCCCAGAAGCGTGAACGTGACAGGTTCCAGTCATTGAGGTTGTCAAGCCAGTTGCCAAAACGTCCACTTCCTGTTGATTCAGGTTGCCAGTTGATGGTTTTGTTAAGTTCGCTCATTCTCTCCTTGCAAGCCGAGCTACGGATAAACCAAGAATCGAGTGGATAATAAAGTACTGGTTTGTCGGTACGCCAACAATGTGGATAGCTATGGACATGTTTTTCAATTTTGAAAACCTTGCCAGCAGCTTTTAGGTCCATACAAATACTGATATCGAGCGTTTCGTCTTTATCGGTAAGTGTGTCATCGTAGGCATTTTTGACATAACGACCACTATATTTACCCCACTCTTCCAGATTAACATACTTGCTAACAAAATCAGCATCGAGATCTTCAACCAAATAGTATTTACCTTCGAGATCAACTACAGGACGCTCTGCGCCTTTCTTATCGATCAGGACAATGGCAGGAACACCAGCTTTTTTGGCAACAAAAGCATCATCAGCACCAAAGTTTGGTGCAATATGTACGATACCTGTACCATCCTCAGTGGTCACATAATCACCAAGGATAACACGGAATGCGCCTTCACCGATTGGCGAAATCATGGGCAGCAACTGCTCATAATGAATATTCTCGAGATCGATTCCTTTATAATGTTCTACAACACGCCAAGGAATAATTTTATCACCAGCCTTATACGCTTCAAAATCAGCATTTTTACCTTCTTGTTTAAAGTATGCATTCAAGCGTGCTTCTGCCATTACGACAGTAACGGGAGCTGCTGTATAGGGATTGAAGGTTTCAACAGCCACATAATCTATTTTAGGACCTACGCAGAGTGCTGAGTTAGCCGCAAGAGTCCAAGGCGTAGTTGTCCAAGCAAGGAAATAAAGCTCGCCCCATCCTTTTTGTTTGAGTGCATCAACGACAGCATTTCCTTCTGCCTCTTTGATTTTGAACATTCCTGTACAAGTAGTATCCTTTACATCACGATAGCAACCAGGTTGGTTCAACTCATGTGACGAGAGTCCCGTTCCTGCTGCTGGCGAATAAGGCTGTATAGTGTATCCCTTATAGAGAAGGTTCTTCTGGTAGAATTGCTTAAGAAGCCACCACAGGGTTTCAATATACTTATTGTCGTAAGTGATATAGGGATGGTCAAGATCCACAAAGTAACCCATACGTTCAGTAAGATCACGCCATTCTGCGGTGTACATCATCACATTTTCACGGCATTTACGGTTGTAATCTTCTGTAGAAATATAGCGTTCACTCTCTTTATTATCAATATCTGCCTTAGTAATTCCGAGTTCTTTCTCCACTCCAAGCTCCACAGGCAGTCCATGAGTATCCCATCCTGCTTTACGATGTACTTGATAGCCCTGCATGGTCTTGTATCTATTGAAAGTATCTTTTATAGAACGGGCAAGTACGTGATGGATTCCAGGATGTCCGTTTGCTGAGGGAGGTCCCTCAAAGAATACGAATTGTGGGCATCCCTCTCGTTCGTCAATAGAGCGTAAGAAAACGTTCTTATCTTTCCACATCTGCAGGATATCATTGTTAACCTGCGTCAAGTTCAAACCGCCGTGTTCGGCGAATCTCTTTGCCATAGTTTTATTTTGTTTTTTTGTTTCCTTTATTAAATAATGTGCAAAGGTAACTTTTTTTTCTGAAATATCCAAAATTATACGCTGTATTACAACAATTTCGCCAATCTGTCACGTAATTGTTGCGCCTCACTTTTACGGATAGCCATACGGATGACACAGGTATTATCATATGTTTGTGAAATAATACGTGGGTTCATATCTTTGACTATACGCATTACATCGTTCATTTGTGGATAGGTAAAGGTATAGCTGACTTCTTCTTCCACCTGTCGCAACTCCATCTTCGCATGCGCCAAAGCATCTGCTGCTGCTTCACGGTAAGCCACAATAAGTCCTGAAGTTCCAAGATTGACACCGCCATAATATCTAACGACAACAATAAGGATATCTGTCAGTTCGTTTGAATTGATTTGTCCCAAGATAGGTTTTCCTGCTGTACTACTTGGTTCGCCATCATCATTTGCACGAAAATCAGTACGTTCGGCACCAAGCATATACGCATAACAAACATGGCGAGCATCGTAGTACTTTTTTCGATACCCTGCCAAAATAAGTTTTATTTCATCATGATTTTCCACATGATGAGCGAAAGCGAGGAACTTGCTCCGTTTTTCGGTGTAGTATCCCTCGCTTGTCGCTGATATTGTTTTAAATTCGTCTGTCATCTAACGTTTTTCAAGGACGTCCCAAAAGACACCATTATTAACCGTATGTTTATGACAGTTTATGGATTACAAGTCCTGAGCGCAATTTTGGTTCAAACCAAGTTGCCTTTGGCGGCATAATTTTTCCACTATCGGCAATATCCATGATTTGCTGCATTGTTACAGGATAAAGTGCTAAAGCTGCACGCATTTCTCCACTGTCAACACGGCGTTTGAGCTCACCAAGTCCACGAAGGCCCCCCACAAAGTCAATACGCTTAGAAGAACGGAGGTCACCAATGTTGAGAATCTCGTCGAGAATCAAACGACTGGAGATATCCACATCAAGCACCCCGATTGGGTCAGTATTGTCGTAAGTACCCTCTTTTGCTGTCAATGCAAACCAGTGTCCGTCAAGATAGAGTGAGAATTCATGCAAACGTTGCGGTTTGTAGATTTCTTCTCCTTTGTCTTCAACGATGAAATTAACCTGCAAGGCAGCAAGAAACTCTTCCGAAGTCAATCCATTGAGATCTTTAACAACTCGGTTGTAATCAAGGATGGTGAGTTGGCTGGCTTGGAAACAAACAGCCATAAAATAATTATACTCTTCAGTTCCTTTGTGGTTAGGATTCTGCTTTTGCTTCTCAGCTCCCACAAGTGCAGCAGCCGCAGAACGGTGGTGACCGTCAGCAATATAAAGGCTGGGCATCTTGGCAAATTCCTCGGTGATGGTCTGAATATCAGCCTTATCAGCAATTACCCAGAACTGATGTCGGAATCCGTCTATCGGAGCTATGAAATCATATTCAGGCTCTGTTGCTGCGTAGCGTGCAATAAGTTTATCGAGCACATCATTGTCTGGATATGCAAAGAACACCGGTTCAATATTAGCATCGTTGACACGTACATGCTTCATACGATCCTCTTCCTTATCTCGACGGGTCAGTTCATGTTTCTTGATATTGCCATTTATGTAGTCATCTACATAAGCACCAACGACAAGACCATATTGAGTTTTGCCGTTCATAGTCTGAGCATAGATATAATAGTGTTCATCGGCATCTTGCACAAGCCATCCCTTATCTTGGAACTTCTTGAAGTTTTCTGCAGCCTTTTCATAAACACGTGGATCATACTCTGAAGTTCCTACAGGAAAATCAATTTCCGGTTTAATAATATGGTAAAGACTCTTCTCATTGTCTCCTGCTTCAGCACGTGCTTCTTCAGAATCGAGAACATCGTACGGACGACTCTCCACTTGTTCTACAAGTTCTTTGGGAGGACGTACACCCTTGAACGGTTTGATTGTTGCCATAGTTGTTTTTGTTTTTGAGTAATACTTGATGCAAAAGTACACAAAAGATACGAGAATGCAAAATGTTTCGCATCATTTCTCTTGTTTATCCGAGCTTTATATCAGGAGTTTCTTTTTTGTTGCTATTTTTTCGTTTTGCATACTGTACACCAAACATTATTTACCAGTTTACAAAAAAAGAAAAAGAAATAACCTAAAACAAAAAAAGAGCCGCCAGAAGCCTCAAAAGCCTCACGCCAGATTGCCCTTATTCTTGAGTTAGCTATGTCCGATAAAAGACAAAAAAGAACCATCGTGACATACGGCCGAAACCACATATCACGATGGTAATATCAGTTTAGAAAAATTATTTGTTTACCTGGAATTTTGTGCAACCATCCTTAAAGAATGCATTGATTTGCTTTGCAGCAGCAATACCAGCATTGATATTAGCCTCAGCAGTCTGTGCACCCATTTTTTTCGGAGTAGAGAAGTAACGACCTTCAAATTTACGGAATTCCGCATCAGCTTCAGGCATAATGTCTGTTACATATTTCAGGTCTTCTCTTTCTGCCATGAGTTTCAAGAGTTCGGGTTCGTTGATAACTTCCTTACGAGCTGTATTTACGAGCACGCCGCCCTTCTTCAGTTTGTTTACCAATGCATAATTAATGCTCTGCTTGGTTTCCGGAGTAGCAGGAATGTGCAACGAAACGACATCGCAAGTTTCAAAGAGAGCATCCTGATTGGCTACTGCATGCACGCCAGCCTGTTCAATGACTTCTGCTGGGCAGAAAGCATCATAGGCATAAACATCCATTCCAAATCCTTTGGCAATACGGGCTACGTTACGACCAACGTTACCAAAAGCCAGTATACCGAGTTTCTTACCAAACAGTTCCGAACCGCTCTTACCGTTGTAGAAACCACGAACAGCCATTACCAACATGCCAAATACAAGTTCAGCAACTGCATTTGAGTTTTGGCCTGGTGTATTTTCAGCCACTACCTGATGAGCTGTGGCAGCTGCAAGGTCAATATTATCATAACCAGCTCCTGCACGAACCACAATTTTCAATTGTTTTGCCGCATCAAGCACCTCTGCATCAACCTTATCAGAACGGATAATCATTGCATCGGCATCTTTCACTGCATCAAGCAATTGCGCTTTTTCTGTATATTTCTCCAGCAACACGAGTTCGTTGCCGGCAGCCTCTACTTCGGCCTTGATGCCATTGACAGCAGCTGCTGCAAATGGTTTTTCTGTTGCTACTAATACTTTCATTGTTGTCAGAATTAATGTTTAGCTTCAAATTCTTTCATACAAGCTACAAGAGCCTCGCAACCTTCAATGGTCTGAGCATTGTAGCATGATGCACGGAAACCTCCTACAGAACGGTGTCCCTTCACACCTACCATACCCTTAGATACAGCGAAGTCAAGGAATTCTTTCTCCAGTTCTTTATACTCGTCGTTCATTACGAAACAGATATTCATCAGCGAGCGATCCTCTGTTGCTGCAGTTCCACGGAACAACTTGTTGCGGTCGATTTCTCCGTAAACGATTTCTGCGCGCTTCTGAGCCAGCTTATCCATTGTCTCTACGCCGCCGTTTTTCTTAATCCAACGGAGAGTTTCAAGAGCAGAATAGATGGGCACCACAGGAGGAGTGTTAAACATAGACCCCTTTTCTACGTGTGTACGATAGTCAAGCATGGTAGGAATCTCACGAGGAGCTTTACCCAATTTCTCGTCTTTCACGATTACAATTGTTACACCAGCCATAGCCAGATTTTTCTGTGCTCCAGCGTAGATTGCATCATACTTCTTAACGTCAATAGGACGGCTGAAAATATCAGAAGACATGTCTGCAATTAAAGGTACATTTACATCCAGATCCTTACGCATCTCAGTACCATAGATGGTATTGTTGGTTGTAATATGGAGATAATCAACATCAGCGGGCACAGTCCAATCCTTTGGAATGAAAGTATAGTTGGCATCTGCTGAAGAAGCCACCTCTACTACTTCGCCAAACAATTTTGCTTCCTTCATAGCTTTCTTTGCCCAAACACCTGTGTTCAAATAAGCAGCCTTCTTAATAAGGAAGTTGTATGGAATCATACAAAACTCCAGCGAAGCACCACCGCCGAGGAAAATCACAGAATAGCCCTCTGGAACTTGCAGCAGCTCCTTGACAAGAGCCACAGCTTCATCCACTACAGGCTGGAAATCTTTGGCACGATGGCTGATCTCCATCAGAGAGAGACCTGAACCATTGAAGTCTAAACACTGTTGAGCGGTCTTTTCAATCACCTCACGTGGGAGCATTGAGGGACCGGCGTTAAAGTTGTACTTCTTCATTTTGATTGTGAATTTGAGTTAGTATTTATTTTATTATTCTGTCACTGTTTTGTTAGACAGCGCGAAGTTACACTTTTAATTTGAATTGGACAAATTTTTGCACAAAAATCAAGCATTTTTAGCTATTTTCTTACATTTTGCCACTCAGAAGTAGCAAATTTCTATCTTACAGGCTCTATTACCGTCTTAATTCCTTTAATTTTTTCGCCTTGGGTCTGACGCAGAACCTGATTCATTTTTGCCCGACTAACCGCCACATATGTATAACGGTCATTCACATCGATCTTGCCGATTTCGGCAGCTTCAAGTCCTCCCTTCTTGCAGAGGAATCCGACAATATCCCCACGGCTCACCTTATCTTTTTTTCCTTTACCTATATATATAGTAGCCATCCGAGGCACAGGCACGTTTTTTTTCTCGTTGCTCGGAACATACGACTCTACGTTTCCTTTCACATAGTCTGGAATATGTTCTTCAGGTCCAGTAATAAAGAATGCTTTGCCTTTCGCATCCCAACGGGCAGTACGCCCCACCCGATGAACATAACCTTCTTCGCTCTCTGGCATGTGATAATGAACGATATTGGCAATATCAGGAATATCAAGTCCACGCGAGGCAAGATCCGTACTTACCAACACATTAGCCGAACCGTTAGAGAATCGGTAGAGTGCAGCCTCACGCTCCTTTTGTTCCAACCCACCATGGAAACAACTTGTAACAAATCCGTTGTTTTTCAAGAATCCATCCACACGTTCTACGCTATCACGGTAATTAAGGAATACGATAGTACTACTATCTCCAAATCCCAGCAACAATTGCCGCAACGTTTCCAACTTATCTTTGACAGGACTCTTGACTTCGTAAAGTGTTACACGGTCCGAGGTTTGTTCCTGATTATCGAGGAAAGAGAGCGTATGGGCTTTCGCCAATGAAACAAAAGCAGGGATTTCTTCTGCATCTGTTGCAGACAATAAAATGCGGCGACGCAAACCTGGTAAAGATTGAATAAGCCGTTGCATTTCATCCTGAAATCCCATCTGCAAGCATTTGTCAAACTCATCTATAATGAGCCAACGCACACCATAGCGAGAGATATTTTCCTTACCAAGATGATCGTTCAGGCGTCCAGGTGTTCCAAATACCACTTGTGGCTTAACATCCTTCAGCATCCGGTGTTCTTCCATGGCAATACGTCCCCCATAACAACTGGCAGAACGGATTCCACATCTCATACTTCGAAGCACCTGGTCAGACTGCAGGGCCAATTCTCGGCCAGGCACCACGACCAAGGCCTGCACGTCTTCCGATGAGCTATCGATCATCTGAACCAAAGGCAGAAGATATGCTAATGTCTTACCCGAACCTGTGGGCGAGAGCACTACCACATCATTTTTCTCGTGAAGGATAACTTCCCCCACCTGCTTTTGCATTTCGTTAGCCTCTTCGATATGCAATTCCCGGAATATCTTCTGAATGTCCATCTTGAGCATAAATCAAAACAGGCGTGCCACAACAAGACACGCCCATTTTAATAAGTTTATTATTTCTTATCTTCTTTCTTGTCAGCCTTTTTAAACGTTGACTTATAATGCTTATTCAAACCGTTTATCACGTCTTGCGTAATATCATAACGTTTTGCTGCGTACAGGATATTGTCACCCTGCTTGGTCAGAATAATATCGTATTTCTTATCCTTGTTGTAAGCGGCAAGGAAATGCTGCAAACTGTCGCGAAGACCGTCATTATAGGTTTGGGTCTCGTTGGCCAGTTCGTTTTCCAGGCGAGCCTGCAACTGTTGCAAGTCATTCTGTTGACGCTGAATGGCCAACTGCTGGCTTTCTGCCTGTTCTCGGCTTGCGAATCCATTATTGTTAAGTTTCTGCTGGAAATTGTTCATTGCATTCTGCAACTGCTGTCCCTTTTGATTAAGGGTATTGCGTGCGTTATTGCTTTTTTTCTGAAGCACAAGAGTGAAATCCTTGCAGAAATCATACTGTGTCATCAGAGAATCAACCTCAACGTAGGCGATTTTAATTCCTGACTCACTACCATTAGCTTCATTTGCAGGCTGCTCATCCATCTTTGGTGCAGCGTTATTACAAGAAGCGAGTGCAACAATGGCAGCAAAGGCCATTGTGCTGAAAACGTACTTTTTCATTGTTTTATTCTATTTTTATTTTATTATTTTTCTATTCGCTCAGAAACTGCAAACCGACTTTTCCGACGCATTTCGCGATCTTGATCCATGACACAATGGATTCCCCGATCTTTCATGGCCTTACTGTCGTGAATATGTTGCGACTCAAAGCGGCCATTTTTCCGAAATATCAACTTCACACATAAAAAAGTGACGCTGATAGCAATTATTAACGCTGTCGATAGCAATATTTCAATCATTTTTCTTACTTTTGTCGCTGCAAAGTTAAACAAATAATTCTGAAATCCACAATAATAAACATTAATAATGAATAAAAGTGAGTTAAAACCTGCTGTTGTCTTCGAACAATTCGCGAAGATCAACGAAATTCCACGTCCATCAAAACGTGAAGAGAAAATGATTGAGTACTTGACCAACTGGGGTAAAAGCCATGGCCTGGACACTCATGTCGATGAAGTCGGCAACGTCATTATCCGCAAGGGAGCCACTCCAGGCTATGAAAACCGCAAGACGGTCGTACTGCAAAGCCACATGGATATGGTTTGCGATAAACTTGTCGATGTAGAGTTTGATTTCGACAAAGACCCCATCAAGACCTATATTGATGGCGAATGGCTTACTGCTGAGGGCACCACTCTTGGTGCCGACGACGGTATTGGCTGCGCCATTGAACTCGCCATTTTGGAGAGCAATGATATTGAGCATGGTCCCATTGAGTGTGTCTTTACCCGTGATGAAGAGACTGGCCTGAGCGGCGCTGTGGGTATGAAGTCCGGATTCATGACAGGCGATTATCTCATCAATCTTGACTCAGAAGATGAGGGTGAGATTTTTGTATCATGCGCAGGTGGTCGCAACACCACAGTAAAATTCACCTTCAAGCGTGAAGCAGCTCCTGAGGGCAGCTTTTTCCTCCGTGCCCAAGTCAAGGGTTTGGTAGGCGGTCACTCTGGCGACGACATCAACAAGAAGCGTGCAAACGCTATTAAACTGTTGGGACGCTTCCTCTTTGCTGAGATGATGAAATACGAAGGCATCCGTTTGGCCCAGTTCAACTCCGGCAAACTTCACAATGCCATTCCCCGCGACGGTTCTTTTGTCATTGCCGTCCCCAATGCTTTAAAGGAGAACATCCGCGCAGACTGGAATGTTTTTGCCAGCGATGTAGAAGACGAATTCCACGTGACCGACCCATCAATGGAATGGTTCATGGAATCTGCCGATGCCGAGCCTGTTATTGAGGAGCAGGTTGCTCGCAATTTCATCTATGCCGTACAAGCCGTTGACAATGGTATCTTAGCCATCTGCCAAGACGAGGCTTTGGGCGGTATGGTTGAAACATCCAGCAACTTTGCCAGCGTTGCAACATCTGAAAACGAAATCAACATCGTCACCTCTCAACGTTCAAATGTAATGTCCAATCTCGACAACATGTGCAACACCGTAAGTGCAGCCTTCATGCTGGCAGGAGCCGAAGTACATACTGGCGACGGTTATCCTGCTTGGAAGATGCGTTCAGACAGCGACCTTCAGAAAATCGTCGTTGCATCGTATGAGAAGCTCTTCGGCAAGGCACCTATTGTACGCGGCATTCATGCAGGTTTGGAGTGTGGTCTTTTCTCTGAGCGTTATCCCAACCTCGACATGGTGAGCTTCGGTCCCACCCTGCGTTTTGTCCATACCCCCGATGAGCGTCTGTACATTCCTACCGTACAGATGGTATGGGATCATCTGCTTGATATACTGAAAAACATTCCTGCCAAATGATCAAGTCATTATCCATCACAATAGTCTCACTCGTGCTGTTACTCACATCTTGTGGACAGCAGCACGAGGCTGAGGCCTTGGTGGAGGACTTCATGGATAAGAACATGAAAGATGAAGTCAGCATCAATGCCCGTCGCTTCACCGACATTGACTCTACATTTCTACTTACCAACGACGTCATCCAGAAGATGCGCAACAAGGCGGCAGATGGAGGTCAACGCTACAAGAAGGGCATAAAATATGCGGATGGCAATCCCACCCGCAAATTATTCATCACCCGTGTGAAATATTATGTTGACACATTGGAATGTTCCGACACTTATTATCTCAACGCCGACCTGACACACATTGTGGCATTCAAAGAAAACTGAACCTTGTTTTCCAGAATGCCGTTTCGGTCAAATGCGTTCCACTTGCTTCACACCTTTCACGGTGCGAAGCTTTTTTATTAGTGCTTCCAACCGTGTCGTGTCGTCCAGCATGACCACCAAACTTCCACTAAAGAGACCATCATGTGAGTCGATATTGATACCTCTCAACACCAGTTTCTCGTCACGCGAGATGATATTGGTGAGATTGTTCACAATACCAATATCGTCATTTCCTATCACCCGAAGTGTAATGGTGTACTGCGAGGCCCCCTTTCCGCTCCATTTAGCTTTCACGATACGATATCCGAAACGTTTGCGCATCTCTGGTGCATTGGGGCAATCCTCCCTGTGAATCTTGATACCTCCTGTGACGGTTACGAAACCAAATACCTTGTCTCCATAAATCGGTTGACAACAGCGTGCAAGCTGATAATCCACTCCTTTGAGATTTCGGTCGATAACAAGCACGTCACTTTGTATGGCATCTTGATGCAGATGGGTATTATCCAACACGAAGTCTGCAGCAGTCTGTGCCACATTATTTCCTGTGACAGGCTGTTCTCCCTGCTGAATTTCCACATATTTATCAATGACGGAGTTGACATCAAGCAACCCATCAGCAATCTGCTTGTAAAAATCGCTAACCTCTTTGAATCCCAGTTTTTTGATGAGGTGCTGCATGGTAGAGTCTTCCAACTCCAGTTTTCTGTTTTTAAACTTTCTTTCCAGCATCTCCTTGGCAAAGAGTCCCTCTTTCACCTGGGTTTCTTTCAGCGCCAGTCTGATTTTCGATTTAGCCCTTGATGTTTTTACAATATTGAGCCACTCCTGTCTTGGTTTCTGATTCGTCGATGTGATGATTTCCACCTGGTCTCCGCTTCTCAGCTGCTGACGTATGGTCACCACCCTATTATTGATGCGTGCTCCAGTACATGCGTTTCCTATCTTAGAGTGTATGTGATAGGCGAAATCAAGAACTGTTGCCCCTTTCGGGAATTTATAGAGATCACCTTTCGGTGTGAAGACAAAGACTTCATCTTCGTAGAGATCCATTTTAAACTGGTCCATGGCCTCTACCCCGTCACTTGTCTCAAGCATCTTTCTGACATTCGTCAGCCATTCGTCGAGTCCGCTTTCCCCTTTTATTCCTTTGTATCTCCAGTGTGCCGCCACACCACGTTCCGCCACTTCATCCATGCGTTCGGTTCGAATCTGCACCTCCACCCATTTCTTTTCCGGTCCGAGCACGGTGATATGCAGGCTTTCGTATCCGTTTGACTTCGGCACGCTCAGCCAGTCACGCAGTCTTTTGGGGTTTGGCTGATACATATCCGTCACTATCGAATAGACCTGCCAACAAAGCATTTTTTCCTTTTCAAGAGGTGAGTCAAGGATGACGCGTATGGCAAAGAGGTCATAAACACCCTCGAAGTCACACTGCTGTTTCTTCATTTTTTGCCAAATAGAATGTATGGATTTTGTGCGTCCTTTAATATGGAAGCTCATCCCCGCCTCTTTCAGCTTATCGCTGATAGGTTTGATGAAGTCAGCAATATACGCATCTCGTTTCTCTTTCGTTTCGTTGAGTTTTTCTCGAATATAATAATACGCATCGTGCTCAAGATATTTGAGCGACAGGTCTTCGAGTTCACTTTTGAGTTTATAGAGACCGAGTTTATGTGCGAGTGGCGCATAGAGATATATGGCCTCTTCGCTGACTTCTCGTTGCAGTTCTTTATCCTGAGCGTCCCGTATTTGCCTCATGAGGTTCACCCTATCGGCAATCATAATCAGTATGACGCGCATATCTTCCGCAAAGGACAATAAGAGGTTCCTGAAGTTTTCTGTTTCTATCACAGGATTCTTCAGATAGAGTTCTTTGATGCGTTTCAGTCCTCGTAAAATGCGGAACACGGCAGTACCAAACTCTTTTTCTGTTTCTTCAGGTGTGATGAGTCCACACTCCACACACGGGTTGAGCAACACAGCGAGTACCGCATCGCGTTTCAGTCCTATTTCCTCTACTATCAGTTTAGCGGTCTGAAAGGCCAGCATTACGGGATTCAATCCAAACACGTCACGTTGCAGTTCCTTCGACTCTATCAGACATGTGATTTTTTGCCGCATTTTCTCTTCATCACCCTCTTTGAGCGATGTAGCTATTTCTTTGCGCAACAAATTGTAGAGCGTCATTGACGTATCTTTCTCTTGTGTTGTGAAATCGATTTTGTCTCCCATAAGGCTAATCCTTTCTATTTTTTAACGTTATCCTTTTGGACCAGACAACAGTCTGTGTTCGTGTTGTGGCCTGTTTTTAATCGTCTCGCTGTTTCTTTTTCTTCAGTTTCAAAGCAGGAATCTTGATGGTCTGCCCCTCTTTGAGTTCAGCACTTGCATTCATTTTGTTGAACACCTCAATATAGCACACCATATCGTCGCTTCCGAGTTCACGCCGCGCTATGCGTTTTAAGTTGTCTCCTGCGCGTACCTTGACTTCTCTGTCCAGTCCGGTTATTTTGTATGCTCCTGTACGCACACGGGCGTCCATCTCTGCATATTTGTCGTGCAGATTCTGACTTGTTTTCTCTTGAGGCTGTTGTTCTGATGCTGCCTTATCTTCGTGCTTTGCCTCGGTCTTAACAGCAACCGAGTCGGCTTTCAGACTATCGTTTACCAATGTGTCTGTCACAACAGGATTGACCTTAACCGCAGAAACTGTATCAGCCATTGCTGTCTGACTTGGAATTTGTCCGACACCATATAAGTATCCGCCTACTGCCGAGGCTGCCATCAGCACCAAGACCAAGAATGCCCAACCAATATTGCGAAGCCAATGCGATTCTTCTTCATCTTCTTCGTAGCATGTCTGCACTGCTGATGTATTTTCTTCCGATTCCTCATCGGCAGAAGGTGCTGTAGGTTCGGGAACCTCTCGGGTTGGCTCGGGAGCAACTACGGGAGTTGGTTCGGGAGCAACTTCGGCAACTGGCTCGGGAGCAACTACTGGAGCAGGTTCGGCAACTGGTTCGGCAACTGGCTCTGGAGCAACTACCGGAGCAGGTTCAGGAGCAACTTCAGGAGCAACTTCGGCAACTGGCTCTGGAGCAACTACCGGAGTTGGTTCGGGAGCAACTTCGGCAACTGGCTCGGGAGCAACTACTGGAGCAGGTTCGGCAACTGGTTCGGCAACTGGCTCTGGAACAACTACCGGAGCAGGTTCGGGCGTTCCCCCTTCACTTACAACATCAACCAAGGATTCCGATTGTTCAGAGTTATTTATTTCGTCAGTAGTTTCTTCACTCTTCATGTCGGTAAACTCGACATCATCGTTAAGCACAACGGTTTCAAATTGCGAGAAAGGTTTGTTGACCAGTTCCTTCATCACCGCATCAGGCGTGAATGTAATTTTAGCGTGACTGTCTATCAACACACGTTCACCGGTTCTGACATTGATACTCTCTCTTGCTTCTACCCGTATCATTTTGAATGTGCCGAGTCCCTTCACCTTGACAATTCCCTCTTCGTTGAGTCTGTCGTGAATCAGATCGAACATAGCCGTAGTAAACATCATGGCCTCTTTAGGTTCCAATCCGTTTTTTTCGACCAATACCTTGGCAATATTGTTGAGTGTGAGTTTGTTCATAGTCTGTCTCCTTTCAGTTTTTCTTTCCAGGTTTGTGTAGGCTTGAATGTCAGCACCAGTTTAGGTGGTACAAGCATACGTACTCCCGATGCAGGATTGACCATGATGCGCTCCATTTTCTTTTTCGTTTCAAAGAGTCCGAAATTGGGCACCACCACGCTGTTGTCATCCACGAAGGCGTCGCTCATGGCAGTAACGATATTACTCACGAGTTTCTGGGTGATTCTCTGGTCGTAACCAGTGCGCTGTGACAGCATGCTGATAAATTCCTTATTGTTCATAGTCGTGTTGTTGCATATAAGTCAAATTCCTCTGCGTCGGTAATCCGAACATCATAGAACTCCCCGATTGTCAATTCTGTTTCGCTAACTGGTATCAGGACCTCCGGGTCAACCTCTGGTGAGCAGAATTCGCTTCTTGCAATATACCATTCCCCTTCTATTCTGTCGATGATGACGCGCATGATTTTGCCCACCTTTTCCGCCTCCACCTCTGCGCTAATATTCTGCTGAATGCGCATCAGCCTATCGAGCCGGTTCTGCTTCACGTCGTCCGGCACATCGTCTTTATAGTGTTTAGCCGAGTATGTTCCGTCTTCTTCGGAGTATGCAAAAGCCCCCATTCTTTCGAATCGTGCCCATTTGGTAAACTCGATGAGCTCCTGGAAGTCCTCATCTGTTTCCCCAGGGAATCCCACCATGAGTGTTGTTCTGATGTGTATTCCCGGCACTTCCTCTCTCATTTTTCTGATGAGTTCATAGGTTTGCTCCTTGCTGACGTGTCTATGCATTCTGTCGAGCATATTGTCGCTGATGTGTTGCAGGGCAATATCGAGGTAGTTGCAGACATTCTTTTTCTCTCGCATCACTTTCAGCAGTTCCCATGGGAAGTGTGCTGGGTAGGCATAATGCAGTCTGATCCACTCCACGCCTTCTATGTCTGCCATTTTCTCCACGAGTTCGGCAATATGCTGTTTTCCGTCGATATCCACCCCATAGTAGGTCAACTCCTGTGCAATAACCTGAAACTCCTTCACGCCTTGTTTTACGAGATATTTCACCTCGTCGAGTATTTCCTCAATAGGTCTGCTTTTGTGTCGTCCCGTGATGATGGGAATGGCGCAGTATGCACAGTTTCTATCACATCCCTCTGCTATTTTCAGATAAGCATAGTGTTTGGGAGTAGTAAGATGTCTGTGTGCCCCATCCGGCATTGACTCTTCCAGGTCAGCCAACAGTTGTTTGTAGTTGAATTTTCCATACCATCCATCCACTTCCGGTATTTCCGCCTCAAGGTCAGCCAGATATCGTTCCGAAAGACATCCCATGACAAAGAGTTTTTCGAGTCGTCCTTCCGTTTTAGCCTGTGCCATTTCGAGTATTGCGTCAATGCTTTCCTGCTTAGCATCTTCAATGAATCCACAGGTATTGATGACCACAATATCTCCTTGAGGTTGCTCACTATCGTGAGTCACCTCGTAGCCTTTGGCTTCGAAAAGTCCTATGAGGTTCTCGCTGTCAACAAGATTTTTCGAGCACCCCATGGTGATGAAATCTATGGTTTTCTTCTTTTTATTCATGCTTAAAGAGTGAATCTACAAACTGGGTTTTATTAAACAGTTGGAGGTCGGTCATACCTTCTCCGAGTCCGATATATTTAACGGGCACTTTGAGTTGGTCGCTGATACCTATTACCACTCCTCCTTTTGCCGTTCCGTCGAGTTTAGTAATGGCGAGTGACGAAATTTGAGTGACTGCCGAGAACTGCTTAGCCTGTTCGAAGGCATTTTGTCCTGTTGAACCGTCGAGCACCAGCATCACCTCGTCAGGTGCTTCAGGCATCACTTTTTTCATCACGTCTTTGATTTTCTTGAGCTCATTCATGAGACCCACTTTATTGTGTAGTCTTCCTGCGGTGTCTATCAGTACCACGTCAGCGCCATTGGCTTTAGCCGAACTGATGGTGTCGAACGCCACACTGGCAGGATCACTTCCCATCTGTTGTTTGACAACGGGCACTCCCACCCTTTCTCCCCAGATGCAGAGTTGTTCTACGGCAGCAGCGCGGAAAGTATCCGCAGCTCCCAGATACACTTTCTTGCCCGCCTGTTTGAATTGCCATGCGAGTTTTCCGATGGTAGTGGTTTTTCCCACTCCATTGACTCCCACCACGAGGATGACATAGGGTTTGTGGTCTGTTGGCAGATCCCACGAGTCGTTGTCGTCTGTATTGTTTTCAGCGAGAAGTGCAGAAATTTCTTCACGGAGTATTCCGTTGAGTTCACTTGTGCTGACATATTTATCCCGAGCGACTCTTTCTTCGATTCGCTCAATGATTTTGAGTGTAGTATCCACTCCCACGTCGCTTGTGATAAGCACCTCTTCAAGGTCGTCCAACACATCGTCATCGACTTTTGATTTTCCTGCTACTGCACGTGCCAGTTTGTCGAACACGCTTGTTTTCGTTTTCTGCAGACCTTTGTCCAGTGTTTCTTTTTTGTCTTTATTAAAGAATCCAAATATTCCCATGATTTTTAATTTTTCTTTTTGCAAAGGTAGTGCAAACCGAGCGAAATACAAAGAAAAACACATTTTTTCTTTTATTTCCGAGGTGCAGCCTACCTAAGACCGCAGCTCAAAGGTAGTGCAAACCGAGCGAAATACAAAGAAAAACATTCGATTATTGTGCGCATTTACATCAATAATCATTACCTTTGCACCCATGATATTCTATTTCTCCGGAACAGGCAACACCCGATGGGTTGCCCAACAATTGTCACAAGCCACGGGCGAGCGCTTGGTGGATATTGCCCAAGCATTAAGACAGAATGCTCTCCACTACACGTTGGAGCACGACGAGCGTTTAGGCTTTTGTTTTCCCACTCATGGATGGCAACCGCCCCACATCATGCGCAACTTTATCGAGAGAGTCGCGATCACCTGTTCTCCAAACACTTACACCTATGCCGTCACCACCTGTGGCGACGACACGGGTGAGACCATGACCATCTTCAACAACGACTTACGGAAGAAGGGCTTCCATGCCTCCACCTTGTTTTCGGTCATCATGCCCGAAACCTATGTTTGCCTGCCTTTCATGTTGACCGACACACCAGCGCGCGAGCATCAGAAGATTGCCGAGGCACGCACTGTCGTGAAGCATATTGCCGAGACCGTCAAGCGTTGCGAGACCGGTGTTGTCGAACTGGAGCGTGGTGCCGCTCCCCGCCTCTATTCCTATGTGATTGGTGCGTTTTTCAACCGTTGGATGATAACCGACCGCAAGTTTACCGTCGATAGTCAGTTCTGCATCCAGTGTGGTCTTTGTGCCAAGGTTTGTCCTGTGGGAGATATAGCAGGTGCACCGCCCGTGTGGTTACACAACGGACAATGCACCTGTTGTTTGTCTTGTTACCACCATTGTCCCACGCATGCCATCAATTACGGTAGCATTACGCGGAAGCGTGGTCAGTATTATTTCAAGTCCGACCAATAATCGTAGGCTGTTCCCAGGTGGTCAATAGACCCTTGGACCGAAAATAGCAGTACCCACGCGCACCATCGTGCTTCCCTCTTCCACGGCAATAGGATAGTCGTGGCTCATGCCCCATGAGCGCTGTGTGAAGTATGGCGATTCAGCAAAATAGCGTTGCTTCACCTCATCGAAGAAGTTGTGTGCGGTACGAAATTCCTGACGTATCTGCGCTTCGTCCTCCACATAGGAAGCCATCATCATGAGACCGCAGATGCGCACATGCGCCATATTGCGCCATTCGCCCTCTTCGAGCAGTTGGCGGCAGGCATCGAGTGTCAGTCCGTATTTAGTTTCCTCTTCGGCAATATGGAGTTCGAGCAGCACGTCAATCACGCGGTTGTTTTTAGCGCCCTGCTTCTCTATTTCCTTGAGCAGTTTGAGCGAATCCACCGCTTCTATCATCGACACATACGGAGCGATATATTTCACCTTGTTGGTCTGCAGATGTCCGATGAAATGCCATTGTATATCGTTGGGCAGCACCTCCACCTTCTGTCGGAGCTCCTGCTCATGGCTTTCGCCAAACACGCGCTGTCCTTCTTCATAGGCAGCCTGGAGATACTCCACGGGGTGGTACTTGCTGATAGCCACCAGACACACTCCTTCGGGCAGTCTTGAGCGCACCTCGCGAAGATGACCTTTCACATCGTAATCCATCATTCTTATGCGTTTTGCTGTTCGTATTCGGGTTTGTCGTCCACCTTTGTCTTGTTGTATTCAAACACATCCATCAGGGTTGTTTCAGCCACCGATGCGATGACGTAGTCGATCATGGTTCCGCCCATCACGGCATCTATGTTGCCCACAGCGCCTTTCAGCGTTCCAGCCTGCACCAGGTAGTTGACGGCGGTACGTTTCTCCTTTTCCGTTTTTTCGTCGATGGTGATAAACTGCAGTTTAGCCTTATACCATCTGTCAGCCATTTCCTCGTCGCTGAAGAAGATTTCCTTATATGGAGCTATTTTGATGTCTTTGATAGTAAACTCGCCACTGATGTATGAGGACATTTCCTCCATGATGCGTTTCTCAGCTTCGGTGAAACTGAGTGCATCAACGGTGTATGACTCAGTCACCTTCTTCTGAAGTCCATCTTCCATGGTTTTTTCGTATTGAATCTTACATTCAAACCAAATTGCTGTTCTGCTTCTCATTTTTTATTATTTTATATGTGTATATGTGTAATTGTATGAAAAATTCTATTATTTCTGCACCCCGTTGGCATTAGACCCCATGCCAATGGCAGCTTTCTTCTGATTGGTCAGCCGTTCGATGATTTCCGTAGCGATGGCGTGACTTCTGGCGGGGTCGATGGCAGCATCGGCAGCCAGCTCCTCCTGTGCTTTGAGCAGTTCTTTCACGTTTGATTCGCTCATCGCTCTGAAGTTTTTCTCCGTATTGCCCATATTTTTGCTGTTGTAGATCTTGGACAGTATGCGGTCGGCTTCCTTTTCATAGCGCTTGCGGAATATCTCTTCCGCCTTGGCATTGTATTCACGCTGGGTAGCCACAGCCTCTTCCGACATCGAGTCGGCAGGCACCACTCCGAGGTCTTCCGGTCTGAACCCATCGTCTATCAAGTCGTCGATGGCGGTATGTGGGGCTGGTTTGACAAACTCGATGTTCTCCTGTTCGGGCATGAGGTCGAAATAGAGCCCTACCACGAGCAACGCCACCACGGCAGCCACAGCCAGCGTCACCAGCGACCGATAGGTTCCCCGTCTGCGGTCTATGCTGCGCAGCATGTCTTCGGGCGAGGCATAGCGGTCCTCCGGCATCTGTGCGGTGGCTTTTTTGAAAGCCTTCCGGTAAGCCAACGGCAGTTGTGCATCGGCAAAGACCGTCTCCAACAGTTTTCCTATCGAATAGATGTCGCAACGCTCGTCCACGGTTCCACCTTCGAGCACCTCCGGTGCCACATAGTCAGCTTTTCCGTCGGCATAGAAAGCCTTCTGGTCGCTCAGCGTCTGATAGTAGGAACCACACGAGAGGAGCATGACGGCCTGATCGCCCTTTCGGAGGAATACGGTCTGTGGCGAGAAGCACACATAGTGCAGTCCCTGACTGTGCAGGAAGGCGGCAGCCTCCAGCAGTCCGCGCGTAAACTGCTCCATGAAATGGGGTTCAGCCACAATGGCAGGATGCTCGTTGAGCACATGACACAAAGGCACATACTGACCAGGTTCCAAGTCGAGTCGTGTAATCTCCCCCTGTTCCACCACAGGACGGAAGTGTATGATGTGACTGTCAGCAAGTGACAGGTTGCGGTCACACTCGGCTTTCAGAGCTTCACCAAACTTGATGTTGTCGAGCATTTCTTTTCGCACATGGACCACACTGCGATACTTACCGTCGATCTGCATGCGGCAGAATTCGCCAATCGGCAGTTCTGTCTGATAGAGTCGTCCTTGTCGGCGTGTGGCCAGAAGTTCTTCGTAGTTCATCGTTGATACTTTTAGAATTATGTGGCACAAAAGTAATCATAATTTCTGAACCGAACAACAATAGTGCTGTTTTTTTTCATCCCTTTTCTCAAAAATCAATGACAGCATCAGAAGATTGGCACGCAATTTGCAAAGTGTATGTCATAGTAAACAAAACATAAGATATACTATCATGCAAAAAGGTAATATTGGGGTTACTACAGAGAACATCTTCCCCGTCATCAAAAAGTTTCTCTATAGCGATCATGAGATTTTCCTTCGTGAAATGGTGTCTAACGCTGTCGATGCCACTCAGAAGCTCAAGACACTCGCTCAGCAGGGTGAGTTCAAGGGCGAACTGGGCGACCTTGCCGTGCGTGTCAGCCTCGATACCGAGAAAGGCACTATCACCATCAGCGACCGCGGTATCGGTATGACCGAAGAGGAAATCGACAAATACATCAATCAGATTGCATTCTCTGGCGTGAACGACTTCTTGGAGAAGTACAAGGACAATGCCAACAATATCATCGGACACTTCGGACTCGGTTTCTACTCTTCATTCATGGTGGCGAAACGGGTGGATATCATCACCAAGAGCTACAAAGATGGCGCAAAGGCTGTCAAATGGTCATGCGACGGCAGTCCTGCCTACGAGATCGACGAGGCAGACAAGGCTGACCGCGGTTCCGACATCGTGCTCCATGTAGATGACGACTGCAAGGAGTTCCTGGAGAAGAGCAAGATTGAAGAATTGCTCAATAAATACTGCAAGTTCATGGCCGTGCCCGTGGTATTCGGCAAGAAACAGGAGTGGAAAGACGGTAAGATGCAGGATACCGATGAAGACCATGTCATCAACAGCGTAGAACCCCTCTGGACCAAGGCTCCCTCAACCCTCAAGGACGAGGACTACAAGTCGTTCTACCGCACCCTCTACCCCATGCACGACGAACCCCTTTTCTGGATTCACCTCAATGTGGACTATCCCTTCAACCTCACGGGTATTCTCTATTTCCCGCGCATCAAGTCCAACATCGAACTGCAGCGCAACAAGATTCAGCTCTACTGCAACCAGGTGTTTGTCACCGACCAGGTGGAAGGCATCGTGCCAGAGTTCCTCACCCTGCTCCATGGCGTCATCGACTCACCCGACATTCCTCTGAACGTCAGCCGCAGCTACCTCCAGAGCGACCGCGAGGTGAAGAAGATTTCCACCTATATCACCAAGAAGGTTTCCGACCGCTTGCAAGCCATCTTCAAAGAAGACCGCAAGGGCTATGAGGAGAAATGGGACGACCTGAAACTCTTCATCAACTACGGTATGTTGAGCGACGAAAACTTCTACGACCGCGCCAAAGACTTTGCCCTGCTCAAAGATACCGAAGGCAAATACTTCACTTTCGAGGAATACAGACAACTCATCGAGAGCACTCAGAAAGACAAGGACGACACCCTCGTCTACCTCTATGCCACCGACCGCGAAGAGCAGTACAGCTATATTCAGGCTGCCAAAGACAAGGGTTACAGCGTGCTCCTGCTCGACGGACAGCTTGACGTGCCTGCCATCCAGATGCTCGAACAGAAGTTTGAGAAGAGTCGCTTCACCCGTGTCGATGCTGACATCATCGACCGCCTCATCGTGAAAGACGATGCGCCAAAAAGTACCTTGAGCGACGACGAGTCTGCCAATTTGTCATCTGTATTCCGTTCTCAGCTTCCCCATCTCGACAAGACCGAGTTTATGGTCGAAGTGCAGGCGCTCGGTGCCAATGCCCGTCCTGTCATGATCACCCAGAACGAATACATGCGTCGTATGAAGGAGATGAGCCGCTTCCAGGCTGGCATGAATTTCTATGCCCAGATGCCCGACTCGTTCAACCTCGTGCTCAACAGCGACCATCCCCTTGTGAAACGCGTACTCGACGAGTGTGGTTCATCTACTGCAGATGCCCTCAAACCCATCGACAGCGAATTGCGCGGACAAGAGGCTCGTTTGGCTGCCCTGCGCCAGTCGCAAGAAGGCAAGAAGCCCGAAGAACTCTCACAGGAGGAGAAAGACGACAAAGCCAACACCGAGAAGGCCATCGCCGAGCAGAAAGACAAGAAGCAGCAGTTGTTTGCCGACTTTGGCAAGCAGAACGCTGTCGTACATCAGCTCATCGACCTTGCACTTCTGCAGAACGGCATGCTCAAGGGCGAAGCGCTCGACAAGTTCTTGCAGCGTAGCGTTGAGCTCATCAAATAAAGCGTTTTCATACGCTCCATGATCACAATCCCGACCCACTTCTCAACTGGTGTGGTCGGGATTTTTTGTTTCTTCCCGTCGGTCTCAATCCCTTTATCGACCTCGCGGCCTACCCACTTGGCGCCCCATTTTTGCTTTTCAAAAACTGTTATACTGTTATATTGTCACGCTTATATTGTCACACTGCGTTAACATGTCCTTGATGCGTCCATTGGGAAATAGCAAGTCGTTTTCCCGTTTTTTCGATTAGTTTGTTGTAGCAAGAAATTAGCCATATCACACCTCATTCCCACATCGTCGGTTTCTCCTTTTCAGTTCCCATGTTTCTCCCATTTTGTCCCATCGTCGCCCGCCTGATTCTGGGATTTAATGCGGATTCACTGGTGACTTACTGAGGAGTTGCCCACGTCTGTGTGCGGACGGAATGTTCAGTGCGATGAGTGATTCTCTCTTGAATCGCAGTGCAAAGGTACGAAGAAAAATAATCGGTTCACCCATTTGTCGCCAACTTGTGATAAAAATGTCCGTCACCTTGTTACATTTTGCTGCGTATCAATGCGTTACAAAGCCTAATTTTGGAACGTTAAAAATAGAGATTATCGTATATTGCTGAATATAAGGCAGATAGGTGGAGCGCTATACAATTATTGGGCTGAACCTGTGGTAAGATCATGGGTATGATGTTAGGCGCTGTAAAGAAAAGAGCAAAAATGGCATTTTTCAGTAAAACGCAAAAAATGGCAATAACAAATAACAGATAACAGATAACAGTTTTGATAAACCGAAAATCAAAACTTCGAGCCAAAAATTTATATATAATATATATATATATTTATATATAAGTTATATATGTTATATTTTGAAAATTGACTTCTTCTCTCTCTGAGGTGCTATTTTTTTGCTTTACGGAAACTGTTATCTGTTATTTGTTATTTTCGTCATAAAGTAAATAGTTTTCATCGCTCACCAGTATAGATTTAATCCAAAATAGAAAATTCAAGCGCTATTCTTCCCATTTCCTTTTTGTGGTCTCGAAATTATTTACTACTTTTGTCGCTAAAATAAAAAGCCCACATAAAAATCCTGATCATGACCACATACAGATTCGCGATTACCGGACTACGTCACCATGACTTTGCCAACAGACTCGATGAACTCTCGACAAGGCTATGGGGAAGCGTATGTCTTAAAAAGAATCATTCTTTGAGTGCCATAATCAGGCAAAGTTATTAACAATACATTAGCACTTCTTTTATATTGTGTGTTGATAAAAATATTCGTACATTTCCGACATCATAAGAGCAAAACCAATGTCAATCGCAAGCGTTACAGCTTGACAGTTGACAGTTTCCTAAAACGATTTTTTTGCGTTACAGATAACAAATAACAGATAACAGTTAACAGTTTCCAAAAACGATTTTTGCGTTACAAGCGTGACAATATAACAGTATAACAGTTTTTGAAAAAGGAAAAGTGTTGCGTTCATTTCTTTCGTTATTTGTGCCAACAGCGATATTATTGCAAAAAATTCTCCTTGTCGATTTCAAGCAAGGAGAATATGAAGATGAATAGTAAAAGCAATTGGTTATTATCCTAACATTGTCTTGATGCAGTATTAGCGTTTGTCCAAGACACCGTATTTGATCCATTCGTATTGAGGATAATTCACGCGGATTACTTCTTTAATATCCTTGTACTTTTCCTTTATTTGAGCCAAGATATTATTGGTAGTATGAACTTGCGCAGAGAGCTTTTCTCTGAACTCATCTGTCTGTTTACTTGATTCCTGAAGCTTTTCCAACTGGATTTTCAAATCCTCAAGGTCATCCATTTTAATTCCTTTCTCAGATACTTCAGCGTATTTACTTTTGAGCGCATTGATAAGAGTCATACTCTTCTCGATTTGAAGGTCAATTGTCTTTGACATAACATATTAATTTTATAGGTGAATAACTTTTTTCTACTTCAAAATTAAAAAAAATATCGCAAACATGATACATTACAGTATCGATCATTTAACATTTATTAGCCAGTAAAAAACCTTATTTTTTCATATTTTCACGATTCTGATTGATGTTTTATGATGCATTTTCGTAACTTTGCCATGATCTATTTGAACAATAACACATATTCTAAAACACGTGACACCATGATAACAGAAGAACGACTAAAGGGTGCGTATAGTGAAGGAGAGGCTTTGGCCATTTATAATGAGGTGAAACAATCGGGAGGCCTCATAGGCTTTTGTCGCACCTATATGAATCACGAAGACTATCAAGTGGCTCGCAATGCACTTTGGGGACTAACCAAGGCCAGCAAAGCGGAGCACGCACAGCTGCAACCACTACTCCACCCGCTCATAGATTTAGCAATACAGACCGACAACACTTCTGTTCGTCGCCTGTCGCTCCATCATATTGAGCGCTTGAAGCTGAAAGAGGATGATCTTCGCACCGACTTCCTTGACTTCTGCTTAGCCCACATGGTCAATCCTGATGAGTTTCCCGGTATTCAATCTCTCTGCATGAAAATTGCCTATCGGATGTGTAAGTTCTATCCAGAACTGATGGGAGAGTTTATGCGCACCATAGAGAGCATGGACATGACTTTCTACAAGCCAGCGGTGAAATGTGTCAGAAGCAGGATTTTAGGCAGTAAGCGTTAGACTACGAATAGCGCTGTCATCAATCCAAAGCGTGACAATATAACAGTATAACAGTTTTTGAAAAGCATAACAACGAAAGTTGGGGAAATGCGTTCCAAACAGGAAAAAGTGTATCGTAACCATAATTGTATAAACATTCTCCATAATTTTGCATCAATAATTTAGCAAAAACCTATACCTTTGCACCGAAATACAAAATAAAAAGAAAATGGTGCGTCAATGAAACTGCTGATAAAAAACATGGTGTGTCCACGCTGCATTATCGCGGTGAAAGAAATCCTTGCAGGCGAAGGGGTTACGGTAAAAACTATTTTGCTCCTTAGGACACCACGGCAGAGTCTCTTTAGATGCATTATAAATTATATAAAGTAAAACAGGATGAACAAAATAATAAGATTGATGAGGATAACATTTTTAAGCGTTTGTGGATTTCTTTTCGTATCCCAACAGGTCGTTGCACAAACGGACAGCGTCGCATCGACCCACGAATTAAAGGAGGTGGTGGTGAAAGTCACTAATGGCGTGAAGTCGAAACGCAGAGTAGATAATACCGATATCATAGGACAAGGACAACTCATCCGTGCCGCTTGTTGCAATCTGGGCGAATCGTTTACCGCAAATCCTTCGGTAGATGTGAGTTACAGCGATGCTGCCACAGGAGCAAGACAGATCAAACTGCTTGGACTTAGCGGTACCTATGTGCAGATGCTCACAGAAAACATTCCTAATCTGCGCGGTGCTTCTCTGCCATACAGCTTGGGCTATGTGCCTGGCCCTTGGATGCAGTCGATACAGGTGAGCAAAGGAGCGTCGAGCGTGAAAAACGGATATGAGAGTACGACAGGACAGATCAATATTGAGTTTCTCAAACCACAGGGAACCGATGGGATCAGGGCTAATATCTATCAGGATAGCGAGCTGAAGACAGAGGTCAATCTCGACGGAAGCACACACCTCAACAACCGCCTCTCTACCGCTACCCTCCTCCATTTTGAAAATCGCCAGACAGACCACGACGGCAATGGTGACGGATTTATGGACATGCCTAAGCTGAGACAATACAATATCATGCACAGATGGGCGTATGTATCGCCACGGTGGATCAGCCAACTGCTGGTGCGTGGACTACACGATGACCGCAAGGGCGGACAAAGCCTGAAGCATGCCAATCCTGCTTCATCAGAACCGCTCTACACTACTTCGGTCAAGACCAACCGCTATGAGATGCAATGGAAGAATGGATTTACCCTCGATGCTGACCACAACACGTCGATTGCCTTGATGCTGCACGGTTCGTGGCACGATGGGGACAACAGATTCGGATTGACTCAATATGATGTTACCCAGAAGAACGGCTATGCCCAACTGATGTTTGAAACAGATATCACAGAGCAGCATAACATCAGCGTGGGAGCATCGGTCAACCACGACTATTACAACGAGCGCTTCAATGCTCAAGGAACCCTGCAACAGGGCAAAAGACAGGTGACCAAGGAAACCACTCCTGGCATCTATGCCCAATACACCTACAAATGGGGCGAAAAGCTCACTGTCATGCCTGGCGTGCGGTGGGATCATTCAAACCTATACGGCAGTTTCTTTACACCACGGTTGCACATCAAATATGCTCCATCAGATATGATCACGCTACGCACTTCAGTAGGTAAAGGCTACCGTTCACCTCATGCCTTGGCAGAAAACGTATCGTTATTGGCAAGTGGCAGAGAGGTTTTCGTAGATTCAAACTTAAAACAGGAGGAGGCATGGAATATGGGAGTCTCTGCAAGCATGAACATTCCTCTGTTTGGCAAGAATCTTGAGTTGAACGCAGAGTATTACTACACCGACTTCAAGCATCAGATGATAGTAAACTTTGACGGCGCTAAAGGTGAGCACGCCCTCTCGTTTGAAAATCTTGACGGCAAGAGTTACAGCCACACCTTTCAAGTGGATGCCACCTATCCCTTGTTTAGCGGCATGTCAGCCACGGCTGCCTTCCGCCTCAACGATGTGAAATCGGCCTACGATGGTGTGCTGCGTCAAAAGCCCCTCACCTCACGTTACAAAGGATTGGTCACGCTATCGTATAAGACTCCGCTCGAACTTTGGCAATTCGACGTAACCGGTCAACTCAATGGCGGCGGTGAACTTTACGACCAAAGCCGCTATCCGGCTTACTTCCAGTTGCAGGCACAGGTGACCCGCGAGTTCCACCACTTCAGTATCTATATAGGTGGAGAGAATCTTACCAACTATAAGATCGACCAGCCCGTTCTCCATGCCCATCAGCCATGGACCGCCGCTTTCGATGCCACCCAAGTGTGGGGTCCCGTCACAGGAGCAATGGCATACGTAGGAGTCAGATTTAAATTAGAGAAGTTATAATATACATGAATTAAAAAAGAGAATAGTATGAAAAAAATGTTATTAGCAGCATTTATGCTTGTAATGGCTGGCAATACTTTTGCCCAGACCACAACCGACACCTTGGTAGTAACGACTCTGCCCCAAATGCATTGTCAGAACTGTGAGAAGAAAATCAAGAGCAATATTCGCTTTGTGAAAGGTACAAAGAAGATCGATACTTCGGTAGATGAACAGAAAGTGACCATCGTCTATGATTCCAAGAAAGCCAACTATGATGATTTTGTGGCGGCTTTCAAGAAAATAGGTTATGAGATTAAAAAGAAATAACGGAAAGTAAAGAGAAAACAATGCTCAAGATTGTAATGATTATGCTATGCGGAATAGGTACGGGTTACCTGCTCCGCAACAAGAAAATGAGTATTATCGGCCGTATCATCACGGCACTTATTTGGGTACTCCTATTCCTCCTCGGCATCGAGGTAGGATCGAATCCGCGTATCGTCAATGGTCTCCAGACGCTGGGTCTCGAAGCCATCGTGTTAACGCTGGGCGGCAGTATCGGCAGTGCAATCTTTGCTTGGGCATTATGGAGATATGTAACGGCCAAACAGAAAGGCAAGACATCGGTTGAACAGGAAGGAGGCAAGGCATGAAAGGCAGTCTGATTATCGTAGGCTTCTTTGTCCTCGGCATCATCGTGGGATTGTGTGACGTGATTCCCGACTGCTTTGTAAATAGCGACGTCAGCTATTATGCCCTTTGCTGCCTGATGTTCTGCGTAGGCATCAGCATCGGTTGCGACACTGCTGTACTGAAGAGTTTCAAAGAGGTCAACCCTCGTTTGATGATGCTTCCCATCATGACCATTCTGGGCACGTTGGCAGGATGCGCTGCAGTATCTATCCTATTGGGGCATCGTCAACTTACCGACTGTCTGGCGATAGGTTCTGGATTCGGCTACTACTCTCTGTCGAGCATCTTCATCACCCAATACCGTGGTGCAGAACTTGGTACCATCGCTTTGCTTGCCAACATCAGCAGAGAGATTCTCACCCTGTTGTGTGCCCCACTGTTGGCGAAGTATTTTGGAAGATTGGCACCTATCAGCGTAGGTGGTGCCACCACGATGGACACTACCCTCCCCATCATTACCCGTTATTCGGGTGAGAGTTTCATCATCGTGTCCATCTTCCATGGCTTCTGTGTAGATTTCTCCGTGCCATTCTTGGTTACATTCTTCTGTTCGTTCTAACTTCATAGAAATTGATAGTATGTCTGAGCTTGGGCAGTTTGTTCTCGGAATAGAACATTTGTCTCGGAACGAACAATATTAAACCGAGATTCTTCTTATGATAAAGAAGTGAAAGACATTTCACAATTCAATATTATTTCTTGTATTTTGGAAGAAATCGCAAACCTTTTGTAAATAAAGGCAGTCTGAGGGGTTGAGAAAAATCGGGGTTACGAATAAGAGACCTTTCTGATTTCCTCATTCTGCTATGATTTGCGTATCAAAGAACTCCCGACGTTGAGCCACCAGTCTGTTTCAATGGCTCGTTGTCGGGCGTAATGGTACGAAAAAAATCCCGTGAGTCGTATGCCACCCACGGGATTTTATGGTTATTTAATAGAAAATACTTAGAGCCAGGCATGTTAATTGTATAATTCTGGGTCGCCCTGCGAACGGTCAACAAATTCCTCGTCGTATTCCTCGCCTGGTATCAGGTCATCGAAATCAGGGTCGTCGTAAGGGTCTCGGTCATCGTCATCTGTTCCAATGATAATTCCTCCTTTTCCCTTTTTGGTGCTGACAGATTTTCTTATGCTGTCATTATGTAGCCTAATAGAGTCAAGCCCCCGCTGGACTGCCTCTCGGCGCTTATTATCCCAACGGCGAAATTCTTCTTTTTGTTTTCGCTCTTGCAGGGCATAGTAGGCTGTGCAACCAAATAGGCAGCCCATAACAAGGACGGTTACCCATAAGCCTCTCCAAAACTCTTTGCTTAGTTTTTTCATTGTGTTCCTACTTAATGGCGATGATACTTTTTCAGAGTTCCCTGTATGAGGATATTGGCCTGCTCCTCGGCAGCCTCATTAGGCTTGAACTCTGACATGTGAATAGAATTGTTCAGTCGCTTTATATATTCCCATACATCGGGATATTCCTTGAACGTATATTCGCTTTCGCGTCGGAATACTGGACTCATAATCACTTGTTATTTGGCGCAAATTTACAAAAAGTTTCTGGAATAGAGAGCATTACATGAGAAAATATGCAAAAAAGTAGGTCTTTAAGCTAAGATAAGGACAAGAAAAGGGGGCAAGTTATAAAAATCTGCTCCTTTTAACAAATTAACGCCTAAGTCCTCTTCGTTGTTCTTGCACTATTCCGAACTGCTCCTTAAACATATGCCTTGATTTGCATAGGTCGTTAAGAAAGTTTAACTATCCGACATAAGGCTATCGGGGGTTACGAATAGGAAACCTAATTCGTTCCGCGATCCGCCTTGATTTGCTTAGTGGCACCTTGCGGACTTTCCTCAAATTGCCTTTATTTATGGGGCGAACTGCGTCAATCATCCAAAAATGCTTTTCTATTTCAGCATTATTTCATATCTTTGCATCGTATTTCAGCATACGCTGTTAGAATAAACAAGAAATGGCCAAACAGCATCAATACGTTGAACTGAATCTGTTTCCTGAGGAAGAAGCGGAACAGCATCAGGACTCCCACAGCAATAAAGAACATGATTCATCATCCTGCAAAGCGTACGACTTTACGGTCTTATTCGACAGGCTTTCCAAGTCAGACTTCCGAAGTCGATTCCATCTCACGACGAAAGACAAGGAATATATTGCCGAAAAGGGCTTGGCGACCATCCGTAAACATGCGGAAGATTTCGTTGCCAAGCGACTTGCGCCTGCCGTGATTCCAAACGATGGAAAACAAACCCCCATGAGAGGTCATCCCGTGTTTATCGCTCAACATGCAACAGGTTGCTGTTGCCGAGGCTGTTTCTCAAAATGGCATCATATACCAGCAGGAAGAGCATTGACGACGGACGAACAGCAATATGCCGTAGCGGTATTGATGGCGTGGATTGAGCAACAAATCTGAAAGGCATGAAAAAAAAACTTTCGCAAGTGAACAAAATCAGCTTGCGAAAGTTGTAATAGGTATTCTCTTATTTTAGCCTACCAGTTCAGCACCCACCTTGCATCAGCGTATTTTCCTATCAGCTCAGCATCCCTGAGGGCATCAAGCTGGCGAACATACTGGTGTCTCCGGCTGACATCTATAGCCTTACCATCCTTGTCATGGCTGTTGAATTCCAACAGGGTGACCGTAGGTTCAGCCACAGGTTCAAAGCCTATGGCAGGCACACCGTCCAACGTGCAGTTGAGCAACACACATTCAGAATGAGGATAGGGCTTTCCCTGGTTGTGTGGCAGGCGAGCGATCACAGCATTCTCACCCAATCCCTTAAAGGTACAGTCGTTGAAGATGTTACCATGGTTTTCGGCCGTATTTCTTATCCACATGAAGGGGCCATGAGTGGAAATGGTACAATGATTGAAGTATGACGGACCTCTGCCTAAGACCGTATCTCCTCCTCCATCTATGATGCAGTTGAGCCAGTAGGCCGATCCGTTCGCTTGAAGAGCATCTCCGTCGCCAATGACATGTACGTTCTCAGAAAAGTTTCTCTCACCATTGAGCAGGAACCCCTCAGCCTGTCCCTTGCAATCGGTCTTGAAGGTGATGTTCTTGAAAATCATATCAGCGCAATTGTCAGCAGCTACCGCAGCACGACGTGAGGGGAATGTTCCCTTCACCTCGTTGGTTTTGATGTCAACAGGATGAGGATTGAAAACCTCGTTATTGGGATAATGCACCACAACCCCATCCATAGATTCACCTTGAATGGTCACAAACCGCTTATTACGGAAATACACCAGTTCTTCATAGTCGCCATTCTTCACAAAAACAGTTTTCCTACTCGCTTCCGACGGCAACGAGTCTGGCATCCAATCCATGGCACCCTGCAGAGTGGAGAAATCTCCGCTTCCATCAGCAGCCACCACCACCTGAGATTTATCTGTTGAAGGAGCCTTTGCCTTGGTAGTAAACTTCCATGATTTCTTGCCATTCCATCCCTCGATGACTCCCTTGCCTATCTTAATTTCATACTCATGTCCGTAATCCAACATATTGTTGTGTAGATAAACAGTAGCCTTATTACCATGACAGATAACAGGATAGAAGTGGAAGGCATCAGAGAATCCGCCTATAATCGTCTTCTGATACTTGCGCTTATCTTCTTTGGCAGCCCCCGATGGAGTGCCCGGACGTGTGTTACGATTGGTAATATGCTCCGACTTATAGATATAAGGTACGGGAGTATATGTTGCATGTGGATTAACTGGCTGTCCTTCTGTTGGCCCTGCCGGAAGGGACATGTCGATTTTGTCAACCACCTTGTTAGTGGTTTTGTCAACCACCGTGACAACACCCTTTGTGCCCGCCTTTACCGGTTGGTCAAACTCAATAATGAGATGTGTGTCGATGTTGATGTTGTGGGCATTCTCCTTAGGATAAAAACCTACTGGAGACTGTGCCAGCAGTTTCATACATACGATGAAAGCTGCCATTGTAATAAAAATTCGTTTCATAGTCATTGTTTTTAAGTTGTTTGGAGTTGCAATATTACAAAAAAAAAAATGAGAAATCCTATATTTTTAAAGGAATTATTATTGGATAGCAATAAAACACATTTTTATACCATAAATATGTTATTTTTAAGTTGACAAGACTATATTCATGGACATTTTTCATTTTTTCCATTTTCTCCCGAAACAGAGGTACTTATGTAGAGAATTTATAGGATGTTTCTCTTGAGAAACCTGATGTGGTCGATTGCAGCAGGCACCATCTGTTATATGGCGCTCTTCAGAATCTGATATCATTCCCGTATTTCTTATGCTTTGATGTTGCACAATTCATAATAATTACTTATCTTTGCAAAGCAGAAAACAAGTTTCGGTCTGACGGAACATGCAAACGAACTTGATATACTTAATAGACAACAAACCTAAGATATGATGAAACCTAAGCACCTACTCTTCTGGATAACCTTGCTGACCGCAATGGATATGAGCGGATCCCCCATGGATCAGGATGAACCTGCGTATAAAATCGTGAATCAGGATTCTATTTGCCAAATCTTTGTTTATTCTCCTGCAGCAAATCAAGGCTTACACCTGGCTTATCTCACCGATGATGACCGGTGGATAGACGTCGGGCAGCTGTGCACCAGCGATTTCGGTCCATGGGGCAGCGAGAAGAAGATGTATCGCCCGTTTGTGACAAAAGCAAACGATGGTACATGGCGTGCGCTATGGAGCGTAAACAACAGTTCGCCTCAGTTTGCCGTGGCTTATTCTGAAGATCTGGTAACATGGCGTCCTCAGGACTACCCCATCGTGAAAGAGAAGGGTATCAAGGATGTGGTTGCCTATCAGATGGACGATGATTCTTTCAACATCTATCTACAGACAGCCGAGGGCAAGCGATATGTACATGCAGACAAGGATTTCCGCACCTTTATAGAGGATTCCATAGAAGCCGTTGCCGACGATATACTTTGGCAACGCGACACAGTTACCATCAATGGCAAGGTGTTGGAAGGCAACGCCTTCAACATCCCCGCCATCCATCTCGATTATATTCGGGCATGGCATAAGGCACTTGCTGACGACAACAAAGAGAATGGCAGACCATTGCCGCACACCGAGGCAGAACTTCAGGCCTACCTGAAGGAAAAGCATGTGAAGTTGGCAGCCGGTAATGAGATTACAGCCCAACTGCAAATCCAAACCCACAAGTCGCATCGCATCTCAGACAAACTCATCGGCATCTTCTTTGAGGATATCAGCCGTGCTGCCGATGGTGGTCTTTGTGCCGAGTTGTTGCAGAACGGCGACTTTGAGTATCATGGCGAGAGAAAAGGATGGAAGGCAACTACAGCATGGCAGGGACTGGAGACCGTATCTGCCATTTCAGTAGAAAATGGAGTCAGCAAGAACAATCCTCATTATGCTATTCTGACAGATAATCCTATTTATAATATCGGTTGGGAGGGCATCCACATCAAGCATGCCACCTATGATGTGAGTTTGTATGCCCGTTGTATGGACGGGAAGAAGAAGCAACTCACCTTAGCCTTGGTGGATGCAGAGAATAACATCGTGGCCAAGACCAAAGTGAAGATACAAGGTGACCAATGGAATGAATACAAGACCCAACTGGTGGTTACCGATAAATATAAGGACGAACCGGGCAAAGCCATCCGTTTCGCTGTCATCCCTAAAGGCAAAGAAAGAATGGCAGTGGATATGCTGAGCCTCATGCCTCGCGACACTTACAAGGGACATGGCCTGCGTAAGGATTTGGCCGAGGTGATTGCCGATTTGCGTCCTCGCTTCGTCAGATTCCCCGGTGGTTGCATGCTGCATGGTCAAGGACTGGAGAACATCTACCATTGGAAAGAAAGCGTAGGACCACAGAAGGACCGTAAGCCGGCATTCAACATTTGGAACTACCACCAGACCCGCAAACTGGGATTCTTTGAGTATTTCCAATGGTGCGAAGACATGGGTGCAGAGCCTCTGCCGGTGTTGGCAGCCGGAGTGCCTTGCCAAAATTCGCAACCTAATGCCAAGGGCATCTGCGGTCAGCAAGGAGGCATCCCTATGGCCGACATGCCTCAGTATGTCCAAGATGTGCTCGACTTGGTGGAATGGGCAAATGGCGACCCTGCCACGTCAGAATGGGCGAAGATGCGGGCAGAGGCAGGCCATCCAGCTCCTTTCAACCTGAAGATGGTGGGAATAGGCAACGAAGACCTGATTTCTACCGATTTCGAACAGCGCTATCTGATGATTTGCAAAGCCTTGAAGGAGAAACATCCAGAGATAGAAGTAATAGGAACCGTAGGCCCGTTCCACTATCCATCTTCGGATTATATAGAGGGATGGAAAATTGCCAAGGAGCACAGGCAATGGATTGATGCCGTGGATGAACACTACTACGAACAACCGGGATGGTTTATCAATCATCAAGACTATTACGACAACTACGACCGCAAGGCACCGAAGGTTTACTTGGGTGAATATGCTGCCAACGGTAATAACGAGCTCGACCGTGCCCTTGCAGAAGGAATTCATCTCTGCAACATAGAGCGTAATGGCGATGTGGTTGAAATGACATCCTATGCTCCCCTACTCTGCAAAGACGGTTATCACAACTGGAATCCTGATATGATCTACTTCGACAATAGCGAGAACATCCGCCTTACCGAGAGTTACAAGATTCAGAAGATGTTCGGACAGCATGCTGGCGATACGTATATCGCTTCGGAACTGAATCTACCAGCAGCCTTGAAACGCTACGTCGGTACAAGCGTGGTGAAGGATTCAAAGACGGGCAAAACATGGCTCAAGGTGGTGAATGCATTACCTCGTATGCTCAAACTCAATCTGAATGGTCTTGGCAACAAAACTGTAGAGATACAACCTCGCTCTTCGCAGGTCATCGAACTATAGACTATAGGCGCCGTTCTGCTGCAACAGAAACTTTCTGATCATGCAAGTCATGGCAGGAGGAAGTGGTTGTCTAACCCGAACACATCCCGAACACATCCCGACACGCTCGGAAATAAAAACAAACGAAGATGATGACAGAAACGACAATAACAATAATCATAGGACTGCTGATTCCGCTATTAGGAACAACGGTCGGTTCGGCATTCGTATTCTTCATGAAAGACGAAATGTCTGACCGACTGCAAAAGTCGCTGTTGGGCTTTGCCTCTGGCGTAATGGTAGCTGCTTCCGTATGGTCTTTGCTCATCCCTGCCATGGACATGGAGGCAGGCTGTGGCAAATGGTCGGTAGTGCCGGCTGCTGTGGGATTTCTAATGGGTATCGGTTTCTTGCTACTTATCGACGAACTGACGCCACACCTACACCTCGGTACCGACAAGCCTGAGGGTATCAAGTCACACTTGTCAAAGACAACCATGCTTGCCCTTGCTGTGACCATCCATAACCTGCCCGAAGGAATGGCTGTGGGTGTGGTGTTTGCAGGTGCAGAAAACAGTTCCGCCCATATTTCCTTAGCTGGCGCTGTTTCCGTGGCAATAGGTATTGCCATTCAAAACATCCCTGAAGGCGCCATCATCTCTATGCCTATGCGAGCGGCAGGCAACAGCCGATGGAAGTCGTTTATGTTAGGTTCGCTTAGTGGAGTGGTCGAGCCGGTTGGAGCCGTTGCCGTGCTGTTGCTTGCCTCACTCATCATGTCTGCCCTACCCTATATGCTTGCTTTTGCAGCAGGAGCCATGGTCTATGTGGTAGTGGAAGAACTGATTCCTGAGGCGTCCCGTGGCGAGCATAGCAACCTCAGCACCATTGGCTTCGCCATCGGTTTCGTGCTGATGATGGTGCTTGATGTTGTGATGGGATAGCAAAGAGTATATAAATCTCACAGCATTTTAGTTAAATATTCGCAATATTTGGCCACAGAAGCAATGAAATTATTGCGAAACACATAACTTTGTGGCGTAAATGACGCATAGATTATTCATATATTACATGGCATTTCGTTTATAGTAAATTGTCAAACCACTTTGTGACAGACAATTTATCAGAAACGAAACATACATTTAATGGGCTTAATCATTTTATATTTTTCAGGTGCTTTGGCACTGTCCTTTTTATGTTCCGTCCTTGAGGCGGTACTCCTATCCACTCCCATGTCGTTCATCTCGATGAAGGAGAATCAAGGCCACCAGACAGCGTCCTTGATGAAACAATATAAGAACAATGTTGACCGTCCTGTGGGCGCTATTCTTTCGCTCAACACGATAGCACACACCATCGGATCTGCAGGCGTTGGCGCAGAATCTATCAAACTCTTTGGTGAAGAATACTTTGGCATCATATCCGCCATTCTGACACTATTGATTCTGGTACTCTCAGAAATCATTCCGAAGACCATCGGTGCGTCGTATTGGCGTTCACTCGCCATGCTTTCCACCAAGATTATCCGAGTACTCATCTTCATCACCTACCCACTGGTTCTGCTGTCAGAACTCATCACAAAGGTATTTACTCCAAAGGATCATCAGGCTTCGATAAGTCGCGAAGAGGTGTCGGCTATGGTAGATGTCGGTACTACGGAGGGCATCTTCCGCGAGTCAGAAAGCAAGATCATAAAAAGCTGCATCCGACTGGCTGGTGTCAAGGCAAAAGAGGTAATGACTCCTTCCATCGTGGTGGAAACTGCCAACGCAAACTGGACCGTCAGGGAGTTTTACGAGCAACAGACATGGAATTTCTCGCGCATACCGGTATATGACAAAACCAAGGAGTATATGATTGGCTACGTACTAAAAGACATGGTGCTGAAATCGCTGTCGGAAGACAAATTCGACACCAAGCTTTCTGATATGGTGCGCCCTATTCTTTCATTCAACGAGGATGATTCCGTATATCAGATATGGGAAAAAATGTTGGAAAAGCGAGAACATATCTCCACCGTCCTCGACGAATACGGCTGTTTGCGTGGCGTGGTCTCCATGGAAGACGTCATAGAGACGATGACAGGCGTGGAAATCGTCGATGAAGACGATGTGGCAGTAGATATGCAGGCTTTCGCCAAAGAAAAGTCGCGCAGGATGTTGCAAAAAGTAAAATAGCAGGACCGCATGCCACTGATCAGCATCCAGTATTACAGCTCGCCATGCGGTAAACTCGTCCTGGCATCCATGGCTGGCGAACTGTGCCTTTGCGACTGGAACGCGAATCCCTGTGCCGAGCGCAACCTGCGACGGCTAACAGGGAGTGTGGATGCCTCTGTCAAGACAGAAGCCACCTCGGTCTTGGAAGAGACCAGAAGGCAACTCGATGAATATTTTGCAGGCCGTCGCCAGACCTTCGACATCCCGTTGCGTCCCATAGGCACAGACTTTCAACATCGCGTATGGGGCGCATTACTCCGCATCCCCTACGGAGAAACAAGGAGTTACAAGGATTTTGCGCAAACCGTCGGCCGTCCCCAAGCCGTCAGAGCCGTGGCAGGGGCTATTGGGGCAAACGGCATCAGCATCCTCATCCCCTGCCATCGCGTCATAGGCAGCAACCACAGCCTGACAGGATTTGCAGGAGGTCTGGAAGCAAAACGCATGTTGTTGGAGATGGAGCACAGACGCCTGCCGTTTGTTACCCAGTGATGCACGGGGCGCATACTGTCCATGCCATTTTTGGGTCACCATGCCGCAATCATGGTAATTTTCAACAAAAGCGCCATATTAAACCGTAAGGAGGTGGGCGCGGTGAGGCTTCAGCCTGTGGTAACAGTCAGGATTGTCGCTGCAATCCTTTAGAGCCGTACCACTTATATTTCTTTCATATGCCATTTCTACCAGCCAAGCCAGTTTGAAGGCAGCCCTTTCGTACGACAATCCTTCTGGGCGAATATTAGAAATGCAGTTTCGCTCGCTCTCCAACCTACCAGCAAAGGGTTTATAGGTCATATATACCCCCAGACTGTCTGGAGAAGAGAGTCCTGGACGCTCACCTATCATCATGACAACAAGTCCACAATGCATTTCCTCGGCAATATCATCGCCAAGCGCCACACGAGATTCCTTTGCCAACACCACAGGCCCCACACTCATGCCCAACTCATGCATATAAGGCAGAAACTCCCTGATAAGGGGTACTGCCTGCTTATGCACCGCCTTACTCGACAACCCGTCGCCTATAACAATAAGCACGTCGGCACCTTTATAGTTCATCTGCTCCAGATCGCTGCGACTTTCATCGCTCAGATGTCTTCCTAAATCGGGGCGGTGGAGGAATGTAGCTCGCGAGGAAGCACAACTCTCTGCATAAACCACATCCATATCAATAGCCTCCAACTGTCGCGCAATTTTGTCGCGGTCGAAAGGCATACTGATGCTGTCTCTGGCACGTGCATGTGCCAAACTAAAACCAAGCCACTCGTCGGTAGGCAGACTACATCCGGTTCGGCCCAATGCAATACGTGCATCAGTAAACTCTTTCAGTTTCTGCCAAGGATCGTTCAATATTGAAACATCATGGCTCTTTGTTATCAATGTCATTCTATCCATGTATTACCTCCATTTCTTCGATACCTATTAGTTTGTGTGAAATATTTGTGGGGAGCAAGTTGCCTTTATCGTCTATCAGACTCATTTTCTGCAACCATTTTTCAAATTCAGGCGCATGACGTTTGCCCAGAAGTCTTCTTACGAATAATGCATCGTGGTAAGACGTGCTCTGATAGTTAAGCATAATATCATCAGCACCAGAAATGCCCATGATATAATTGACGCCGGAAGCAGCAAGAAGTGTAAGAAGATTATCCATATCGTCTTGATCTGCCTCTGCATGATTGGTGTAACAAATGTCGCATCCCATGGGCACCCCCATGAGTTTTCCACAGAAATGATCCTCCAAACCTGCACGTGTTATCTGTTTTCCGTCGTAAAGATACTCAGGACCAATAAATCCTACCACAGTATTGACAAGCAGAGGTTTGTACCTTCGGGCTACAGCATAGCAACGTGCTTCGCAAGTTTGCTCATCAACCCCGAAATTTGCATCGGAAGATAGCGCCGAACCCTGTCCTGTCTCGAAATACATGCAGTTGTCTCCTACCGTACCCCTATGTAGTGATCTGACGGCTTCATAACCTTCATCGAGCATTTTGAGATTGATTCCGAACCCAGCATTTGCTGCTTCTGTACCCGCAATACTTTGGAACAACAGGTCAACGGGTGCGCCAGCCTTTATCATTTCCATACATGTAGTAACATGAGTGAGTACACAACTCTGTGTCGGAATTTCATATTTATGGATAATCTCGTCAAGCATGAAGTTGAGATCTGTCAATACTGGCAAGGAATCGCTGGCAGGATTGAGACCTATAACAGCATCACCACTACCATACATAAGTCCATCAATGATGCTTGCTGCCACACCTCTCATATCATCTACAGGATGATTGGGTTGTAGTCTGACTGACATTCTACCTGGCAAGCCGATGGTGTCGCGGAATTTTGTAACTACAACACACTTCTTTGCGCCAATCATCAAATCCTGATTGCGCATAATCTTGCTTACAGCAGCAGCCATTTCAGAAGTGATACCTTTGGAAACACGTGCCAACACTTCACTCGTAGTATCGTCACTCAATATCCAATTACGGAAATCACCAACGGTAAGATGACTAATCTCGCTGAAAGCCTCCTTGTCATGCGTATCAATAATGAGACGCGTCACTTCATCGTCCTCGTATGGAATGAGAGGTTCCTCAAGAAATTGGATCAGAGGAACATCAGCAAGACACATCTTTGCCGCAATTCTCTCTTCCATGGAGTGAGCGGCAATACCAGCCAGCTCGTCGCCTGACCGTAGTGGAGTGGCCTTCGCCATTACGTCTTTAAGGTCGCGAAACGAGTAACTGGTATCGCCAAGTGTTATTCTATATTTCATATCAACTGATCAAATAATTGCTACTGCTCATACTTGAGCTCCTATAAAATTGCTATTCATTAAGTCTCTTAAATGAACATTGGAATGAAGTATATGGCCAATGATATGACAGTAACGATAATGGTACTCCATTTCCAAATGGCATATTCTCTGTCCATTGCGGCCTTTTCTGCTGCTGTAGGTTCGACCACATCTCCAATTTCTTCTTCGAGAGTAGGAATGTAGTTGTGTTTATGCTGTGTATAGAAATACCAGAAAATAATACATACCACACTCAATATGGCTGCAGTTGCAAGAGCCATGCTGTCAGCAAAGAATATCATGAAAATATAAAGAATGATGGTCACATAGCAACCGAGTACTCCGTAAGGTGCCTTATAGGGTCTTTTCAGTTCCGGATGACGTCTTTTCAGTCCCATATAGGCCAAACAGCCTATCATATAGCATACAGCCAACGAGATAAGAGATACGGATGCGATATAATCTATAGAACCTGTTGCAATCAGTATGAAGTTGATTATTCCAACGAGGATGATTGCATAGTGTGGAGTTTTGTACTTTGGATGTACTTTTCCGAAAATAGAAGGCAACGAACTGTCCTCTGCCATAGAGTAGATATAGCGTGCAGGGGCGGCAATACCTGGGTTGATAGTAGAAAGGTCACCTCCAAAAGCAATGGCGATACAAAGCAGAATGATTGGTGTTCCTATGAAACCGGCAGCCATAAGACCCTCAGCGTAAGGAGCATCAGCACTTGCCAATAGTCCGTAAAGATCATGAGGGATAAGTCCTACGAGGAACCACTGGAATAAGGCGTTTACTGCAAAAACAAGGAAAACGGAAATCTTCAATGCACGAGGCAAAGTGTACTGTGGGAATTTTGTCTCACCACCTACGGAAACGCAAGTTTCAAAACCAGTATAACACCACCATACGAGTCCAAAGATATACATCAATTCCTTGAACGGAGGCATCTTGTCCATTGAGATTCCACCAAAATATTCAAGGTGAATCTTAGGAATCATATATAGAAACCAACAAATACTGCAAGCCCAGAAGAAGAATATGAATGCGGCCTGTGCCTTTCCTGATTGTTTAATACCAAAATAGTTGAGCACAAGGAATATGGCTACCAGCGTACAGGCAATAATGCGTGGATCAAGCCAAGATATATCCACGCCGAGCGCTCCCATTAGGATTGTGAAATAATTAGAAAATGCCAATGTCTCACCTGCACCAATTGCCACAACAGAAACGATGTAGTGCCAACCTGCCATGTTTGCCCATACACGGTTAAGTCCACGCTTTGCGAAATTGTAAGTACCACCGGCTTCTGGTAATGCGGCAGACATCTCACCATAGATAAGACAAGGCCAAATAGAGACGAGAAGAGATACGAATGTGAGTCCGATAATCCAAGAACCTACAAGTCCTATCTGCGAAGAACCACATGTAAATAGACCTACACCGACAACCGTCCCAATGGTCATACTGATCGACTCTTTGAGTCCCAGCACCCTTAATAATTTGTTTTCTGCCATAATCAAATTTTTTTGTTTGTATTATTGTTATCCGAATATGTTATTCTGCATTATCCTGTATGCTGTTTATTCCTAAAATCCAGAAAATCACCCACAAAATATCATAAGTGATAGCAGTTCTGTTATTTCAATTGCAAAATTACACTATATAAACGCATTTTACAACAATAAGACAACTAAATCATTAATTAATTGACACTATGTTACAGAATAACAACTTATACGCGCCGTTTTATTACAAATTAAAAGAATTATCGACCTTTTTGTTTGCTATACAAACTTTTGGCATTAAAAAAGTAAAACACAGCAAGCAAAAAGCCAAAACAATCCGTTCTACGCGCATAAACACGTAATATCTAATAATAATGTACGCGCGACGGACGCACCTCCCAAGATTTACCGAGATTCAGTCTTAGCGCTCAGAAAAACTGGCCATAGAAGGCTAAAAAAGCACGTGACTGTGTCGAACTTGAAAAAAATACATTATCTTTGCAGAAAGTTTGCACGTTTTCGTTAAGCCAGACGAGCAGAAGTTGAGCTCTCTTTAATTCTGCCATGGCGAGAAAAGGTGCCGTGTAATGGAACAGTTCTGTTGCGACAGAAGAAACAAACGACAATATGGAAACAGAAAACAAATCATTTCAAGAGGTCAACGAGGGCTACACCATGCTTGAGGCTATCAACGAGGCCAAACGCTGCCTGCACTGCAAAGTGCCTCAATGCAAGAAAGGATGTCCTATAAGTCATGATATTCCTGACTGGATTCACGAGTTGTCGATGGGTAACCTCGGCAATGCCATGAACATCATCAACAACAAGAGTAATCTGCCTGCCGTTTGCGGTCGGGTGTGTCCTCACGAAAAGCAATGTGAAGGACACTGTGTGCTCAACAAGAGGGGCGAAGGCATTCGCGTGGGCAAACTGGAGAGGTTTATTGCCGACTTCGACGGCAATATGAGTCTTATCCGCGAGAACCTGTTGCCAAAGACGAGGGGGAAGATAGCCGTTATCGGTTCCGGCCCTGCCGGACTGACCATTGCCGGCGACATGGCCCGACAGGGCTTCAATGTTGAAATCTTTGAGATGGAACCGGAACCGGGAGGGGTGCTGATGTTTGGCATTCCTGAATATCGCCTGCCCAAGGAAATCGTACGCCGTGAGATTAAGAAGATAGAAGAGCTGGGGGTGGTGTTCCATTGCAACACCACCGTAGGCAAGGGTGATCTGACCATCGAGAAACTCTTTGAGATGGGCTATGATGCCATTTTCATGGGCACAGGAACTGGTGTGCCGAAGAAACTCCACATCCCAGGCAGCAATCTTAAGGGCGTGCGCCAGGCTATATGGTTCTTGCGGCGCGTCAGCCTCTACAACGAGGGCAACCTTAGCCGAGAGGAAGTGGTGGTGCATGAAGGCAACCGCGTATTTGTGATAGGTTGCGGAAATACTGCCATGGATGCTGCCAGAACGGCAGTACGCATAGGAGCGAGCCACGTGGAGGTGGTGTATCACCGTACCGTCAACGAGATGAGTGCACTCCGCTCGGAGTATGAGGATGCCGTGGCAGAAGGTGTGAAATTCAGTTGGCAGTCGAGCATCGTGGAGATTCACGATGATAACGGGACGCTCAACGAGGTGGTTATCGAATCCAATGGCGAGCGCCGCACTGAGAAGGCCGATTTCGTCATCATGGCGGTTGGCTCTGCCCCTGCAAGTAGAATTGTATCTACCACGACGGGTATCGACGTAGATGAACGCGGCTACGTCCTGACTCGTGAAAAACCGTATGGCATGACTACCCGCAAAGGGGTGTTTGCCGGTGGCGACGTGGTAAACCGCCCTTCAACTGTTGTTCTCGCCATGCGCGATGCGAAACGTGTGGCTGAGGGCATGGCGCAGTATGTTGATGCCGTGAAACTCATAGAGGCTGTAAACGAGAAGGGCGAGATGAAGAAACCTGAAGTTTAGGATGCTTTTTCATCGTCAGCATGACGGTCATACTCCAAGAATCGCTGCTGTGGATTCTTGGAGTATATTTTTTTGTTTATTGAAATTGTGCAATCACTCGTTTAAGTTCGCTTGATGGCATGGCTCCACTCTGTCGCCATGTCATCTCCAATACGGGGTGCATCATTCTGCAAGGACCGCACCATGTTGCGTAAAAATCCACCAGAGTCAACTGACTGCTTTGGATGATGTCTGAAAGTTTTTTCCATGTCGTTATTGTTTTTATTTGTTTTCGATTTGATGTTGCAAAGACAGGCAATCTTTTATAGACAAACAAACTTATATATCTATATTACGATAGACAATAACTATCAATAATCAAAAAAGCCATAAATATGATTGGTCGTTATGAATAATATATTTATCTTTGTACGCGAATGGCGCTTTTATCACCATTGCCAAGAAATAACAATCTAAAAAAACATACCATTATGACTATCGGAGACAAAATACCGGAGGTGCTTGGCAGAGACCAAGACGGACGTGAGATTAAGGCAAGTGACTATCGTGGCCGCAAAATTGTGCTTTACAGTTACCCCAAAGCCAATACCAGCGGATGTACCGCCGAAGCCTGTTCCTTGCAGTCGCACAAGGCGGAGCTGGCGGCAGCCGGTTACGAGATTATCGGCGTGAGCAAAGATAGACAAGCCTTGCAGAAAAAGTTTGCTGACACCCAAGGGGTACAGTTTCCACTTATTGCCGATACAGAGACCACCTTATTGCAGGAACTCGGTTGTTGGGGCGAGAAGGTTGCTTGTGGCAGAAAGACCATCGGCATTCTCCGCACCACTTACCTCGTAAATGAAGAAGGCGTTATCGAGAAAATCTTCACTCCAAAGGAAATCAAAACCAAAATCCATGCTGAGCAGATCTTGGACTACATCAACAAATAACAATTTGTATTCAAGACCGACATAGTTAGGAAGAATAAAACCGAACACTCTCCATGGCTCGCATATTCATAGCAATACGTTTCGACGATGAGTTAAAAAAGACTCTTGTCGCCTTACAACAGACATTAAAGGCGAAAGGAGTTGCAGGAAACTATTGTTCGTATGGTAATCTCCACATGACGCTTGCATTCATAGGTGAAAGCGTTTTCGTTAAGCCAAAGGAGCAGAATAAAGCTGGCTTTGATTCTGCCAAAGAGAAATGCCAAAAGACAAAGTCCATGGATGTACTGCCTGAAATTCACAAAGCCGTGAGCGAAGTGGAGTTTGAACCTTTCACCATGACCTTAGGCAAACTTGGAACATTTTCTACAAAAAACGGGGTTATCTGGTGTGGCATAAAGGAGAGCGAACCAATCACAGCTATTGCCAATAAGCTGCGCGAACGTCTCTCTGCAAATGGTATATCTTATAGTTCCCTGGCTTTTTCCCCACATATTTCCTTGGTTCAACATCCCACACAAATCATAACTGACATAGAGGTTCCCGAAGTCTCTATAAAGGTAGAAAGAATCTTCGTCATGAAATCCGAGCGTATCAATGGTGAACTCATATACTCAGAACTATGAGACGTCGAATCGTAAGTATTGCATAAGAAATTATAATCATGAACATACATCAGATAACATTCAGCCCTACTGGAGGTACACGTCGAGTGAGCGAACTCCTATGCCAGGGATTTGCCGACAATAGTTCTTTTACAGAACTCTGTACAAAGGAAGATAATTTGAAATACCCAATTGTCGCAGCAGATGATTTGGCAGTAATATCCATGCCTGTATATGCAGGGCGGGTGCCTGCTTTAGCGGTAGAAAGACTAAAAGGCATCAAGGCAAATGGAGCCCGATGTGTGATTGTTGCCGTCTATGGCAATAGGGCCTACGAGGATGCCTTGGTGGAAATGCAAGACGTGGCAAGAGCAATGGGCTTCCAAGTAATAGCAGGTGTCGCCGCTATTGCCGAACATAGCATTTGCAGAATGTATGGCGCAGGAAGGCCAGACGAGGAAGATGCAAAAGAACTGACTTCGTTTGGTGCTGACATCATTAAAAAGGTGAAGAATGGTCAAACCTGTGATCCCCTTATGTTGCCAGGCAATCGCCCCTATAAGCAAGGATGCAATGGCCCCTACCCTGTTGCCGACGACGCCTGTACAGAATGTGGAACTTGTGCTGGCGAATGTCCGTCTGGCGCCATTTCCGTTGACAATCCCAAAGGCAACAATCAAGAGCTCTGTATCGGCTGCATGCGTTGTGTTTCCGTTTGTCCTGCCCATGCAAGAGGGATTGGCGAGCGTCTAAACCAATTGACAGCATTTCTTGCCCCGCTTTGTTGCGAAAGGAAGAAAAACGAATTGTTCATTTAATGACATTCAGCTTTCGTAAGATTGATATAAGGATCTTGTCGTCTTTTACCTTCGGGATGCGTTAATTCTACATCATCGATTTCGGTTTACAACCTTTTTTTCGTAACTTTGCAACTTTGTTGATAACAAACTGTATCAGCACACGACCGCAAACAGACCCGATATTCTGTTTTTGCAGCGTTTTTCACTATAACCACAAGAAAGAAATATGATTACTGTTGATGGATTGACCGTCGAATTTGGCGGAACCACCCTATTCAAAGACATCTCCTTCCAAATCAACGAGAAGGACCGTATTGCCCTGATGGGAAAAAATGGCGCAGGAAAGAGTACTCTGCTCAAAATTATTGCCGGAGTACGCACAGCAACAAGAGGTACCGTTTCGGCACCAAAAGACTGCGTCATTGCCTATCTGCCACAGCATCTGATGACGGAAGACGGACGAACCGTGTTTGACGAAACCTGTCAGGCATTTGCTCATCTTCATGAGATTCAGGCGGAAATAGACCGCATCAACAACGAACTCACTACACGTACTGACTACGAGAGTGACGAATACATGCAACTCATCGAGAAGGTTTCGACACTATCAGAAAAGTTCTACGCCATAGATATGAGCCACTTTGAAGAGGATGTGGAGAAAACACTCCTCGGTCTTGGATTCGAGCGTTCTGACTTCAACCGCCCTACCAGCGAGTTCTCCGGAGGCTGGCGTATGCGCATCGAACTGGCAAAACTGTTGCTCAAATCGCCAGACGTTCTTCTCCTTGACGAGCCTACCAACCACCTCGATATAGAATCTATCGGCTGGCTTGAGGACTTTATTTGCAATAGTTCTAAAGCGGTGATTGTCATCAGCCACGACCGCAAATTCGTGGACAACATCACCACCCGAACCATTGAGGTGACCATGGGACGCATCTATGACTACAAAGCTACTTACAGCCACTATCTGGAACTGCGTAAAGAGCGCCGCGAACAGCAGATGAAGAAATATGAGGAACAGCAGAAAATGATTGCCGAGACCAAAGACTTCATCGAACGTTTCAAAGGTACCTATTCCAAAACCTTCCAAGTGCAGAGTCGGGTAAAGATGCTTGAAAAACTGGAACTCATCGAAGTGGATGAAGAAGACACCAGCCATCTGCGCCTGAAATTCCCACCAAGTCCTCGAAGCGGCGCCTACCCTGTACAAATGAGCGATGTAGCCATGGCGTTCGACGACAAAAAGGTTTTCAGCGGAGTGAACCTTACCGTGGAACGTGGCGACAAGATTGCTTTCGTGGGGCGAAACGGAGAGGGTAAATCAACATTGGTGAAGTGCATCATGGGACAACTGAAAAATGAGGGGAAACTTCAGCTCGGCCACAACGTACAGATTGGCTATTTCGCCCAAAACCAAGCATCGCTACTCGATGGTGAACTTACCGTTTTCCAGACTATTGACGATGCGGCTAAAGGTGAAATACGCAACAAGATACGAGACCTCCTCGGCGCCTTTATGTTTGGCGGAGAAGATTCTACCAAGAAAGTAAAAGTGCTCTCAGGTGGAGAACGCACACGTCTTGCCATCCTCAAACTCTTGTTGGAACCCGTCAACCTGCTAATCCTCGACGAGCCCACCAACCACCTTGACCTCAAGACCAAAGATGTGCTCAAGCAAGCACTTCAAGACTTTGATGGCACACTCATCGTTGTCAGCCACGACCGAGACTTCCTTGACGGCCTTGTCAGCAAAGTCTATGAATTCGGTCACGGGCGCGTACGCGAACACTTATGTGGCATCTATGAGTTCCTTGAGTCCAAAAAGATGGAAAGTTTGCAGGAATTGGAAAAGAAACAATAGCGCATTATGCAATGCAATAATCATTTATCAGGCAACGTCTTTACAAACCTCATTTCACGCAAAATGCGCCCCTGACGTTTTCGCAGATAAGGACCAGGATCAGCAGAATTGTATTTGCGCGGATTGGGTAACGAACCGGCAATAAGAGCACACTCTGACTTTGTCAAATCGGCAGCTGACTTATGGAAATGCCACTCTGCCACAGCACTTGCGCCATAAATTCCATCACCCATTTCTATAGAGTTTAGATAGACCTCCATAATGCGCTCTTTAGACCATACCAACTCGATAAGTGCGGTAAAATAGACCTCAAAACCCTTACGTATCCACGAACGGCCAGGCCAAAGAAAAACATTCTTAGCGGTCTGCTGTGAGATAGTAGAGGCACCAAGTTTGCGCTTTTCGGGATGACTGATATTACGCATAGCAGCATACTCTATGGCTCGATAGTCAAAACCATGATGGTCAAGAAAACGAGCATCCTCACCTGCCATAACTGCCTTGGGAAGTGAAGGGGAAATATCCTCAAGAGGCACCCAACGATGGCGCAACACCAATTCATGCCCCTGTCCTGCCTGTTGGAAAAGACGGATAAACATGAGCGGAGTAAACCAAACAGGCACCCAACGCAACACGACAACAGAAAGAATAGTGGAAACGAAAAACGTTGCCACTATCCATAATAACACTTTTCTTATCTTCTGCAAAACAAGAGTTTTAGTCTGCGATACTGTAAGCTTGCCCATTTAGTTTGCCTGTTGTGCCTGCTGAATAGTCTTCTGACTGGCGTACATATATACCTCTACTCGACGATTGAGCTTACGACCTGCAGCAGTACTATTATCTGCTACAGGATTAGTAGAACCCTGGCCTTCAACACGCTTAATCTGAGCGGATTTTACACCACAAGAAAGGAGATAACTATTAACACTCTGAGCACGACTGACAGACAACGGCTGGTTAATACCATCGTTACCCGTATTATCGGTATGACCAATGATGGCAATATCGAGGTCAGCATTGTTATTAAGCACCTTAGAGAACTGTGCCAGCGAGTTTTTGGCACTCTGACTGAGTTCGGCCTTGTTGGTGGCAAAAAGAATAGCTGAGTCAAACGACACCTTGACAGCATCGAGTCCATTGGTATCTTTCACAGTTTCAACCTGAGCATTTTTTACCTGGGCAGCCTCAGCCTTCACCTTATCCATACGTTTGCCGATAATCGCTCCTGTTCCTGCACCTACTGCGGCTCCGATAGCTGCGCCAACAGCAGTATTTCCTGCAATTTTTCCGATTATACCTCCAAGCACAGCACCACCTCCAGCGCCAATACCTGCTCCTTTCTGCATGTTATTGCACCCTGTAAAGAGCATGCCAAAGCAGAGTGCAAGCGAAATAGCCTTGATTTTCATTCTTTTGTGTTTTTTGTTACGTGAATACTTATTAAATTGATGCAAAGGTAGAAAAAAATATCATTTATGAATTATGAATTATGAATTATTTAGTAACTTTGCAGCAAATTTTAGATTTCTACAAGTATTTTTATGGCAAAAGAACTTAAAGAGCTGACAAAAAGAGCAGACAACTACAGCCAGTGGTACAACGACCTTGTGGTCAAGGCCGACCTGGCCGAGCAATCAGCCGTGCGTGGATGCATGGTGATCAAACCTTACGGCTATGCTATCTGGGAAAAGATGCAACAGCAACTGGACAAGATGTTTAAGGAAACTGGCGCACAGAACGCCTATTTCCCTCTGTTGATACCAAAATCATTCCTTAGCCGCGAAGCCGAACACGTAGAAGGCTTTGCCAAGGAATGCGCCGTGGTGACCCACTATCGCTTGCGCGCCAAAGAAGACAAAAGTGGCGTAGAAGTAGATCCCGCTGCAAAACTGGAGGAAGAACTCATCGTACGTCCTACCTCAGAAACCATCATTTGGAACACATACAAAAACTGGATTCACTCATGGCGCGACCTGCCTTTGATGTGCAACCAGTGGTGTAACGTAATGAGATGGGAAATGCGCACACGCCCATTCCTCCGTACCTCAGAATTTCTGTGGCAAGAAGGTCACACCGCTCATGCCACCAAAGAAGAAGCAGAAGAAGAAGCACAGAAGATGCTGGCTGTTTATGCAAAATTTGCAGAAGAATGGATGGCTGTACCCGTATTGCAGGGTGTAAAGAGCGAAACAGAGCGCTTTGCAGGTGCACTCAACACCTATACCATCGAAGCCATGATGCAAGACGGAAAAGCACTGCAAAGCGGTACTTCACACTTCCTCGGACAGAACTTCGCCAAGGCCTTCGACGTCACCTATCTTAATAAAGAGAACAAACCGGAATATGTCTGGGCCACCTCATGGGGCGTTTCTACCCGACTCATCGGTGCTCTCATCATGACCCACTCAGATGACAACGGTTTGGTATTACCTCCAAAACTGGCCCCTATCCAGGTGGTCATCGTACCCATCTCAAAGGGAGACGATTTGAAACACATCAGCGAACGTCTGCAACCCGTCATCGACGAACTGCGTTCAAAAGGCATCAGCGTGAAATATGATGACTCGGACAACAAGCGTCCCGGCTTCAAGTTTGCCGACTACGAACTTAAAGGTATACCTGTACGCCTCGTAATGGGTGCTCGCGACTTAGAGAACGGCACCATCGAAGTGATGCGCCGTGACACTCTGGAGAAAGAAACACACTCCATCGACGGCATTGCTCAGCATGTAGAGCAGTTGTTGGAAGACATCCAGAAGAACATCTTCGAGAAAGCACGCTCATGGCGCGACTCACGCGTCTATGAATGCGACAACTACGAGGAGTTTAAGGAACGCGTGAAAGACGGAGGTTTCTTCCTCTGCCACTGGGACGGCACCGCCGAGACCGAGGCAAAGATCAAAGAAGAAACTCAGGCCACCATTCGCTGCGTGCCCTTTGCCTACGAGCAGACTCCAGGTGTAGATATGGTCAGCGGTAAGCCTTCAAAAGCACGCGTCATCATCGCCAGAAGCTACTAAGCAAAAAACACGAGAAAACCGCAATAAAAACCGCGCAGACTCACAAAGGAACCACGTAAATACGTGACAAAAAAACATGAGCCAAGTCAGACTTAGTTTGACTTGGCTCATAACATAAATATAAAATAAGGAAAAATCATCGTTTTCGTTAAGCCAAATAAGCAGAACCGAACTCCTTCGAGTTATGCCATGGAGAGAAAACGAAGAACGAAGTTCAGGGTTTTCGTTAAGCCAAATGAGCAGAATAAAGCTCGTTTTTATTATATCCCGGCGAGAAAACGAAGGATATTATACAACTTTCGGCAAAAAACTTTGGTAGGAAACTATTTTTTTTGTAATTTTGCAGCCGATTTGTGGGTATAGGCCTACAATCATAGTTCACATAAAGTCCAACTTTATTAAATTAACAAACAATTTTTTAATTATGTCAGAATTAACAAAGAACGTACAGCCGCTGGCCGATTTCGACTGGAACCAGTTTGAAAACGGTACGACTGTCAATGTCAGCAAGGAAGACCTCGACAAGGCCTACGATGAGACTCTCAACAAAGTGAGCGAGCATCAGGTTGTAGAGGGAACCGTAATCAGTGCAGACAAGAAAGAAGTAGTCGTAAACATCGGCTACAAGAGCGACGGTATCATCCCCGCATCAGAATTCCGTTACAATCCCGACCTCAAAGTAGGTGACGTTGTAGAGGTTTACGTAGAAAATGCAGAGGACAAGAAAGGTCAGCTCGTACTTTCTCACAAGAAAGCACGCCTCTCTAAGAGCTGGGAGCGTGTTAACGCAGCCCTCGAGAACGAGGAAATCATCCAGGGCTACATCAAGTGCCGCACTAAGGGCGGTATGATTGTTGACGTATTCGGCATCGAGGCTTTCTTGCCCGGTAGCCAGATCGACGTTCACCCCATACGCGACTACGACCAGTTCGTAGGCAAAACCATGGAATTCAAGGTTGTCAAGATCAATCAGGAGTTCCGCAACGTAGTAGTTTCACACAAGGCCCTCATCGAGGCCGAACTGGAAGCTCAGAAGAAAGAAATCATCAGCAAGCTCGAAAAGGGTCAGATTCTCGAAGGTACTGTCAAGAACATCACTTCTTACGGTGTATTCGTTGACCTCGGCGGTGTTGACGGACTCATCCACATCACAGACCTCTCTTGGGGTCGCGTAGATGATCCTCACAAGGTAGTAGAGCTCGACCAGAAGATTAATGTCGTTATTCTCGACTTCGACGACGAGAAGAAGCGCATTGCTCTCGGTCTGAAACAGCTCACTCCACATCCATGGGACGCTCTCGATCCAAACCTGAAGGTGGGCGACCACGTGAAGGGCAAGGTAGTCGTTATCGCCGACTACGGTGCATTCGTAGAGATTCAGCCTGGTGTAGAGGGTCTGATCCACGTATCAGAGATGTCATGGAGCCAGCACCTGCGTTCAGCTCAGGAATTCCTGAAGGTTGGCGACGAGGTAGAGGCCGTAATCCTCACTCTCGACCGCGACGAGCGCAAGATGTCACTCGGTATCAAGCAGCTCAAGGAAGATCCATGGGAGGCTATCGAAGTGAAATATCCCGTTGGCAGCAAACACAGCGCCAAGGTTCGCAACTTCACCAACTTCGGTGTATTTGTTGAACTTGAAGAAGGTGTTGACGGCCTGATCCACATCAGCGACCTCTCATGGACTAAAAAGGTTAAACATCCTTCTGAATTCACACAGGTTGGTGCACAGATTGACGTTGTCGTTCTCGACATCGACAAGGAAAACCGCCGTCTCTCTCTCGGCCACAAGCAGCTTGAGGACAATCCTTGGGATGTATTCGAGGAGAAATACACCGTTGGTTCTATCCACGAGGGTAAGATCGTTGAACTCCTCGAGAAGGGTGCTGTTATCCAGCTCGACGAGAACGTAGAGGGCTTCGCTACTCCTAAGCACCTCGTTAAGGAAGATGGCTCACAGGCTACTCAGGGTGAGGTTCTGCCCTTCAAAGTTATTGAGTTCAACAAGGACTCTAAGCGCATCATCCTCTCTCACAGCCGCACTTTCGAGGATCCTCAGCGTGAGGAGAAGAAGGCTGCAGCCAAGAAGGCTCGTGCCGCTAAAAAGGACGACGCTCCAAAGATTGAGAACATCGCAGCAAGCACGACTCTCGGTGACCTCGACGTTCTGGCCAATCTGAAGGCTCAGATGGAGAAGGGTGAATAATCCCTCCCACTCCACAATATAAGCAGAGGCTGCAATCGATAAGGTTGCAGCCTCTCTTTGTATTCACAAGTTACTTGCTTTGTTTTCTTCTCTATCCTCTATGTCTTTTTAGTATTACATAGAAAACAACAGTTCACAATCTGCGAATTCAAATAAAAAAAATCCATAGGCCCATGATTTCTGGATTTTATTATTCAGAGAATCTGTAGTTCCATGAGCCGATAGCTTTCCAAGAATCCCCATAACATACACGAAGGATACAAATGGAAAGACAGAAGTCTTAACTCTAAACCACATACCCTTAACGCCCTACTCTATTAACTCAAACTCATATATATAAAAAAAAGCAACCGACCCCAAAGTCAATTGCTCGAATATCTGTTTGAATGAACGACAGACTATTAGAAAGGCAGATCATCGCTACTTCCCTCAGCAGGCTCCTGAGTAGGAGGGAATGGAGATGTAGCAGTCTGAGGAGCAGCACCAGCCATAGGAGCACCCATAGGAGCAGCGGCAACGCCACGGTTCACATTGTAAGCACGGATTTCATTGAACCAACGACCATTGTACTCGTGTGCATCAATGTCAAAACTAACAGTAAGATCCTCGCCCTGCTGGATATTGAACTGTTTTATACGATCCTCACCGAAAATGCGGAATACACACTTTTTGGGATATTGACCCGGTACCTCAATGACATATTCCTGAGACATCCAAGGGTTTCCTGTACGTGCAGACACGCCACTGTTTGCCGGCAATACGGCAATGATTTTTCCTGTTAATTCCATAATGTAATATTAGTCTTATTTATTGAATTTATGTTTCAGATTGCGAAATTACGAAAAATAGTTCTAAAAAGAACACTTTTCTCCAAATATTTTTGCAAGTCAACAACTATTTTTGTATTTTTGTACTCGGTAAAAATGCTAAAAACATATAAACAACAATATTCATGAGATTTACAGTATCAAGCACTGCGCTCAGCAGCAAACTCAATGCTCTCGCAAAAGTCATCAACAGCAAGAACTCACTGCCTATCTTGGCCGACTTCCTGTTCGACATCCAAGACAATGTGCTCTATCTGACAGCCTCTGACAGCGAGAATGTCATCAACACACAGATGGAACTGACCGAAAGCGACGCAAACGGTCGTTTCGCCATCAACAACCATGACTTGCTCGAAGCCATCAAGGGATTCTCAGAGCAGCCGATCACATTCGATGTCAACCTTCAGGATAACATCGCAAAGATCAGTTACCAAAACGGCCTTTTCTCGCTGCCTGTGGAGAATGCAGACGAATACCCACAGAGCCAACCCATCACAGAAGGAATAAACACCATTGTGATGCCAAGCAACGTGCTTGCCGACAACATCAACCGTTCTCTCTTCGCAACAGCTCAAGACGAACTCAGACCGGTAATGAACGGAATATACTTTGATCTCACTCCTGAACATCTCGCTGTAGTGGCTTCAGACGGTCACAAACTCGTTCGCAACAAAGTATTCACCGTACAAAGCGAACAGCCTGCATCATTTATTCTCCCCAAAAAACCTGCTGGCCTGCTGAAAAACCTGTTGCAGAAGGATGGAGGTGACGTGGAAATCAAATTCAACGAACGCAATGCGGAAATCAACTACGGTGATGGAAGACTCTCATGCCGACTGATTGAAGGACGTTATCCAAACTACAATTCTGTAATTCCACAGAACAACACCAACACGCTAACCGTTGACAGGCTGGCTCTACTCGCAGCTCTTCGCCGCGTACAACCTTTTGCCAACGACTCAAGCAACCTTATCCGATTCCATGTAGAAGGAAGCACCCTACAGCTCGACGCAGAAGATTTCGACTTCTCAAAGACAGCTACCGAACGCATGATTTGCGACTACAACGGACAGCCCATGAGCATTGGATTCAAAGGATCAGCATTCATCGAAATACTTACCAACTTCGATTGCGAAGAGGTTGTCATACAATTGGCTGACCCAAGCCGTGCAGGACTCGTCATTCCATCAGAACAGCCAGAAGGACAAGACGTGCTCATGCTGATGATGCCTATGCTCCTCAACGACTGATAAGACACAACGGACGATTGGTAATCGTAGCGCAATAGAATAGCACGCTCGGAATTACGAGTTGCAAGCGCGCGGTTATCAATCGCCTTTTTTATATCTATTAAATACAACCATCATGAAACTCAACTTACAGAAACCACTGGTCATCTTTGATCTTGAAACAACAGGATTAGACATCGTCAAAGACCGAATCATACAGATATCCTACATCAAGGTATTCCCTGACGGACGAGAAGAAAGAGGGAACTATCTCGTCAACCCAGAGAAAACCATTCCTGACGTCGTCGTACAACTCACAGGCATCAGCAACGAAGATGTACAAGGACAACCCACTTTCAAGGAAATAGCACAGACCATCAATAAAATTTTCGCCGATAGCGACATCGCAGGTTACAACTCCAATCACTTCGACGTACCTCTTCTTGCGGAAGAATTTCTGCGCGCCAATATCGACTTCGACTTCTCAAAACGAAACATGATTGACGTACAAACCATTTACCACAAAATGGAGCGTAGGAACTTGGCTGCAGCCTATAAATTCTATTGCGGAAGAAAAATGGAAGAAGACTTCACCGCACACCGCGCCGACGAAGACACAGAGGCAACATACAGAGTGTTACAAGGCGAACTCGACATGTACACCGCAGAGCGACAGGAAGAGCCAGAGCGCGTACTACAGAACGACATGAAGTTTCTTGCAGAATTCTCACGTATGAACAACAACGTGGATTTTGCCGGACGAATTGTTTGGGGAGAACTGAAAGACCGAGCAGGAAAAAACATACTCGATAAAGACGGTAACCCCATTATGACTGAAATGTTCAACTTCGGTAAATACAAAGGAACACCCGTAACTACCGTACTCAACATCGATCCAGGCTACTATAGCTGGATTATGCAAGGAGACTTCACCAACAATACCAAACAAGTGCTGACACGCATCAGATTGCGCGAAGCTTCCAATTTAACACGATAATAAATGCTTAAAGGGAAAAAAATAGTATTAGGCATCACAGGATCTATCGCAGCCTACAAAGCATGTCTCATCATAAGAGGACTGATTAAAAGAGGCGCTGAAGTACAAGTGGTCATTACTCCTGCTGGAAAGGAATTTATCACTCCCATCACACTATCGGCACTTACTCAAAAACCAGTCATCAGCGAATTCTTCTCGCAACGTGACGGAACATGGAACTCGCACGTCACCCTCGGGCTCTGGGCTGATGCTATGCTCATAGCTCCCTGTACCGCTTCAACCCTGGGAAAAATGGCAAATGGAGTGGCAGACAATATGCTCATTACCACCTATCTGTCAATGAAAGCCCCTGTGTTTATTGCTCCTGCCATGGATCTCGACATGTACAAACATCCTACCACACAGGACAATATGAAACGCCTACAATCCTTCGGCAATACCATTATCGAACCCAAAAGCGGATTTTTGGCATCAGGCTTGGAAGGAAAAGGACGCATGGAAGAGCCTGTACACATCGTGGATTTCCTCGACAGCGCACTTAACACACAGACCTCCATGCAAAACAAAAACATTCTCATCACCGCAGGTCCCACATTCGAAAAGATAGACCCCGTGAGGTTTATCGGCAACTATTCAAGTGGAAAAATGGGATTTGCACTCGCTAGAGAATGTGCATTAAGAGGAGCGAATGTCACACTCGTTGCCGGCCCTGTTTCACTGGAAACACCACATTCCGCAATCAATCGTATTGACGTGGAAAGCTGCGAAGAAATGTATGAAGCTACTGTCGAACATTTTAAACAGGCAAATGCTGCAATTCTATGTGCAGCAGTGGCAGACTTCAAGCCAGAAAACATGGCCCAACAGAAAATAAAGCGAGAAAAAGATGACCTCGTCATTAGGCTCAAACCTACCCATGATATCGCTGCCCAACTCGGAAAAATGAAAAAAGAAGGGCAAAGACTTGTGGGCTTTGCACTTGAGACAAACAACGAAATGGCTCATGCACAAGATAAGCTCGTGCGCAAGAACCTCGATTTCATCGTGCTCAACTCATTGAGAAACGAAGGTACTTGTTTCAAATCTGACCAGAACAAAATCTGCATCGTCACAAGAGAGGGACAAAAGGAGTTCGGGAAGAAAAACAAACAAGAAGTTGCCATCGATATCGTCAACGAACTGGAGGAGATTATATGAAACACTGGCGCATAATGGTCATACTGATTGTCGCTGCTTGCTGGGGAGAAATCAAAGCCCAAGAACTACAAGCACGCGTCAGTATAAACCATGCGCAGGTGCAAGGAACTGATGAACGTGTATTCAAGCAACTGGAACAATCACTCCAGCAATTTGTCAACGACAGGCAATGGACTGACCTCCAGTTTGATAAGAAAGAGCGCATCAACTGTGTATTTAACATCACCGTCGGCAAATACGACAAAAGCACAGGAAGGATGGAAGCAACAGCCAATATACAGGCAATAAGACCGGTTTATGGATCAACATACACCACAACCATCTACAGCAATCAAGATACAGACTTCAACTTTGATTATGCAGAATACGACCAACTCAATTTTCACCCCGAAACAATAGACCATCAACTCACAGCGCTCATGGCCTATTACGCCTACCTCATTATAGGAATAGATCTCGACACCTTCTCCCCTATGGGTGGAACAGATGTGTTGCAACAATGTTACCTGTTGGTCAACAACGCTCAGTCATTGGGATTTGCAGGATGGAAAGCATTCGACAACGACAGAAACAGATACAGCATCATTAGCGACTATCTCGATGAACCTATGCGCCCCATTCGCCAACTGCAATACGAATACTATCGAAAAGGACTCGATCAGATGGTTACCAATACTGAAAGGGCAAGAAAAACCATCAGCAGCGCACTACAACTCCTCAAACAAGCACACCAAAATAAAATGATGAGCAGAATGCCACAAATATGGACCGACTACAAGCGCGATGAACTGACCAACATCTTCCAAGGAAAAGGTACGGCAAAAGAGCGCGAAGAGATATACAATCTGCTCACAGATATCAATGCTTCGCAAAACAATGCATGGGAGAAAATCAAAGAGTAAAAATGAAAATGTAATGCATCATGCTTAAACGATTATACATCAAAAACTTTACACTCATTGACCTGCTTGACATGGAGTTCGAAACAGGTTTTTCTGTCATCACAGGAGAAACTGGCGCGGGAAAAAGCATTATACTCGGAGCCATAGGATTACTCTTGGGACAAAGGGCGGACACAAAATCCATCAAGCAAGGTACAGACAGATGCGTCATAGAGGCTCATTTCAACTTGGAAAAATACAAGATGAAAGAGTTTTTCGAACGAAATGATATTGACTACGATGCTCAAGATTGCATCGTCAGAAGGGAACTGACTGCTGCCGGAAAAAGCAGAGCATTCATCAACGACACACCTGTTTCACTCTCGCTACTCAAAGAACTCGGAGAACAATTAGTAGATGTGCACTCACAACATCAGAATCTGTTGCTCGGAAAACAGGACTTCCAAATGGAGGTGGTAGATATTCTTGCAGAAAACCAAACTCTGCTCGGAGACTATGCTACCCAATATGAACGCTTGCAGAAAAAACAGCACGAACTCCACGAATTGGAAGAACAAATCAGACAGAACAGACAAAATCAAGACTTCATACAATTCCAATATAACGAACTGCAAGATGCTCAACTACAGGAAGGTGAACTCGAAGAACTTGAGCAGCAATGCGATATGATGGCACACAGCGAAGACATCAAGACATCACTCTTCACCGCCAACAATTGTCTGACCGCAGAAGAATATGGAACAGAGCCACAGTTGAGAAAAGCTCTAAGCGCACTCAACTCCATCTGCAACATCCTGCCCGAAGCCACAGCATGGACAGAACGCATACAAGCATGTTATATTGAAGTCAAAGACTTGGCACAGGACATGGAATACCAATTGTCAAATGTGGAATTCGACCCTGCAGAACAAGAACAGATAGAAAAAAGACTCGATACACTCTACTCGTTGCAAAACAAACATCATGTAGATACTGTAGCAGAACTCATAGAGTTGCGAAACAAATATGCCGCACAACTGCAAGATATGGAGAACGGAGATGAAGCGCTTGATACGTTGAGAAATGAAATCAAGCAACTTCATGACAACTGCGAGGCACTAGCATCAAAGCTCTCACAGAAACGACAAAAGGCTTCAACAATTATAGAGAAGCAAATGCACGAACGACTCACAGCACTTGGAATGCCCAAACTCCAATTCAAAATCAGCATCAATACCACTACACTCAGACGTGACGGACACGATGAAGTAGCTTTTCTATTCAGCGCCAACACATCAAGTCCGCTCCAACCCATTGCTCACGTAGCATCGGGAGGAGAAATAGCACGCATCATGCTCTCGCTGAAAGCCATGATTAGCGGAGCTGTCAAACTACCAACCATCATCTTCGATGAAATAGATACTGGAGTAAGTGGAAAAATTGCAGAACGCATGGCTGAAATCATGCAGGAAATGGGAGAGAAAGACCGACAAGTCATATCCATCACACACCTACCGCAGATTGCAGCACTCGGAACCGTACACTATAAAGTATCGAAACAGGAAAGTACCCAAGGAACCATCAGCAAAATGCAACGACTCAACGAAGAAGAAAGAGTTAATGAAATTGCACAGATGCTAAGCGGTAGCGACGTTTCTGAAGCCGCCATCGCTAATGCAAGACAACTATTGAAACACTCATAAACAAAGCATAAAAAAACAAGAATATGAAGAAAATACTGATATCATACAAAAGGAAAACTATAGCTTTCATCCTTGCCTTCATGGCATTGACCGCTACAAATGCACAAACACCATCATGGGCGGCAAAAGCAGCAAAAAGCGTATTCACGCTCAAAACCTTCGCAACAGATGGTAGTCTTCTTGCAAGCACTACAGGTGTGTTTATTACAGAAGATGGAGAGGCAATCAGCAGTTACACACCATTCAGAGGTGCACAAAAAGCTGTGGTTATCGACGCCACAGGAAAGGAATGGACCGTTGAGAATCTCAAGGGTGCAAACGAAATGTACGATGTGGCAAAATTCAGAGTACAGACCAAAAAAGCCAATGCCATAAACATTGCAGAATCTCAAGCTACAGACGGATCAGAAGTATGGATTCTCCCCTACTCTGCCAACAAAAAACCAGGAACGATCAAAGCCTCTGTTAAAAGTGGGGAAACATTCATGGAATCGTACCGTTACTACAATATCCAGACAACAGCATCTAATATTGAAAACGGTTCACCAGTAATGAACGACAAAGGAGAACTCATAGGACTCATCCAACCATCTTCAAATACTAAACAGGCTGATGCCTATGCTGTTTCTGCACCATTTGCGGCAAACCTGAAACTTAACGGATTAAGTTTCAATGATCCTGCAATACAAGCTACAAACATCGATATTGCCATTCCGTCAGACATCAACGATGCACTTCTGACACTATTCGTTGCACGCAACGCTTTCAAGACGCAAAAATACACAGATTACGTCAGACGTTTCGTAAAACAGTTTCCTGAATCAGCCGACGGCTACGTCAATCTAGCAAGAATTGCCATCAGCAACGAAAGCTATGAAGAGGCCGACAAATACCTTCAACAAGCTGTGAAGATGGGAAGCAACAAAGCTGATGCACACTATCAGTATGCACAAACGGTATTACAATACTGCCTCCAGAGCAACGACAAAAAAACTTTTGCCCCATGGACTCTCGACAAGGCACTTGCAGAAGCACGCGAAGCCTACAAGACAGAACCACAAAGCGTTTATATGCAACAGGAAGCTCAAATTCTATATACACAAGGGAAATACGACGAAGCCGGTGACCTCTATATGAAGTTGACAAACAGCGACCTCAGAAGTGCAGACATCTTCTATGCCGCATCACTATGTAAAGCTCAGAAAAAAGATACCGTACAGCAACTTGCACTCCTCGATAGTGCAGTAGCTCTATACAACAAACCGTATTTGAAAGAAGCTGCACCATTTCTTCTAGCACGCGCACAAGCCAGACATGACGCAGGAAAATACCGTTTGGCTGTTGCCGACTATAACGAATATGGCACTCTAATGGTTGCACAACTCGACGCACCATTCTATTATATGAGAGAACAGTCGGAAGTGGCAGGACGCCTTTACCAACAAGCTCTCAGCGACATCGACAAGGCAGTAGAACTAGCTCCTCAAGCCACACTATACCTAGCAGAGAAAGCAGCACTTCTGGTAAGAGTTGCCATGTATAAAGAAGCTATTGAAGCCTCACAACAACTCATCACATTGGCACCAGACGAAAGCGACGGCTATTATTTCCTTGGCGCAGCACAATGGCTGTCAGATAACAAAAAAGATGGAATGGCCAATCTACAGAAGGCCAAACAAATGGGCAATACTGCCGTACAAATCTTCATGGATCGGCACACTAAATAACAATAAATAATAACTTTCAAAAACGAGGCATACTGTAATCAAGTATGCCTCGTTTTTCTATCCTATTACAGTCCATATTATATCATCAAAGGATTACCCCAATATACAAAAGAAGTCATTTTATTTACATTTCAAAAATTTACAGTTATTACAGTATTACAGTTTTCAAGGAGCAAATACGATGAGTTAATAGTAAATTTGCCATCTCAAAGATATCAAAATCGCATTCAAACTGGTAAAAATTCCGTTTTCAAAAACTGTAATACTGTAATACTGTAATGCGTAAGAGAATTTTTTATTCTCGACGCTACGAGTTTAACCGAACATTTCTTTGACAATTACCTTATCGTACATCATCACACAACATATTCCTTTCACATACAAAGACAGTAATTCCTAACAAAATCCCAAGTGAGTCCCAATTAAGTCTCATAACCATACAGAAGCAAAGGGAACTTGATAGGAGAAGTAAAAGACTACTAAGGTAAATATCGACAAGGCGTCAAATCACTTTTATTATTTCAGTTTCAGAATTGACTTCTCAACGAAGCCCCCTTCACCCTATTATATGTTTCTACTAATACATTATCATTAATCTACACTTCGCCCATTAGCCAATGCCCATGCCGCGTATACCTACCAAAGACGAGGCATGCTATGGTTAGCAAGCCTCGTCTTTCCATAAATGTTTTCAAACTATAAGGATTACTATTATCCCAATCTTTGAAGTTCTGATCAACTACTAATACCTAAAAGATCTGATCTGGTTATCAATCATGCATCAAGTGGTCAATTTCCTCAAACTGCTTCCCCATATTGAGGTTGAGATAAATACGGTAAAGTGCAGGAGCCCATTTCTTTTTCTCATTAGGTGCAAGTTTGCGATAAGCCTCCATATATGGCCGCGCTTTGATATAAAATTCACGAATCTTCGTTTTGTTGTCGCGTGCCTTCACTCCCGTTTCCATTGTCAAAGCCTGATTTAGATAAGCAGACCCTATCGTATAGTATGGTTCCGGCATCGTATCACAATCGGCAATAAGCCGCTCGCTGATGCGCACACTCTCATCATAACGTTCAAGATTAAGCAGAGACGTGGCTTTGGCCAACTGAAAGATAGTGTTCTGTGGATTTACCTCAAGAGCCCGTTCTGCATATTTCAGCGCCATCTCAAAATTACCATTCCCCGTATAATAGTCTTCCAAATGCGGAAAGAAATAAGGATGTTCTGGGAAACGCACGAACCCCTCGTCAAGAGTTGCGAGATAAGACGAATCATTCCGTTGCCATTCGTAAGCCTCAGCCACATGCAACAGCGTATAGGCGGTCTTTGCTGTGTCAGCCATCGCCATAGGAGCATAGCGCAATACCTTGTCGGCATCATTCAATTTGTAAGCCGAATAGACAGCCCAATAGGCCGCCTGTGGCATTCTGGAATCTTTTGAAGAATAATTATATCCTTGGAAAAGTGGTTGGTTGTCGGCTTCCAAATAGGTTTCAAAGAAGCGTATTGCCTCTTTATAATTACCCTTACCTACATGATAGGTTCCGCCGAAATAGAGGTTGGGACGAAGCTGGTTGAGCAAACGCGCATGACCCTCCCGATACTTCAATCGCGGTTTCTTTCCACCATGTTCTGCCACATCTATTGAATCGAGCGACTCAGCAATGGCATATAGACGGTGAGTCAATCCGAAGAAGGCCGCTGTATCGTATTTCTGTTTAAGATACAATTTTTCGTTGGCCGCTTCGTATTGTTTCAAGACAGAAGTAAACCACATCAGATAGACTTTTTCATTCGTATGACACGTAGAGTCTTTCTGAAGCAGGTCTGTCATGAGTTTTTCCGCCTTGTCATAATCTTTGCCACTCTTGATATAAGACCGTGCCTGACCAAGCTCTTTCTTCTGAGCCTGCAGGCACGGTATAAAGGAGAGCAGCAAGAGAAACAAGGCAAGCAAGCGTTGCTTCTTCATCTGCTATAGTATTGTCTAATTATTTTGCTTCTGCTTCTGCAGCCTTTGTTTTGGGATCGTCTGCACCATAAAGGCCGTAATATGCCTGGTAACGGTTGTAGCCCCAACGTACCTGCGCCTTGTCTGGATCAATTTCCTTGGCAGCATCAAGTGCCTTTACAGCCTCCTGGAAGAGTGCCTTGCGAGCATTCGTATCTTCAGTATTTCCAGCTTGAACAATCAAACAAGTTCCAAGATAGTACTGTACCACAGCATTTTTGTCGTTTACAGCAATTGCCTTACGCAGCCATTCTGCACCAGCTTTAGGATCGTTGTCGTCAATAGCGAGAAGCATACCTTTGTCTGCAAGAGCTGTGAAATCGTTAGGGTATTTAGCCAAGTGATTGTCGAGCAAAGCATCCTGAGCTTTTCTGTCTTTCATCTCACCATACATGATATAAAGACCATCAAGTACGACAGCATTTTCTGGGTTCTTCACATAAAGATCCTTCAAGGTTTCAATATACTGAAGAGAGTCCTGCTTGGTCTTCAGTTCGCTACGACCAAGATACAGTTTCAGATTCAGAGCTTCAGTCTTCTGTTCGGGATCTTCCATAGCCATATCGAGGTATTTATTTGCACGAGTCATATCCTTTGCCTGGGCAGCATAGCGACCGGCGAAGAATGCAACCTGTCCGAAATAAGCCTTCTGTGACTCATGTTCCTGTGAAGCGAAAAGGGGATCAGCTGATGAATCGAGGAATGCGCCCCAATATTTCAGCACAGCAGCATCGTTTCCTGAACGTGAAACATCCTGACCGATATTTACAAGATGAGTACGTACAGACCATATACGCTGAGCATTCTTCTCTGCAAACTTAGGAGCTACTTTGCCTTTGGCGTTGGGCTCCTGATCGTATTTGTTACACTCGATAGCGTCGTTGATTGCATTGCAGATAGCATCAGCAAGCCCGAGTGTATCGTATTGCTCCACTTTACCGGTCTTCATCTGCTCTGCCAACTGGTTCTCTGCAATAGTACCAGTTTCCTTGGTAACCTTCGACATGGCCAAATCTACCAATTTGTTGTAAGCCTTAGCTTTCTCTTCTGCATTAGGCAGATTAGCAGCTTTGACAAGACTTGCAGCCTCATCGTAAGTCTTAGCCTTCAGGATAGCCTTCAATTCGGGGCTGTCACCAGCAAATGCAGCACCGCTTGCGATGCACATCATTGCCATTACAAATAATTTTTTCATAAGCTTTAATTATTAATTAAACTGTTATTTTATACTTTTTCCTTTTTCAAGCTATTATGCCTCATCGTCATTCACATCCACCTCTTCGGTTTCGATATCTTCATCGGCATTGCTATCAACCTTACATACGGAAGCGATTGTATCGTTTTTCTTGGTAAGGTTGATAAGACGTACACCTTGGGTAGCACGTCCCATGATACGTACATCGGCAACTTTAAGACGAATAAGAATACCGCTTTTATTGATAATCATCAAATCATTCTCGTCGGTTACCACCTTGATGGCTACAAGGCGACCAGTTTTTTCGGTCACGGCAAGAGTCTTCACACCCTTAGCTCCACGTGAAGTCTTTCTATAGTCTTCTACATCGGAACGTTTTCCATAACCGTTTTCTGACACAACCATGATAGACTCTGTCTGTGGATCATTGACGCATACCATTCCTACGAGTTCGTCATCTCCTTCGTCAAGTCGCATACCGATAACACCAGTAGAGACACGTCCCATTGTGCGTACCTGATCTTCATTGAAACGTACAGCACGTCCATTTCGGTTAGCCAGCAGCAATTCGTTATGACCATTGGTCAGACGTACTGCAACCACTTCATCATCATCGTTGATATTGATAGCCTTCACACCGATAGCACGCTGATGGCGATATGCTTCAAGACAAGTCTTCTTGATGATACCCTTCTTGGTGGCAAACACCACAAAGTGTGTTTTGAGGAATTCCTCATCGTTGAAGTTCTTCACGCGGAGTACAGCATTAATAGCGTCGTCAGACTCGATGTTGAGCATGTTCTGGATGGCACGTCCCTTCGAATTCTTGTCGCCCTCGGGCACTTCATAGCATTTCTGCCAATAGCAACGTCCCTTACGAGTAAAGAAGAGAAGCGTGTTGTGCATAGTGGCAGGATAAATATACTCTGTGAAATCGTTGTCACGATGTCGGGCAGCTTTGGCTCCCACTCCACCACGTCCTTGCTCGTGGAATTCGTCAAGTTTCGTGCGCTTGATGTACCCCATGTGCGAAATGGTAATCACCACAGGATCGTCTGGATAGAAGTCTTCTGCATTAAACTCATGATCAAATGGAATGATTACGGTACGACGCTCGTCTCCATATTTTTCCTTCACTTCCTGGAGTTCCTCTTTCATCACTTCCTTACAACGCTCAGGATTGTTCAGGATTTCCTCCAAGTCGGCAATGAGTTTCATAATATCATCATACTCCTGATGGAGCTGATCCACGCGCAATCCTGTGAGTTGTGCCAAACGCATGTCAACGATTGCTTTCGACTGCATTTCATCAAGTTCAAAACGCTGTTCCAAAGCGCGTTGCGCATCGCTTGGCGTTTTGCTCTGACGAATCAGATGAATGACCTCATCGATATTGTTGACAGCAATAATCAATCCTTCAAGAATATGTGCGCGCTCCTGTGCTTTCTTCAAATCGTATTTGGTGCGACGTATGGTCACATCGTGACGATGTTCTACGAAGTACTTCACGCAATCCTTGAGTGTCAGCAGGCGAGGACGACCATTGACAAGCGCGATGGTATTGACAGAGAAACTGCTCTGCAGAGCAGTCATCTTGAACAGTTTATTGAGCAGTACATTGGCATTAGCGTCACGCTTGCAATCTACCACGATACGCATACCCTGTCGGCCAGACTCGTCGTTAACATTGGCAACACCTTCTATCTTGTGTTCATTGGCCAAGTCGGCAATATATTTAACAAGGTCAGCCTTATTGACACCATAAGGAATTTCTGTTACCACAATTTTATCATGGGTTTCACCGGTCTCAATTTCAGCCTTCGCACGCATTACAATACGTCCGCGACCAGTTGCATATGCATCTTTCACGCCCTGCAGACCATAGATGTATGCTCCTGTTGGGAAATCGGGTCCAGGGATGTATTCCATAAGTCCATCCACATCAATGTCTGGATTATCAATATATGCACAGCATCCGTCAATCACCTCATTCAGGTTATGGGTAGGCATATTGGTGGCCATACCCACGGCAATACCGTTACCGCCATTAACCAACAGATTAGGAATCTTGGTAGGCATTACGGTAGGCTCTTGGAGGGAGTCGTCGAAGTTGTTGGTCATATCTACGGTGTCCTTATCAAGGTCATCCATGATATGCTCACCCATTTTCGAAAGTCGGCACTCTGTGTAACGCATGGCAGCAGGTGAGTCTCCATCCACCGAACCAAAGTTACCCTGACCGTCAACCAACGTATAACGAAGGTTCCAATCTTGCGCCATGCGCACAAGTGCACCATAGATAGAAGAGTCTCCGTGGGGGTGGTATTTACCAAGCACCTCACCAACGATACGTGCACATTTCTTATAAGGTTGAGTTGATACGTTGTTTACATTCATCATACCATAAAGGATACGGCGATGAACAGGTTTGAATCCGTCTCTAACATCTGGAAGGGCTCGTGCTACAATAACCGACATGGAGTAGTCAATGTATGACGACTTCATCTCTTCTTCGATGTTAATTTTAAGGATTCTGTCGTTGTCGATAGTTTGATCCATTATTTAATTGTTTTTTGTTTTCGTCATTTTTGTGCAAAATCGCGTTTAAGGCCGTTTTCGTGGCCTCTGACGCATTTCACCACTTCAATTTCAATGTACAAAGGTATAAAAAAGTGAGCAGAACACAAAATATTTTAATGATTATTGGGAACAAAATACTGTTCTTTTTGGCTAATTCGCAGTTCACGATGCCATTTACAAGCGGATTACATGACGTCGACGGTGTTTGCGTGAAAGTCTGCGGTGCTTGTTGTGTTCATATTTGCGTATGACCACAACAACTGTAAGTATGGCAACAGCAGTCAGAAGGAATACCGCAAGTCCCCCTCCAAGATTATCTCCTTTTACTTTTGACCACATGTCGAGCACCTCTGCCGTATGTTCGCCTGCATCATGAATCATAGCGCATCGGGATACCACCTGACTGTCTGGATACATAATAGGATTGAGGTGCGCTTTACGTGCGTCTTTTCCAAAGAAATAACCTAAATTGACTGTTTCCGGATATTCCACGCTATCACTCATTTGCGCCAGAATTTCGGGAGTTGCCACACTACTGACATACCCCGTTGTTTCCATATTTGCAAGAGCCACCTTGGGTTGACATAGGTAGTTGATAAAATAAGCTGCGGCTTTCGGATTACGTGCATATTTGGGAATAACCCATCCGTCAAACCATACATTACTTCCTTCGCGAGGAACTTCGTACCCCAGAGCGACTCCCACTTTACCAGCCTCTTCAATAGCCCAGACAGCATCTCCGCTCCACGTCATATTCAGCCATGACTTTCCTTTGGTCATCGTTTCCTTGCCAAAATCAGACTCCCATCCTTCAATATTAGGTTTTATAGCCTTCAATTCCCGTTCCACAGTTTTGATGGCTTCTGGAGAATAATCATTCATCAGTTGGGTTACGCTCAATTTTCCTGAAGCAATTTCCTTGTGATGTGTCCAAATGAGTGCTGTTCCGTAGGAATCACGATAGGAGTCTTTCATAAGTAAACGGTTGCGATAATTGCTATTCCACAACGTCCCCCACGTTTGGGCGTCTTTTCTATCTACATACGCTTTATTATACAAGATGCCACAAGTTCCCCACATATAAGGCACGGCATAATGGTGAGCCACACGCCCGTTATTACTTGTTGCATCAATCTGCCGAATGATATAGGGGGAAATATTCCGTATGTAATTGGGAGTTTTTCCAAAACAAGTATCTATCGGCAAGAGCAGATTCTTGCGCAACATACGTTCAATAATATATTCTGACGGGCACACCACATCATAGTCTTCATGCCCCCGCTCGATTTTGGTAAGCATGACCTCGTTGATATCAAATGTCTGAAAGATGATTCGCACCTTTCTTCCCGTTTGCTCTTCATACCATTTTGGGAAATCAGTCAAAACGTTCTCATCGATATAATCTGCCCAATTATAGACCTTGAGTATTTCCTCTCTGTTTTCGCTATTATAGCAAGATGTCAGCAACAGCAACGAGAGCATCAACGAACATATTATCGAGTTTATTTTCTTCATTGTCAACAGTACAGTCTCTTATATTCAGGTATTTGATTCACTCTTCACTTTTCTTCGATTAAGCGCTACAAGCATGAGCAGCACAACAACAAAGATAATAGTACTAAGCGGACGCAACTCTGGAGTCAGGCCTCCTTTTCTTGCATCGGCATAAATGTAGGTGGAAAGAGTTTCAAGACCTTCATTACCAATGGTAAAGATAGTAACGGCAAAATCATCAATACTCATCGTAACGGCAAGCATGAAGCCCGACACCATTCCTGGTAAGACTTCAGGGATAATGATTTTGCGGAGTGCCTGCATGGGCGATGCTCCCAAATCGAGTGCTGCCTCATAAAGATTCGGATTCATCTGCTTCAAACGTGGCAAGACACACAGGATGACATAAGGCAGACAAAAGGTGATATGCGACAGAACGACAGTAGTATAGCCTTGCGGGATGCCCAACGTAATAAAGAGTAAAAAGAGCGAAATACCAATTATCACATCACCATTAAGGATGGGGATGGTATTGACAAAAGAAATAGCTCGTCGAATGCGCCTATTGCGCAGATTATGGATACCTATGGCTGTGATGGTACCGAAAACTGTTGATACGGTTGCGGTGATGAGTGCAATGCTTACCGTGTTAATAAATGCAGCCGTTAAGGAGTGATGTGCATTATCCGAAAAAAGATTCCGGTACAGCTGAGTGGAAAATCCCGTCCAGTTTCCCATAACCTTAGCCTCGGTAAACGAGAATACTACTATGATGATAATTGGGGCATAGAGGAGCAAGAGCAACAGCCACAGGTAGCCCTGGCAAAGTATGCGTTTAATCATCTGATGCCTCCTTCCTGGCTGGCATCGTCACCAGCAATAAATGTAGATGCTCCTATGAGGAAGAGCATGATAAGCGAAAGCGCGGCACCATAATTCCACATAGAGTTGTTGATATTCTCTTGAATTGTTGTTCCAAACAATTTTATATTGTTCATGGTCAGCAGTTCGGAGATGGCAAAGGTGGAGATCGTTGGCATGAAAACCATCAGTATTCCGCTTGCCACACCAGGCATGGAAAGTGGCAAAACCACTTTGTAGAAACGTTGGAAGGGCGAGGCGCCCAAATCTTCCGCAGCCTCAAGATAGCTACGGTCCATCTTTTGCAACGTATTATAAATGGGATAAATCATGAACGGTATGAAATTATAGACCATACCAAAAAGTAATGCTGTTTCACCCAGGGGAATATCAACAAAGTCGAATAAAGCAACCGTTGCCAACGTACGTACCAGCACATTCACCCACATGGGAAGAATAAAGAGCATCACTATCGTAGAGGAATATTTCATCTTGGTCTGCGCCAAAATATAGGCTGCCGGATATCCAAGCGCTATACAGATCAGCGTATTGACAAAAGCTATTCCGATAGAATAGACAAAGGTATTAATGGCTTCCGGATGGGCCAAGAACTTCTGAAAATTATAAAGTGTGAAACACCCTTCTTCATCGGTAAAAGCAAAGGCTACAATAAGCAGCAAAGGCAGTACGACAAAAATGGCTGCAAAAATAGCATAGGGCATCGTCCAACTCTGCCGGGAAACCATTAGCTTTATCCTTCTTTTCTCCATTGTCTTTCTGGTATTGTTGTCAGGGAACTGCTTCATACTTCATCTCGCCACATTCCACTTTCTGTATGGTAATGCCAACATGATCGCCCAAATCCCACACGTCTTGTGTGTCAACATAGAGTTTTTCGCCCCAATCGGTATCTATGGTAAGATGGTAGTGATTTCCTTTATAGAGTATAAAACTAATATCGCCCGTAAATGTTCCGTCTTGCTCGTTATCAAACAATTCAACGGCATCAAACGCAACTTTCACATCAATTGCGTATGCGTTCTGCAGCCGTTCTGGAAGTGACAACCGGAATTCCTGTCCGAGAAATTCCACCACGTCCGGAGCATTCACCTTCGCCCGATAAATATTGGCGGTACAATCCTTCCGCATAATATGAATATTGTCTGGAGTGATATTCATACCCACAGTCTGCCCCACTTCGAAGTGTTTGTAATTCTGAACCAGCAGTTCGTATCCGTTGTCGGTTACCACCAACATCTCATAATGTACACCTTTGAATATGGACGAGGTAACCTGTCCAACGAACTGGGCTTCAGCCGTATTAGTTGTCATCTCAACATCTTCAGGTCGTATCACCACATCCACTTGTTCATCAATCAAGAATCCCTTATCCACACAAGCGATGTCTTTTTCTGCCACAGTAACAAGACAATCATGGCGCATCGTTCCGTCAAGAATATTACTCTCTCCGATAAAATCTGCCACGAAGGCATTGGCCGGTTCGTTATAAATATCTGTAGGAGTTCCTATCTGCTGAACCTCTCCTTCACTCATCACCACGATACGGTCGCTCAGCGTAAGGGCTTCTTCTTGGTCGTGGGTAACGTAAACGAAAGTAATCCCTAACCGTTCATGCATCTCTTTCAGTTCGAGTTGCATATCCTTCCGCATTTTCAGATCGAGAGCCGCCAACGGTTCATCCAACAAGAGCACCTCTGGTTCGTTGACAATAGCTCTGGCGATAGCAATACGTTGCTGCTGTCCTCCCGACAAGGAGTTGACATCACGATATTCATAATCGCTCATGTTTACCATCTTCAACGCAGCTTTTATTTTCGGCATGATTTCGGCTTTAGGCGTATTTTTCAACTTCAATCCGAAAGCTATATTATCATAGACGTTAAGATGTGGAAATAATGCATATTTCTGAAATACCGTATTGACATTGCGTTTATAAGGTGGTGTGTTGGTAATGTCAGTACCGCCAAAAGAGATAACTCCCTCTGTAGCTGTATCGAATCCTGCCAACAGGCGAAGCAAGGTGGTTTTACCACATCCTGATGGTCCCAAAATGGTCATAAACTCACCTTTACGGACGAAGAGATTGATGTCGGCAAGTGCCACCTTCTCGCCAAACCTTTTGGTGACGTGTTGTATATTTATAATATTTTGAGTTGTTTCTTTCATTAGTATGTTATTAAAATTGCCAACAAAAGTACATCTTATTTTTCAATTTGCACACCTTTCGCGACATGATTCACCTTCACTTTTATCATGTTTAGCCCTTGTTTGTCCATGATCAGCCCATTTGTTTGTTCGAAATCATTTCTCTGCCATCAACGTCAGCAACTTTCAATCACAAGCCAACAGTTCTACCTCAAATATCAGAGTAGAACCGGCAGGAATTCCTGGTTGGGAAAATTTCCCATATCCCATTTCTGCAGGGATATACACTTCCCATTTATCCCCAACATGCATCTGCTGCATAGCAACAATCCATCCCTGGATAAGATCACATAGCCGACAAGCCAACGGCACACCACCACGACTAGTGTCAAAGACCCGATTGTCTATGGTCCGTCCTGTATAATGGGCCGTAACAATACTTCTCACAGTAGGCATAAGACCAGATGGACTCCCCGTTTCCAAAACTTTATAATATATGCCATTGGATAGAGGCAAAACATCTTTCTCCTGCGCTTTATTGTTCAACCAATCCTTGTTGGCCTGAATATATGCACGCTTTGATGCCATTTTTAAACGAATTTTATTGAACATGAACATCTGTAAGGCGACCAGCAGCAATTGTGGCTGTAAAACGTAAAGTCTGACTATGGGACGCATCACGTTGCACAGCCTGCATGGTTACGCTTACGTGATAATCCATTTCACCCGTAGTCTCATTTTCTACCTTTTTCACTTCCCAGTCATCCGCAAAAGTAATATCTGCATTCGTCAGGTCAACACCACGAGAGGCAAGCAGTTCGCGGTTGGCGCTATTGGCACAATAGGCTCGTACAAGCCCGCTAACCATTTCGATGTCGGCAGAAGACACTTGCATGCTGGAGCATTTTTCAAAATTCGTCTTCGCATCATCAATATATTCGCCATCGGCATGCTTTTCAATATATTTCTTATACGATTCCAAAGTATTCTGAGTAACAGCAGAAACCCAATCAAGTGAATCGATCTTAATACGTGCCTCTGTTGCATGAACGCTCTCTGGATGTTCTTGAATGTATCGTTCAAGGGCATAGGCAGACTGACTGGCAAGAGCATTATACCAATCGTTGTCTATCTGTTTCAGAATATCTATGTGGGCCATGATGGAGTCACGACGTTCCTGTGGTGCTTCGGGATACATATCAAGATAATTCTGAAGCACAGCAAGTTCATTACTCTCCATGGCATTTTCATAAGCGGCTGTCTCGTTATCCTGTTGCGTCTTATTATAAAAATACCAACCAACAAAGATTATTGAAAGGGCAATAAGGAAAGAGGCCAAAACCAACTTCCAGGATTTAGAATGATTGGGCTGCTCTTCTGCGGCATTATCTGATGCAGGAGCTCCCGTCTGATTTCCTTGCTTGCCTACTGTTGATTGTACGGAAGGTTGCCCGACCGCAACCCGATGACTGCCCGAAGGATTCTTTGCAGCAATAGGATCTTGCTGACTTTTGAGTGCAATATTCGTATGACAGTTCGGACATACATTCTGATTCGCTAATACTATTTCTCCACAATGGGGACACTTTACAATATTACCTGCAATAGCTACCCCACAACTGGGACAAGTGGCGGCCAAACTGCTAACCTGACGGCCACACTCAGGACATTTGATAATTGGCATATCTGATTCTTATTTCTTTATTACTTGGTTTTTCTACAAAAAGACTATTTCCGATGATGAAAGCGTATCTCACGCAACTTATGATGTCCCATAAATCTGCTTTTATCAACATAACCGCTAATACCCACGATACGCCCCTTACCGGTATATTGCCATAAATGAATGTCTCGCTCGTCAGCTAAAACAGGTTCTTCATCGGTGTACATGGCTATCATGAGTTTATACCCGTCGAGTTTTCCTAAAAGATGCTTATTGTAGAAGTTGCGGTAAGTATAAACCAAAGGCTTCTGCCCATACTCTTCTTCCACCAAGTCGAGAAACCGGAACAGAGAGTCGCAAAACTCATCGGTCGGCAACCCACTTGTGGTCTCCACATCAATCATAGGAATAAGGTCCTGCTGGTCAGGCAGACATTGAGAACGGAAATTCTGCAACTGCAACTTTTGCTCCACCTTTGGACGATAGAAATGATAGCTACCCACTTTCAATCCATAACGCTGGGCCATTTCTATATTGCGCTCAAACATCTCATCGATACGGGTTCCCCCTTCCGTCGCCTTGAGATAGACATAAGCCATCTTGGTATTGTCGCCAATAGTCTCCCAAAAGACATTACCCTGATAATGACTCAAATCTATTCCATGAATATGACTACAGGTGTCCTCACATTGCAAAAAATGGTCTTGTGCCATGACGTCTAAAGTGGTGACAACAAGGAATATAAGTGTAGATATAAACGTTTTTCCCATTATCTTTCAAAATTTTAGATGCAAAGTTACTAATTTATTCACAAATATACTTATCTTTGCATTCGAAATAGCACAAATTTAAACTTATGAAATATCTATTAACGACAATTCTTGCTGTATTAGCGTTCACAGCATGCTCACATGATAACTCATCAGAATCAAATGGACAGGGACGAACGGTCATCGTTTATATGGCTGCTGAGAATAATCTCTCATCCATCGCACAAGTCAATATCAACGATATGATCATCGGGGCAAAAAAGCTGGGAAGCAAAGACAGACTTCTCGTGTTTGTTGACAGACAGAACCCACAGGAGAAACCTTTTATCATCAGACTGACCGGCAACGCCAAACAACCTGTTGATACCGTTTATCAATTCAACAACGATTTCTACAGTTCTGATTCAGAAGAAATGAAACAAATATTGGGATGGTGCATGAAAGAATACCCCAACGATTCGTATGGCCTCGTTCTATGGGGACATGCAGACGGATGGCTGTTTCACAACACAACAACACCCAAAGCCTCAACGCCAAGTATCAAAAAAGCCTTTGGACAAGATTCAGGTAAAGACCTCAACAAAGAAGAAACGAAATGGATGGAGATAACAGAAATGCGTGACGCGCTTGCAGCCTTGCCACACACCTTCAAATTCATCTTCGCAGACTGTTGTGCTTTCCAGAACGTAGAAGTGGCTTACGAGCTCCGTAACACTACAGATTACATCATCGCATCACCAGCAGAAATACCAGGAGCAGGAGCCCCCTATGCCACCATAATACCGGCGATGTTCAACAAGACAGACGCCACTATGTATCAACAAATATGCGATCGCTACAATGAAGCTGGAGGAACAGGAAACAGGGTTCCCATATCAACGGTAAATACCGCAAAATTATCAGATCTTGCCAGCGCCACACACGATATCATCAGCAACGAACTCAACGGTAAGACCTTCAATATGGATGGACTGGTGTATTATTACAACAACGTCAACTATGTTTACCGGGCAGAGCGCATCATGTACGACATGATGGATTTCTTGCGCCAAAACACGGGCAACGAAGCTTACCTGAAATGGAGACAAACCTACGATGCCGCCGTTGTTTACAAAAAGAAAAGCAGCAAATGGGATACCAACGGATTGGTTGACTTCGATGACTTCACCGTAACAGATGACAACTTCGGCGGAATGAGTATGTTCGTACCTTTGAACCGTTACAACAGCACAAAGAAAAACTATAACGAACTTATCAAACAAATGGAATGGTATAATGCAGCAGGATGGTCATCTATAGGATGGTGACCATCCTTGTTGCATTACCGTTATTGCTTGTCCACAGACGGTTCTACTGTTGACTGATGAACCACAACCTTTACTTTTGAAATACGGCGCTCTTCAAGTTCCAATATCTCAAAGGTAAAATGGCGATAGTCTATCCGCTCATGTAACTGTGGGAAATCTCCTTTGATTTCAAGCAGCAAACCTGCAACAGTATCTGCATCTCCCTCAACATCAACGAAGAAATCATCATCAATCTTGAGAATACGGTAAAAGTCACTCAACAGCGTCTTTCCTTCAAAGACAAAGGTATTGCTGTTGATACGCACATAATTATGTTCATCCTCATCGTATTCGTCATTAATCTCACCCACAATTTCCTCCAATACATCTTCCAATGTGACAATACCGCTCGTACCACCAAATTCATCAACAACAATGGCGATATGAACGCGATTCGACTGGAACTCACGCAGCAAATCGTCTATTTTCTTAGTCTCTGGAACGAAATATGGAGGACGGATAAGAGATTGCCAACGGAATGTGGCAGGTTTACCCAGATGTGGCAACAAATCCTTGATATAGAGAATGCCTCGTATGTTATCACTATTATCTTGATAGACAGGTATGCGAGAATAGTTATTATCTACTATACATTTCAGCACCTCACTAAATGAAGAACGAAAATCCAAATCTACAACATCCTGACGACTCGTCATAATCTCTTTAGCTGTCTCATCACCAAACCGAACGATACCTTCAAGCATACGTTGTTCTTCCTTGATATCATTCTTATCTGTCAGTTCAAGAGCCTGTTCCAAGTCATCAACGCTCAACACATGATTATCCTTCTGTACCACCTTTCCTGCCAACACACCAGACTTGATGAGAATGGTTGCAAAAGGATAGAACAGTTTACGGCAAAACATAATGCCAGACACCACACGACGACAAAAGCGAAGTGGTTGTTGACGGGTGTAAATCTTCGGAATAATTTCTCCAAAGAGCAACAACAGAAATGTCAAAAGAACCGTAATACACAAGAACTGCAACCATACCGCATTACCAAAATCAACTACACGCGCAAAGAAATAGTTCAGCAGCATGATAATGGTTACATTCACCAAATTGTTGGTAATCAGAATGGTTGCCAACGTACGTTCAGAATCGTTACGAAGCGCTATGATCTTGCCGTCTGATGCCGACTTTTCCTCTTCCAATTCATTCTCGTCATTTGGTGTCAAAGAGAAAAAAGCAATCTCGCTTCCAGAAGCAAAACCAGAGACAAAGAGTAAGGCAAATGCCAAAACCAATGCAATAACGGCCCCATAATCTGGAGTCATCAACTGCACTTCCGATAAAATATGTTGGATATCCATTGTCGCTTAGAAAGGAAGAGCTTCTGCATCATTATTATCCACAGAAGTCATTGATGCATTCTGCCCATTGACAGAACTTTGAGTATTATCATTGGAATTTACCATGGTCGGGTTCTCTGAAACAGAAGAAGAACTTGATGCATACTGAGAAGTTTCTGTTGCGGGATTGTTTTGCATCTTAGGAGAAAGCAACTCTATGTTATCAGCCCATATCTCTGTTTTGAAACGACGCTGACCCTGACGATCATCATACGAAGAATAGCGAATGCGTCCTTCTACATACAGTTTATCACCTTTATGCACATATTGTTCCACAATTTCAGCCAAACGTCTCCACAGAATTACGTTGTGCCAATCGGTATGATCAGGAACCTGCGTACCGTTCTGTAAGGTATATCCACGTTCGGTTGTTGCAAGCCGTACCCGTGCAACTGCCACACCTTGGTCAACATATCTAACCTCTGGGTCGGCACCAACATTTCCTATCAGCATCACTTTGTTCATAATATCTCTATAATGATAAAATTCAAACCGCCATGTTTGGCAACATGTTATTTACACAGGCCCAAGAACTGGAAATGGAAATTCTTTCCTTTTGCAGATGGGAACTGACTTCTTTCGTCAACCCGTTCACGCAAGTGCTCAATAATACGATTATAACAATCCATTCCTGATACCGCCTTACATTGTGCTACAAAATGGGTATCTCGATATTGGAATTTACCCGTACCAGGAACTATTTGCACACGCTTAAAATCAAGCGAGCCTTCATACCAGCCAAACTTTTCTTCGTTCAGTCTTGCCAATGCCGATACATTTTTTTTCTCATGAACCTCTGGCACAGGATGCAACGCACGCTTCTCCTTAAAGTCAAGCATCGTCTTGGCTTCAGTCTTGATGATGATAAAATAGATTCGTGGGCGAACTTTATAACGCTTAGGATAATACATATCGCTGTTATAGTAGTTGCGAATGTCTTTCTCAAGAATAGGATTCATTCCAATCTCGTCGATATCTGCAAGAAACTGAATAGCATCATCAACGTTATCAACAAGAACCTCTTTATCAAAATAGCGTATATATAAATTCATCGGTAAATATTTATCTTTTTAAAATAAAAAAAAATAGATTTCGGTTTTCCTTAGGATAAATAAAAAAAAGAGCGGAAAACGGGACTCGGACCCGCGACCCCAACCTTGGCAAGGTTGTGCTCTACCAACTGAGCTATTTCCGCAACAAAAAAAATAAAAATCTTTATGGTGAAGAGGAGGAGACTCGAACTCCCACGTCGCAATTGACACTACCCCCTCAAAGTAGCGCGTCTACCAATTCCGCCACCTCTCCAACATAAAATATTTAGTGAATAAAAAAGAGTGCCCAGAACAGGACTCGAACCTGCACGCCTCGCGGCACACGCACCTGAAACGTGCGCGTCTACCAATTCCGCCACCTGGGCTTTTAACCGCTAAGACCTATCCTAACGCTCTTTTCTGTTCAATAAATGAGCGGAAAACGGGACTCGGACCCGCGACCCCAACCTTGGCAAGGTTGTGCTCTACCAACTGAGCTATTTCCGCTTATTTCCTCTCTCAAGGAGCATCTCTCTCGATTGCGGATGCAAAGGTACGCTATTTTTCTGAATTACCAAAATTTTCTCGCATTTTTTTCTAAAAAAAGTATCAATCCATGCGATTTCGATAGTCTTCATAGCCAAAATGGCGCAATATTTCCAATTTTCCGTCCATATGGAGCATTCCAATGGACGGGTGAGAAATACCATTAAACATGTTTGTCTTGACCGTTGTATAATGAATCATATCCTCAAAAATAATCTCCTGACCGATCACCAATGGATTTTTAAAGCGCCAAGACCCCATAAAATCTCCAGACAGGCAACTATTACCACCCAATCTATAGGTATTTTCTTTCGTTGCCTCCTCCAAATCGACCAATTCTGCCCCACGCACCTCTGGATGATATGGCATTTCAAGACAATCGGGCATGTGGCATGTGAAGCTGACATCAAGGATGGCAGTCTTGATTCCTCGATCATTCACAATATCCACAACATGGGCCACAAGCGGTCCAGTCTGCCAGGCAAAGGCGCTTCCTGGTTCAAATATCACTTTCAGATGGGGATAACGCTGGTGGAAACCTTTCATTATACGTTCCAACAACTCTATATCGTAACCTTTGCGAGTCACCAAATGGCCTCCTCCGAAATTGATCCATTTTATCTGCGAGAACCAAGGAGAGAATTTTTCTTCTATATGCCGTAGTGTCCGTTCAAACACATCTGCCCCACTCTCACAATGGCAATGGCAATGGAATCCGTCAATATCCGACGGCAGTTCTTTCGGCAACTTATCTGCCGTAATACCAAAGCGTGTACCTGGAGCGCAGGGATTATAGAGCATGGTACCCACTTCCGAATATTCAGGATTGACACGCAATCCTATCGAACATGACGATGCACGATGGTGAAAGCGCTCGTATTGCGACAACGAATTAAACGTGATATGCGATGAGCAAGCTACAATATCATCAAACTCTCCATCTGTATAAGCTGGCGAAAAGGTATGGGCTTTCTTTCCAAACTCATGATAAGCGAGCATAGCTTCAGAGAGCGAACTTGCGGTAGTAGATTGAATATACTCCCGAAAAATAGGAAATGTTTTCCATAATGCGAATGCCTTGAAGGCAAGAATAAACTCCGAACCGGTTCGTTCGGCCACGTCTTTTATCAAAGCGAGATTACGTCGCAATTTCGCCTCCTCTATAATATATATAGGTGTACTATTTTCCATTTTTTTGATATAAATCTTGATTTCGACTGCAAAGTTAGCTTTTTATTGTCATTAAATTGCATTATTCCATATAAAATGATTACTTTTGCATTTGATTCTAGATTATTGCAATGAAACTCATAGTAATGACCAAGCCCACGTATTTCGTGGAAGAAGACAAAATATTGGCAACACTTTTCGACGAGGGACTCGACTGCCTGCATTTATGCAAGCCTGGTTCTTCGCCAATGTATGCTGAGCGCCTGCTGACTCTACTGCCAGAAGACTACTGTTCAAAGATTGTAGTACATGACCACTTCTACCTCAAGGAGGAATACAATCTGAGAGGCATCCATATTGACGAGGCAGGACAACCAGCCCCGCAAGGCTATCGTGGACGCCTGAGTCGCACCTGTCAGAAGCTCGACGAGCTCAAAGTGACTAAACGCAACGCAGACTACGTGTTTCTCAAACACATCTTCGACAGTCAGACGGGTAATGAGAAAGCCTCATTTACTCCCAACGAACTGGAACAGGCTTCTAAGTTGGGACTTATCGACCGTCACGTGTATGCATTAGGAGGCATGAACATAGACAATATTCGCATGGCCAAAGAACTCGGCTTTGGCGGAGTTGTCATTTGTGGTGACCTGTGGAACCGCTTCAACATCCATCAGGGATTAGACTACAAAGAACTTATTGCCCACTTCGAAAAGCTCAGAAAGGCCATTGGATAGACAAAAGAAACAACTAACAACAATAATTACTACAAAATGAGAGAATCGAACTCTTACATGGTATTTTCAGGCACTGCCACAAAGTATCTGGCAGAGAAAATCTGCCTTAGTTTAGGATGTCCGCTCGGTGAACTGCAAATCACAAAGTTCTCCGACGGCGAGTTTGCTGTCTCTTTCGAGGAGTCTATTCGCGGTCGCGATATCTTCCTCGTACAGAGCACATTCCCCAATAGTGACAACCTGATGGAGCTGTTGCTGATGATCGATGCTGCCAAGCGCGCCTCTGCACGCACCATCAATGCCGTTATCCCCTATTTCGGATGGGCACGTCAGGATCGCAAAGACAAGCCCCGTGTCAGCATTGGTGCCAAACTGGTAGCCGACTTGCTTTCCGTAGCCGGTGTTGATCGTGTCATCACCATGGACTTGCATGCCGACCAGATACAAGGTTTCTTTGATGTTCCCGTTGACCACCTCTATGCTTCCGGCGTCATCCTCCCCTATCTTCAGAGTCTCAATTTAGACGACCTCGTTATTGCATCACCTGATGTCGGCGGTTCTAAGCGCGCAAACACCTATGCTAAATATCTGGGTTGCCCGCTGGTTCTCTGCAACAAGACCCGCGCTCGCGCCAACGTTGTAGCCACCATGCAGATTATCGGTGACGTCAAAGACAAGAATGTGGTGATTATCGACGACATGGTCGATACAGCTGGAACCATCACCAAGGCTGCCGACATCATGAAAGAAGCAGGTGCTAAGACTGTTCGCGCATGTGCATCCCATTGTGTGATGAGTGGCCCTGCAAGCGAACGCGTACAAGAATCGGCCCTTGAGGAAATTGTCTTCACAGACTCTATCCCCTACACACAACGCTGTGCTAAGGTGAAGCAGCTCTCTGTGGCAGATATGTTTGCAGAAACCATCCGCCGCGTGCTCAACAACGAGAGTATCTCAAGTCAATACCTTGTATAACATCCATCCTTCAGATGAACATCAAGACATTATTTATAGTGACAGCAGCAGGCATTATGCTTGCTGCTTGTCATTCAAACACGTACGAAATCAAAGGTTCTGCCGAAAACATGCAAGACGGAGACACACTCTTTCTCACGACCGACATGGTAACCGGCATTCCCAGCGACACCTTAGTAGTAAAAAACGGAAAGTTCAGTCTTTCGGGGAGTGCAGATTCTACATGTTTCTGCATGCTTTATAGTGCGAAAGCCCACCAGATCAACGCCACATTCTTCAGGGAGAATGGCAATATCGACATCCGGCTTTCCGCAGAACCTTCCGCATCAAGGGTTGGCGGTACGCCTTGCAACAACGAGTGGCAACGTCTCAACGACTCGTTGATGGTTGTAGGCAAAGCCATCAATCTTATTGCAGAACGCATCTATGCCCATCCCGTCAGTCCGGCAGAACGAGAAAAGGGTATGAAGGAAATAGAAGAACTCAACAAACAGTTCAGCAACAAGGTAGAAGTTGCCGCCGAACGCAATATCGACAACGAATTCGGCTATTTTCTCATCCTCAACTTTTCCAAGGATATATTCTCTGCCACAACGACCAAGCATCTCATCAGTCAGATGCCGCAGGAATTGCGTCAGCGTACCGCCATCCAGCAAATGGAACAGGAATTGGCCAAGCAAGCCAATACAGCGGAAGGATCCGTCATGCCCGACTTCACGCTTCCTGATGCAGAGGGTAATCCTGTGAGCGCTTTGGCAGAGATAAAGAAGCACAAATTGACCGTTATAGATTTCTGGGCATCTTGGTGTGGCCCATGCCGTAGAGAAATGCCTTCCGTGATTTCCCTCTACGAGAGTTACAAGGATAAGGGTCTGGGCATTCTCGGTGTTTCTCTTGACAACAACAAAGACGCTTGGACAAATGCCATCAAGCAATGGGGAGCGAGTTGGACACAGGTTAGCGACCTGAAAGGCTGGGAATCGTCTGCTGCTACATTATTTAATGTAAAAAGCATCCCTTGTACCGTTATTGTAGATCAAGAAGGCAAAATCCTGCGTCGCGATCTCCGCGATGAACAACTCAGAAACTTTGTTGCTGATTACCTGAAATAACAATCGCAACATCCACCTTTAACCCCCAATCGGTCATCAGACGGATTGGGGGTTTATCATCAAGGCGGTTGTATAGAAAAGAAAGAGAGTGGCTGTTCTTCCACACGAGGAAGACAAGCCACTCTCCTTATCTTATCTGAATGTCCAACAGATTACTGGTTGTTGGGCAGTTCAAGCCATTTCACGTAGCAGAAGTCCTGACGGTGAGGCAGGTTCTTGTTCTTCGGATACATGCGGACAGCTGATTTATAGGTACCGGCCTGCTGAGGAGTCAGCTCAACTTCGAAGGTATAGTTGTTACCCTCATGACCAACCATCTTCAGAGGCTCTACATTGAAGATACGCTCCTGTCCTTCCTTGTTAACATAGAGATTCACCTTCTCCAATCCTACTGCATCTTCAAGACCTTGCTCGTTGATGACGTAAGTCAGCTTGTACTTACCACCGGTTTCAGCACCACTTGCAGGGAAGTCCCATGATGCAGAAACGACGTTGATGGCATCCCAACGCTCAGCAACAACTTCCTTCCACTGTGCAATTTCCTTAGCCAGACGGCAGTTGTCCTTGCTGATTTCCTTGAAGCGTTTAGCCTCTTTGGTGTAGAACTTGTCATAATAGTCGTCGAGCTGACGCTTCATGGTATAGTGAGGAGCGATCTGAGCGATAGAGTTCTTGATAACCTTGATCCATCCCTCGCTGAAGCCCTTCTTGTTCTTCTTATAGTAAAGAGGAATAATCTCGTTTTCGAGTAGCGAGTAGATTGTAGCCGCATCGAGCTGGTCCTGATGACCCTGGTTCTGATAGGTACGCTTTTCAGTAAGTGCCCATCCTGCACCTTCACGATAGCCTTCAAGCCACCATCCATCAAGTACCGAGAGGTTGACAACGCCATTCATCTCAGCCTTTTCACCAGATGTACCAGAAGCCTCAAGCGGACGAGTTGGAGTATTCATCCAAATATCAACACCGCTGACAAGGCGACGAGCCAAGAGGAAGTCGTAGTCCTCAAGGAAGATGATCTTACCGAGGAACTCAGGACGCTGGCTAATCTCATAAATCTTCTTGATGAGTCCCTGTCCTGCGCCATCTGCGGGGTGAGCCTTACCGGCGAAGAGGAACTGTACGGGATGCTCTGGGTCATTGACGATCTTGGCCAGACGGTCGAGGTCGGTAAACAACAGGTGAGCGCGCTTATAGGTAGCGAAGCGACGGCAGAAACCGATAATCAACGCATTAGGATTGATGCGTTCAAGCAGGTTGAGCACGCGTGAGGGATCACCCTGATTGCGCAACCATGTGTCACGGAACTGTTCGCGGATATATGACACCAATTTGTTTTTCAGCGCCATACGAGTTTCCCAGATTTCTTCATCGGGCACATTATAGATAGCCTCCCAGATGCTCTGGTTCGACTGATCGTACATATGGTTCTCGTTGAAATACTTGCCATAAACCTTACGCCATTCTGTAGCACACCATGTTGGGAAGTGTACACCGTTGGTAACATATCCCACGTGGTTTTCCTCTGGATAGTATCCGTTCCAGATAGGAGCAAACATCTGCTGGCTAACCCATCCGTGGAGTTTAGACACACCGTTTACTTCCTGACAAGTGTTGCAAGCGAAGGTTGACATGCAGAAGCGCTCGTTATGGTCTTCTGGGTTGATACGTCCCATACCGATGAACTCATCCCAAGAGATACCGAGTTTTGCAGGATAGCCTCCCATATACTTACCGAAGAGTCCTTCGTCGAAGTAGTCGTGACCAGCAGGTACTGGAGTGTGAACGGTATAGAGTGAAGAAGCGCGAACGAGTTCGAGTGCTTCGTTGAAGGTCATTCCACCATCGATATAGTCACAGAGACGCTGCAGGTTGCAAAGTGCTGCATGGCCTTCGTTGCAATGGTAAACATCCTTCTTAATGCCGAGTTTCTTCAGCAGTAGCATACCACCGATACCGAGCAGAATTTCCTGCTTCAGGCGGTTTTCCCAGTCGCCACCATAGAGTGAGTGAGTGATTGGTCTGTCGAATTCTGAGTTCAGTTCGTTGTCTGTGTCGAGCAGATAGAGCTTTACACGACCCACATTCACACGCCAAACATAAGCATGAACCTGATAGTTGGTGTAAGGAACATCTATTACGAGAGGATTGCCGTTCTCATCGAGTTCTCGCTCGATGGGGAGTGAACCGAAGTTCTGAGCCTCATAGTTGGCAATCTGCTGTCCGTCCATAGAAAGACTCTGTGTGAAATAGCCGAAACGATAGAGGAAACCCACGGCACACATATCAACATTAGAGTCAGAAGCCTCTTTCACATAGTCACCAGCCAACATACCGAGACCGCCTGAGTAGATTTTCAGGGCAGAATGGATACCATACTCCATGCAGAAATAAGCTACAGAAGGACGGGTTTTGTCGGGCTTAACATCCATATATTCACGGAAGAGTGCATAAACACTCTTGATGCGCTTCATCAGAGCCTTGTCCTTGAGGATTTCCTCTTTACGGGTAAAGCTCAGACGCTCAAGAAGCATTACGGGATTGTGCTTAGCCTCATGATAAAGCTCAGGGTCAAGGTCACGGAACAAGTCGCGTGCCTCATAGTTCCACACCCACCACATGTTGTGGGCAATCTCATTCAAACATTTCAACTGCTCAGGAAGGGTCGATTTTACAGTCAATTCCTTCCACTGAGGAGCATTTGCGTAATCTGCTTTGATTTTCATACTTTTCAATATATATACGTTGATACTCTATTTATTATTTGTTCATACGGTTCTGAGCCTTACGCAAAGCGATGTCGTAAGCCTCATAATAGTATTCGATAAACTCGCTCCAAAGTGCTTTTTTCGAAAGTGCATCGGCTTTGCGTCGGCAACTTTCAACATCATTTTTCGGCATAGCCGAATATTTCGCCACCGTATCCTTGATGGCATCTGCTACTTCAGAATAATTATAGTCTGTGCGATGAATGACCTTCACGCCATCCTCTATCTCACCTGCATGACCGAATACGCCGTTAGCCCAAAGTCCGAAGCCTGCCAGATCTGTTGTGATACAAGGCACTTTGAAAGCAACGGCCTCCAGCGGAGTATATCCCCATGGCTCGTAATACGATGGATAAATGCACAGGTCATTACCCAATACCACATCATAATATGACATATTGACTATTCCGTCACGTCCATCGAGATAGCAGGGCAGGAAGATGACCTTCACCTGATCGTCCTTACGGTTGTGCATATCGTAGTATTTCATCATACCCAACACGTTATCGTGACTCATATTATGCAACCAATGGGTCAGCTGTGGAACATCCAATGGTGTTTCATACTTTTCGTTCTTCGCCAAACGTTCCTGCAAATCCTTACGTGGCTCGCCTACCCATCCCGGCACTTCAATAAATGCCAAGACCTTTTTCTTCAGTTCTCTGTCGCGAAGCAGACGATTCATGGCCTCTACAAACACGTCAATACCCTTATTACGGAATTCGTAACGTCCTGATGTTGAAACGATAAGTGTATCGTCGTCGAGCGATTCGCCCAATAAGGCATTAGCCACATCAAGAAGGCGCTTGCGAGCTGCCTTGCGCTTTTTGGTGAATGTGGCGGCTTTAGGCACGAAACTGTTGTCGAAACCATTTGGCAACACCACATCAACGGGCTTGTCAAGGAGTTCACGACATTCATTGGCAGTAATATCACTTACCGTAGTAAAACAATCTACATAATGAGCGGTTTGCTTCTCTATGGAGTGCTTGCTCTGCATATTAAGTTCTTCTGCCATCTGATCGCCATTATAGGCAAAGAGATAGTCATAGAGTGGCTTCTGGTTGCCTGCGATTGAACGACCGATACTGGTGGCGTGAGTGGTGAAAACGGTACCGATCTGCGGCAACACATTATTTATATATAATGCTCCGAGTCCACACATCCATTCGTTGGCATGGTAAATCACATGTTTTCCCTCAACTTCTTTGCCCAGCCAACGGTAGATGCTTTCTACCACGAGTGCTGCGGCATAAGAGAACATAGATGCTTCATCATAATCGCCATAGGCATGAAGCGAATCCACCTGATAGTGTTCCCACAACCAGCCATAGATTTCATTTTTCTTCTCAAAAAAAGGTTGGAAATCCACCAAAATAGCAATAGGTTTTCCAGGAACAGCCCAACGGCCTACCTTTACTTTCAGCCCCTCTTCTTTCGCCTGCCATTGCCATTCTGCCAATAGCGACTTTTCCTCTTGAAAATAAGGACTCTCGTTATCATGCCACACATCTGGACCGATGAAGATAATCCGGTCACACATGGCATCTTGAAGTGTTTTAGCTCGGCTGGAAAGCACGGTATATATACCTCCTACTTTATTACAAACTTCCCAGCTCGATTCAAAGACATAATCTGGCTTAATCAATTCTTTTCCCATATATACATGTATAACGGCCACAAAGTTACTTAAAAATATTAAAATCATGCGAGTTTAGGCAATTATTTTTCACCCAAAAACACATTTATTGATATAGATTTACTATCTTTGCGGCAAATTAATACGTAGATGAAAAGAAAACTATTCATAATAATATTTACAGCCATTTTCGCAACAGTCGGTGCCCAACAGTCACAGGGCACTTTCAGTGGATATCTCACCAATGAGGAATACGACGTTTATCTGCGAATCGACTTTCAAAACCAGAATATCATCATCCCCGGACAAGAGATCTATGGTGAACTTCCTGGCTATCTCGGAAAGAAACACAATTCTTTCTGCTGGCCGATCACATCGGTCAAGAAAAAAGGAAGCCGAGAGATTGTCATGACGATGGTCAACGATTTTGGCAGCGAAGATCTCACCGCTACCCTCACCTTGCAAAGTGACTCCACCTACCTGCTGAAACAAACAAGTGGCAGTACGCTGAAAATTCCCAAAAACGGGAAATGGCAGAAGTTGCCCAAAATGCTAATCTTCACAAAAGGACATTAAATGGCCTTTATTACCCCCCCTTGATATTTTCCATAAAATCATCACGTTTAGAAAAAAAAATAACGCTAAACTATTGAAAATTTAGATTTCTTTACGTATCTTTGCAGCTAAAATAATATAGATTTTTAAGAAAAAGTATGAATCTACTCAACTCTATTCTGAATTGGTACTTCAAAAAAGAAGCACTGCCATACTGGTGCATGTTCTTGATTGATACTGCTACCATTTTCTTCTCCGGTCTCTTCACCTATTGGATTTTCAACAAGACCGGAGCATTCATAGACCATCGGTTTGAACTGCTATATACCCTCTTGCTCTACGTACTTCTCACTTGCGTAGGCTTCAGAATATTTCACACCTATTCTGGAATTCTTCGCTACTCATCATTTGTCGATTTATGGCATGTGGCGATGAGTAATGCCGTCGGCTTGGCATTGTCGCTGATAGCCCATTTCACCATGGAGTATCTGCATGTTGACAAAATAGGCATACTCACATTGACCGAGACATGCACCATGTTCCTCATTGCCACATTAGCCATGTGGACCATTCGCGTGCTGGTAAAGATGCTATACGACGTAATATTGGCGGATAAGAAGGCAGTACGCGTACTCATCTATGGTGCAATGGAAGGAGCCGTGGGACTTGCCAAGTACATTCGTACCCAGCAACCTGCCAAGTTTGTGTTGATGGGATTCATTGCCCATGAAAAGAGCAACGAGAACCGACTTCACCATGTCCGACTGATGGGCAAGAAAGTATATAACACCCAAGACGATATTGCACATATCATCAAGAAATACGGCATCAAAGGTGTACTCATCTCCCCTACTCGCACTAAAGACTTCCAAAACGACCGTGAGATGCAGAACACGCTGATTTCCACCGGTGTCAAAATCTATATGACAATCAGCGCCCATGAGATGCAGGTTGAAAACGGAAAACTGACTGACAGCAGTCTTGCCGACATCAAACTGAAGGAAGTTAGCGTTGAAGACCTCCTGCCACGCGATGAGATACAGGTTGACATGAATAGCGTCGGGGCCCTGTTGAGAGGCAAGAAAGTGCTCATCACAGGATCTGCCGGTTCTATCGGATCGGAAATGGTTCGCCAGATTGCCATCTACAAGCCCGCAGAAATGATGCTCATCGACCAGGCTGAGACTCCACAACACGACATCAGACTGATGATGAGCAACGAATATCCTGACATCGTGGCACATACCGTAGTGACCTCTATCTGCAAAGAGAAACGCATGGAGGAGATTTTCAGCACGTTCCAGCCTGATTACGTTTTCCATGCTGCTGCCTACAAACACGTGCCGATGATGGAAGACAACCCCAGCGAAAGCATTCAAAACAACGTATGGGGCACCAAAATCATTGCAGACCTCAGCGTGAAATACAATATCAAGAAGTTTGTGATGATCTCTACCGACAAAGCAGTCAATCCCACAAACGTAATGGGTTGTTCGAAGCGTATCTGCGAAATCTATGTGCAAAGCCTTGACAAGGCCATCAAAGACGGTAAAATCAAAGGCATCACGCAGTTTGTCACCACACGCTTCGGAAACGTGCTCGGTTCTAACGGATCTGTCATTCCGCTATTCCGTAAACAACTGGAGGCTGGCGGTCCATTGACCGTCACACACCCAAAGATCATCCGCTATTTCATGCTCATACCAGAGGCTTGCAAACTGGTGCTCGAAGCTGGAACACATGGTAAGGGTGGCGAGATATTCGTGTTCGACATGGGAGAACCTGTACTTATTGCCGACTTGGCAAAGCGCATGATACAGTTGAGTGGAGCCAAAAACGTAGAAATCAAATACACGGGACTCCGCGAAGGCGAGAAACTCTATGAGGAAGTGCTCAACGAGAAAGAAAACACCAAGCCTTCGTTCCACGAAAAAATACGTATTGCCGAGGTTCGTAGCTACGAATACGAAGAGGCACTGCAGAGTATTACCGAACTATACCAGATTTCCGCTGCTTACGACGACATGAACACCGTAAGGAAGATGAAGGAAATCGTACCGGAATACATCAGCAAACATTCACGCTACGAAGCTCTCGACCAAAAATAGCACACCAAGTATTTACTCCATACTAAGAAGACCCTCCTATCCTACGCAGGAAGGGTCTTCTTTTTGTTTCATCCCACCCTTTGCATACACCATGAATAGCTTTGAAGAGGAAGTAAATGATGAACTTTCTTATGGCATTTGAATGATTCTAAGAATTCAATATCTATTGACGACGGTATGCCTTCTGAGGTTGCCCTCGTCTGCTTTTTTGGGGGAGTTTTATCATATTTTGAGGCGTTTTTAGTTGCCTACGGCAAGATGTTTTGGAGTAGCTACCAAAACCACACCACCGAACTACATACAAGCAACAACGGGCTGAAAGCCCAATGGCTTCCATAGCCCAGGGCATCGCCCTGCGGACATGATGCAGCATACCAACCACGTCCTGTAAGGACAAAAGTAAAATCCATGCGATATTTTGCTTTTCAAAAACTGTTATACTGTTATATTGTCACGCTTGTAACGCAAAAAATGGTTTATGGAAACTGTTATTTGTAACGCTTAGGGACGATGTCATTGACCCCATGACAAATACTATTATAAATTAAACTTATTAAGTACCTGAGCAACAAAAAGTCTTAGACTAGCTAAGCGGCAGAGCCAAGCGACCCAGTTTTTTTCTTTGCCTTTCCGAGCGAAAGTACCTAGACATATCGATTTTTCTTTTGTATTTTCGCTAAGACTGTGGGGCAGAGGCCGTGCAACCCTGCTGAGATTGACTTCTTTTACCTTGTTGTGCCTTGATAGAAACCTGGCCGGTCTTGCTTACAGATTAGCGTACAACCCAAGCCTTTGTGTGACACATTATTATAATTTACGATGAAAAATATAAAAAAGGTTGTGTGTTTTAAAAAAAATACGTATATTTGCATACAGAAACCAATAATGATACCCAAATACTAAAACGATTATAGATATTATAGATAATGAAAATACATTGTGGACGTATAGGAATAATAGTTTTTTTTATGTGTATTGTTTATTCTTCATGCACAAAGAATAAACAAAAAAGTCTTGTTTTGTCAAAATATGAATGCAATTTTGGAAAGGTTAGGCATGGTGTTCTGTGCGCTGATTTTGTAAAACTCTACAATAAAGGGAAAAAAGATATACGTGTAAGTAGAGTGGGAGGTGATTGTGGATGTACAACTGTGCTGATTGATAGACGGATAATAGTCCCTGGTGACTCTACTGTCTTACATTTTTCTCTAGATACTAAGGAAAAAATAGGTAAAATTGAAAATTATATAATTATAGAAGCCAATACAGATTCTGTAGTACATTATGTGCGACTTCTTGCAACAGTTGAATAAACAAAAAGACGAATGTAATATTGTATTCGTTGTGACAATATTTTTTATTGTTACAAGTTTTGCTTATGCTCCTTTTTTTGTGGATGATATTATTTATCCGAAAATATTGTCTTTTGGAAGTATTGGGATGTTATTATTGTTGTTTAGTAAAGGTGATATGGCAATTTACCTGTGCGAAAAAAAACTGGTTTGGTCAGTGTTAGCTCTGTTGTTCTATATACTGGTAAGACATAACGGCTATTTTTCGGTGTTTGTTCCTATAATTTTAGTATCGGTAATGTTGTTGCTGTTTTTCTCTGAAAGGAAAGTGCCAAATGATGTTGTAGGTAGAGCCTCGTTGATAGTGAGTATTGGAGCTGTAATTATTTGTTCTGCTCAATCATTTGGCTTGATGCGTTTTTATGAGAGTTTTCTTTTTACTGGTATATTTGATAATCCTTCTGGAGTTTCTGTTTTGATGTCTCTTTGCTTTCCTTTTGTGTTAGAACAATGGTTTAAAGATCGTTCGTGGACAACGATGGTGATAATCGTACTAATTGTTATGTGTGTAGTTTTGATACAATCACGGAGTGGCATACTTGCAATGTTACTTAGCTCATTAATGGTGATAGATATAAACAAAAAAGTGAATTCGAAACAGACAGTGTTGGTGTTGAGCGTAGGGCTATTATTGCTGATATGTTTATTTGTTTTAAAAAATAATTCAACAATGGGTCGTTTTTTCTTATATTCTAACACATTGACTTTACTTAAGAAAAATTTGTTTTTGGGATATGGTCCATGGGGATATGAGACAAACGTAATGAATATACAAGCTGAATATTTTATGAAACATAAATTAAGTGTATATGGTGATTTGGCCGGAGAAATGAGACACCCCCTGTGTGAGCCTTTGCTTTTATTGGTTAATTATGGATTAGTTGGTTTCTTTCTTTTACTTTGGATATGCAGTGAAATATATAAATCTTGGAAACAACGTCGAAGTGTTTGGCATTGTTGCTTGGCGGCGTTTGTTGTACAGTCACTTTTTACATATACAATGCGTTATCCATCTACGTGGTTTGTTGTTATTTTATGCTTGTCGCAAATAGTTTCAGGTACTCAAGGTATTAAAGTGAAAAAGTTTGTTTTGCCAAAAGGTATTGTAATTGTCGTTTTATTATGGGGAAGCCTTGCTATAGGTAATGATGCAAAATATGAATATCAATGGTATAGACAGACAAAACAAGAAGAGGTAGATTTGGTATCTTTGGAACAAATGGCAAATAATTGGAATGGAAATCCTCTGTTTTTTCGTAGTTATGCAGAAATATTGCAAAACGAATTTCTATTTGACAGGAGTAATAATATGTTAGAACGATACAATCAATACATAATAGATTTTAATTCACAAATAATGATAGCTGATAATTATTATGCCATGGGACAGTATAAAGAAGCTATGTCTTATTATTACAAAGCTTCTTATATGTGTCCTGTTCGGTTTGTTCCTATGAAAGGTATGATGCGGACGTATAGAAGAATGGACATGAACGAAGAAGCTTGTCAAATTGCACGTGATATTATTTTAAAGAAACCTAAAATTAACTCTTTTGATGTGGAACTAATTAAGAGCGAGGCAAGGAAACAACTATGGCAAAAATAAAAAATAAATTATACGTATATGTATGTATAGGAGGATTTGTTTTGGCGATTTCTTTATGGATAGTGCATTGCTATATACAAACGGATACCTTTAGATTATATAACACATTGAAATTGGCAGGTAGAAATAAACAAGAAATGCAAAAAGCTTTAGAGATATATCCAAAAGGTTGTGATAAGTATAAAGCTATGGTTTATCTGATAAAGTATATGCCTTGGCATTCTGCTATGTCTCAAGTTAAAAATGGTGAGCAGTATTTTATGAATGACATAGAAGAAATATCTGCTGATTACTTAATTGAAAACGTAGAAGAAGCCTATGAAACCTGGCAAAATTGCTTGTGGAAAAACGAAATTGATTTTAGGGATTTTTGTAGATATATACTACCTTATAGCATTGATAGAGAACCAATAGTGAAATGGAGATTATATTTTAAAAGAAAATATGCACATTTGGTGAGAGGAATAAAAGATGAGAAGGAAGCCTTCCGAGTTGTGTATGAGTACTTGAAAAATAGTTTTAAGGTTACGAATACTAAAAGTCCGTATGAATTAGATGTGTTGATGTTAGATTCTATTCATGGTGGTAATTGTCGTGATCGTGCTATTTATATGACATATGTAATGCGTTCATTAGGTATTGCAGCTGTAACAGATTTTACTCCTTTTTGGGCCAATCAAGGAACAAATGGACATTTTTGGGTATCAATGGTGGAAAAAAATGGTAAAATCTTTACGATAGGTAAAAATAAAACTTGTTATATTGACGGTTCTTATGAGCCTTGTAAATATACAATAGACGAACGTAAGTATATTTATGTAGTGGATAGCCTAAAAAGAATTTGCAAAGTGTATCGTTATACATATGATGATGTTCACAAAGTTCCCAGTAATCAACTTTTAAATATTCCTGAATTTTTACATTGCTCTTATGCCTTGGATGTAACCTCACAATATCATAATCTGACAGACAAAAATGTGCTACTAATAAAAACGAATAGATATGAACCTCTTTATGTGTGTACATATCAACAACAATTTGGTTGGAAACCTGTTGGAAAGGCAGAACGTTTAGACGATTCTCATATTGATATTGGTCCAATGATACACGATAATGTCGTGATTGTTGCAGCATATGAGGATGGGACTGTTATACCACGTTCTAATCCATTTTTGGTTTGTAAAGGTCGTATGCCTATAAAACTTGTACCCGATAAAATAAGATCTCAAAGAGTTTGTCTATATCGAAAATATGGTTTGAACAGTCGATGGATTAATCGTTGGGGAGATTTGATCGGAACTAGAATAGAAACATCAAATGTTAAGGATTTTAGCCGTGATGTTAGCTGTCTTTATGAAGTTAAAAATATGCCAGTTGAAAAAATAAACATCCTTTTCGAAAATTATCAATTGAAAAGATATCTACGATTTCTTCCTGCAAAGGGGAAATATCCTGTACCTGCAGAGATTGATTTAATAGATAAAAATAATAAAATGATACAAAAGAATGACTATCAACTTTATGCCGTTGGTAAAGACTTGGTTGGAGATACTATTCCATTGCATTGGTTGCGCGATAGAGACCCAACTACCACATTTTATAAGCAATTTCCCTATTGGATAGGTATTGATATCAAAAGATGTAAAAAAATGACAAAAGGATTGCAAGTGCAATTATGGAATGATTGTAATCGTGTAGCAAAAGGTCATAATTACGAACTGTTTTATTTTGATTATGATTGGCATTCTTTGGGACAGCAAAGAGCGGTCTGTGATAGTTTAAGCTATACTAATGTTCCTCAAAATGCATTATTATTACTCCGAGATTATACGAAAGGTAAAGAAGAACGTGTCTTTATTTATAAGAACGGAAAACAATTTTGGTGGTAACTATTAAAAAAAACGAATATGAAGAAAAAAATGATTTTAATGTTATTTACAGTTTTTCTGCTGTTTAACTGTAGTAATGATGGAAGTGATGTGTCTTTTGAAACACTAAATGAGGCAGATGTGTTTGTCGTGTCAGAACAGCATCAAGAGTATCAGATGAAGTTATCAAAGGACAGAAAAAGGATGAATAGAGTATTTGAATCTTTTTCGAAAGAAAATAAAAAGCGGTATAAATTATTGCTTAGTTTCGCAATACGTACACAATCACAATGTAAGCAAAATATGTATATAGATAGTTTGTCCCATTTAACAGGAGTTAATTATCGAGAAAGAATATACATGTTGTATCAATCAAAGAAAAAAACGTTTGAAAATTGTAATATAAAAAAAAGAGATTATTTGAAAGCTGTTCAGCGATATAATGTAAGATTAAGTAATGAGAAAAATACTCGAAGTGTAAGCACAGAAGAAGCTTGCTTGCGTACGTGTGAACATTTGTATTATCTTGCTGTAGCAGATTGTAATTATGATAGTCAATTAACGCACGATTGTTCGATATGTAGATGCTCTGAATGTCGTTGTGCGCAAATGGATCCAACATTGTTGGGTTATACAGCATGTTTATTAAATGCAGAGTCAAACTATGAAATCTGTCAATCTGATTGCAATTAGAATAGGTACACTATTATTGTTATGTGTGCTCCGACTATCCGTTGTGGCTTGTGTCATGCCAGCCGATACTACGTCTGTTATTTCATCCATATTAGACTACTATTCCAAAGTACCTCAAGAGCGTATATATTTGCAAACCGATCGTTCCTATTATGTGGCAGGTGATACAGTATGGTTTCGTGCCCATTTGCTTGATGCGGTGACGCGCGTCCCCGTATCCCGTTCTCGTTATGTTTATGTAGAACTTCACGACCAGCAGGCAGACACTTTGATGCAACGTGTCATGTTGCGT